>Ga0208565_1000448_pt1 | contig 30699 bp, 24 predicted proteins | sample Sb_taG_7_FD_187706 | JGI IMG/M metagenome (GOLD analysis project Ga0208565, IMG submission 187706) | Peat soil microbial communities from Weissenstadt, Germany - Sb_50d_2_FS metaG (SPAdes) (version 2) | ecosystem: Environmental > Terrestrial > Soil > Wetlands > Peat | place: Germany...
GAAGTCCGCCAGGGTGCAGCGGAGCCGGATCTCGCCTGTCGTGGCGTCGATGAGGTCGAGCGGAACAAGCCGGCCGCGGTCATAGCGATGCTTCGGTTCGACCACGAGATGGGTGACAGCACGAGCGACCGGGTCCACGACCACGCGGGTCACCTTGCCGCAGACCCCATCGGTACAGCTGGCGTCGGCCCCGATCGTGAACGGCATCGTATCTGCCATAGCCGCCCTCCTGGTTCCTGCCGGGGTTATCGTCCCTGCTCGTGAGCGCGGCGCCGGTTACTGGCCGCTGCGCTGCGCGTCGGTGCCGGCGATGCCCGGGGGGACGACCTTGCCCTGGTCGATGTCCTGCGACAGTTCGGCCTTGGCGGCCAGTGCCCCCTCGTCCAGCACGCCGGAGCCTGCCGCCCGCGAGATGACGTCGCCGCCGCGGCCGCGCAGCACGTACGCGAAGCCGACGGCGATCAGCATGCCGATGACCGGCCCCACCAGGTACACCCAGTAGCTGGTCCAGTAACCGCTGGCCAGGGCGGGACCGAAGGAGCGGGCCGGGTTCATCGAGACGCCGCTGACCGGCGCCGCCCACAGCCCGGCCAGGGCGATGTACCCGCCGACGCCGAGCGCGGCGATCGCGCCGACGTTCTGCGCGGCCGACGCCGTCCCCAAGATCACGCTGACCAGCAGCGCGGTCAGCACGATCTCCATTAGCAGCGCCTGCCAGTTCTTGTACCCCGGCCCCGGCAGCGTCGCCCCCAGATGCTCCACGTTCCCGAACACCCAGCGCAGGAACAGGGCGGCCAGCGTCGCGCCGATCAGCTGGATGACGATGTAGCCCGGGACCCGTTTCCACGGGAAGTCCCCGCGCAGCGCGAAGGCCAGCGACACGGCCGGGTTCAGGTGCGCGCCGGAGACCGCGCCCATGAACAAGATGATCGCCGTCACCATCAGGCCCGGGGCGACGACCGCCGCCGCCAGGCTGATCTGCCCCTTCGCGTGGAGAAGCCCGCCGCCCGCGGCGGCCAGGACCAGCGCGAAGGTGCCTAGCAACTCCGAGAACAGCCGCCGCCACTCCCGGCTCGGGTCATCGAAGTCCGCACGGCTCCCGAACTCAAGCATGAGCAAGTGGTGGGTGCGCTGGAACGCCGTCCCCAGCGCCGGGTCGACCTGCTGGGCCGCCGCGCCGCTCACAGCACCCGCCTCCTGCGCGGTCCCGCGCGCCGCCGGACCATCCGCCCGGGTCACCGGCGTCTTGTCTGCCATGCCCTGCTCCTTCCCGTCACGCGCACCGAACAGGCTTAGCCATAAGGAGCGCAAGCCCGCTTCGCTGGGTCTTCATCGTTCTTCCTGCTGCACCCGGCAGGCCAGGGGCCAAGGTCCCCATCGCCGAGCAGTCCGGGCACGCGGCCCGCTGGGACAGCCACTTCGCATAGGACCTGGATTCATCCGGGCCGGGTTCCACGGCACCGGGCATGGCCTGGATGAACACGAGCACGGTGGTGGCCTCACATGTCAGGTTCGGCGATGATCCGGCCCGAGGCGACGGCGTCCACGAGTGATTGGTGGTCGCGTTCGTTCTGGTCGGCGTAGGCGCCGGCGAACTGGGTGATGGCCTGGTCGAACACGTCGGCATTGCCGAGGTAGGCGGCGATGGCGATCCGGTCGCCGGAGCGGGCGTGCGCCCGGGCCAGCGTCCACCCGCACAGCTGGCCGTAGACCCGCATGCCGCGCGGCACCATGGTCTCGATGGGCATGGAGAACTTCCAGTCCCGCAGCTGGCGGACGTAGAAGTCGCGTTGCTGGCTGTCCAGGCCCACCTCATTGCGCTGCCAGCCCAGGAAGATGTCGCTGGCGGCCTGCATGAGCCGCTGGCCCGCCACGACCCGCTGGCCCTGGTTGTTGTACTTGCTGGCCCCCACGAAGCGGCTGAGCACCGACGGCTCGGCCTCCTTGACCTGCAGGAACAGCGGATCGGACTCGTCGCGGCCGTGCATCAGGACGATCCAGCAGCGGGTGCCGACGCTGCCGACGCCGACGACCTTGCGGGCCATGTCGGCGAACTCGAACGTCTCAAGCAGGAACCGGCGGTCGGTTTCCAGCGTCCGCCGGTACTTGGCCATCAGATCCTTGATCTGCGCGGCGAAGGCCGCCTGGTCCGTATGCGCGGGCAGCAGGTCAGCGATCGGGACCAGCAGCGGCGGGTCGGCGATGATTCGTGGCCGGCCGTCCACGACATGGGTCAGCTTGGCCAGTTCCTGCATGCTGTCCCTGGTCCGGGCCTTGGCCATGCCCTTGTCGATCACCTTGCGCTGCCGTGCCTTCAGCTGCGCGTCAAAGTCCGCCCGCACCTGGTCGACGTCCACGTGCGCGTACCAGACGTCCAGGTTGGTCATCCCGGCGAAGTTCCGCATCGCCTGCCGGTAGCTGGCGACCGTGGCGGTGACGATCGCACGGCGGTCCTTGCCGCCGAACCCGTTGTCCCGCCCGGCGACTTCCAGGCTGGTCGCCAGCCGCTTGACGTCCCATTCCCACGGGCCGGGCAGCGTCTCGTCGAAGTCGTTGACGTCGAAGACCAGGCGCCGCTCGGCCGAGCCGAAGATGCCGAAGTTCGACAGGTGCGCGTCCCCGCACGCCTGCACCGCCAGCCCGGAGGCCGGGGTGGTGGCCAGGTCGGAGGCCATCGGCAGCGCCGCGCCGCGGTAGAAGGTGAACGGGGAGACCATCATCCGGCCCCACCGCACCGGGACCAGTTCCGGCACCCGCGCCTTGGCCTGCTCCTCCAGCAGGGCGAGCGGATCGGGCCGGTCCGGGCCCGGATCGAACACCGCATGGCTGTCCCGCGGCACCGCGGCCCGCGCCGCCTTACCCCGCTCAACGCGCTCGAACGTGCCCAGCTGCCCCAGCCCCGTGTCCAGCTGGTACCGCAACGAACCGCGGGGCGGAGCCGCCGCCGTCAGCACACCCATCGCCGTTTCCTTTCTGTTCACTCCGCAGACATCGCAACTTCCTGCTTCGTTATCCTCTGTGCCCCATGGCATAAGTCAAGCCCGCGGGGTGTGATCTGGCCTCACCCGGATTGGGTGGCTGTCCCGCTGGCGGAGAGGATCTCAGCAGTCCGGAGGGATCAGGCCGACGTACCGTTCCCGCTGCGGCAACTCAGTGCGCCGGAGGGCTGCGGCGCACCACCAGCACCACGGCCCCGAGGATGAGTACGCCGCCGCCGATCATCGCCGGGGTCAGCCGCTCGTTCAGGATGAGCGCGCCGAGCAGGACCGCGATCACCGGGTTCACGTAGGCGTAGGTCGCGACGGTCGCGGTCGGCAGCGCCCGGACCGCGATGCCGTAGGCGGAGAACGCCACGATGGAGCCCACCACGATCAGGTAGGCCAGGGCGAGCCACGACCGCGCCGACACCTCGGCCAGCCGGAGCGAGGAGAACTCCCCGGCCGCCGCGCCCAGGACCAGCAGCGCCGCGCCCCCGATGAGCAGTTGCATCCCGCTCGCGAGCGCCGGACTGGACGGGATCGTGACCCGGCGGGCCATGATCGTGCCGAGCGCCCAGGCGGCCGCCGCGGCCAGGATGATGACCACGCCGGCCACGGAGGTCCCGTGCGCGCCGCCGCCCAGGCCGGACAGCAGCGCGACGCCGGCCAGCCCGAGCGCCAGCCCGGCCAGCGGCGCGAGGCCGAGCCGGGCGTGATTCAGCGCCGCGTCGATGCCGAGCAGCCACAGCGGCACCGTGGCGATGAGCAGCGCGGCCAGCCCGGACGGCACGGTCTTCTCGCCCACGCCCACCACGCCGTTGGCCACCAGCAGCAAGACGCCGACGATCGCGCAGCCCAGCCACTCCGCGCGGGTGGGCCAGTGCCGAGGCGAGCCAAAGGGGCGCGGCGCCGGCTGGACTGAGGAGCGAGGGACGAGCGACGAGGGAAGGAGGCGCCAGCGGAGGGGGCCGGGGAGGTGGGTGGGGCCCCGGAGGCGAGCGGGAAGCACTGCGAGCGGGAACATGACCAGGCCGGCCACCAGGTTCCGGGCCGCCGCCATCAGCAGCGGCGGCATCGTCTGCACCCCGACCCTGATGGCCAGGTACGTGCTGCCCCACACCACCCAAACGATCAGCAGGCAGACCCAGGCGACCAGGTCTTTGGGTCTGGCCCGCCGCGCCGCACCCGCCCCAAAATTCTTTTCCTCATCCCGAACGATCCGGCCCGCCTGCGATCCGTCCCCCTCCCGCCCTTCCGGGGCGTGAGCCAGGGGCACGTTCCGCTTGCTCATGATCATCAAGCCTGCCAGGCGGCCGCCCGGCTGACGAGTGGCAGCATCGCCATCTTTAGGCGAAATCCTGCCAGCTTACCGCCGGGTAACAATGGGGGCTGCGGCGGTCGGCCGGCCTGGATACGCTAGCGGCGTGCCCGATAGCCGCCCCGATAGCCGCCCCGATAGCCGCCGGCGCCGCCTGCGCCGCCTGCGCCCAGCCCGGCTGATCCCGACCCGGCTGGCACGGAGCCCGTGGCTGCGGGCCGGGCTGCTGGCGGTCGCGGTGGGGCTCGCCGTCTACGGCCTGGCCTCGCAGTGGACCCAGGTGCACGCCGCCCTGGCCAAGCTGGCCGCCTACGACGTGGCCGGCGCCGCGGTCTGCGTGCTCGCCGGGCTCGGCAGCATGCTGCTGGCCTGGCGCGCGCTGCTCGCCGACCTCGGCTCGCCGCTGCCGCTGCGCGCCGCGATCCGGGTGATGTTCATCGGGCAGCTGGGCAAGTACGTGCCCGGCGCGGTGTGGGCGCTGGCCGCTCAGGTCGAACTGGCCCGCGACTACGACATCCCGCGCCGGCGCAGCGCCACCGCGAGCCTGGTCGGCATGGCGACCACCCTGGTGGTGGCCCTGATCGCCGCGGGCGTGATGCTGCCGCTGACGGAGGCGCACGCGGCCAGGCACTACTGGTGGGTGCTGGCCATCACGCCGCTCGCCGTGGTCTGCCTGCACCCGACGATCATCGAGTTCGGCCTGAACCTGGCGCTGCGGGTGCTGCGGCAGCCGCCGCTCGAGGAGTCGGTCAGCGGGGCCGGGATGGCGCGCGCGCTGGCCTGGACGACGCTCGGCTGGCTCTGCTTCGGCGCGCACGCCTGGTTCCTGATCAGCGTGTTCGCCGGAGCGAGCCCGCACGTCTTCGCGCTGTCGCTCGGCGGCTACGCGCTGGCCTGGTCGGTCGGCTTCCTGATCATCTTCTTCCCCGGCGGCATCGGGCCGCGGGAGATCGCCCTGGTCGCCGTGCTCGCCCCGGTCATGTCGTCGGCGTCCGCGCTGGTCGTGGCGCTCGCCTCGCGGGTGGTCATGACGATCGGCGACCTGTTCTGGGCCGGGATCGGCCTGGCCATCGGCCGGGCGCGGGGTTCACGAGGTCCTACCCTGCCAGCATCGTCTGCAGATAGGCAGCCCACAACGGCTCAGCATCCCACGCCCTGACACCCGAACGAAGCCGCTGGGCCGTCTGCGGGTCGCTGATCTGGATCAGCGTGCGGAGCAGGTCCTCGGCGTCGTCCGGCGCGCAGGTCAGCCCGTCCACGCCGTCGCGTACCGGCTCGGCCAGCGCCCCGGCCGTCGTCGTGATCACCGGCACGCCGTGCGCGAACGCCAGCAGCGCGTTCTGCGAGGCGGTCGCCTCCCGGTACGGCATGACGAGCGCGTCCGCCGCCGCGAACAGCGCCGGGATCGCGGTGGCGGGCACGTATCCGGGGCGCAGCGTCACCCGGTCGCGCAGGCCCAGGTCGGCGATCAGCTTCTCGGTCTGTCCGGTGCCGCCCCAGAACTCCCCCGCCACGGTCAGCGTGACGTGCGCCGGCGCGCCGGCCAGGGCGCGCAGCAGCACGTCCAGGCCCTTGTAGGGGCGGACGATGCCGAAGAAGAGCAGGGTGCATTGGGCCGGGGCGGGCACCGGGGTCCGTTCGGTCCCATGGTTCTGGTGGTCGGTTCCTGGCAGGTGCGGGGGGATCCGCGCGGTCAGCACCGTCGCGCCCGGCGCGAGTTCCCGGGCCTGCGCGGTCTGCCCGGCGGAGTGCGTGATCACCGTGTCCACGTGCGACAGCAGGGTCTTGGTCAGGGCCAGGTCGCCCGGCCTGCGCTCGTGCGGCAGCACGTTGTGGGCGATGACCGCGGTGCGGGGGCGCTTCGGCCCGCGGGCCAGGCCGGCCAGGATCGCCAGGTACGGGGCCACCTGGAGCGGGGTGAGCAGGGCGAAGACCACCAGGTCCGCGGACCTTAGCCGGCGGCCTGCGGCGAGCCAGCCGTCCGGGCGGTACCAGGCCAGCCCGCGGTGGGTGCGCGGGTAGGGCTCGCCCTCGGCGACGTCGACGGTCTGCTGGCCCGGGTACAGCCGCCGGGGGTACTGGGCGCGCCATGACTCGACGACGACGTCGTGGCCCGCGGCCGCCAGCCGGTGCGCGAGTTCGGTGGTGTGCCGGGCCCCGCCGCCCTTGTACGGGTGGGCCGGGCCGATTAGCGCGATCCTCACGTGTCCCCGCTCAGGTGTCCCCGCGGGAGCGGGCGATCAGGTCGGCCAGGAGGGCCAGGCTCGCGAGGATCATGCCGGTCACGAAGATCAGCAGGGTGTCGTTGGCGAAGTGCAGCGGGTGCACGACCAGGTCGTAGATCCCCTTTCCCGCGGCGGAGCCGAGCAGGAACAGGGCCGGCGGCATCAGCACCTTGAGCGGGTTGACGTACATCACCATGGAGGCGTGCGGGATCTCCTCGCCCGTGAATGTGCTCACGACCAGCGAGAGTACTAGGCCGGGCCGCCGCCCGGTGAGGTAGCGCCCGCATCGACCATCCACACGGTGTAGTGAATGAGCCAGGTGCGGGTCGGCGGCGAGGTCAGGTTGTGCGCCTCCTGGGTGGTCAGCAGGTTGACGACCTCACGCGGGGCGCCGTACGCGGTGAGTTCGGTCGGCTGCTGGGCGAGCAGCACCGGGCGCCTGCCGACCCCCTCGATGCCCTGCACCACGGCGCTGGCCGTGGCCCTGGTGGGATTGGCCAGCACCGCGGCCGGGTCGCCGCAGATGCCCCTGACCACCTGGGCGAACCGGTCGGCGGTGAGCGAATCGAGGATGATCACCGACGCGTTGGGGCCGATCGCGGCGCACAGTCCGTTGACCGCGCTGAGCTCGCCGACGCCGATCTTCCTGAACGCCATCCCGTGCGCGGTCAGGCCGCCTTGCTTCGTGACGCCGAGGTCGAGGGTGGTCAGCGCGGTCGGGATGGCCAGGGACGCCACGCAGCACGAGGCGACTATTCCTTCGGTGAGCCGGGTCCGGCCGAGCTGGGCGGCCTGGTCCTTAAGCCAGGTGGAGGCCCAGATAGCGGCCAGGATCAGGCCGGGCAGCACGAACGGGACCAGCCGCCGGCTCGCCCACGGCTGATCCGGGGCGACCGCGGGCCGCAACAGCACGGTCACGATCACCCAGATCGCGATCATGGCCGGCAGCGCCCAGACCCGGGCCGCGGCGCTGGGATCGGACCAGGTGAGCAGCGCTCTTGCGCACCGCCGGGCCAGGGCCGCGAGGCCGAAGGCACCGAGCAGCACGGCGGGCACGCCGAGGTACCAGATCACCCAGTACAGGCTGTCCTGGTAGTACTGATCTCGCCCGTTGACGGGCAGGCCCGCGAGCTTCTGCAGTTCGGCCACGTAGGCGATCGAGGTCGGGTCGGTCTCCCCGGCCACCGTCTGCACCAGCGGCCTGACGGCGAAGCCGACGAAGATGAGGACGGTGAGCGCCGCGGCCGCCGCAGGCAGCCAGCGCACCGCCTTGGCGGCGAGTTTCCCGTTCAGTTTCCCGCTCAGTTTTCCGTTCAGCCTCTGCCGGGCCGCCGGGCTGGCGGTCACCGCGACCCCGGCCAGGGCGAGCAGGACCACCACGGCGACGATCAGCGCGAGCGGGCGCAGCGACGGCGCCTCCAGGTCCAGGTAGGGCCGGGACTTCAGGTAGCCGTCGGCCAGGCCGTAGCCCACCCCGATCACCAGCCCGGCGCCGAACGGGATGGCCTGCCGCCTGCGCGCGGCCAGCAGCACGCCGAGGAACGGGACGGCCGGGAGGATGTCGCTGAGCCCGTCGATCCGGACCAGGATGGTCAGCCCCAGGGCCAGCCCGGCCAGCCCGGCCAGCACCTTGTCCTGGCCGGGCCAGTCGCTGTTGTTCTGCGTGCGCCTGACCACCAGTGAGTCGGCCAGCAGGCACAGGCTGCCGAACAGCAGCACCTGGGCCAGCGGCTCGCTGAAGGAGGCGCGGCTGGTGTACTGCTCCGGCAGGCTCAGCGCCAGGATGGCCGCCGCGGCGGGCGCCCACCTCGGGCCGGCCAGCCGGCCGGCCAGGCCGCCGAAGGAGAGCACCGCGCACCCGCCGATCAGCGGCGTCATGATCAGCGCGGCCGGGATTCCGCCCAGCCAGACCGCCGCCGCCAGGACCAGCGGCGTCCCGGTCATGAACTGCGGCACGATCCCGGAGCCGCGCGGGTAGTAGTTGGGGCTGGCGAACCCCAGGCCGGGGTGCGGGCCGCCGAACGCGGCCAGCGAGTCCGGGATGGGCAGCGAGCCGTGATGCGCGATCCAGTACCCGACCTCGAGGTACGTCGAGGGATCGCGCAGGTAGATGATCTGTTCGGTGCGCTCCGCGATCTGCCAGGCCGCGAACGCGACCGCCACCGCCACCGTGCCCGCCACCGCCCACCACGGCACCGGGCGCACGCTGCCTTCCCCGCCCTTCCCGCCCTCCGGGCTCTCGCGGCGGAAGCTGGGCCAGCTTGGCCAGCTGGCGGGCAGCTGGCGCACGGCGAAGTAGCAGAGCCCGGCGGCCAGCGGGGCGAACATGAACACCATCGGCCGCGCCGAGAACCGGCCCGCGAGCAGCAGCGGAAACGCCGGGAGCAGCCACGCCGCGGCCAGCATCGCGGGCACGACGGTGACCGCGCCGAACAGCCACCCGGCCCACCACCCGGAGCTCTTCCCGTGCCTCTTCCTATGCCTCTTCCCTGGGCTCTTCCCGTGGCTCTTCCCAGGGTCCTCCCCGGGGCTCTTCCCAGGGTCCTTCCCGGCCACAGGAAACTGCACCGTGGCATCATCTGCCTCAGTGAGCTTGGTGACCCCATTGGCACGCGGTCCAAGACGCACGGACCTACTTTAGGCCCTGCCCCCGCTGGACCCGGAACCCCTCAACCCCGGGGGCCGGAACCCCGGGCCGCCGATTCAATGGTTGTGACTGATAGTGGTTCTTTTAGGTAGAGCGCCACGTTCATGGGTTACCGGGTCGCGCAGAATGGGCCGTGTGGAGCTTTTCGTCAGCTGGCACGAGTGGGGGCGGGCCGAGGCTGAGCTTGGGCAGCTGGTGCCCGCCGAGACGGCGGCCAGGGTGGGCGAGGCGGTCAGGTTCGCGATCGCCTGGCATGGGGACCAGCGGCGTCCCACCGGCGCGCCGTACCTGGATCACCTGCTCGAGGCCCTCGAGGTGCTGGTGCGCGGCGCCGGCGTCACAGACGCCGACGTGCTGTGCGCGGCCGTGCTGCACGACGTGGTCGAGGACACCCCGTGCACCCTGGAGCAGGTCAGCGCGGCGTTCGGGCCGCAGGTGGCCGAGCTCGTCGGCTGGGTGACGATTCCCGAGCCGGGCCCCGGCCAGGACAAGTCCGAGGTCAAGCAGGCCTACCTGCGACGACTGCGGGACGCTCCGGCCCGGGCGCGCCTGGTCAAGCTGGCCGACCGGGCCAGCAACGTGCAGACGCTGCGCAACCTGGGCTCGGATCGGCAGCGCTCCTACTTCGCGCAGACCGTCACCTATATCGTCCCGCTGGCCGGGATGGACCCGTGGTTCGCCCGGTGGTACGCGGCCTGGCAGCGGGACTTCGCCGACCTAGCCTGAGACGAGCACGTCCGGCTCGCCCGGCTCGAGCGCAAGCCCGGCGGCCTTGCGCCCCTCATTGGCGACCAGGAGCCACAGCACCATCGCGGCCGGGTAGATGAAGTAGCCGAACCGGGTCGACGGCGCGAGCACGAACATGGCCGAGAGGCCGAGAACCAGCCGGATGGTCGCCGCGGGCACGTCCCGGGGCGGCCGGATCACCAGCGACACCGCGATCGCGAGCCCGGACCCGATGAGCAGGATGACGACGATCGTATGGCCGATGACCCCGGTCTGCGCGAGCACGTGGCCGAGCAGCGGGCTCGCCGCCTGCGACTTGACGCTGGCCAGGCCGAGCGGGAACAAGATGGTGTTCTTCACCAGGGCGCCCGGCTTGAGCACCGCGAACGGGCCCACGATGACGATGACCACGCTGAGGGCCACCGCGGTGAACCGCCACGCCGCACGCTGGCCGTCGCGCACGTAGAGCAGGGCGAACGCCACCACAAGCGCGGGCCAGGCGGTCGCCTTCATCGCCGACGCAACGCCCAGCGCCAGCCCCGCGGTGACCGGGCTGGCCCGCTGCGTCCGCCAGAGCAGCGCGAAGCCGAGGCACAGGAACGCGACCATCGGCACGTCGGTGCCGCCGACGCACAGCTCGAACGCGATGATCGGCGAGGCCGTCAGCAGCAGGGCCCACCGCAGGCCATCCTTAGCCCCGGCGATCCGCAGCGCGACGGCGAACACCACGAGGAACACGGCGCCGAACCAGACCCGCGGATCGGTGAGCAGGCTGTGGCCGAACAGCGCCTGCGGTATGCCGAACGCCGCCATCAGCGGCAGGTACGGGTTGTACTGGTTGGGGTTGGTGGTGGTGGCCAGCGCCTGCGAGCTCCGGTACGGGGTGCCGTCCTTGATGAGCGTCGTGGCGGAGCGGGCCACCACGCCCACCTCGGGTTCCCCGTTGCCGTGGGCGACCATCCAGAGCAGCGGGAACAAGATGGCCCCGCAGAGCATCACGCCCAGCGCGACGTCGACACCGCGGGTTCCCCGTGACCGGCCGGCCAGGACCGCGAGGGCGGCCAGCGCGTACGCACAGGCGGCGGAAAAGCCCCACAGCCGGTGCAGCGAATCGTGGCTGAACAAAGTGACCCCGCCGGCGAACAGGGCGCAGCCGACCAGCCCGGCGGTCAGCCAGGCCCAGGGCACGGCGGTGACGGAATGCCACCCTCCGGGCCTGGATGTCCCCGCGCCGCCGCCCTCGACCCCCGTCGTTGGCGCGAGTACGCGAATACCGCGTCTCTGCACACGACATATCTTACGCGCGGTATCCTCGGGCGCTCGTCATCCCCGCGGGCGATAGACCGTCATCCGCGCGGACGACGTACCTGGTAGCCGACCGGGAGCAGGGACCAGCCGAACCGGTCGCTGACCAGACCCCAGAGCCCGCGCGAGGCGGCCAGCGTGGCGATCACCGCGAGGCCGCCGACGATGACCAGGTACCAGGCACCGTAGGAGGACAGCGTCTCCTGCAGGGCGAACAGCACCAGCGCCCCGAGCACCGGGCCCTCGATGGTGCCCATTCCGCCGATGAGCACCATGAACAGCATGTACACGCTGTACTGGATGTTGAACACCGAGGTCGGCTCGACGTACAGGGTCTGCAGCGCGATCAGCGCTCCCACCGCGCCCGCGCCGCCCGCCGCCAGCAGGTAGGCCAGCCGCCTGATCCGCCCCACCCGGACGCCGGTGCTGGCCGCGGCGACCGGATCGCTGCCCACCGCCCGGGCATCCAGCCCGAACGTCCGCCGCACCAGCAGGTACACGCCCACCACGCTGACCACGGCGACGGCCAGCGTGGCCCAGTAGGTCAGCGCCTCCCGCAGCACCGGGCCGTAGCCGGCCAGGCCGGGAACGCTCACCCCGGTGGTGCCGCCCACCGAGGGCGATAGCGTGGCCACGATCTGGAACACGGCGGCGACCACCAGGGTCGCGACCGCGAAGTAGCCGCCGGACAGCCGCAGCACGAGCGCAGAGGTCGGCAGCGAGATCACCGCGGCGATGATCGCGGCCAGGATGATGGCGGCGAAGGGATTCACCCCGTGCAGCGCCACCAGGTACAGCGCGTAGGCCCCGACGCCGATATAGGCGTTCTGCCCGAACGAGGTGAGCCCGCTGAAGCCGGCCAGCAGGTTCCACTGGCTGGCCATGGCGACGAAGGTCAGCAAGGTGATCAGGGGCTGTTCGGCCGGGCCGCCGGCGAAGTAGGGCACGGCCGCCAGGACCACCACGGCGACCACCGCCACGCCGGTGAAGCCGGTTGCCGTCCGGCTCCACCGGCTGACGGTGACCGGCTGCCCGGTGCCTGATTCACCAGGGCCTGATTCACCAGGGCCGGCCACAGGTGCCGCGGCCCGTCTTACCCCGGCGCTGCGCCTCACCCCAGCGCTCCAGACCCGCGAACCTCGTACGCGGCCTGATGACTGGCGAACAGGCCGGCCGGCCGGACCGCGAGCACGGCCAGGAAGAGCAGGTGTACCGCGAGTACCGCGTACGCCTGGTTGACCTGCCCGACCACCACCTGAGTGACGCCCAGCGCCATGCCGCCGACCAGGGTGCCCCACAGCGACCCGATGCCGCCGATCACCACCGCCTCGAACGCGAAGATCAGCGTGCTCGAGCCCGCCAGCGGATCGAAGGTCCCGATGGTGCCGATGAAGACGCCCGCCAGGGCCGCGGTGGCCACCGCGATGCCCGCCACGCTGGCGAATACCGCCCGCACCTTGACGCCGACCAGCCGGGCGGTGTCGAGGTCGTCGGCGGTCGCCCGCACCTTGCGCCCCCACGACGTGCGGGAAAGCAGCAGCTGCAGGCCGGACAGGACCACGCAGGCGGTCAGGAACGCCGTCATGAACAGCCAGGACACGGTGATGTGGCTGCCGATGCGGAAGCTGGCCAGGGCGAGCGAGCCGCCGGCCAGGCCGCGCGGGTCGGACGTGGCCGCCACCTGCAGCAGGTTCTCGATCATCACCGACAGGCCGAAGGTGACCAGCACCGGCGCCAGCACGCCGTGCCGCATCGCCCGCCCGAACAGCAGCGTCTGCAGCGCCAGGCCGGCGACGAAGGCGGCGGGCAGCAGCAGCGGCAGTACGTACCAGACCGGCACCCCGAGCGAGGAGGACAGCACGAGCCCGAGGTAGGCGCCGCACACGGCCAGGTCGCCGTGGGCGAGGTCGACGATCAGCAGCGTGGCGCCGGCCTCGCGCAGTTCGGCCAGTGTCTGGTAGAGCTCGCCGACCACCCGCGGCGCCAGGCCGAGGGAGATCTCGTCGAGGAGCAGCAGCGTGGGTGCGGCGGCCAGGGCGCGCGCGATCGCCACCGCCTGCTGCTCGCCGCCGGACAAGGTGGACGCGCGCTGCCCGCGCCGCTTGGCGATCATCGGGAAGACGCCGTAGATCCGGTCGAGCGGCCAGTCGGACGAGGCGGCCGCGGCCGCGCCGAGGCGGATGTTCTCTTCGACGGTCAGGCTGCCGAACAGCTTGCGTCCCTCGGGCACCAGGGCGATGCCCCGGGAGATCCGGCGGTGCGGCGGTGCGGCGGTGAGGTCGGATCCGGCATAGCGGACCGACCCGGAGGCGGCCGCCTGCACCCCGGCGATCGTGCGCAGCAGCGTCGTCTTGCCCGCCCCGTTGGCCCCGACCAGGGCCGTCGCCCGGCCGCGGGCCACCGACAAGGACACGCCGAACAGCGCCTGGAAGTCGCCGTAGAACACGTCGACCCCGGTCACCTCGAGCAGCGGTTCCCGCGGGGCCGCGGTGCTCACGGCACGCCCCCGCCGAGGGCTCCCCCGCCGAGAACTCCGCCGCCGAGGACTCCGCCGCCGAGAAACGCGGCCCGCACCTCGTCGAGGGCCAGTACCTGCGCCGGAACCCCGTCGGCGATCACATGCCCGTCAGCCAGGCAGATCAGCACCAGGACCCGGATGACGTGCTCCACCCACACGATCGTGGTGCCGCGCGCGTTCACCGCGCGGATGGTCTCGATCAGGACCTCCGTTTCGGGGTCGCTGAGCCCGCCGGCGATCTCGTCGAGCAGCAGGACCCGCGGCCGCATGGCCAGCGCGCGGGCCAGTTCGAGCCGCTTGCGGTCCAGCAGCCGCAGCGATCCGGCCCTGGTGTTGGCCTCCTCGGTCATCCCGGTCAGCGAGAGCGCCTCATACGCCGCCCCGTAGGCCTGCCGGCCGCGAAGACCCGCCGCCCGCATGGCCCCGACCAGCGCGTTCTCGAACACGGTCAGGTCACCGAGCGGCCTGGGCACCTGGAAGGTGCGGCCCAGGCCCATCCTGGCCCGCAGCGGCGGCGGCAGCCGCGTCACGTCCCGGCCCTGCAGCCGCACCCGGCCCGCGTCGCACCGCCCGGTGCCGGTGAGCAGGTCGAGCAGGGTGGTCTTCCCGGCGCCGTTCGGGCCTACGATGCCGACCGCCTCGCCCGCGCTGACCGCGAGCGAGACCGAGCTGAGCACGACCAGCGAGCCGTAGCTCTTGGCGACGTCGGTGACCTCGAGCGAGGGCGGGTTCACTACTGCGGGCTCACAGCAGCTGCAGCGAGCTCGCGACCGGCACCGCGGGCAGCAGCGAGTTGTCGATGACCACCAGCTGGGGGCTGCCCGACACCAGCCGCCACTGCGCCAGCAGTTCCGGGATCTGCGATACGTGCGGCACCGGGCCGCTGGTGAAGTCGTAATCCCCGGTGATGGCCTGGCCCTTGAGCGTGCCGATCGCGCTGGCCACCGCGGCCGCGTTCTTCGGGTCGCCGGACGCCTTGAGCGCGGCGACCGCGATCTCGAAGACCGCGTAGTTGAACCCCATCGGCTGGGTCCACTCGTTCCCGGTGCTGGTCTTGTAGTTCGCGGCGAACGCCGACGCGGTGGTCCCGTCGAGGGAGGACTTGTAGGGGAACTGCGGGGTCCACCACAGTGGCGACATCACGTTGGTCACCAGCGGTCCGAGCGCGGCCGCCGCGCTCGGGAACAGCAATGCCTTGGAAATGGACGCGATCTTCGGTACGAAGCCGTTCTGGTGCGCCTGGCGCCAGAACGTGATGAAATCCGGCGGGATGGGCACGGCGTGCAGGATTTCCACGTTGGCGCTCTTGAACGTCGAGATGATCGAGGCGAAATCCGACGTCCCGTCGGTATAGGCGCCGGACGGCACGACTTTCCAGCCCATGCCGCCCAATTTCGCCTTCATGTACTTCTCGAATCCCGCGCCGTCCACGTCGTCCGGCCACAGGCCGCCGACTACGTGGTTGGTCGATGCCTTGTCCCAGACCGACGCGAACAGGTTGGTCTCTTCCTGAGTGCCGAGGAAGTACATGTACGAGTACTTGAACGTGTTCGCGGCGCCGCTGCTCGAGTAGTACCACTGCTCCCACGGGCAGATGGTCAGCATGCAGGGCACGCCGGAGGCTTCGGCCTGCGCGGAGACGGGGATGACGGTCTCCGGCGTGGCGGTGGCGATGAGGAAGTCCACCCCGTCCTGCTGCACGAGCTGGGAGGCGACCGTCGCGGCCCGGGCCGAGGAGGACTGGCTGTCCTGGGCGATGATCTCCACCGAGTATTTCTTGCCGCCGACGGGCAGGCCCTTGGCCAGCGCCGAGCGCACCTGGCCGAGCACGTAGCCGTTCGACTGGGTGAACACGGAAAGCTGGCCGGTCTCCGGGCTGATGAAACCGATCTTGATGGTGCCGCCCGAGCCCGATCCGCCGGACGTGGCGGGCGAAGACGTCTGCTTCAGGGCGCTCGAACAACCTGCCATGCTCGCCAGCCCGCCGCCGACGGCGACCCCCGCCGCGCCGAGAAAGCCGCGTCTGCTCAGGAGGCCTAGATCTCTCCGATACGCCGAATCAGTCATCTTTATCTCCGCACATGAGGTCAGTGGTGGCCCGCAAACCCCCATGTCGCGTCATTGTCGGCCCGCCCGGCGCCGGCGGTCTTGCACTACCGGGCACATCCCTTGACCATCCGCGCACCGGCCCTCAAGCTAGGACGACTACCGAAGGAGGTAGGAAGCCATGCCCGATGTAGCACGCACGCTCGACCTGCCTTCCGGGCAGCGTTTCGAATACTGGAAGCACGTCCTGTCCCACGCGTTCGTCCCGCTGGAGGTCTGGTGCCCCGGCGGCGAGAGCGATTTCACCGGCCGGCTTCGCGGCTGCGAGCTCGGCAGCCTGCGGCTCATCGAGGTATCCGCCGAGGCGCACACCGCTCGCAGGACGCCCCGCCTGGTCAAGGCCGCGCCGGCCGGCTGCTACAAGATCGGCCTGCAGCTGCGCGGCACCTCGGTGCTGATCCAGGACGGCCGGGAGGCGACGCTCACCCCGGGCGACTTCACCCTGTACGACACCGACCGCCCGTACACGCTCGCGTTCAGCGACCCGCACCGCATGCTGGTGCTCGTCTTCCCCCGGGACATGCTGGGCCTGCCGCAGTCGCGGCTGGCCGGGCTGACCGCGACCAGGCTGCCCGGCGAGGCCGGCGGACTGGCCACGCTCATCGGCCCGTTTCTCGGCCAGGTCGCCGACGTGCTCGACGACGTGGACAACGGGGATCCCAGGACCGGCATCCGGCTGGCGGGCAACGTGCTCGACTTGCTCGGCACGGTGCTCACCGAGCGGCTGGACTGCGCGCCCCCCGATCCGGACAGCGCGCACCGCGCGCTGATGCTGCAGATCACCGCGTTCATCGAAGAGCACCTGGGCGAGGCTGACCTGGCCCCGGCCCAGATCGCGGCGGCCCACCACATCTCGCTCCGCCAGCTGCACAAGCTCTTCCACGCCAGCGGTACCACCGTGGCCGGCTGGATCAGGCAGCGCCGCCTCGAACACTGCGGGCATGACCTGCGCGACCCGCGCTGGTCCGCCCGGCCGGTCGCGGCCATCGGCGCCCGCTGGGGCTACCCGGACCCGGCCCACTTCAGCCGGCTGTTCAAGGCGACCTACGGGGTCGGACCGCGCGACTACCGCGCCGGCCAGGGGCTGTTACCGGGGCCGGACGTACTCTGGAGGTCAAGCGGCGTGCGCTGGCGTGCAAGACGGGCGGCGTCCCGCGGCGTGAGCATGGGCGGCATGAACCCCACCGACCCCAGGGGGCTGCTGCGCGGCAAGGCCGCCATCATCACCGGCGGCGAAGGCAGCATCGGCATGGCCACCGCGCGCGCCTTCGTGGCTGAGGGGGCCAGGGTCTGCCTGGTCGGCCTCGTCGCCGACGAACTGCGGGCCGGCGCCGCGGCGCTCGGCGAGGCGGCCATCTGGGTCATGGCCGACGTGACCAGCTCGGTGCAGGTCAAGACGGCGGTGGCGACGGCCGCCGAGACGTTCGGCCGGCTCGACGTGGTGGTGAGCAACGCGGGGATCAGCGGGGTCATCGCCCCGGTGGCCGACTATCCGGAGGACGTGTTCGACCAGGTCCTCGCGGTGCACGTACGCGGTTCTTTCCTGGTCTGCAAGCACTCCCTGGCCTACCTGGGCGCCGGCGCGAGCGTGGTGATCACCTCGAGCGTGGTCGGCCTGACCTCGGACGCGGGGATCTGCGCCTACGCCACCGCCAAGCACGCGCTGGTGGGGCTGATGCGGACGCTGGCCAAGGAGACGGCCCCGCGCGGCATCCGGGTGAACACGATCCACCCGGGCCCGGTCGACAACGAGTTCCAGCACCGCATCGAGGTCGCCGCCACCGGCGCCGAACGCGACCGCGCCGCCTCGATCTTCGAGGAGTTCATCCCGCTGGCCAGGCACGCGACCCCCGACGAGGTGGCCCGGGCCATGCTCTTCCTGGCCAGCGACGAGAGCTCCTTCGTCACCGGCGCCACCCTGGCCGTCGACGGCGGAATGTCCATCTGAGGCGTCAAGGCCGCCGGCCCAGCCAGCGGGCCGGCGGGCGGCGGGTTCGCCGCCCGCCGACTATCTCCCCCGCAACCGCAGTCCGGGACCATGCGGGCATCCCGACGCCCGCGCCCCCCTCATGCAGGCTCCCGCTCCCCACCCGGTGATCCCGGCCGCAGTGAGCCAGGCGGCCGACGGTCCGGGCCACAGGGTGAGGGCCCCCTGGCACCCCGTCGGCTGCCGGCTCACTATCCCTATATATACCGATAAGCGGTATATGCGTCAAGGCCGACGGCCACATGGTTGTCGCAGGTAAAAGGCTGTCGCAGAGCCGTTCGGTCAAATAATGGGCGGCCGGCCCGCACGGGTCATCCGCCAGGCGGTGCGCAGCGAGATGGGGTGACGCGCGCCCGGGTCGGTCCGCCAGCCTTCAGCGAAGCCGGCGAACCAGGGACGCAGGTGGCCCGGCTTCGCGCGCTCCCGGGCGACCGTGAGCGCCATCCAGTCGGCCAGGTAGGCCACCGCGAACGGCCAGGGCAGGTTGCGGCGGGCCAGCAGGACCCGGTTCCGCCCGTCCCGGCGGCGGAACGTGGCGTGCCGCGCGTTCGGCAGCGTGTGGTGGCACATCCGCGCGCCGGCGTCGTACTCCAGCCGGTAACCGCGGTCCATCAGCCGCCAGGCCAGATCGGTCTCCTCGTGCCCGTAGAAGAAGAGATCGGGGAGGCCACCCGCCTCCAGGTAGGCCGAACGCCTGATCGCGCACGCCCCGCCGAGGAACGTCGTCACGACCGAGGAGCGGTCCGGGTCCCCGGCCCGCAGCCGCGGCACGTGCCACCGGGCACCCGGGCCGCCGTCGGGGTCGACCACCTGCATGGACAGCACCGCCAGCGCCGGGTCGGCGGCGAACCTGCCCGCGACGTGGGCGGCGAGCGCCGGATCCGGGTACCAGCCGTCGTCGTCGAGGAACAGCACGACGTCGCCGCCGCACGCCTGCACTCCGGCGTTGCGCCCGGCGGCGACCCCGACGTTCTCCGGCAGCCAGACGGCCCGCACGCCGGGCGGCAGGCCGGTCACCTCGGCGCCGTTGCCGACCACGACCAGCTCGACCTGGGCGCCGCGCTGGCCCAGCACGCTGTCGACGGCCCGGATGACCTCGGCCGGGCGGTCTCCCATCGTGAGGATGACGCAGGACAGGGTCAGCGCCACCTCCCGCACCTGGCTGGCCGGCTCGCCCATGCTCACCTCGGTCACCCTCGGCTCCTCTCGTCGCTTACTGCAGGCGCCGGGACGCCACGATGGCCACCATGTGCGCCACCGCCATGACCGCGCCCACCGCCAGCGCCGCCACGACCAGCACCCGGGTGGCGGCCAGGGTGCCGGATGCCGCGTCCGCGATCGCCGCCACCAGGATCAGGACGGACAACTCGACGGCCTGGATGATCCGGTGCACGCGCAGCGCCGACGCCAGCCGCCTGGCCAGCGCGAGCCCTCCTGACCTCGGCGTGAGCGCCTGATCGTCATGCTTGCCGGCCAGCCCGGATGAGGCCCGGGCCACCACCACGCCATCGGTCTCCGCCTTGATCAGCGTGGCGCAGATCGCCGCGGCCAGGCCCGCGCTCACGTAGCCGCCGGCCAGCGAGAAATGACCCTGCGCGCGAACGCCGAGGCCAGCCAGCAGCAGCGCCTCCGCGATGTAATGTCCCATCCGGTCCAGGTAAATGCCAGCCGCGGAGAACCGCCCGGTGAGCCGGGCCAGCTCCCCGTCGGAGCAGTCGAACAGCAGGTAGAGCTGTATCAGCAGGGCCACCCCGATCGCCGCGGGGAGCCCGGGCACGGCGGCGAGCACGCCCGCGGCGGCACCGGAGATCATGAAGCAGACGGTGACCGCGTTCGGGGACCAGCCGAGCCTGGCGAACGCGATGGTGGCGTACGGGGACAGCCGGCGCATGTAGAGCCGGCCGAACCAGTGCTCGTCGTTGAGCCGCGCCAGGACCTCGGGGGGCTGTCCCTTGGCGCGCACTTCCGCCAGTGACGGTCCGGACATCATCCTCCGCTCGTGACGGCCATGACGAATTCCTCCACCTGCCGGGCGATCGCGCACTCGTCGAGCGCGAGCCGCTCCAGGATGGTGTACCGGCCGGGCCTGGTCGCGGGGGCGTGCAGCACCGCCTTGGTGAACTCGGCGTGGCTGAGCCCGAGGTCGGCGGGTATTCGCGGCAGCTCGTGCCGGGCCAGGCAGGCCGACATGAGCGAGCCCAGGCGCTCGTCTCCGCGCAGGTAGGTGCAGAACAGCGCGCCGACCCCAGCCAGCTCGCCGTGGTTGCCCGCGCCGGGGAACAGCTGGTCGATGGCGTGCAGGATCTCGTGATCGCCGCCGCTGCAGGGCCGGCTGGACCCGGCTACCGTCATCGCGATCCCGGACAGCACCAGGGATTCGGCCAGCACGGTGAGGAACTCGTCGTCGCCGACCGTGCCCGGCTGATGCAGCACCGCCTGCGCGGCGGTCCTGGCCAGCGTGACGGCCAGCCCGTCGATGGGCTCGCCGCGGTCGGCCCCGGCCAGTTCCCAGTCCGCGATGGCGGACAGGTTGTTCACCACGTCCCCGATCCCGGCCCGGACCAGGCGGGGCGGCCCGGAACGCACCCGGTCCAGGTCCACGATCACCGCGACCGGCGGGACGACCCCGTAAGAGCCCTTGCCCGACTCGTGCTCGAGCGAGCTGACCGGGGAGGCGATGCCGTCGTGCGCCAGGTTGGTGGCCACCGCGACCATCGGGACCCCGGCCATGTGCGCGGCGAACTTGGTCACGTCGATGGTCTTGCCGCCGCCGATGCCCGCGACGGCCTCGTAGGCGTCGGCCCGCAGTTGCTTGCCGAGCCGGACCGCGCTGTCCACCGTGCCGTCCTCGACCCGGAAGACCTTGGCCGGGCCCAAGTCCAAGTCGGCCAGCACGCTGTCCCCCTGGCCGGGGCCGACCGCGACGGCGACCCGGCCCTCGGTCGCGATCCGCCGGTCGGCGAGCAGCGCGCCGAGGTCCGCGACCGCGCCCGGCCGCACGTCGATGACGAGCGGCGCGGTGAGGATGCGGGCCAGCAGCGGCATGAACGTCCTTCCGGCGTTTTCGGGCAAACTTCCGCTACGCCTTGGCTAACGGCGGCTATCCGGGAGACTACCGGGTCACGAACGGCGGCACGGCCGCTCGGCCGAGGCAATCAGCAGCGAGCGGCGATCTCGCGAGCCCGGCGCAGGTCGTCGTGGTTGTCGACCTCCACCCACTCGACCTCGCCGATGGGCGCCACCCCGATCGCGCCGCCGCGGTCCGCGAGTTCCTGGAAGCCGTCCTCGTAGTACAGCGAGGGATCCCGGCGCCAGGTCGCCTCGAGGGCCGCCGCGAGCGGCGCCGCGGCGGACGCGCCGATGAGCGTGGCGCCGATGTACTCGCCGTACGCCAGCGCGGGATCCATCAGCTTGGTGATCCGCGTGAGGCGGCCGCCGGAGTCGATGATGACCTTCATCTCCTCGTCGGCGAGGCGCTTGATGTCATCGACGGCGATGATGATGCCGGGTTGCTGGGTGGCGTCATCGGCGGCGCCCTGCCCGGCGGCCCCTTGCCCGGCGGCGCCCTGCCCGGCGGCGCCCTGCCCGGCGGCGCCCTGCCCGGCGGCCCCTTGGCCGCCGAGGCCCTGGCCGGCGGCCAGCAGGGTCTTCTCCACCGAGACCGGATGGACCGTATCGCCGTTGACCAGCAGCGCGCCCGCCGCGAAATGCTCACGGGCCAGCCAGAGCGAGTAGGCGTTGTTCCATTCCTCGGCCCGGTCGTTGTCCACCAGCGTCAGCCGGACCCCGTGCTCCCGCTCCAGGCCGGCCAGCCGGTCCCGCACCGCGTCCGCCGCGTAGCCGACCACGATCACGATGTCCCGCAGCCCCACCGCGGCCAGGTTGCGCAGCGCGATGTCCAAGATGGTGACCCGGCCGTCGACCGGCAGCAGGGCCTTCGGCAGCGCATCGGTGTCAGGTCGCAGCCGCCGGCCCGCGCCCGCCGCCAGGACCATCCCTATCAAGCTCGTCTCCGTCCGTGGCCCGTAGCCATCCGCTAAGGAAATCCCAGATGAAAAGCATCCAAAGATAACCCGAAAGCAGGGCGTAGGCGAGCGGTACGAGGCCCGCCAGGGCGGCGAAACCGGCCAGCAGCATCCGCCCCTCCCAGCCGAGGCCGAACACGTCGGCCGGCAGACCCCGGCCGACCCGGGCGCGGAAGGCCACGTCCACGTGGCGCATGACCACGGCGGCCAGCAGCGTGAAGACCAGCCACGCGGCCACGCGATGGGACAGGCCGAGGGCCGCCAGGAACACGCCTTCGCCCGCCATCAACAGCGCGGGCACCAGCCAGTCGAGCCGCCCGTCGTGCGGGTGCCAGGCACCCAGGGCCGCGAGCATCATCGCCTCGACCGGCGTCAGCACCAAGATGCCGGGCAGGTTCCCCAGCCCCAGGGCGGCCAGGACACTGGTCACGAACAGACCCACGAGCACCGGCGGCAGCGGCGGGAGCCGCCCCTGGACCAGGCCGCCGATCCAGCGCGACACGATGCCGTCGTCGCGGTAGGCCGCCAGCCCGCCCCCGGCCGGCCGGGCCAGATCCGCCGACCGGGCCAGATCCGCCGACCGGGCTATCTTCCCGGCGAGAAGGTATCCCATGGCCAGCAGGCCCCAGCCCAGCAGCACCAGGAACGTCAGCCGCGGCCCGAAGAAGACGGAGGTCACGACGATCACCACGAGCCGCTCGCCGGCCGGGAGGGTGAGGGCCTGCTCCAGGGTGCGCAGCACCGACCGGGGGAACAAGATCCCCGGCGCCCGGGCCGTGTGCTCGTAGCCGAGTTCGGCCATCCGGCGAACGGCCAGGACCAGCATGGCCGCGATGGCCAGCCGCCACACTCCGGCCGTTCCGGCACCGCCCCAGCTGGCGACCACGGTGTTCTGCAGGGCGTAGCCGAAGGGCCCGTTCAGGCCGGCCACCGCGCCCTGCGAGCCGTCCAGGCCGGCACTGACGGCCAGGCCCGAGGTGACGGCCAGGCCGGAGCTGACGGCCAGGCCCGCGTAGACCGCGAGCTCGGTCAGCAGCCCGCAGGCGGCCCCGAGCCAGCTGACGGCGGGCCTGATCCGGCCCTCGCGGCCGGTGGCGGCGAGCAGCGAGGCGGCCCGGGCGAACAGGAACGAGGCCGCCAGCGCCGTGACGGCCAGCAGCTTGGCTCGGACCGCCAGCTCGGCGAACCACACGGCCGCGACCAGCCCGAGGCCGAGCGAGATCCCGTAGAGGGCCGCCGGGGTGAGCTTGCGCCACGCCGCCCACCTGGCCATGTCGCGGGCGGCGGGGTCGGCGAGCAACTGGGCGACGGCACCCTCGCTGTCGGGCCCGGCGTCGAGCATCCGGACCCTGACGCCGCGGTCGCTGAGCTCGCCGATCAGCGCGCTGACCGCGGCGGGTCCCGCGTGCGTGGCCGCGAGCGATTCGGCGGACTGGGCCAGCGCGTCCAGGTCGGGCGTGTCGACCACCAGCGCCCCGGCGGCCAGCGCCGCCGGTGGCCGGCCGGGCGCGGCGTTTATCCCGGTGAAGGCCGCGGTCCCGCCGGCGCTGAGCAGCCTGGCCAGCACCGGCTCGGGGACGGTGTCAGCGTCGGCACAGATGAGTACGCGTTCCCCGGCCGCCCGCGCCGCGGCGGCGACGGTCAGCAGGCCAGGCCCGGTCCGTTCGGCCACGTCGATCCGGCGCACGCCAAGGGCGGCAAGCTGGCCGCAGAGCCCCGCGTCGGCCTCGCCCGGGTTCCCGGCCAGGACCAGCGCTACCGTCATGCCTGTCCTCCCAGCGGCACAGGCCGCCGCGACTCGCGCCTAGCGTTACGAAATGTAGCCGGCGGTCACGCCCGCGACCGGCAGGAACACGCCGGACAGCCAGTCATGCTCGGCCGGCCGGCCGGTCGCGTCGCTGCCGGGAACGCTGTCCAGCGCATACCCACCACGCACCCGGCGAAACGGCTCCCCGCCAGGTCAGCCCCTCGCCGTACGGCCCTGCCACCCCGCACGGGCTCATGATCGTGGGCTGAAACGTCCGTTGCAGAGGCTCAGCGAGTCTGCCGCGACCTGGCCCCTGGCCGCTCCGCGCTTCCACCCGCACCGTGCCCGCGCGCCCGGCCGGTACCCACGCGCCCGGCCGATACGCACGCGCCCGGCCGGTACCCATGCGCCCGGCCGGTACCCATGCGCCCGGCCGGTACCCACGCGCCCGGCCGATACCCGCCACTGCATTCCCACATGCCCCATGCGCCCCGCACGCCCGCCCCGCAACCCGGATCCGCCCCTCCGCCCGCCTCAGTAACCGCCACGATGGAACATCGTTGCTGTTCTGGCAGCAACAATGCTCCATCGTTGCTGCCAAGCCCGGGGCCAGGGGACCGCGCGGCGTGACCGGGGCTGACGCGCACAGCATGAAGAGATACGCGACAGCTCCAAAGGGCAGCAAACGCCCACGATGATGCGCCAGGTGGCGCGGGGTAGAGTCCGGCTCATGCGGATGGTCGCGGTGGTACTCGGCGGCGGCGTGGGGCAGCGGGTGGGCGCGGGGATGCCGAAACAGCTGCTCACGCTGGGCGGCAAGACGCTGGTCGAGCACTGCGTGGCCGCCTTCGACCAGGCGCCGGGCATCGACGAGATCCTGGTGGTGATGGCCCGCGGGTACACGGGGCAGGTCAAGGCGACGCTCACCGACGCCGGGTACCGGAAGGTGACGGCCGTCATCGAGGGCGGCGCGACCCGGCCAGACTCGACCCGGGCGGCCCTGGCCGCCATCGCGGCCACCGCGCCAGCCACGGCAGGCAGCGCCCCGGGCGCCACGGCAGGCAGCGCCCCGGGCGCCACGGCAGGCAGCGCGCCGGGCGCCACGGCAGGCAGCGCCCCGGGCACCGCGCCGGGCACCGCGCCGGGCACCGCGCCGGGCGCCACGCCGGGCACCGCGCCGGGTGACTGCGGCGTGCTCTTGCACGACGCCGCCCGGCCGCTGGTGGACCAGCGGATCATCGCGGACTGCGTCGCCGCGCTGCGGGTGCACGACGCGGCCGGGGTGGCGGTGCCCGCATCCGACACCATGGTGATCACCGGCAACGGCGTGATGCAGTCGATGCCGCGCCGGGAAACACTGCTGCGCTGCCAGACCCCGCAGTGCTTCCGGCTTTCCGTGATCACCCGGGCGCACGAGCTGGCCGCGGCCGACCCCGCATTCACCGCCACCGACGACTGCGGCGTGGTGCTCCGCTACCTGCCGGACGTCGGCGTGCACATCGTGCCGGGCAGCGAGCGCAACATCAAGATCACCTACGCGCAGGACCTCGCCGTCGCCGAGGCTCTGCTGGCCCGGGGGGATGTGCTGGCCCGGGGGGACCCTGCTAGCCCGGGGGGCGACCCCCCGGAACCCCCCGCCAGCCCGCTGCGGTTCTCGCCGTAGTATCGCGCGGCCGGAGGGGCTCTGCTTTCTCCCCCGAACCCACCCTAGGCCCCTCGCGGACCGGCGTGATCGCGGACCGGCGTGATCGCGGACCGGCGTGATCGCGGACCGGCGTGATCGCGGACCGGCGTGATCGCGGACCGGCGTGATCGCGGACCCGCGTGATCGCGGACCCGCGTGATCGCGGACCGGCGCGATCGGCTAGTTGCGCACCGCCTGCTTCACCAGGGTGCGGCCGAACTCCCAGATGAGCCCGCTGCCCCGGCTGGCGTCCTCGAGCACCTCGCCGAACGCCTCGGAGAACAGCTTCACCTCGGCGTCGCCGATCATCAGCGGCGGGATCAGCTTGATCACCTCCATGTGATCGCCGGACACCTGGGTGAGGATGCGGTGCCGCTGGAACAGCGCCACCACCACCATCTGCGCGAACAGGCCGACCCGGGCCTTCTGCAGCATGTTCCAGCTGGTCCGGGCGCGCAGCGACGACGGCTTGTCGAACTCCAGCCCGATCATCAGCCCGCGGCCCCGCACGTCGGCCAGGACGTCATACCTGTGCATCATGGTGGTCAGCGAGGTCTTCAGCGCCTCCCCGGTCCGCGCCGCGTTCTCGACCAGGCCCTCGTCGTCGAGCACCGCCAGCGAGGCCAGGCCGGCCGCCATAGCCAGCACGCCGCCCTTGAAGGTGGTGCTGTGCACCATGACCCGGTCCATCGAGGAATAGACCTTCTCGAAGATCCAGCCCTTGGCCAGCATCGCCCCGACCGGCACGAACCCGCCGGATAGCGCCTTGGCCACGGTGACGATGTCCGGCACGACCTCCTCGTGCTGATAGGCGAAGAACGTGCCGGTACGGCCGAACCCGCTCTGCACCTCGTCGCAGATGAGCAGCGCGCCGTGCTCGTGCAGCAGCGCGGACGCCGCCGTCAGGAAGCCATCAGGCGGCATGTGCACGCCCTTGCCCTGGATGGGCTCGATGATGAGCGCCGCGACGTCGCCCTTGCGCAGTTCGGCCGCGAGCGCGTCCAGGTCGCCGAGCGGGACGGACGCGTCGGGCAGCAGCGGGCCGAACCCGAGGCGGAACTCGGCCGAGCCGTTGACGGATAGCGAACCCGTGGTGAGCCCGTGAAACGCGTGGTCGCAGTAGATGACACGGCGGCGACCGGTGGCGTACCTGGCGAACTTCAGCGCGGACTCGACCGCCTCGGTGCCGCTATTGCAGAAGAACACCCGGTCAAGACCTGGTGCCTTGGCGAGCAGTCGCTGCGCCAGCAAGCCCGGCAGCGGCCCGCAGTCGAACTGGGTCCAGTCGGCCAGGTTGGCGTCGAGCGCGTCGTGCAGCGCCTGGCGGATCACCGGATGGTTGCGGCCCGCCGCGAACACGCCGAAGCCGGCCAGGAAATCGGCGTACTGGCGGCCGTCGGAGTCGTACAGGTACGCGCCCTCGGCCCGCTCGTAGACTTTGTCGAAGCCGATCGCGTGCAGCACCTTGGGCTGCTGCGGGTTCAGGTACCGGCCGTACAGCTCATATCCGTCGTCGCGATGGGCCGCGAGCAGTGCCGGGAGGTCGAAGTCCATGGTTCATTCTCCCCCTACCGCGGCTGCTCCTTCCGCTTTCTTTTGTTCCGAACGGACACGGGTGTCAGCTTCGCCGGACCGGTGCAGCTTCCGCGGGCTGGTGAGGAACCCGGTCCCCCAGCATATGTGCATGACGCCGAGGACCAGCGGTACCCGGATCCGCACGCCCGCGGGCAGGCGCCGGGCGAGCACGGTCCCGACGGCGGTGATCCCGGCCAGGTAGGTGACGGGGATCACGAGTCCGGCGGCCAGCCAGCCCACGCCAGCGGGCGCCCCCGCCGCGATCGCGGCCAGCCCGGCCGCGCCCGCCGCCAGGCCGAACGCGATCAGCCCGGCCGCGGCCGGCGGCGCCAGGTAGCGGAAGCTGGCCGTCTCCGGGTGCTCGCGGATGACCACCCGCCGCCAGCGGCCGTAGTGGAAATACTGCGCGCCGAGGGTGCGCACGCTCGCCCGCGGCCGGTAGGTGACGCGCAGTTCGGGGGTGAACCAGATCTGGCCGCCGCGCGCCCGGATGCGGTAGTTCAGGTCCCAGTCCTCGGCCCGGAGCATTCCCTCGTCGTAGCCGCCGGCCTGCTCGATCGCCTCTCGGCGGTAGACCCCGAGGTAGACGCTGTCCGTCGGCCCGGCCCCGCCGCCGGTGTGGAACGCCGCCGAGCCGACCCCCGCCTTGGAGGTCATCCCCCAGGCCACGGCCTGCTGGAAGGCGGTCACGCCCTCGGCGGCCATGACCCCGCCGACGTCGGCCGCCCCGGTCTCGATCAGCGCGGTGACCGCGGTCGTCAGGTAGCCCGGCGGCAGCATGGCGTGCCCGTCGACGCGGGCGATCACGGCGTGCCGCGCCGCGCGGACGGCGGCGTTGAGCGCCGCCGGGATCTTCCCGCTCGGGTTGGCCACGACGGTGACCCGCGGGTGGGCCGCCGCTAGCTCACGCGCCAGTTCCTCGGTCCGGTCGGCCGAGGGTCCGACCGCGAGCACGAGCTCGAGCTCGCCCGGGTACTCCTGCCCGAGCACATGCCGCACAGACTCCGCGAGGTGCCGTTCCTCGTTCCTGACCGGCATCACGACGGATACAGGTGGGAATTCCATGACGCTGGTCACCGTACCGCAGCCGGCGCCCGCGTTAACCCTTCTCCGGATAGGCTCCGGTCAGGTCACAGGCCTGAGTCCTCCAGCATCTCGGTGACCAGGGCGGCGATCTGGGATCGTTCGGACCTAACCAGCGTGACATGTGCGAACAGCGGGTGGCCTTTGAGCTTCTCGATCACCGCGATCACGCCGTCGTGCCTGCCGACCCGCAGGTTGTCCCGCTGCGCGATGTCGTGGGTGAGCACCACCCTGGACCCGGAGCCGATCCTGGACAGCACGGTGAGCAGCACGCCGCGCTCCAGGGACTGCGCCTCGTCCACGATCACGAACGCGTCGTGCAGCGACCGGCCCCTGATGTGGGTCAGCGGCAGGACCTCGAACATGTCCCTGGCCAGGACCTCGTCGATGACGTCCTGCGTGGTGACCGCGGACAGGGTGTCGTAGACGGCCTGGGCCCACGGGCCCATCTTGTCGGCTTCCGACCCGGGCAGGTAACCAAGCTCCTGGCCGCCGACCGCGTAAAGCGGCCGGAATACGATGACCTTCCTGTGCTGCCGCCGCTCCATCACCGCCTCGAGCCCGGCGCACAGCGCCAGCGCGGACTTGCCGGTGCCGGCCCGGCCGCCGAGCGACACGATGCCGATCTCCGGATCGAGCAGCAGGTCGAGCGCGACGCGCTGTTCGGCGCTCCGGCCCCGCAGGCCGAAGGCCTCCCGGTCGCCCCGCACCAGCTGAACGGATTTGTCCGGCTTGACCCGGCCGAGCGCGCTGCCGTTGGACGAGGTGAGGACCATGCCGGTGTGGCAGGGAAGATCGCGGGCCGGCTCGCATTCCAAGGTGCCTGTTTCGTATAGCTGCTCGATTTCACCGCTGCCGATGTCGAGCTCGGTCATCCCGGTCCAGCCTGAGTCCACCGGCAGCTCGGCGCGGTACTCCTGCGCGGCCAGCCCGACGGCGGCGGCCTTGACCCGCAGCGGCAGATCCTTGCTGACCAGGACGACGTCTTCGCCGTCGGCCGCGAGGCTGCACGCCACTGACAGGATGCGCGAGTCGTTGTCCCCCATCCGGAACCCGGCAGGCAGCACCTGCGGGTCGGAATGGTTGAGTTCGACCCGGACCGTGCCGCCGAGCGTCCCGACCGGAAGTTCCGCGTCCAGCCGGCCGTGCTCGATGCGCAGGTCATCGAGGTGACGCAGGGCCTGGCGGGCGAAGTAGCCCAGTTCGGGATGGTGCCGTTTGGCTTCCAGCTCAGTGATGACGACGACCGGCAGTACCACCTTGTGCTCGTCGAAGCGAGTGATGGCTGCCGGATCGGCGAGCAGGACGCTGGTGTCGAGTACATACGTACGGCGACCTTGAGAATTGACCACGCAGACTCCCCTGGGCGCCAGGGCAAGCCCGGCGCCAAGACAGGACACAGACGTGTCGGATGGGCCGGGCCTGGCCCTCGAAGGGCCGTGCCGGCCCTTCTGTCATCTCGCCTGCGCGCAGAGCGCGAAGCTCAGAGATCTGAGGGCCCTCCCGGGAACGGCGCCGCGCCGTCCACCACTAACGAAGGTACCCGCGTTCGTGTTTCGGCAAAAGCACCGCTAGGTTACTAAGCCGCAATTCAACGCTTAACCTGCGGTTACGTACCGAATCTGCGATTGCGCGCCGCGTAGGAGCGCAGCGCCCGCAAGAAGTCGACCTTGCGGAAGGCAGGCCAGTAGGCGTCGCAGAAGTAAAACTCCGAGTGGGTGCTCTGCCAGAGCAGGAACCCGCCGAGCCGCTGCTCGCCGGAGGTGCGGATGACGAGATCCGGGTCGGGCTGGCCCGCCGTGTAGAGATGCTCGGCGATGTGCTCGACGTCCAGCACCTCGGCCAGTTCCTCGATCGTGGTGCCCTTAGTCGCCTGCTCCTGCAGCAGCGAGCGGACCGCGTCGGCGATCTCACGCCGCCCGCCGTACCCGACCGCCACGTTGACGAGCAGGCCGGGATAGTGCGCGGTCGCCTCGCCCGCGTCCTTCAGCACCCGGACCGTGTCGCCGGGAAGCAGGTCGAGTGCGCCGACCGGATTCACGTGCCACCGCTCCGCCACCAAGCCCTGCACGGTGTCTTCGATGATCTTCAGCAGCGGCACGAGCTCACTGGCCGGCCGGGTCAGGTTATCGGTGGACAGCAGCCACAGGGTGACGACCTCGACGCCGCTCTCGCGGCACCAGTCGAGCAGCTCGAATATCTTGTCGGCGCCCTTGCGATGGCCGCTGCTGACATCACGAAATCCCGCTGACTTGGCCCACCGCCGGTTCCCGTCGCACATCACCCCGACATGGCGCGGGATAGCGCTGGGCGACAGGGAAGCCTGGATCCTGCGCTCGTAAAGCCGATAGGCCAGGTCGCGAAGTCCCATGCTGGAGGCCTTCCTCGTCACCGTGATGATCTACGGCAAACGTACCCAACAAGTGGAACGCTCCGGTTATCGGCTGAGGATTCGCAAGGGAGCCAGCACGCTCCCCCGAGCGACTTGACGAGAGATTCGCCGAGACCGGGTAAGCAGTTGAGGAACTCCTTACGCTCCCGCTCGCGGCTGGCCACCATCGCGTCGTGCTCGTCCGTCCGGCCTTGCCTGGCGTAAAGCCGCCGCGGCGGGAGGATCCCGATGTCGTCCACGCCCGGTATCGCGGCCGCCGCCGCGTGGCCGAAATCGGGCTCCTCGGTCCACTCGATGGCGCCCTCGACGATGCCCTGCACGATCCCGGAGGAGTAAGAAATCGTTACATTCTTGGAACCTGGGACGCGCAGGAACTTACCTTC
>Ga0208565_1000452_pt1 | contig 30546 bp, 26 predicted proteins | sample Sb_taG_7_FD_187706 | JGI IMG/M metagenome (GOLD analysis project Ga0208565, IMG submission 187706) | Peat soil microbial communities from Weissenstadt, Germany - Sb_50d_2_FS metaG (SPAdes) (version 2) | ecosystem: Environmental > Terrestrial > Soil > Wetlands > Peat | place: Germany...
CGGCGCAGCGCATTCGTTCCTCAACGACCACGACCCCGCCGATGCCTCCAGGCTGATGATCGTGCTAGCCCGCCTGTCGCGCAGCGCCTACCACGAGCCATCGGCACGAGACGCCCGCCGCCGCATCGTCGCGTTCTTCGACGAGCACCTCAGGAGCTGACCGGAACCGGCAGACGGTAACGGCTGCGGCAGAGGAGAGCGGGGAAGCTAGGTTTACCGGGCGCTTTCCCCCGGAGGGGCAGCACTCCCGGTCCAGAGTGAGAAGATCCCTTCCACGTGCTCGGCTGCGACCGGGTCCAGCATCGCCTCACGCAGGCAGCCCATCCAGAACTCCACCGTGTCCGGAACACCGGACGGGAAGTCCTTGAAGTAAGCGCTGTGCTGCACGTGATCCCCGGCCAGCCGGCGCACCGTCGCGAGCACCCGCACGGCGGTGCCGGTCACGGCTGCGGAGTCCAGGCCGGACAGATGCTCCAGCAGCGCCCCGGAGCATTTGAACCCGGCCGACATGAGCGCCACGTCGAACTGCCGCGCCGCGGCCCCGCCATTCCCAGCCGGCCCGGCAGGAGCGGGGACCCGGAACGTCTTCCCGATGACAAGGGCTTCCAGGTCCTCGCTCACCACTGCGGACCCCCAGGGATGCCGGCGGACACCTAACCCGGCAAGTGTAGGACGGCATGCGCACCGCAGAGCGAGCATTGTCGCCGTGATGCAGATGAACGGCATGGACATGGGGGTCGCAACCGAACTCGGTTCGTTCGGGCTCTGCTGCGTCGGCTCGAGCATCGTCGGAACGGACTGGGAGACGTACCGGCGAGAAGGACCCGGCGTGAGCGCGTTCGCGCTCGAGGATGGCGTCGTGTACCACACCTACTCGGCGTACGCGCGTGGCCTGGACGGCCTCTGGGGCATGTACCAGTGGCTCGACCGCGCGCCACTCGGTCGCAACGAAACCGGCCACTGGTGGCGCCGCCACGACGAATACGACGGCACGTGACGCGTGCCGAACGAGGCGGTACCGACCGGTGCCGCCGGGATCTGCGCCTTAGACCTTTAGACTTGCGCCTGTGCGTGAGCTGGTGGGGATCGGCGGCGTGGTTGCGGCGCTGTCGGTGGCGAGTGACCTGACTCGCGGGCATCCGCCTGGTGAGGCGATGCGCGCGTGCCTGCTGGCGACCGAGCTGGCCCGGCGGGCGGGGCTGGACCGGGTCCGCCAGGGCGAGGTCTATTACGGGACGCTGTTGCGGTTCGCCGGGTGCGCGGCGACGTCGCATGAGATCGCCGCGGCGTTCGGCGGTGATGACATCGTCGTCCGGGCCCGCGGCGACCTGATCGACCCGACGGTGCTGGCCGAGGCGATGCAGTTCCTGGCGGGTCTTGGCGTGGATGCCGAAGGCCTGCGGGTCCTGGGCGGCCCTGAGGGTGTGGCCAGGCTGAAGGCTGAGGGGGCACGCGCGGACTGCGAGGTGGGCGCGATCCTGGCGGGGCGCCTGCGGTTGCCGGAGGCGGTGGGCCGCGCCGTTCGGGATGCCTTCGAGCGCTTCGACGGCTGCGGTGTGCCGGCCGGCCGGGCCGGCGATGAGGTTGCCGAGCCGGCGCGGTTCGCGGCCGTGGGGTACGCGGCGGTGATGTTCGATGCTGTCGCGGGCGGCGTGGCCGCGGCCGAGACGGTCGCCCGGTGGTCCGGGCGGGCGCTTGATCCGGCGGTCGCGGCGATCTTCCTGGACGCGCCGGCTGAACTGCTGCGGATCTCGGGCCCGGATGACGTGCAGGCGGCGGTGGCCGGGGCCGAGCCGGAGCCGCGGCGCATGTTCGGTGACGAAGCCGCCCTGGAGGAGGCGCTGGCCGGGTTCGGTGACGCCGCCGATCTGAAGAGCCCGTGGTTCACTGGCCACTCGGGAGGCGTCGCGCGGCTGGCCCGGGCTGCGGCTGAGCGGCTCAGCCCGGCCGATGCCGCGCTGGTCTACCGCGCCGGGCTGGTCCACGACCTCGGGCGGGTAGCCGTCCCGGCCGGCGTCTGGGAGCGGCCGGGCCCGCTGCGTCCGGAAGACCGGGAGCTGGTGCGGCTGCACCCGTATCACGCGGGCCGGATCCTGGCGCGCTCGCCGGTGCTCGCGCCGCTGGGCCTGATAGCCAGCCGTCATCACGAGCGCACGGACGGGTCCGGTTACCCGGCCGGGGTACGCGCGGCCGAACTGGATGGCGCCGCCTGCCTGCTCGCCGCGGCCGACGTGCTGCACGCGCTCGGCGAGCCACGGCCGCATCGCCCCGCCTTCGATCTGCCGCAGGCATCCCGCATCCTGTCTGGCCTGCCGCTGGACCGTGACGCGATCCGGGCTGTGCTCGATGCCGCCGGCGCATCCCCGGCTGCGCTGCCGCCGCTGCCGGCCGACCTCACCGAGCGCGAGGTCGAGATCCTCCGCAGGCTCGCCGCGGGCCGCACCAAGCGCGAGATCGCCGCCGAGCTGGTGATCTCGCCGTCGACCGTGCACACGCACACGGTTCACATCTACGCCAAGTGCGGAGTCTCGACGCGGGCGGCGCTGGCCATGTTCGCCATGCGGAACGGACTCGCGAGCAGGACCGGCTAGACCGCCGGGAAAGATCGACTGAACAGTCGATAGCCCGGGCGGGCCGGCCTGCCTAGCGTTGCCTGCAAGCAACCGCTAAGGAGCAAGGAAGGCCGCAATGAGCCAGCAGGAAAACCTCAGGATCGTCAGGGAGATCTACGACGCGGTCGGGCGCGGCGACGTGGCAGCGATCCTCGACCGCGTGACCGACGACGTCGACTGGTCAGCCGAGGCGGCCAGTCACGCCGCGCCGTGGTACGGGCCGCGAACCGGCAAAACGGGAGTCGCGAGCTTCTTCCGCGATCTTGCCGACAGCATCGAGATCACGGAGTTCACCCCGCACAGCTTCACCGCCGGACAAGACGATGTCCACCTGCTCGTCCGATGGACGTTCCGGTCGATCATCACCGGCCAGCAGGCATCGATGACCATGCACCACTACTGGCGCATCCGCGGCGGCCAGATCGAGCACTTCCGCGGCAGCGAAGACACCGAGCAGACAGCCCTGGTCCTGACCCCGGACCTGACGCCGACCCTGAATTCATAAGGCCGTCCCCGCCTCATCGACGCTGGCCGTGCCCGCGCTTCCCGGCGAGCTGTAGGTGAGCTGTAACAGCTGTAGATGAGCTGTAACAGATGAGGCGCGCCCGGCGCTTATCCAGAGAAAGGTATCTTCCCACGCGGGGCCCGGCCCTCCCTAATCCCCGGCCGGGCCCCGCGATTCTTGCGCTGACCGGGCTTGCGGTCGGGGTGGCCGGCGGGTTCGCCAGGGCAGCGATCTGGGCGTGGGTGGCGAACCACGGGCGCCCGCGGCTGAGCATCCCGGCGATCACTCGCCGCAGCATCCGCAGCAGGTAGCCGCGGCCGAGACCCGTACGGGACCAAGGGCCCCGGCAGGCCGGGACGGATAGTCCTTGTTCTCCTGACCGTCGGCGACGATGGTGGATGGCGATCTAGGGGACGGTCGTCATGGGACTTATCTGGAAGGCCGCGAGCATCTTGACGCTCGGCGGCGTGAGCAACCACAGCAGGCGCGAGTCGCGAACGAAGGCCGCAAGGGCCAAGGAGAAGGCCGCGAAGGCTCAGGCCGGGCTGGCCGAGGCTGAGACGAGGGTGGCTGAGGAGCAGGCCGCGGTAATCGGCAAGGCCTTGCAGGAAGACGAGGCGCACCGGAAGGCGGACCTGGAAGAGGTCGCCGAGAAAGAGGCCGAGGCCCTGCCGTGGGCCCGGCCAGCCGACTCCTGACGCGGCATTAGGGCGCCCGTGCTTGCGCACGGCCACTTCTTTGGCCCCCAGGAGTCGCGCCAGGCACAGGGCTCGGTAGCGTCTAACACCTTCGCCGCCGACGTCGCGCATGCGACCGCCGACGGTCTGGCGGCCGATCTTGATCCTGCGCTGCCCATAGTGGTGTGCGGCCACAGCCTGGGTGGCGCGCTGGCGACGCTCCTGGTCACGGACCTGACCGCGAATACGCCGCTGAAGCCGCAGGCATGGACGTTTGCCTCACCGCGGGTGGGAGACGCCATCTTCGCCGCGCGCTACGGCGGCCTGAGCACCGTGTCATGGCGGATCTACAACCAAGTCGACGTCGTCCCGTACTTCCCGGTCGATGTCTCGGATAATTACCAGCCCGTCACCACCGGGTATGCGATCAACTCCCTGGGGAAGGCGAAGTGGAGCCTGGGCTGCGCCCACGCGCTGAACACCTACATGCACGTGCTGTCGCCTGCCACGGTGCCGCTGGATCCGGCCTGCAGCTAGACCCCGGCCGGGGCGGGCCACCTGGCCGGGGGCACGCAGACATCCCGTTCGGCCTCAATGATCTTCCCCGGGTTGCGGGGCTCACTACGCCCAATGGCCGAAGCCAGCATGGAGTTCGTCCGGGACCCAGCGCGGGCTTTGCCGGAGCGTCTGCCTCAGCGGTGGTGCGCGGTCAGGTGCGCGCCGAGGGCGTCAAAGCCGAAGTCGGCCGCCGGATCACGCCACACCGAGTGGGCGTGGTTGGCCTGGCGCTGGGTGTTGTCGTACTCGATGAGCAGCCGCGGGCCCTGCAGCCGGTAGTAGAGCGGCTGGCCGGGGCCGGTCGGCCCGGCCCAGGCCAGGTGGACGGCGTCCAGCGCGGCGTCGTCGGCGTAGTCCGCCTGCGGCGACAGGCCGTCAGGGACGCGTCCGGTGTAGGTGGCCAGCAGCGCGCGCAGCAGGTCCCGCTGCCCGGCGTCCAGGTCCCGGGCCGGCAGGCCCTTCGGGGCGCCGGTCAGCGCGATCCGCTGGTGGTCGCCGGCGTCGTAGCCGGACGCTCGTTCGGCGCCGTCGCCCATCTGGGTCACCCGTTCATCGAGCCTGCGCTCGCTGAAGTGCCCGCGCCATATGTCGCGGAGGTGAATCACCTGGTCGCCGTCCGATAGGTGCGTCCGGTTGCCGCCGACGATGTCGGCCGGCGCCCGGTCGAGCAGGATGGCCCGGGCGGCCCGCTCGGGGTCGAGCGATCGGACCAGGTCACGGGCCAGGTCCTCGGGACCGGCCAGCGGCCGCAGCGGCGCGGGGCCGAGCAGCGGGGAGACCGCCGGGTCGGCGCCGAAGAAGCAGGGGGTGGCGGAGACGACCATGCCGCCGGCGACGAGGTTGTTCAGCGACACGTGGTGGCCGCCGAAGCGCCAGCCCCACGGCTCGGCGCCGCCGGGCTCGCCGAACACCCGCAGGTAATACATCCCCGGGTCGCGGCCACGTTCCCGGCCCCAGTCGACGGTCCAGCCCTCGAGGTGGTCGAGCACGTTGTCCAGCCCGATGATGGTGGCGACGGTGACGTACCCGGCGGTGGACAGCCCAGTGGCGACCAGCTGGTGGGCCAGGCTCTGCTGGGCCGGCCGCTGGTCGCCGAGGGGCAGCCCGCCATGGTCGGTGGGCGTGTAGAACCAGCGCCTGCGCTCGGCGTCGTACCCGGCGTCCGGGCTGGGCGCGCGGCCGGCGGCCACCGCACGCTGCGCCGGGTCGAGCGCGTCGAGCCAGGCGGCCGCGGCGGCGGCCATCCGGGCGGCGACCTCCCGGGCCGCGGCGTCTCGGTCGGCTGCCACCCCGGTCGCGTCCATAAACCTCATTCTGCCCGCCCGGGCCCTAGCTGACGAGGGCCACCGCACGGGTCGGGCCGCCGTGCGCGCCCCTGAGCTTGAGCGGGAAGCCGGCGAAGGTGAACCGGGTATTCACCACCTGGTCCAGGTTCGCGAGGTTCTCGTAGTGGGTGATGTGCTCCCGGCGGCACATCATGTGGACCGGATAGCTGGTGCTGGCCGGGTTGTCCGGAGTGGGGCTGTCCACGCCGAACGTCTTCACCTGGCGGCGGACGATCCACTTGCTGGCCGATTCGCCGAAGCCGGCGAACTCGGTGAGGTACCGCTTGTCCCCGGCGAAGCGGTTCCAGGTGCCGGTGTAGAACAGGACGATGTCTCCCGGCTCGACGTTCACCGGCGACGCGGCCTCGATCCGGTCCAGGTCCTCGGCCGTGATGTCGGTGCGCGGCGGGAAGCCGGTGACGTCCAGGCATACCGCAGTGCCGTAGAACAGCTCGAGCGGCATCTTCTCGATGGTCTCCGCCGACGGGTCCGGATCGAGATGGGAGAAGGAGTCGACGTGCGTGGGCCCGTTGTCGTTGAGCATGAACCCGGTGGTCTGGAACGAGAAGCCGCTGTCGAACCGCGGTGCCGTCTCCTCGTGCGTGGCGTGCTCGAACTGCACGGTCTTCAGGTGACCGGGGTAGACCTTCATCCCTTCGTAGATGTCCTGAGACAGATCGATGATCCGCATGGGTCTCCTTCCCGGAATCAGTACATGACCACGCCGGCGGTGACGTTGAGGTCCTCCCCGGTGATCCCGGCCGAGGCGCCGGACGCGAGGTACACGCAGGTCGCGGCCACCTCTTCCGGGCGCACCATGCGGCGCAGCGGTGACAGGGCGGTCACCTCGGCCCGCACCGTCTCCTCGGCGACGCCGCGGACGGCGGCCTGCTGGCGGAGCACCTGCTCGATCCGCGGCCCGGCGACGAAGCCGGGGCAGACCGCGTTGACCCGGATGTCGTGCGGCCCGAGTTCGGTGGCCAGCGTCCGCACCAGCCCGATGACGCCCATCTTGGCCGCGGCGTACGGCGTGCGGCCGGGCAGCGGGCGCTTGCCGGTCATGGACGAGATCGCGATCAGGCTGCCGGCCCGGCGAACGATCATGGCCGGGATGAACGCCCGGAAGGTGAGGAACACGCCGTCGAGGTCGGTGGCGATCGTCTCCCGCCACTCCGCCAGCGTGATCTCGTGCAGCGGCGCCGTGGGCCCGGCCACCCCGGCGTTGGCGACGACCGCGCGCACCGGGCCGATCCGCTCCGCCCGGGCGGCCAGGGCCTCGACCGAGACCTCGTCACGTACGTCGCAGGCGACCGGGACGGCCGACCCGCCGGCCCTCTCGGCCTCCGCCACCGTGTCCGCCAGGCTCGCCAGGTCGCGGGCCCCGGCGGCGACCGCGAACCCGGCGGCGGCGAAGGCCACCGTGACGGCACGGCCGATCCCCCGGTTGGCGCCGGTGACCACGGCGACCGGCGCCGCCGGCGGGTTCATCCGGCCCTGCCACCCGTGGGGCCGGCCGCCCGCAGCGCCGACAGGATCCGCTCGGAGGTCATCGGCAGCTCGGTGAGGCGGACGCCGAGCGGGTACAGCGCGTCGTTGACCGCGGCGTTGATCGCGGCCGGCGCCATCATCCGGCCGCCCTCGCCGCCGCCCTTGACGCCATGCGGGGTGTACGGCGACGGCGTCTCGACGTGGCCGATGACCAGTTCAGGGACCTCCATCGCCGACGGGATCAGGTAGTCGAGGTAGCTCGAGGTCAGCAGCTGGCCATCGTCGTCGTAGACGTACTCCTCGTACAGGGCCGTCCCGATGCCCTGGGCCGTTCCGCCGACGATGTGCCCCGCGAGCGAGCGCGGGTTCACCAGCGTCCCGCAGTCGTGCACCGCCGCGTAGTGCAAGAACGTGACCGCGCCGGTCTCGATGTCCACCTCCACCACGGGGATGTGGCAGGCGTGGCCCATGAACGGGTAGAAGACGCCGAGATCTTTCCGGTCCGCGGACGGCATCGTCGTGTACGGGTGGTCGAACACCTTCGACTCGTCCAGCCCGCTTTCCATGTCCGCCGGGAAGCTGTGCTTGAACAGGTGCAGCGCGATGGCGATCTCGGCGAGCGACTTCTTCCGCTCCGGGTCACCCCTGACCTGGAAGCCGCCGTCGGACCATTCCATGTCGTCCGGGTCGATCTCGAGCAGGTGGGCCGCGGCCCGGCGGGCCTTCTCCTTGATCTTGCCGGCCGCCCCTTCGACGGCGCCCGCCAGCATGACCGTCGTGCGGGAGCCACCGGGCCCGGTGGCCGGGAGCCCGTCGCGGCTGCCGTGATAGACCACCGAGACGTCGTACGGGCTGCAGTCGAACTCCTCGGCGACGAACTGCGAGACCATCGTCTCCGGGCTGTTGCCCCAGAACGCGCAGGAGTACAGGATCGCGGTGATCCCGCCGGTGGCGTCCACCTTGAGCGACACCGATTCCGGCGTCGAGGTCACCGGCGCGCCCGGCTCGTCGAACCAGAACCAGAACTCGGTCGCGGAGAACACGCTCCGCTCCTGCGCGGTGATCAGCCCGATGCCGATGTAGCGGCCCTCCTCCTCGCGCAGCCGCTTCTGCTCGGCCCGCCAGTGGCTGTAGTCCGCGAGTTCCAGGGCCTTGTCGAGCACCCGGTCGTAGTCGCCCGAGTCGTAGACGTTGCCGGTGGGGATGAAGTGCGGGAACTCCCGGATGAAGTTCTTGCGGCGGAAGGCGCCGGGGTCCAGGCCGAGTTCCCGCGCGGCCAGCTCGACCATCTGCTCGAGCATCCAGTTGTTCACCTCCGAGCCGAAGCCACGGTAGGCGCCCTGCTGGTTCTTGTTGGTCAGCGCGGCCCGCACCCGGTACCGCACGCTGCCGATCGTGTACGGCCCGACGACCTGGGCCAGGGCATTGCCGTGATGGCCCACGCCGAACTGGATGTAGGCGCCGTAGTCGTCGACCACGTCGATCTTGATGCCGCGCATGGTGCCGTCGCGCATCACGGCGAGCTCGACCTCGTAGACGCGGTCGGAGCCGTGGTGGTCGCAGTTGGAGATGTTGTCGACCCGGTCCTCCAGGTAAGCGACCTTCCGGCCGGTCTGCCGCGCGCACATGGCGGCGATCACGGCCGGCTTGTTGGCGAACAGCTTGGAGCCGAAGCTGCCGCCGGCCGGGACCGGCCTGATGTCCAGCTTGTTGGCCGGCACCTTGAGCGTGCCCGCGGCCATGAACAGGTAGCTGGTGAAGCTCAGCGTGTTGGTGTCGATGGTGAAGCTGCCGGTGCCCGGGTCGTACTCGGCGATCGCGCCGACGGTCTCCAGCGGCTGCCCGCCCGAACGGTGCCAGCGGAGCCGGTCCCGGACGACGAAGTCGGCTTCGGCGAAGTCCCGGTCGACGTCGCCGAAGTCGAAGGTGCGCTCGTAGGCACAGTTCGACTCCAGCGCCTCGTGCACCAGCGGGGCTCCCGCGGCCAGGGCGCGCTCCGGGTCGGTCACCGGGGGCAGCGGCTCGTATTCGACCTCGATGAGCTCCAGCGCGTCCTCGGCCAGGTAACGGCTGTCCGCGACGACGACCGCGACGCCCTCGCCGACGTACCGCACCTTCTCCGCCGCCAGGCAGCGCCAGGTGTGCCGGGCCGGGTCGGGGCCGAAGTCGGGCATCGGGTCGCACAGCCCGGCGGCTTCGGCGCCGGTGATCACCGCGTGCACGCCGGGTGCGGCCTTGGCCTGGGCGGCCTCGATCCGCACGATCCTGGCGTGCGCGTGCGGGCTGCGCAGCACGGCGGCGTGCAGGGTGCCGGGGGTGATCCGGTCGGCGATGTAGCCGCCGCGGCCGAGCAGGAACTTGGGGTCCTCGACGCGGCGGATCGACTGGCCGACCCAGCGCCGTTTGGCGGACTGGTCGCGGACGGGGGGCGCGGCGGCGGCCCGGTCGACGGTGGTCACGAGGCGACCTCCTTGGTGGCGCGCATCCGCGCGGCGGCGGCGATCACGGCCTCGGTGATGAACTGGTAGCCGGTGCAGCGGCAGAGGTTGCTGGCGATGGCCGAGCGCACCTCGGCCGGGGTCGGGTCGGGGTTCTCGGCGATGATCTCGCAGGCGCGCATCAGCATCCCGGGCGTGCAGTAGCCGCACTGCAGGCCCTGCTTTTCCGAGAACTCGTCTTGCAGCGGGTGGAACTCGCCGCCGTGGGCCAGGCCCTCGACGGTGCTGATCTCGGCGCCGTCGGCCTGCACGGCGAACGTGATGCAGGACCGGATGCTGGCCCCGTTCAGCAGGACCGTGCAGGTGCCGCAGACGCCGTGCTCGCAGCCGATGTGCGTGCCGACCAGGCCGAGGTCCTCGCGCAGGAGATCGACCAGGAGCCGCCGCGGCTCTACCTCGGCCACGTGCGGGCGGCCGTTGACGGTCACGCTGATGGTGCAGGTGGTGGGGGCCAACGTGGTCACCTCTCGTTTCGCGCGCGCGATGTGGCCAGCTCGATCCCGCGCCGCAGGTAGGTCCGGGCCAGCGCGAGCCGGGTCTGCGGGCTGGCGTGCAGGTCGCCGGCCGGGGTCAGGCCCGCGACGGCCGCTCCGGCGGCCTCGGCGGCGGCCGCGGTCACGTCGGCGGCGTCGGCGCCGGCCAGGACGCCTTCGGCCGCGGCAGCGCGGATCGCGGTCGGGGCGACCCCGGTGAGGGCCAGGGCGGCCCGCCGGATCCGGTCGCCGTCCAGGTCGATGAGCGCGGCCACGCCGACCACGGCGAAGTTCGCGTGGATGCGGGAGAACTCGACGAACGCGTGCCCGCCGGGCCACACCGGCAGCCGGATCTCGGTGAGGATCTCGTCCGGCGCCAGGGCGGTGCTGAACGGCCCGGTGAAGAACTCCGCCGCCGCGATCCGGCGGGTCCCGCCCGGCCCGGCCGCGACCAGGTCCGCGTCGGATGCCAGGGCCACCGCGGGCAGTTCGGCCGCGGGGTCGGCGTGCGCCAGGCTGCCGCCGACCGTGCCGCTGTTACGGATGGGAGTGTGCGCGACGAGCCCGACCGCCTCGGCCAGCAGGGGAGCGGCCACGGCCACCTCAGCGGAGCGCTCCACCTCCGACATCCGGGTCATGGCCCCGATGACCAGGATGTCTGCCTCGCGCCGGATGCCGCTGAGCCCGGCGACGTTGCGCAGGTCGATGAGATAGCCCGGCTTGGCCAGCCGGAAGTTCATCAGCGGGATCAGGCTCTGGCCGCCGGCCAGCACCCGCGGCTCGGCCTCGGCGTGCTCGGTGAGCAGCCCGACCGCCTCGGCCACGGTGGTCGGTGCGGCATAGGAGAAGGGGGGCGGTTTCACGGCGACCTCCCAGGTCTCGCGGCTTCGTCGGCGCGGCGGGCCCGCGGGAAACGCCCGGCCCGCGGCACGGCCCCTTTCGATGCTGCCGCTGCGGGCGGTCTCCCGCCATGTGCACTAGCCCAGGAATGCCGACGATGTGCTGGTCATCCGCACAAGGCGACGATCTCGCGGATCGTCAGCGCGAGCTGGAGCTCCAGGCGCACGCTGCTGTCCCGCAGTGTGCGCCCGGTGAGCTGCTCGATGCGGCCGAGCCGGTAGGTGACCGTATTACGGTGCACGACGAGGGCGTCCGCCGCCGCCGCGGTCGAGCAGCCGGCCGAAAGCCAGGCCCGCAGCGTGGCCAGGAGGTCCCCACCGTAGCGTTCCTCGTGCGCTTCCACGTCCTGGAGCACGGTGGCGGCGAAGCGCCTGAGCGCGTCCGGCGTCCCCGTCTCGAGCAGCAGCGCCGACAGGCCGAGCCGGCCGACGTCGACGAAACCGCCCCGGCCGCTGGCCCGGCGTAGCGCCGCCGCGCCGCGGGCGACCCGGAACGCGGTCGCGTAGCCGCCCGGGTCCCGGGCTACCGGCCCGGCGACCATGGTGACCCTCCCCGGCGCGCCCGTCGCCTGGCCGGCCTTGGCCAGGACGCGGCGCAGCGCGTCGCCGGGATCGGGTTCGGCCGGCAGCAACAGGACGTAAGCACCGTCGTACGGCCCCACCAGCGGGGCCGGACCCGGCTCGGCCGCGGCCCTGGCCAGCTCGGGGAGGCGAACGGCGGACCGGACCGTGGCGTCGACGCTCAGCAGGGCGAGGACGTGCGGCCGGGTCAGGTCGTGCCCGATCGCCGCCGCCCGGTCCAGAACGGCCCGGGGCCGGACCGGGCCGCCGTCCCTGAGCAGGTCGCCGAGCAGATCACCGGAGAGCCTGCTCTGCACGTCGAGCAGGTGCCGTTGCTGCAGCATCAGCAGGGCGACCGCGAGCGCGAACCGCTCGACGACCCGGAGCTGAACGGGCTCGGGGTCGGCGGGCGTGCCGGTCACCCACAAGCGCCCGGCCAGCTCGCCGCCCACCACGACGGGGGCGGCCCAGGCGGCCGCGTCGGCCCGGCGCCCGCCCGCCGTGGTCCGGCCGTTCGCTTCCGGTACCGGCACCCTGGCCACCGTGTAGCGGCGGCCGGCCACCTCCTGGGCCTTCAGCGCGGCGCGCGCCGCGCGCGCCCGCCGTGCGGCCGGGGCGGGCGGCGGGCAGTAGCCTTCGCCGGGAGCGCTCGCCAGCACGCGGCCGTCGGTGTCCTCCACCGTGACCGAAGCGTCCAGGGCCGACGCGAGCGCGCTGGCCAGTTCGGGCAGCCCGCCCTCATCCAGCACGAGCTGCATCAGCTGGTGGTGCTGCTGCTCGGCCCACTCCAGCACGGCTCGCCCCCGCCGCAGCTCGTCGTTGGCCCGGGACAGCTCCCGGATGACCTCCTGCTGCTCGGCCCGCAGCCGTGCCGTCTCCAGCGCCATCGCGGCCTGGCCGCCGAGCAGTTCGATGAGTTCCAGCTCGGGTCCGCTGAACTGGCGTGCGGTGACCGAGTAGGCGACGATGACCCCGGCCCCCTCGTCAGATCCGCGCAGCGGTGAGGCCAGCAAGGCCTGGTAGCCCTGCGTCGGCGCGAGCTGACGCAGCCTGCCGTACGAGGGGGCCTTCCGCACGTCGGGGACGACGATCGTGCGATCCTCCCGGTACGCACGGGCGGCCGGGGTGTCGAGGTCGGGACCGGGCGGGTGGATGCGCAGCGAGCGGCCGTCACTGACCTGGGCCAGGTAGTCGGGCGTGAGGCCGCTGCAGCCGGCGATGTGCAGGCATTCGCGCCGTTCGTCGGCCAGCAGCACCGCGCAGAACTCGAACCCGATCAGCTCACAGGCCTGCTCCGCGACCCGCGTGAGGACCTTCTCGAGCGGCTCGGCGCCGTTGACGGACCGAACGATCTCGCTCACAGCGGACATCCAGGACCGCAGCGAGGCCGGGACTTCCGGCATGCCCATACCAGCCCATCCTTCCCACCAGCGCATGAGCTGGCAAGAGCAGGTGCGATGCGCCGTCTGGGGCCAGCTGATCAGGTGTGGCCGGCGTCGGGCGTCGTGACCTGGGCCTTATCGTCCTCGGTGCGTTCGGGGAGGAGCAGCAGCGCGCCCGCGAGGAAGCACAGCGCGCCGATGAAGGTGCCGAGGTTGGACAGCTCGGCGTTGTGCAGCTGGCCGGTGGACGGGCTGATGTAGCCGGCCACGGCGGACACGCCGAAGGCGACGGACCCGACCAGGTTGAGCAGGGTGATCCACCAGGACCAGGACCTGGGGCGCCAGGCAGTCCAGCCGTGGCAGACCTCGAACCAGGCCAGCGCGCTGGCGACCAGGAAGCAGACCGAGCCGAAGGCGTCGGGCCGCCACACGTGCTGGTGCGCGGCCTGCGCGCTGAGATCTTCCCGGACCGCGTTTCCGGTGCTGATGTTGAAGAACAGGGTCCCGGCCAGCTGCACGGCGGTGGCCCACCAGTCGATCCGGCGGGGCTGGTAGACGAAGAAGCGCCGCCGGGTGGCACCGGGCGCCTGCGGGCCGGCGTCTACCGCTTCGCGGTAGGTCAGGAACCCGGCCGCGGTGAAGAACAGCGAGCCGGTGAAGAAGGTCACGGCGTCCCAGCGGGCTCCGACGGCGCTGGCGTAGCCGGGGACGGCGCCGAGGGCGAACAGCAGCGAGCCCACGGCGAACAGGACCGCGATCCACCATCCCCGGGCCCGGGGTGCCCACCAGGTCGAGCCGGTGGCCGGGGCGCCGGGCGGGTGCTTGCGGTGGCGGCGGGAGTCCCAGCGGGCCACCACGCCGTCCGGGCGCACGCGCTCGACGTAGGTCAGGAAGGGGCCGACGCGGCCCTGCAGGTCTTCGGTGTCCTGCGTGGACATCGGCGTGTCCTATCTGAGTCGTTCGGTCCTGGCGGGCCTGATAGCAGACTGCCCTGCCCACGACACCTGCGCACTCACCCGCCATGGGTGAGGCCTCCGCTGGTCAGTGCGGCCAGCATGGCGAGCAGTGCGCCTTCGGCCGGCCAGTGGAGCCATACTGTGGAGCTATGCCGCGGGATCCCGGCGCGGAGCGGCCCTAATCGAGGAGATGCTGACTATGGCGTTGCACAACCGTGATACCGTCCGCGACCAGCTCGATGACTGCGTGTTTGCCGACCGGGACCTGACCAGGCCGGTCGCCAAGTACCGGTTCCCGCAGGACGGGACGCAGCCCAGGGACGCGTTCCAGCTGGTGTCGGACGAGCTGATGCTCGACGGGAACGCCCGGCAGAACCTGGCCACGTTCTGCCAGACGTGGGAGGAACCCGAGGTTATGGGCCTGATGGCTCTATCGATCAACAAGAACATGATCGACCGGGACGAGTACCCGCAGACCGCCGAGATCGAGAAGCGGTGCGTGCACATGATGGCCGACCTGTGGAATGCGCCTGAGGCGGCCAGCACGGTGGGCACCTCGGCCGTCGGCTCCTCGGAGGCCTGCATGCTGGCGGGTATGGCGGCCAAGTGGCGGTGGCGGGCCAGGCGCCGAGCCGAAGGCAAGCCGGCCGACAGGCCGAACATGGTCTGCGGTCCGGTACAGGTGGTGTGGCACAAGTTCGCCCGCTACTGGGACATCGAGATGCGTGAGGTCCCGATGTCACCTGGCCGCTACATGATGGATGCCGCTTCGATGCTCGAGCGGGTGGACGAGAACACCATCATGGTCGTGCCGACCCTTGGCGTCACCTACACCGGCGCGTACGAGCCGGTGGAGGAAATGGCCAAGGCGCTCGACAAGCTGCAGGCGGACACCGGCCTGGACATCGACATCCACGTGGACGGGGCCAGCGGCGGTTTCCTCGCCCCGTTCTGCGCGCCGGACGTCCGGTTCGACTTCCGGCTGCCCCGGGTCAAGTCGATCAGCGCCTCGGGGCACAAGTTCGGGCTCGCTCCGCTGGGTGTCGGCTGGGTCATCTTCCGGGACGCCGCCGAGCTCCCCGATGACCTCATCTTCCACGTCAATTACCTGGGCGGCGACATGCCGGTGTTCCAGATCAACTTCTCCCGGCCGGCCGGCCAGATCGTCGCCAGCTACTACAACTTCCTGCGGCTCGGCCATGAGGGCTACCGCCACATCCACCAGGCGTCCTACGACATCGGCCAGTACCTGGCCGCCGAGATCGTCAAGCTGGGCCCCTTCGAGCTGCTGTGTGACAGCAACCCGAACACCGGGATCCCGACGGTCACCTGGCGGATCCGCGACGGCGAGGACCCCGGCTACACGCTGTTCGACCTGGCCGACCGGCTGCGCGGCCGGGGATGGCAGGTGCCCGCCTACACCCTGACCGGGACGGCTTCTGACATCGCGGTGCAGCGCATCCTGGTCCGGCTCGGCGTGAGCCGGGACATGGCCTCGCTGCTGCTGGACGACTTCCGCGACGCGGTGGCCCACTTTGACAAGCATCCAGTCACCGTGTCCATGACCAAGGAGGAGTCGGGCGGCTTCAGCCACCTATGACGACACGCCCGGTTACGGCACCCACCGGGAGTGAAGGCGGCCATCGCATCCGGCCGGACATGGCGAAGGCGTCCCGCCGACCCGGGCCGGCGGGACGCCTCCTTTAATACGCATCCCAGCATGGCCTGTGCCTCTTACCAGGAAGCACTCTTAATATCACCGACGAGCCTGACTGTCTGCTGGAGGCTGACCGGAGACTTGCTGTAAGTTACCTCTGTAGTCGCTGACGGACCGGGGTCACCACGGACCGCGGGAGCTATTGGCGGCCTGCATCGCGCGGACGTAGCCTGCCCGCTCGTAAGCAACCTGGTCAGTATCCGCAGGCAGGGCAAGCATTCCGCGCACTGCGGCGACCGACGGATATCCCTTGCGGGTCATCCATTCGGACAGGCCGTCAAGCAGGAAGGCGGCGTGCTCGGGGCCGTGCCGTATCAGCGCGGATGCCGTCATCACGACATCGGCGCCCGCCAGCAGGTACTTGATCACGTCGTCTGGTCCCTCGACACCGGTCGTCGCGGCGAGAGAGGCACGCAGATGCTGGCGCAGGATGGAGATCCAGGTGCGCGGCAGCCGGGCCTCGGCCGGGCTGGAGAGGTACACGTCGGGCCGTACCGCGAGGGTCTCGGGGTCGATGTCGGGCTGCAGGAACCGGTTGAACAGCACCAGGCCGTCTGCGCCCGCCTCGTCAAGCCGCAGTGCCATCTCGCCGACCGAGCTGAAGTGCGGGCTCAGCTTGACCGCCACCGGCACGGTCACCGCGGCCTTGACCCGGCACAGGATGTCGATGTGCCGCTGCTCGACCTCGCGGCCGGTAATGTGCGGGTCGCCTGGTATGTAGTAGATGTTCAGCTCGATCGCCGCGGCGCCGGCGTCTTGCATGGCGCGCGCATAGCTGGTCCAGCCGCCGGGCGTCACGCCGTTGATGCTGCCGATGACCGGTATCTCGACCGCCGCCGCGGCGCGCTCGAGCAGGCTCAGGTAGTGGCGCGGGCTAGGTTCATCTGCGGTGCCATCCTCGGCCGCCTCAGCCTCCGCCTCGGCCGGGAAATAGGACAGGGCCTCAGCGAAAATCCCGGTGCCAGCCTCGGCCAGCCGCGCGTTCTCCTCAGCCTCCCGGCGCAGCTGCTCCTCGAACAAGGAGTAGAGCACCACCGCGCCGACGCCACCGTCGGCGAGCCGCCGGACGCCGTCGACGGTATTCGAGAGCGGGGACGCAGAGGCGATGAGCGGATTGCGCAGTGTCAGTCCGAGGTAGCCGGTCGAAAGGTCCATCAGCTTTCCTTCCGCGCGTCGGCCGGGAACTGGTGGGCGCCGCGGGTCGCCATCTCCTCGTAGGTGCTCCAGCGCAGGTCGACCGCTTCCTGGGCCAGGATTCCCAGGCGCTCGGCCTCGGCCGGGTTGGTGTTGCTGAGCGAGCGGTACCGCAGCTCGCGCTGGGTGTAGCTGGCCAGGCTCATGCGCGGCCGCGGCGAGTCGAGCAGGAACGGGTTACCGCCGGCCGTCCGGACCAGCGGGTCGTACCGGATCAGCGGCCAGTGCCCGCTGGCCACGGCGCGGTATTGCTGGCTGAGGCCGTCGCGCATCTCGATGCCGTGCGCGATGCAGTGGCTGTAGGCGATGATCAGCGAAGGCCCGTCGTACGCTTCCGCCTCGCGGAAGGCACGCAGGGTCTGCTGCGGGTCAGCGCCCATGGCCACCCGGGCCACGTAGACGTTGCCGTAGGCGATGGCCTGCAGCGCGATGTCCTTTTTCGGCACGGTCTTGCCGGCCGAGGCGAACTTGGCGACGGCGCCGAGCGGTGTCGACTTCGATGACTGCCCGCCGGTGTTGGAGTACACCTCGGTGTCGAGCACCAGCACGTTCACGTTGCGCCCGGTGGCCAGCACGTGGTCCAGGCCGGCCGATCCGATGTCGTAGGCCCAGCCGTCCCCGCCGACGATCCAGACACTGCGCCGGACCAGGTGATCGGCGACGCTGCGCAGATCGGCGACATGCCCGTAGTCCTGGTCCAGGGCATCGAGCCGCCGCTTCAGCTCGGCGAGCCGGTCGTGCTGGGCGCCCAGTTCCGATTCGGTGAGCTGGGGCGCACCGAGGATCTCGTCCGCCAGGTCGGCGCCGACCACCTCCCGGAGCTCGACCAGGCGGGTACGGGCCAGCTCGACGTGCCGGTCTGCGGCCAGCCGGAACCCGAGGCCGAACTCGGCGTTGTCCTCGAACAGGGAGTTCGACCAGGCCGGGCCGCGCCCGTCGGAGTTGCTCGTCCACGGCGTGGTGGGCAGGTTCCCGCCGTAGATCGAGGAGCAGCCGGTGGCGTTGGCGACCATCAGCCGGTCGCCGAACAGCTGCGACAGGAGCTTGATGTACGGCGTCTCGCCGCAGCCCGCGCAGGCGCCGGAGAACTCGAACAGCGGCTGCAGGAACTGCGTACCGCGCACCGTGCCGAAGTCGACCCGGGACCGGTCGGCCACCGGCAGCGTCTCGAAGAACGCGATGTTGTCCCGTTCGGCGGCCACCAGCGGCTCCCGGGCCGCGAGGTTGATCGCCTTGCGGGTCGGGTCATCCGGCGCCCCGACCGGGCAGGCCTGGACGCACAGCTCGCACCCGGTGCAGTCCTCCACGTAGACCTGCAGCGTGAAGCGGGTGTCCGGCAGCCCGCGGGCGTCCAGCGGCGCCGACCGGAAATCCGGTGGTGCCCCCTTCAGCAGGGACTCGTCGTAGTAGGTGGACCTGATGACGCTGTGCGGGCAGACGAAGCTGCAGTTGCCGCACTGGATGCACAGGTCCGGATCCCATTCCGCGACCAGTTCGGAGATGTTGCGCTTCTCGTAGGCCGTGGTGCCGCTCGGGTAGGTGCCGTCCACCGGCAGCATGCTGACCGGCAGGTCGTCGCCGAGGCCGGCCATCATCGCGGCGGTGACGGTGCGGACGAACTCCGGCGCGCTGGCCGGCACCATCGCAGGCAGCTCCCGGACGGATGTCACCCGGCCGGGCACCTCGATCTGGTGCAGCGCCGCCACGGTGTGATCGACCGCGGACAGGTTCTTCTCGACCACCTCGGCGCCGCGGCGGCCGTAGGTCTTGGTGATCGACTTCTTGATCTTGCCGATCGCTTCTTCCCGGGGCAGCACGCCCGAGATCGCGAAGAAGCAGGTCTGCAGCACGGTGTTGGTCCGGCCAGCCAGGCCGGCCTCGCGAGCGATCCGGCCGGCATCGATCGCGTAAACCTTGATCCGTTTGGCGATAATCTTCTCCTGGACCGGGCGGGGCAGCGCATCCCAGACCTCATCCGGTGGCAGCGTGCAGTCGAGCAGCAACGTCGCTCCCGGGGCCGCCAGACCGAGCACGTCGACCCGGTCTAGCAGGCCGAAGTGGTGGCAGCCGACGAAGCTGGCCTGCTGCACCAGGTAGGGCGCGCGGATCGGCTGCGGCCCGAAGCGCAGGTGCGACACGGTTTGCGAGCCCGACTTCTTCGAGTCGTAGACGAAGTAGCCCTGCGCGTTCAGGTTCTCCTCGGCGCCGAGGATCTTGATCGTGTTCTTGTTCGCGCCGACCGTGCCGTCCGAACCGAGACCGAAGAAGACCGCGCGGATCGTGCCGGGCGGCTCGATGTCCAATGACCGGTCATAAGGCAGGCTCAGGCCGGATACGTCATCGTGGATGCCGATCGTGAACCGGGGCCGCGGCCGCTCGCGGGCCAGTTCCGCGAACACGCCGGCCACCATGCCCGGGGTGAGCTCCTTGGACGACAGGCCGTAGCGCCCGCCGGTCACCACCGGGAGCACCGCGCGCTCGCCGCCGGAGCACGCCTCGGCCAGCGTGGCGACCACGTCGAGGAACAGCGGCTCGCCGTTCGAACCTGGCTCCTTGGTCCGGTCGAGCACGGCGATCTTTCTGACGCTCGCGGGCAGTGCATCGAGCAAAGCCTGCGTCGGGAACGGCCGGAACAGCCGGACCTGCAGCATGCCCACCCGCTCGCCCTGGCTGCGCAGGTAGGTCACGGTCTCGCCGATAGTCTCGGCCGCCGAGCCCATCACCACGATCACCCGGTCGGCTTCGGGGTGACCGGTGTAGTCCATGATGTGATACTGGCGGCCGGTACGGGCGGCGAGGCCGTCCATCGCTTCTTGCACCGCGCCCGGCACGGCGGCGTAGAAGGGGTTCACCGTTTCCCGCGCCTGGAAGTAGACGTCCGGGTTCTGCGCGGTGCCCCGGATGAACGGCCGCTCCGGTGACAGCGCCCGCCCGCGGTGCGCTCGGACCAGCGCCTCGGGCACGAGTGCGCGCAGGTCGTCGTCGGTCAGCATCTCGATCGTGTTCAGCTCGTGCGAGGTGCGGAACCCGTCGAAGAAGTGCACGAACGGCACCCGGGTGGCCAGCGTGGCGGCCTGCGCCACCAGCGCGAGGTCGTGGGCCTCCTGGACCGATGCGGAGGCGAGCAGCGCGAAACCGGTCTGCCTGACTGCCATCACGTCGGAGTGGTCACCGAAGATGGACAGCCCCTGCGCGGCCAGCGACCGGGCCGCTACGTGCAGCACGGCCGGAGTCAGCTCACCGGCGATCTTGTACATGTTCGGGATCATCAGCAGCAGGCCCTGCGACGCCGTGAAGGTGGTGGCCAGCGCCCCGCTCTGCAGCGCCCCGTGCAACGCGCCGGCCGCACCGCCCTCGTGCTGCATCTCCACGACCGAAGGCACGCCGCCCCACAGGTTGGGCCGCTTCTGGCTGGACCACTCGTCCGCGAGCTCGGCCATCGGCGACGACGGCGTAATCGGGTAGATGCAGCAAACCTCGTTGAGGCGGTAGGCGACCGACGCCGCGGCCTCGTTACCGTCGACGGTGGCGCGTGTCATTCGTCCTCCGGGATCATCTCGATCGAGTGCACCGGGCACTGCTCGTAACACGCGCCGCAGCCGGTGCACTTGCCATAGTTGAACTCGTAGCGGTGGCCGGGCCCGAGCTTGATCACCGCGTCCTCGGGGCACGCGCCCAGGCAGCCGTCACATTCGCAGCAGTTGCCGCAGGACAGACAGCGGCGTGCCTCGTAGGTCGCCTCGCCCTCGGACAGGCCGCCGGTCACCTCGCCGAAATCCGCGATTCGCTCCTCGGGGGCGGCCTCCGGCTGCTGTCGGCGGGCGGCGTCCCCGAAATACCACAAGTTCAGGTCGCCGAACGAGACCTGCTCGTGCTTGGGTGCATTCGCCGGAGCGGTACCGGCCAGCCAGGCGTCGATGTTGCGAGCTGCCTTCTTGCCGTGCCCCACCCCGACCGTCACGGTGCGTTCGGCCGGCACCATGTCCCCGCCCGCGAACACGCCGGGGCATCCGGTCATCATGGACGTCGACACCTGCACGGTGCCGTCCCGGCTGAATTCCACGCCTGGCACCTGGCGCAGGAACGCGGTGTCGCTGTCCTGGCCGAGGGCGAGGATCACGGTGTCCGCGGCCAGCGTCTCGAACCGCCCGGTCGGCTGCGGGAATCCGGTCTCATCAAGCTCCATCGCCTCGATCGTCAGCTCCGGGCCGTCGAAGGCGGTGATGGTGCGCAGCCAGTTGATCCGCACCCCCTCACGCTCGGCCTCTTGCGCTTCGTCTTCATGAGCGGGCATCTGGGCCCGGGTGCGGCGGTAGACGATGATCGCGTCGTTCGCGCCCAGGCGGCGGGCCACCCGGGCGGCGTCCATGGCGGTATTGCCGCCGCCGTAGACCGCGACGCGCCGCCCGATCACCGGCCGCTCACCCGAGGCGACGCTGCGCAGGAACGACACCGCGTCCACGATCGGTCCGGCGTCCTTGGCCGGGATGTCGACCTTCTTGGACAGGTGGGCGCCCACGGCCACGAAGGCCGCGTCGAAGCCGCCCTCGCGCCGCTCGGCGTCCAGGTCCTCCACGTTGTGTCCGAGGGTGATCCGCACGCCCATCGCGGCGATCCGGTCAAGCTCGCCGTCCAGCACGTCGCGTGGCATCCGGTAGGCCGGGATGCCGTAGCGCATCATCCCGCCGGGTTGGTCGCCCGCATCCCTGATCTCGACCTCGTGGCCGAGCCGGGCCAGGTGGTAGGCGGCCGAAAGCCCGCTCGGCCCGGCGCCGATGACCAGCACCCGCCGGCCGCTGCGCACCGGGGGCGGGTCGAACGACCACCCCCGCTCGAGCGCGAGATCGCCGAGGAACCGCTCGACCGAGTGAATGGAGACGGCGCTGTCGAGGCTGGCCCGGTTGCAGACGCTCTCACACGGGTGGTAGCAGACCCGGCCGTGGATGGCCGGCATCGGGTTGTCCGCGGTTAGCTGCCGCCACGCCCGCTCGTGGTCACCGGTCTCGGCGTGCGCCAGCCAGGCCTGGATGTTCTCCCCGGCCGGACAGCCGGCGTTGCACGGCGGCAGCAAGTCGACGTAGAGGGGGCGCTGCTCGCGGACCGGCCCGGCGCGGGACCGGCCGTGCAGCAGATCTGGCAACGACGTGACGTCTTGTCGGGCTGGTCCGGCTGGCATATGCGTCACGCTACGCCCGGACCCCCGGCCCGCATAAGGGGACCAAGGTCCCTGGGTGGGCCGATCGGCTCGCCGGTGGACCAACCCGGCCCAGCCGGGCGGGAAATGCTACCGTATGCGCAGGCTGGTGTGCTAAGCCGATCCTGGGAGGGGCAGTGGCATCAGTTCCAGTTCCGCGCGAGGGCGCGGCTGGCGGGCTGGCGCAGCTGCAGGAAATGCTGTCGGGGGTGCCTGCCGGAGTGGCCTATCTGGCCGGGCCTGACCTGGTCATCGCGTTCGCTAACGACGAGTACCGGCAGCTCGTCGGCGACCGTGATGTGTTCGGCCTGCCAGCGCGGGCGGCGTGGCCAGAACTGGCCGGCCAGGGATGGTTCGAACTGCTCGGCCAGGTCCGCCAGACCGGGCAGCCGCGCCGCGGCCATGAGACCGAGCTATGGATCCGCCGTCGCGGTGACCGGCCCGAGCAGGTGTTTGTCGACTTTGCCTATCAGGCGGTACCCGGTGCCGACGGCGCCGCGGCCGGCGTGCTGGTGTTCGCGGCCGACGTCACCGCGCATGTCCGGGACCGGCGCGGCCAGGAGACGCTGGCCGAGCAGCTGACCGTGACGGAGGACCGGTACCGCACGCTGTTCGAGACCCTGCCGCAGGGTGTCATTTATTGCGCTGCCGACGGGTTGATCATCGAGGCGAACCCGGCCGCGAGCGAGATCCTGGGCGTCGACGCGGATGCGATGATCAGCTGGCCCCTGGCTCCCGCGTGGCATGCCGTGCATGAGGATGGCTCGCCCTGGCGGCCGGAGGAGTTTCCGGTGACGGTGGCGCTGCGCACGGGTGAGGTAGTCACTGACGCGGTGGTGGGCGTACCGCACGGCCGCACGGGCGAGCTGCGGTGGCTGCGGATCACCGCGGTCCCGGACGCACGAGACCAGGACGGCCGGCCGCAGCGCGCCTACGCGATGTTCTGGGACCTGACCGCGCAGCGCCGGGCGGAGGCGGCGGTCAGGGACGGCAGCGAATTGATGGGCCGGCTGCGCGAGGCGAACGTGCTCGGCGTGGTGGTGGTGGGCGAGCAGCGGGTCCTCGAGGCCAACGACGCCTACCTCGACATCATCGGCTACACCAGGGAGGAACTGGCGGCCGGGCGGATTGCCTGGCGGGAGATCACCCCAACGGAGTGGGCCGGGGTCGATCAGGACGCGCTGTCGCAGTTGCGGCGGACGGGCGCGTGCCGGCCGTTCGAGAAGGAGTACATACACCGCGACGGGCACCGGGTACCGGTCCTCATCGGGGCGGCGGTGATTGGCCGGAGCCCGCTGCGCTGGACGTCGTTCGTCGTCGACCTGACCGCCCGGCAGCGTGCCGAGCGGGAGCGCGCCGAACTGCTGGCCCGGGAGCGGGCTGCTCGCGCCGAAGCTGGCAACGCCGGGGAACGGCTCACCTTCCTGCTGCGGGCCGGTGACCTGGTGGCCGCCGCCCGGGACCGGCACGAACTGCTCCGGCACGCGGCCAGGCTGGTGGTAGATAGCATGGCCGACTTCTGCCTCGTGTACCTGCCTGCCGGGGACGGTTCCCTGCCTACCGGGGACGGTTCCCTGCATGCCACCTTGATCGCCTACCGTGATCGGGCTCGCGGCTGCGTCCTCGCCGACCTGCGCGACCACTCGCTACCGACGGTCGGCCAGTTGACCGTCCAGGCCGTCTACGCCACCGGCACCAGCCGGCTGGTGCGCGATGCCGCCGCCCGGGTGACCGGCCGGGATGACATTCCGCCAGAGCTTGCCGACCTCCTGGGCCAGCTGCAGCCGGACAATGTGCTCGTCGCGCCGCTCACCGCCGGGCAGCATCCGCTCGGTGTCCTCGCCCTGGGCCGCGGCCCTGACCGGCCATGTTTCACCGAGACCGATATCGCGGTCGTCGAGGAACTCGGCCGCCACATGGCCGTCGGGCTGGCCAACGCCGATACCTCCGCTCGCGACCACGCGATCGCCGAGACCCTGCAGCGCTCCGTGCTGCCCGATCTCCTCCCGACGATCGCCGGCCTGGATCTCGCCGTGCGCTACCTTCCGGCCACCGAAGGCGTCGACGTTGGCGGTGACTGGTATGACGCCTTCCTGCTAGACGGCGACCGGGTAGGGCTCGTCATCGGGGACGTGGTGGGCCATAACATCGCCGCCGCGTCGATCATGGGCCAGGTCCGCAACCTGCTCCGCGGGTACGCCATCGAGGATCCCCACCCAGCCGATGTGCTCCGGCGCACCAACACCGCCCTGGCCCGGCTGCTGCCCGAGGCCCTGGCCACCGTCGTCTACGCCGTCCTCGACCCGGCCGCCGGGGAGATCAGCTACGCCAACGCAGGGCACCCGCCTCCGATCTTGACCAGCACGGCTGGTCAAGCCGAATACCTCGACGCGGCCGTCGGCGTCATGCTCGGCGCTTCCCGCGACGCCGCCTTCGCCACCGCCCGCCGGCATCTACCGACGGGCGCCGGGGTCCTGTTCTACACCGACGGGCTCATCGAGGACCGTCATCGTGACATCACCGATGGCCTCGACGCCCTCGCCGTTGCCATGCGGAGCTCTACCGCGGTCTCGGCCGAGCAGACCTGCGTCGCGGCGCAGGCTATGTTGCCCGGCAGCGCACCGCGCGCCGACGACATCTGCCTCCTCGCCGCCAGGCTCACCGGTTGAGTCGGCTGAGCCGGCTGAGCCGGCTGAGCCGGCTGCCGACTGTCGTGGGCTTACTCCATCGCATCCGGTGGGACATGGCGAGGGCGTCCCGCCGACCCGGGCAGGCGGCACGCCCTCTTAGAGACTCCCCGGCACGGCCTGGCAGCCCGGCACCGGGAAGCACCCTCGAAATATCACCCACTATCCTGATCATCTGCTGAAGGTATACAGAAGACTCACTGCAGGTTATCTAGAGAGTTGCCGATTAACTGCCGGGCAGAATCTGAACGCGATAGAGAAAGGAGGGGTGTCGCGTGGCTGGTCCCCGGCCCGCTCCGCGTTTCCACCCGGCCCCGCTCCGCGCTTCCACCCGGCCCCGCTCCGCGCTTCCACCCGCGCCATGCCCGCGCTCCCGGCCGGTGCCCGCCACGGCTTTCCCGCGTGCCCCATGCGCCCCGTACGCCCGCCCCGCAACCCGGATCCGCCCCTCCGCCCGCAGCAGCAACCGCCACGATGGAACATCGTTGCTGTCCGGGCAGCAACAATGCTCCATCGTTGCTGTCAAGTCCGGGGGCCAGGGCCATGCGTCCCGCGTGAATCGGGGCTGACGCGCACGGCAGAAGAGATGCGCAACAGCTTCGAAGCGGCCGGTCGATCCAGCCGACCGGTGCGGGTCACGATCGCGATGACCAGATCACTAGGTCAGGAGTCCGGCATGATCGCGGTATGGGTGATCAGCTGCGGCTACGGCCGGCGCAGGAGGACGACCTGACGATCCTGGAGAAGCTGACCCAGGACCCGGAGACGACCGGCGAGTTCGCCTGGTTCGGCTGGCGTGACCCCTCGCGGTGGCGCCGGGGCTGGGCGGAGAACCAGCTGCTGGGCCAGGAGGGCGGGGTCCTGATAGTGGTCCGCGGCGCCCGGCCGCTCGGCTTCGTCAACTGGCGGCGGCACAAGGCGACGGTGGCGGGCTCCTACTGGGAGATCGGGATCGCGCTGCTGCCCGAGGCTCGCGGGTACGGTGACGGCACCGAGGCGCACCGCCTGCTAGCCGGTTACTTGTTCACGCACACGACCGCCCACCGCATCGAGGCCCGTACCGAGGCGGGCAACCTGGCCGAGCAGCGCGCGCTGGAGAAGGCCGGGTTTACCCGTGAGGGCATCTCCCGCGGCATCGGCTGGCGTGCTGGCGCCTGGCGGGACGGGATAACGTACAGCCTCCTGCGCACCGACCTGACCAGCTGATCGCACCGGCTTCGTGTATCGGTTACCGATAGATCGGTAACCGATATAGGATGGCGTCCATGCCGAGAAAGAAAGCCGGGGGCGAGCCGGAGCCGGATCATGCCAAGGCGCTCGCCGGGTTCGGCCGGTACGCCGGCCCGGCCACGCTCATCCTCGCCAGCCTCGCGGACGGCGCCAAGCACGGCTATGCCCTGACCAAGGACATCGAGTCCTTCGCCGGCGTCCGGCTGGCGCCCGGCACGCTCTACGAGGCGCTCGCCCGCCTCCAGGCGCAGGGGCTGATCGAGCCCGTGGAAAGCCAAGACCGCCGCCGCCCCTACCGGCTCACGGCCGTGGGCGCGGTGACCCTGCAGGCCCACCTCGACGCGCAGCGACGGGTCGCCGATATCGGGTTGCGCCGCCTGGCCGGAAACTGGGGCCTGACATGAACGCCCCGGACACAGCCGCCCCGGACCCGGCCGCCCCAGACCCGGCCGCCCCAGACCCGGCCGCCCCGGACCCGGCCGCCCCAGACCCGATAGCACAGCGCGCCGCCCGGCTGCTCCGCTGGTACCCGAAGGCCTGGCGGTCCCGCTACGGCGAGGAGTTCACCGAGCTGCTGATCTGCGACATCGACGAGCGGCCGCGGTCGCGGTCACGCACGGCGGACGTGATCCGGGGCGGGATCGTGGCCCGGCTCGCGGACGCCGGGCTGTGCGGGTGCGCGCCCGGGGCCGCGGCGCAGGTCCGCGCCAGCCTCGCGTCGCTCACCTGCTGCGCGGCCGTCTTCCTCGGCTTCGGGGACGCCATGTGGTCGCAGCTGACCATCGGCTGGCAATGGTCCGAGCCGGACAGCGCCGCCACCACCGTCGCGACGGTCGTGATGTCCGGGGCGATGGGTGTCTTCGCCGTCCTGGCGCTGCTCGCCGCGCTGCCCGTGGCGTGCAGCGTGGTGTCGCGGATGGCTCGCGGAGGGCCGCGGGGCCTGCTCGGCCCGGCGGCGCTATTCCTGGCCGGCCTGGCGGTCGTGGTCGTCGGCGGCAGGCATTTCGGGAACGGCTGGCCGGGCACCGGGGGCCATCCGTGGGCCGGCCAGGGCCTGGTGCCCGGCGGAGTGGCGGCCTTCTCGTGGGCGTCGACGCTCTCCGTCTCCTCGTTCTGGGCCCATCCCGCCGCGCTGGCGGCCTTTCCCGCGGCCGAACTCGCCTGGATGGCACTAAGTCCGCTGGCCGCGGCGTGCGTCGTGGCCGGTGCGGCCGCGGCGGTTCGCCGGACCGAGCTCCCGCCGGGCGTCCTGCGCTTCGAGGTCCGGCTCGGCATCGCGGCCTGCGTCACCATGGCCGTCTTCCTCGGCGGCTGCTCCGCCTGGATCACCAGCCGGCCACCGGGACCGGGGAACCTGTTCCACCCCGGGGCGATCGACGTCGCCGGGGCCGTGGTCATGGCCGCGGCGCTCGCGGTCGCGCAGCGCGCCGCGCGTCAGGCCCGGGCAGGTGGGCGACGACCGCGGAGACCGTACGCCGCGAGGCCGACGGGCACGATATGACCGAACGAACCGGGCGTCGCGTGGCCGGCGAACGGGACGAGCCGTGGCGGCCGGGCTGGACCAGGCGCCGGGTGCTTGCGGCCGGGCTAGGCTCGGCGGCGGTGCTGGCCGGCGCCGGGATCGCCGGGGTGGAACTGGTCTCCCGCGACGTCCTGCCGGGCCGGACCGTGCTCGAGAAACTCGACGGCGCGTGCTCGGTCGCGGCTCCTCCGCTGGCCTATTCTCGCCCCGGGCCGTCGTTCTCGGGCACGTTCTACTCCGCCGCACGCCGCCGGAGGGTCGGGTACACGATTGCCTATCCACCTCGCCACCGCCCGGGGGATGAGTTGCCGCTGGTGGTCATGCTGCACGGCCTCGGCGGCAGCCACGCCGACGCCCTGGCCGGGATGTCGCCCGCGCAGGGCCTGGCGCTGAAGGCCGGCGGCCGGCCGCTGGCTCCGATGGCGATGGTCACCGTCGACGGCGGTGACGGCTACTGGAACCCGCACCCCGGCGACAACCCGATGGCCATGGTGATCGACGAGCTGATCCCGCGCTGCCAGCGCCTCGGGCTCGGCCGGCCGCCGCAGCGGATCGCCACGCTGGGCATCTCGATGGGCGGCTACGGGGCACTCCTCTTCGCCGAGAAATACCCGCACCTGATCGCCGCGGTGGCCGCGATCAGCCCGGCCATCTGGACCAGCTACGCGCAGGCGAGGCAGGCCAACCCCGCCGCCTACGCGTCGCCCGCCGCCTTCGCCGCGGGCGACGCGGTCACGCACGCCACCGCGCTCGGCCGCCGCCCGGTTCGGGTCGCGTCAGGCTACGGCGATCCCTTCTACCCAGGCGTCCAGGCGCTGGCGCGTGCTCTGAAGGTTCCGGGGGGCTCGGCCGTCGTGGACTTCGGGCCGGGCTGCCATGACGGCTCCTTCTTCACCGCGCAGGAACCGCCGTCGCTGGCGTTCCTGGCCGCGCACCTCGCGAGCTAGCCGCGGATCAGTGGGCAGATGGGTGATCACTGTCGTGCTTGAACGCGAGGTGGATCACGCCATCCGACGCGGCAGCCGCACTCCGCAGGCTGTCGAGGTCGTCGAGCGTGCCGCGATGCGCCTGCGCCCCGGCCGCGGTGAGGGCCGCCGCCGAAGAATCCGAGCGGGCGAGCCCGGTGACCTGATGACCCGCGCCGATGAGCTCGGGAACGACGGCGGAACCGATCCAGCCGGACGCGCCGGTGACGAAGACGTGCATGAGAAACCTCCAGGTGGCCGGCTGTCCCCGGTCCGCAGTGTGCGGGGGACAGGCCGATGTCAGTTACTGACATCAGTATAGTACCCGATGTCAGCCGCTGTCATCAAGTGCGATCGTGGCATGGGTCGATGGGAGCCAGACGCGCGCGGCCGGCTGGCGGCGGCGGTGCTCGCTCTCTACGACGAGCGCAATTCTTCCGAGAGTCGCTCGACGAACTCAAAGCCGTGACCGCAGGCCGATGATCACCGGCGCCAGATCCTCGATCGCGGACCACTGGCGCGGCGGTGCCGCAGCAGTCTTATCGGTGAACCGGTGGAGACCGGGCGCGGTCCTCCATCCGGGCTTCATCGCCGGCACACCAGGATTCCTCGCCGCTGCCGTATCACCAAGATATGACCAGAGCACCGCAACAGAGGGGTGACGCGATGGCGTGGTTGACGGTTCTCGCCGCCGGCCTGTTCGAGACGGGCTTTGCGGTGGCACTGAAGCTGAGCTACGGGATGACCCGGACGTTGCCCACCGTCATCTTCGCCGTGTGCGCGCTAATGAGCTTCTTCCTGCTGACCATGGCGTTGCGCGAGCTCGAGGTGGGAGCCGCGTACGCGACGTGGACCGGGATCGGCGCTGTCGGCGCCGCCGCCGTGGGCATGATCTTCCTCGGCGACACGGTGTCCACCCTGAAGCTGGTGTCGATCGGCCTGGTCCTGGCCGGCGTCATCGGCCTCAACCTGTCCGGCGTGACGCCCTCCTGACGGCCTGGTCCCTGACGGCCTGGTCACGGTGATCTTGGCGGATCTGATCCGCCGGATGACCTCGATCAGCCCGCTGACGGCGATCGTGACGCCGAACGCCAGCAGCAACCCGGCCCAGGGCTTGTCCTCGAAGGCCCGGCCGCCCAGCCGTCCGATGGAAAATGAGTAGACCGCCCAGATCACGCCCGCCGCTGCGGTCGCGATGACAAAGCGGCGCCGCTGATAGCCGACGATGCCGCAGCACAGCGTGACCGTGGTCCGCCCGCCGGGAATGAACCGGCAGACGACGATGAGCGGCATGCCGTACCGCTCGAGCGAGCGCTCGGCCCAGGCGCGCCGTCGTGCGCCTTTCTCGCCGCGGAAGAACCGGCGCTCGACGCGCGGCCCGAAGCGGCGGCCAAGCAGGTAGGACAGGTTGTCACCGAGCATGGCGCCGATCGCGGAGCAGGCCACGAGCAGCGCGATGCGGGGATCGGTGCTGCCTGCGGTCGCGACGCCGAGCGCGATGACGACGGTCTCGCTGGGCAGCACCGGCAGGACCGCGTCCAGGGCGGGGATGATGACCGCGATGGCGTAGGAGATCGCGGAGTCGACCTGCAGGCTGGCGAGCGCGGTCATGTCCGCACCGGCCCGTGCGGCTCGGGCGTCTTCAGCGGCTCGCGCGGGCGGCTCCGGTCGCGCCACAGGCTGGCGGCTACCGCGCCGCCCACGACCACGGCGATCGCCGCGAGGCTGACCCAGACGGGCAGGTGCACGAAGGGCGAGATGAGCATCTTGGTGCCGATGAATACCAGCAGGACGGCGATTCCCTGCTTGAGGTAGGCGAACCGGTCCACCGAGCCGGCCAGCAGGAAGTAGAGCGCCCGCAGGCCGAGGACGGCGAAGGCGTTGGACGTGAACACCACGAACAGGTCCTGGGTGACGCCGAAGACCGTCGGGATGGAGTCGAGCGCGAATACCAGGTCGGTGACCTCGATGGCCACCAGGGCGCCGCCGAAGGCCAGCGCGGCGGCGATCCACAGCGCGCTTGACGTCGCGGCGGCGCGGAATCCGACGGCTTTCCTGGTCAGCGCCAGGTCCGCCACCATGAGCACGGCGAAGACCGCGAAC
>Ga0208565_1000454_pt1 | contig 30479 bp, 32 predicted proteins | sample Sb_taG_7_FD_187706 | JGI IMG/M metagenome (GOLD analysis project Ga0208565, IMG submission 187706) | Peat soil microbial communities from Weissenstadt, Germany - Sb_50d_2_FS metaG (SPAdes) (version 2) | ecosystem: Environmental > Terrestrial > Soil > Wetlands > Peat | place: Germany...
AACCTGGCGGCGATGCGGTTCCTGCCGGCCTACCAGACGGTGCCGTTCCTGGCCATCTGGGTGAGCCTGACCGTGATCTACGGCTTCCGGCTGTGGCGCCTGCAGCCGACCATCTTGACCTGGGCGGCGGTGACGCTGGCCACCGGCGGCATCATCGGCGTGCAGGTCATCAAGGGACAGCAGGACGCCGACTACCTGGCCGAGGTCCCGCTGATCGCGCTGATGTTCCTGGTGATGGTCTGGCATGGCCGCAGGCGGCTGGCGGCCCACCAGGAACGGCTGACCGCGATGGAAGAGGTGCAGCGGATCTCCCAGGAAAACCTGCGCCTGCTGGAACAGCAGCGCCAGTTCCTGCAGGACGCCTCGCACGAGCTGGGTACCCCGATCACCGTCGCGCTCGGCCATGCCGAACTCATCGAGCAGGCCGCCACCGACACCGAGGTGGCCGCGGACGCCCGGGTGGTAGCCGATGAGCTGGCGCGGCTGCGCCGGCTGACGCACCGGCTGCTGCTGCTGGCCTCGGCCGGGACCCCGGGCTTCCTGCAGCTGGCGCCGGTGGCCACCGATTCCCTGGTCCTCGACGCACTGGAACGATGGGGGCATGTGCCGCGTCACTGGCGGCTGGGCGAGGTGGCCGAGGCCACCGTGCTCGGCGACAGCGACCGGCTCGTGGTGGCGCTGGACGCCTTGCTGGAGAACGCCGTCGCGCACACCGAGCCGGGTGACCGCATCGAAGTCAGCGTCCGCCTCGATGACGGGCGGGCCGTCATCGCCGTGACCGACTCCGGCTGCGGCATCCCGCCGACCGACCTGGACCGTATCTTCGGCCGTTTCGCCCGCGCCGAGCCGTACCGCAGCCGTGAGGCCGGCGGATTCGGGCTCGGCCTGCCCATCGTGCAGGCCATCGCCGAAGCCCACGAGGGCTCGGTCCGGGTGCACAGCGCCAGCGGCCACGGCGCAACGTTCGAGCTGGTCATACCCGCCGTCCCGGGGGACGGCCTGGAGCGCGCGTCCTGACCACCGGGACCTACTGCTGGCGTGCCGCCGGCCGCTGGGGCCGTACCGCTCGGCAGCCTGGCCGAGGCGGCCGGGTTCCGCGTCGAGACGACCGGCCCCTGCTGCGCTACGTCCGGGCCGTCCGCCCATGATCGTGTACATCCACCCCCCGGAAGAAGCCGGGGGTAACTGCACACGATCAGCGGACCCGCCGCGTGGCAAGCGCGGCGCCCGCGTGAGCGTGGTGCCATAATGACGGAATGTCGCGGCGAGTCGTACGAACCATCCTGATCATTGTCGGCGTCGTCGCAGGGGCCACCCTGATCGGACGGCGTCTCGGCTACAACCTGGGAACCAACACCGTCGTGCGGTGCCGTCAGGGTCACCTTTTCACGACCATCTGGATTCCCGGCGTCAAGCTCAAGGAACTGGACCTGGTCGTGGCCCGGGTGCAGCGCTGCCCGGTCGGCAAGCACTGGAGCCTCGTGGTTCCGGTCCGGGACGCGGACCTGACCGAGGACGAACGCCAGTTCGCCCGGGAACACCACGACATACCCGTTCCCTGACGCCATTCCGCCGCGCACCAGAAGAGGTTCCTTGAGCTGGTCCGGGCCGCGGTGGAAGCCGGCGAGGCCTCTGCCCGCGATCAGGCGTACCTGGAAGACCGGGTCCGGATCTTTTCCGGGCAGCCCCAGCTGTACGGGACCCAGTTCAGGTACGACCAGGACGAGCTAAAGCCGCAGCCCATCGAGGACCCGGAGCACCTGGACGAGCGCCGCGCCGTGGTCGGCCTCGGCCCGTTCGCTGAGTACGAGGCCCTGATGCACCGCCACTGACCCGTCCCGGCCCCGCCCGCCGTGCCCGTCCCGCACCGCACCGCACCGCACGAGAAGACCCTTTTTCGGACCGAACGGACCCGGCTGCGCGCCCGGCGCAAGTTCCCGCGGAGCCGGGCCGGTACCAATTTCAGGTAATCCGGGGAACGTACCGGGCGGTTCGGTATAGGGCTGGGCTTGCGCTCGTCCCGGCCAGGAACTCGCGAAGGCCCTCGTGATCGCTCACCGGATCGCCCCGACCCCCAGCTCCCGGCGGATCCACGCGACGTCCATCAGGACGGGCCGGCCGAACTCCGCTTCGCGGTCGTTGCGCCACTCCATGTCGTCCAGCAGCATCTCCAATTCGGCGCGGGCGTCGCCGCCGGCCAAGGCGGCTTCGCGCGGTGTCATGCCGAGATCGTCGACCGTGTCCGCCACCCAGGACTCACTGTGCCTACGCGGCATGTCCTTCACCGGCTCCTCAGCGGGGACGAAGTAGCTCTCGATGGCCAGGATCCGGGCCCGAGGGTGGGGTTCGCCGCCCATGCGCTCAGCCTTCCTGCGCACCTCACGAGCGCCTGGCGCGATCGCACGCACGAACTCCTCGAGCTCGGCGAGCCGCTCGCGGGAATTGGCCCACAACGTCCAGCACCGGTTCTCCCTGGTGACCCTGCCCCGGCTGACGACCTTGCCTGCGCTGTCGGCATGCAACTCCAGGATGCCATCATCGATCTCCGCCAGCCGGCCAGCGAGCCGAGCCCAGGCCCGCTGCTCGTCGGGCACCTCCCAGACCACTTCGGCGTCGTAGTAGTCGTGGCCGTCGGCGTTGCGCAGCTGCGGCTCGGGTCGTGGAGCGAAGAACTCCGCCAGGTACTGCGCTGACGGCCGCCCCGCGAGCAGCGCGCTCAGCTCGCGGCGCTGCTCACGGGGGACACGGGCCGGGATCGCGAACATCCGGGGCCGCGTGCCGTCGTGCAGGATCCGGCCGCAGAACAGATCCAGGCGGCGTGCGGAGGCGGAGAACAGCCGGTCTTTGAGGAAGACCGGCTTCCCGCCGGGCAGCGGACGGACGGTGACGCCGATGCCACGCTGGATCTCCCGGACCTCGAACATCCCGATAGGGATGTGCTGCCAGGACTCGGCCAGCGCCCGCTCGTCATCGCGCAGCCAGCTGTCCCGGGCCCGCAGGAACCGCTCGGTGAGCCCGCAGTCGGTGAGCAGCAGGTCGACGCAGAGCAGCACGCTCTGCGGGTTTGCGCCGCTGCGGGTGATGAGCTGGCTGAGCGTCTCCGCGGCGGCGGCGCGCTGCGCGTAGGTGGCCAGCAGCGCGTAGACGGCCTCGGCCCGGTCGGTGAGCGGATGCACGGCCTTGGCCAGGCAGCACATCTTGTACTTGCGGCCCGAACCGCAGGGGCACGGCTGGTTGCGGCCCGCTGTTGCCTTGGGCGGGGCCAGCTGGCGCTTGAGCGCCCCGCGCAGCGCCTCAGCGGGCGGGTGACCGCCATGGCGCAGATAGCCGTCAGCGGCCCGCGCGTCACCACGGCACGCGGCGTACTCACCTGCATCCAGCAACGCGGCGGGCAGATCCGGCTGTTCGGTCAGTGCCTCGTGCACCAGATGCTCGGCGGTGCCAGAATCTCCGGCGCCCTCGGCGGCCCGGGCGGCGAGCAGCCGCACGGCTGCGCGTTCCGGGCCGGGCTTCGCGATCCCCTGCAGCACGGCCAGCTGGTCATCGAAACGGGTTCCCTCGGCCGCGCGGCGTTCCACCTCATCCGCGACGTAGCCGACCACCGCAGGCGAGACCGTCAGATAGTCGCGCAGCAGCGACGGCCCGTGCTCGGGATCCTCGTCGATCCAGGTCAGCAGCAGGCCAAGGGCCATCGTGCCCGCCACGACCTCTGCCCGGCCGAGCCCGCGGATCCTGGCCAGGTTCCACGCGGTGCCCCGGACGCCCACACGTCCGCCGAACGTCTCCAGGCCAGCCGCGTGCAGCGTCCGAGCCAGCGGCGGCAACGGTGACGCGAAGATCTTCGGCTCCGTGAACAGCAGGTCGAGGAGGATCTCATCCAGCGGCGCGGACGGATGGTCGGCCGGTCCCTCGGCGTAGCGCTTCAGCGCCTCGACGGCGCCGAACGCGCAGACATCACGTACACGCCAGGCACCGGGATCCTGCTCCGGCGGCTTTCCCGCCGATATCTCCAGGGCACCGTCGCGCAGCCGCACCGACAGCAGATCTCCGGCCGAAAACCCCGCCAGCCAGCCGTCCGGCCCGGTCAGCAGCTGCCCGATCATGCCCTGCCCGGCCGGGAGATCGCCCCCGATGCCGGGCGGCAGATCCAGCACCGTCGTCGCCCCCACCTCACCGCCGCCCGCCAACGGCAGCCCCGCGACGGCGAACTGCGCCCACAGCGCCAGGTCGTCATCCGCGCTCAGCATCCCGGATGCCGCCTCGACCGCGCTCAGCTCATGCGTGAACGCCACGCCGTCGGCGGCCCGCAGCCCGCTCGCCCGCTCCTCCCCGGGAGTCCGTGCCAGGAAAGGAAGGGCCGGGATCTCATCACGTCCGGTAGAGAGCTCGCCGTCCATGGGAAGACCGTACTGCGTCGGCGGAGTCAGCCCGGCACGTATGATGCCTTCAGTAAAAACAGAGGAACTTGCTGGAATCTACTGGAACCGGTATGGTTCCGTCCGTGGACGAGTCCGTCGAGGTGCTGGAGCGGCGCATTGAGCGACTCCGGGTCGCTGTGCGCGAGGCGGTACTCGCCGGCGACCGGGAACACGCTCGCGCTCTGCGCGCCGAGCTCGGGCAGGCCGAACGTGCCTGGGACGAGGCCCTCGAGCAGGCCGCCGCCGAGGCCGCGCCCGCTCAGGCGCCAGCCCGAGCCGAAGGCCAAGCCCCAGCGGAAATCCCGGTCCGAGAGCAAGGCTCGCTGCTCCCCCTCCGCGAGCAGGTGCACCAGGCCCTGAGCCTGCTCACCGTCCCGGCCTCGCCCCGGCTGATCGCCACCGTGCACGAGGCCTTCTTCGCGAGCACATTCCCGAACGCCCGGCTGACCAGCCTGCGCCGGGACGAGGAGCGCTCGTTCCGGACCGCGCCGTTCGCCCGGCCGTACTACATCTGCGCCGCGCTGACCGCCGACCTGCTGGCCCCCGCCCGTGGCCTGCTGGCCATTTCCACCTGGCCGATGGAGCGCCGTGTCATCGGATCGCTGTCCCCGCGCGTCGACTTCTTGTCGGCCGCCATCCAGGTGGCCGAGGCCATCGAGCGGCTCCCGGCGCCCGTCCCCGCTGCCCGCCGGCTGCTGTGGCGGTTCGCCGCCAGCATCCCCGGCGCGGCGGAGAACGCGGCCCAGATGAAACCACGTGCGGTGTCGCGAGCGGCACGAGCGGAGCTGGACGTACACGAGGCCGCTGACCAGGGCACGCGCCGTGCCGCTGCGGCCCGGGCGCGCGCCCAGCTTGATGACGCGCAGCAGCTGTTTGGCAGCCGCCTGACCGCCAGCGCGGATCGGAGGAGGGGAAGTTGACCCGCACCGAGGCCCGGACCGGCACCGAGGCCCGGCTGACCCGCCTCCGCGGTCGTGCCCTGCCCAAGAGCCACAACGCGCGTACGATCGCCGCGCTTGCGACCAACCCGGGCTGCGCCCGGCGTGCGATCATGGACGCGGCCGGCGTCGACAAGCAGCGTCTTGCCGCCTATGCCGGATTCCCCGCGCCGTTCGGTCAGTCCAGGTTCGCCCTCGCCCGGGGTAACGCGTTCGAGGCGCAGGTCAAGGCCGACGGGGGAGCGGAGCTGCTGACGCTGCTCCGCGAGCACCTGCACCTCCCCATCCCCGAGGCGCACTACGACGATCTCAGCGAGGTCGGGGGCAATCCCAGCCTGGACGTGCGTCACGCCAGGACGAAGAGCCTGCTGGCCGCGGCGGCCGCCGCGAGCACGGCAGAAGGCACGATGTTCGACCACCCGCTGCTGCGCCTGGAGGTCGGCGGCCGTCACGCCTTCCTGGAACCGGACCTGATCGCGTTCCAGCTGAACGGCAAGTTCAGAATCGTCGAGATCAAGTCGTTCGCGGTCATCGACGGTCAGGCGGACGGCGGCAAGGTGGCCGCGGCCGCGATCCAGTCCGCCGTCTATGTCCTTGCCCTCCGCGATGCGCTGGCGGAGCAAGACATCCCGCCGGACGCTGTCGCCGACGAGACCGTCCTGGTCTGCCCGGAGAACTTCTCCAACCGGCCGGCGGCCGCCTCGCTCGACGTGCGCAAGCAGCTCACCGTCCTGCGCCGCCAGCTATCACGGATCGCCCGCATCGATGACCTCCTCGACCTGCTGCCGCCCGGCCTGACGTTCGACCTCGACCCCGACGACACCGGAACTCCGCGCAGGAAACCCGCCGATCTGACCGACTCCATCCGCCAGGTGGACGCCAGGTACGAACCGGAATGCCTGAACACCTGCGAGATGTGCTACTTCTGCCGGGACGAGGCGCGGGGCGGCACGCAAGCGCTCGGCCGCGACGCGCACGAGGACCTCGGCTGCGTCGAGCACATAGCCACGGTCCTGCGCCTGGCCAGGGGCACCCACGTTCCCGCCGCCGGAACCGACCTGGCCGAGGCGGCGGACCTGCTGCGGACAGCCGCGCGGCTGCGCGCGGACGCTCTCGGGGAGGCGGTTTGAGCAGCACATTAACGTCGCTCGCCCGCGCGATCGCGGCCGAACGCGAAACCGCCCAGCCGGTAGCCACTGTCCGTCACGTCCACATCAGCGGCCGTCCGCTGGTATTCATCCCGCTCGCGCTGGCCGGCGAGGCAAACGCCCCGCTGGCCGCGATGGCCGGCACTGACCCGGAAGAACCAACGCTGCTCGTCGTCCCCGAGCCGCGCGACCGCGACCAGCGTTTCGCCTTCGCCGCCGAACTGGCCGACCTGATCCTCCCTTACGTACAAAGCTACGTCGCCGCGGAGGAGCCCACTGGAGGCCGCGAGCCGGGCACCCGCTACGCGGACGCGCCGCAGCTCGTAGTCCCCAACCCGGCCGCGGTCGCCTTCACCCGCCTGCTCGGCCGCTCCACCAGATTCCGCCGGTCGGAGGGCGAGTACGCGGTGGCGGAGAACGTCCCCGTCCTCGGCCGGTGGCTGACCTTTTTCACCGAACGGGCTGAGCATCCCGCCTCATCTATCATGCTCGCCGCGACCGAGGCGCTGGCGCTGCACTGGGCCACCGGTCAGAGTCCCGTCGAGGACCTCAACCTGGGCGCGATCCTCGGCTGGATCGACCCGCCGCCCGGCCAGTCCGGCGCCCGGGCCGCTGCGGCGGCCGAGGACCCGGTGCGCTGCCCTCCGGCCGGGCCCGCGACCGACCCCACGTTCGACAACGAGGTCCTGGAACACCGGATAAGCGCCATCCGCACCGCGAGGTTCACCGGACGGGGGTACGACCAGGCCAAGGCTGCGCTCACCGACGCGCTGGCCACCCAGCTCGTGCCCACCTGGACGCTGATGTGGCGCGCGGTTGAACTGCTGCGCGGCCTCCCGGAAGGCGGCCATGTGCGAGCGCGCTGGGATGCCGACAAGGACGCGTTCACCTGGCTCGCGCGGCACATAAGGGACGGCGGGCCGCCGCAGCCGCGCCGCGACGGAGCGGTCTCCGCCGCCCGCCGCCTCGCGAACATGGAGCGCGTTCAGCAGATGGTCGCTGCGCAGCGCGCGTTCGACGACCCGCTGATCATGGCGGAGCACCGGCTGGCCGGCGAGGCGTTCGCCGGCCAGGTCGTCGCCGCCGAACCAGATCGCGTGGACGCCAGCGGCAAAAGGCGCGTGCTCCGCCCCCGCATCGCCGTCGACACCGAGGACGAAGTGCTCGCGGGCGCAGGCGCGGAGCTGACCTCGCCGGCCCGTCCGAACCAGAAAGCACGCGTGGTCGACGTCACGCGAGGCAGCCGCCGCACGCGGGTCGTCCTCGAGCTGCAGGGCGGCATGGGCCGCTCGCTCACGCCCGAGCCCGGCAGCGTTCCGGCGATCGGCGAGTCCGTCTGCTACGCCACCTTCAACGACGGCTTCCAGCGCCCTCCAGTGTTCCCGGATCCGGAGGATACCCCGTGGACGCACGGCGGCCCGCCGCCGCAGTACGTCCCGTCGGACGAGGACGCCCAGGAGGACTGGTCATGACGAACGCCGCTGAACTCGCGGAGCAGGCGACCGCGCGGATACTGGCCGATCTCGGTGGCGACCACGGTCACGGCATCGTGGTCGACTCTCCGCCCGGCGCCGGCAAGTCGACCCTGGTCGTGCGCGTGGCGGCGGAACTCGCCGACGCGGGCGAGAACGTCATGGTCATCGCCCAGACGAACGAGCAGGTCGATGACCTCACCGACCGGCTGGCCACCGCCCGGCCGCGGCTGCCGGTCGGCCGGCTCGCCGCGAGCGACTACATCCCCTCCGATCGCGTCGCGGCGCACGAGCACGTGACCGTCTCCACCAAGGTGCCCGACCTGTCCGGCTGTCGCGTGCTGCTCAGCACGGCGCACAAATGGGCCACGGTCAGCACGGACACGACCTGGTCGTGGGCGATCGTGGACGAGGCGTACCAGATGCGTTCGGACCTGCTGCTGCGCGTCGCCGGGCGGTTCGATCGCGCCCTGTTCGTCGGCGACCCCGGCCAGCTAGACCCGTTCTCGGCCGTGCAGACCGAGCGCTGGACCGGCCTGACCTGGGACCCGATGCAGAGCGCCGTCGCGGTGCTGCTGCGCCACAACCCGGACGTCCCGGTACACGCGCTGCCCGTTTCGTGGCGGCTGCCAGAATCCGCCGCCACCGTCGTGGCGCAGGCGTTCTATCCGTTCACCGGATTCCGCGCCGCCACCCGGGCGGAGCAGCGCCGGGTGGCGTTCAGCACCAGCCCGTTCGGCAATAATTCTTTCGACCTTGCCGTTGAGACGGCCGCCACCTCCGGGTGGGCGCTCTATGAGCTGCCGGCCAGGCACACCGTGCGCACCGATGCCGAAGCCGTCGCCGCGTGCGCCGCCCTGGCCGCGCGCGTCCTTCAGCGCGGTGCTCTTTCTTATTCCGAACGAACTGCAGCTGGAGCCCCGATAACCGCGGACCGGATCGCGGTGGGGACCGCCCACCGGGATCAGGCCCAGGCGATCCGCGCGATCCTGCGGGCCAATGGCTTGCCCGGCATCACCGTCGACACCGCCAACCGCCTCCAGGGCCGGGAGTTCGACATCGTGATCGTGCTGCACCCGCTCTCCGGCCGCCGCGACGCTACCGCGTTCCACCTGGAGGCCGGACGGCTGTGCGTGCTCACCACCAGGCATCGCCACGCCTGCATCGTCGTCGCACGGGCCGGCATCCCCGAGCTCCTCGACGCTCACCCCTCCACCGAGCCCGTCCACCTGAACGTCCCGGTCAAGTTCCCCGACGGCTGGGAAGCCAACCAGTCGATCATGTCCCACCTGCAGCAATGGAAGGTGAAAGCTCCGTGAAGTCGTTCGACGAGTTCTTCCGTACGGCGACCGGGTATACGGCGCACGAGTATCAGGCGCGGATCGCGCGGGACGGGCTTCCCTCGGTGGTACAGGCGCCGACCGGGACCGGCAAGACGGGGATCATCCTGGCCTGGTTGTGGCGGCGGTTGCATGAGCCGCATCGGGACGAGACGCCGCGGCGGCTGGTGTATGCGCTGCCACAGCGGAGCCTGGTTGAGCAGGTGGCGGGCGAGGCCAGGCGGTGGCTGGAGAACCTGGGACTTGCCGGTCAGGTCGCGCTGCATGTGGTGATGGGCGGGGCGGGGGAGTCGCAGCTGCAGTGGCGGCTCGATATGCACAAGCCCGCGATCGTGGTCGGCACCGTGGACTCCCTTGTGAGCAAGGCGCTGAACCGGGGATACGGGATCGCGCGAGCAACGTACCCGATTGACTTCGCACTGGTCACCAACGGCGCCCACTGGGTGATCGACGAGATCCAGCTGTGCGAGGAGTCGACGACGACCCTGCGGCAGCTGGCCGCGTTCGCGAAGACGCTCGGGACGGCAGAGCCATTCGGGCTGACCTGCATGTCGGCCACCGTGCCCAAAGGGCTGCTGGAAACCGTGGACAATCCGCTAGTCGGCGACGTGCTCGGCATCCTTCCCGAGGAACGCACCGGCGAACTCGCCGTGCGGCTGGACGCCTCGCGCACCATCCGGCGGCTCTCTGCCGAACCCGGCGGCTACAAGGCGATCGCGGCGGCGATCAGGCAACGGCACCGGCCGGGGACGCTCACGCTCGCCGTGCTCAACACCGTGGATGCCGCCCGCGATGTGTACAAGAACCTGCGGCAAGGCCCGGTTGATTGCACGTTGCTGCACTCCCGCTTTCGCGGCGTGGAGCGGGTCCGGCTCATGGATGAGATCACCAGCCGACCGGCAGACCGCATCGTGGTGGCGACCCAGGTGGTGGAGGCCGGGATCGACCTCAACGCGGCGGTTCTCGTCACCGAGGCGGCGCCATGGCCATCACTCGTCCAGCGGGCGGGCCGCTGCAACCGGACCGGCCGCGTAGAAGACGCCGAGCTGTGGTGGCTCCCTCCGGTCAGGCCGCTGCCGTACGAGCAGGCGGACATTGACGCGTCGAGCGCCGAGCTGTCCGGGCTAGAAGGTCGCGCGGTCTCGGGCGAGGACCTGCTGAACCGCGATGTGGACGTCACGCAGGCGCAGGTTTCCGTACTGCGCAGGAGCGACTTGATCGGCCTGTTCGACACCGCGCCTGACCTCAGCGGTGCCGACATTGACATCGCTCCGTATGTCCGTGACGCCGAGGACCTGGACGTCCAGCTCGCCTGGGCCGACTGGGAACCGGAAGAGGATGACGGCCGCCCGCCGACCGATGGCAAGGCTCCCTCGGCGCAGTGGCGCTGCCGGGTCCCGGTGGGCCGGGTGAACGCGCTGATCCGTGACGTGCCCGTGTGGCGGCTCGACCAGGTGGCCGACCGCTGGACCAGGGTCTACCCGCAGGCGAGGGCGCGGCCTGGCGAGGTCCTGCTGATAAGGGCCGCCGATGGCACGTACGATCCCGAGCTTGGCTTCGATCCCGCGGCGCGCGGTCCGGTGCCCGGATGCCCGGACCTGGTCACCGCCGCCGATCCGGCGACAGGGGTCGAAGACGCTTACCGAGCGGACTCGGCGAGCACGGAGCAGCAACGCGGATGGATCTCGCTGGAGCAGCACAGCCGGGAAACACGAGACCAGGCAGCCGCACTGTTGTCGGCGCTGCGGCCGCGCCTCACCGATGATGCGAAAGAGGCCGTTGTGACTGCCGCCTACCTGCACGACGTCGGGAAGGCGCATGAGATCTGGCAGGACCCCTTGTGCAGCCTTGCGCCGCCGGAGCGGAAGGACGAGATCGACGCCGGCCGGCCCTGGGCCAAGTCCGGAGGCACGGGCCTGCTCCAGTTCGCCGGCGGCGTGGCGTTCCGGCACGAGCTTGCCTCCCTGCTGATCCTCGACGGTCCGCTGCGCGACCTGCTGGCAGGTGCGCCAGCCCCCGATCTCGTCCGCTACCTCGTACTTGCGCACCACGGCAAGCTGCGTGTCCAGGTCCGCGACCCCGGTGACCTCGCGGTGCTGGTGCCCGGCGAAGCCTCCGAGCACAAGCTGCTCGGGCTCCAAGAGGGCTCGACCACGCGCATCCCGCCGCTGCTCGGCCGGCCTCCGACCGAGTTGACCGTGGACTTGGACCAGTTCCAGCTCGGCGGCGTCCGGTCGTGGACCCGCACCGTGCTCGGGCTGCGGGACCGGTTCGGCCCGTTCGTGCTCGCCTACCTGGAGACGCTCGTGCGAATGGCGGACTGGCGCGCCAGCAATACACGTGCCGTGAAGGAGCTGCCGCGATGACAAGTCCAGCCCTGACCCGGCAGGCTCTTTCCGGGCTCCGCCCTGAGCCGCTGGCGAGCTACCTGGCTGGCCTCGGCCTGATCAGGGTGATCGGCGAGCAGGCCGATCCGGCGGCAACGGCCGCCTGGACACCGGACGGGCTGGTCCTCGGCACCACCGTGCCGGACATCGCGGCCTGGCTGGCGGATGAGTACGTGCCGACCCCGGTGCTGAGCCCGTGGAACAACGGCAGCGGCTTCGGGCCCAAGGACAGAGAACCGGTCCGTGCCCTCGATGCTCTGCGCGCGCACCCTTCGCCGAGGCTGGCCCCATTCCGGGACGCGATTCAGGTGGCGGAACAGGTGGTCCGCGAGGGGCGCGCCGTCGGATGGATCACCGACGCGGCCGGCGGCGGGAACAAGGGCCGCCTGGTGCGGGAGTTCCGCAACCGCTGCCCGGATGAGCTGCTGCGGTGGATCGACGCGGCGGTCGTGCTCACCGGGGATGACACCTTCTTCCCGCCGCTGCTGGGCACCGGCGGGAACGACGGTCGGCTCGACTTCTCCACGAACTTCCACCAGCGCCTGCTTGACGTGCTTGGAACATCGGAGCAGGACCGCGCCCGTTCGGTCGCGATGGCCCGTGACCTGATCGACGGCACCCAGGCCGAGCAACTGGCAGGCGCGGCCGTCGGCCAGTTCGATCCCGGCCGCGCGGGAGGGCCAGGGTCGTCGCGGTTTGGCGCGGCGGCGCCGCTGGTCAACCCGTGGGGTTACGTCCTGTTCGTGGAGGGGGCGCTGCTGTTCGCGGCCAGCGCTGCCCGCCGCTACCAGCACGCGGCCGGCCGGGCCGCCATGCCGTTCACAGTCCAGGGTTCGCCGGACGGCTCGGCCAGCGGGGCGGCGGGCGAGGAGTCACGCGGCGAGGTCTGGGCGCCGGTGTGGACGCGGGAGTTCACCCTGGCAGAGATCAAGCAGATGTTCGCCGAGGCACGCGCATCGTGGCGCGGTCGCCCGGCACGGCGTGCGGTCGACTTCTACGCGGCCACTCGCACCCTCGGCGTGGCCCGGGGCATTGCCGGGTTCACCCGGTACGGCCTGCAGCGCCGCAACGGACTGGCGTTCGCCGCCGTTCCCCTCGCCCGCGTCGATGTCCGCGAACACTCCGAGGTCCGGCTGGCGGCCGAGGTCGAGGACTGGGCGTCCCGGTTCGGCGGAAGCGACACGTCGGCAGCCGTCGGCCAGGCGGCGCGGAGTTTCGAGGCGGCGCATCTGGAATATGCGCGTGACGGGGGAGCGCTGCCGCTGGCCCGGCTGCTCGCCGCCCTGACCGGGCTGGAGCAGGCGGTCGGCCGCAGCGGCCGGGCCAAGGACGGATCACCGGTGCGTTACGCGCCTCCGGCGCAAAAGTTCCTGGACGTTCTCAGGCGAGCCGAGTCCCCGGAACTGAAGGTCGCAGTGGGTCTCGCGTCCTGTGCCACGTTGTCTGGACCCGCCGTGCCGTCCCGCACCATGCGCCAGGTCCTGCTCCCGATCGACCCGCCCGTACCCGGCGACAAATCTCAGCCGAACGGGCGGTGGCGCGACGCTCCGCTTATCCCCGGCTTCGGGTCACGGGGGTTGCCTCAGGTGCTGGCTGACGTGCTGATCTGGCGGTCACGCGTCGCGGCGGCCGAACGCGACGAGGAGAAGTTCCGCGGCGTCACCACGTTCCGTTCGGCCATCCCGGTGCCGGCGGCTGACCTGCATGCGTTCGCGTCCGGAACACTCGATGAGAAGACCCTCGACCTGTTCCTCCGTGCTTGCCTCGCGCTGAGCTGGCGGAACGTGCGGCACGAATGGTCGCCGGCCAGGCCTGACGTTCCAGTTGTCACGCTGGGCCTGTTGCACGCGCTGGCCGGCGGGGTCGCGCACGGAAACGGGAACAGCGACGAGCCGGAACTCGCATTGAGCCCGGACTGGGCGGCGCGCCTGGTCGCGGGACAGGTCCGCGCTGTGCACGACGAAGCCGCAGCCCGGCTTCGCCAGGCTGGATGGGACGCGGTGCCGGCGCCGCCGGAGGGGAGCGCGGGCGACGGCGTCTGGATAGCGGCTGCCTTGGTCCCTCGTTGCCTGCGTCCTCGCTCAGTTCTTTCCACGATCGCAATTCGAATCAAGTCAGGAGAGCCGTCATGAACACATACCGCACCGTGCTCGAAGCCGATCTCGCGCCGCTGGCCGGAGCGCTGTTCCAGCCCACCGGCTTTCCCGACCTCGGGCCGGCCGAGTTCGGCGATCACGCGCTCCTGGTGGAGTCGGCGCAGTCAATGGCGAACTGGCTGGAGGGCACCACCTGGGACAGCGCGCGCGCCGACCAGGTCGCGGACCTCGGCGCCCTGCCCTACGTCCGGGTCGTCAGCCCAGACGGTGCCTTCCTTTCCTCCAGCAGGCTGGAGGCGCACCGGCTGGCGTCGGCCTACGTGATGGACGGCAAGATCGATGGCGTGGAGGGCCGTGACTGGCTCATGGAGCGGCTGGGACTGGTCAGGGGCCGCCCGCTGGACTACCGCGCCGTGGCGCGCGCCTGCTTCAAGCTGGACCCGGTTTCCCTCGTTCACGGCGTCTTCTTCGCGCAGCAGAAGTGGCCGTGGCAGCCGAAGATCGCGCGCGCGGTGACCAGCTTCATCGAGGCGTCCGGGGCCCGTCCCGCGGTCAGCGGTGGGGTCAAGCGGGACGTGGTGATCAACGAGGCCGAGCCGGGCGCCACCGCGAAGGGGTACGGCACGGTCCCGCATCACCGGGTGGAGTACACCGCCGAGAAGATCACCGCGTACTTCACGGTCGACCACGCGCAGTTCCGCTCGTACGGGCTTTCTGAGCCGGCGACCGCGCTGCTCGAGGCGCTGGCCGACTTCGAGATCGCGACGCTGCTCGACCGCGGCCTGCGGCTGCGCACCCGGTGCGACCTCGTGGTGTCGGACGTCCGCGGCGAGCGGCCCGACGCCAGCGAAGCCGCCCAGCGCGTCGAGAAGTTCGCCGCCGACTGCGCGGACGAACTAGGTCCGGTGACCCGGGTCGAGTGGTCCGGGCGAGGTAAATAAGGTGGGCACCACCCTGGCGATCCGCTTCCCCCTCGGGCGGTACCACGCGAACCCGTGGGACCGGGCCGTCAACGAGGGTGCGTCAGAATGGCCGCCGTCCCCGTGGCGGCTGCTGCGTGCCCTGGTGGCGACCTGGCACACACGCTGTCCCGACCTGCCAGCTACCGTCATCGACGGGTTGCTCGACTCCCTGGCCGACCCGCCGTCCTACCGCACCCCGGGCACGGTGCCCGGCCACACCCGGCACTATCTACCCGATCTCGAGCATCGCAAAGGCGAGACGGGCCGCACCGACCTGACCCTGGATCCGTTCCTGTCCATCAGCCGGGAGGAGGAGTTGCTCGTCCGGTGGGAGGCGGATCTGCACGGCGAACAGCGCCAGGCGCTCGGGACGCTCGCCGGGCTGCTGCCGTACCTGGGCCGCGCGGAGTCGGTGTGCGAGACGACGCTCCTGGACTCAGACCCGGTGCCGGACGCCACCTGGTGGCGCACGGACGTAGACGGCTCGCGCCGGACCAGGCTGCTGGCAGTCACACGGCCATTGAGCCGAACGGTGCTGGAGGCGAGCACGGTAGAAATCCGCAAGCGCCGCCATACGGTACCGCCCGGAACGCGTTGGGTCAGCTACGCGGCCGGGGATCAGGATCCGCAGCCCGGGCACACCGTGTCGGTGATCGATTCAGCGGATCCGGTGACCGCCGTCCGGTTCGCCGTCATGGGACGGGTTCCGCTGCAGGCGGCGCACGGGATCCTACTGGCCGACGAGGCCCACCGCCAGGCCGGTATCGCGCTTCGCGGGGAAGGTATCCCGGACGACCGCCGACGGCTCATTCTCGGCAGCGAGGGCGCCGCCACCGATCACCGTCATGCCCACTGGATCCCTCTCCCGGCTGGGTGGGAGCGAGGCGCGCCCGTCCGGCATCTGGTCGCCTGGGTACCGGAAGGCTTGCGGACGGAAGATGTGCGAGCGGTCCTTGGCATGCGCAAGATGTCAGGCCGCCGCGGCGGTGCGGAAGAGGGGTACACCGTCCGGGGATTCCCGGAGGTTGAGCTGCTGTTCCAGGCGGCCGGCCGGATCGAGCAGGTAGCGCCGGAACTGTGCGGCCCGCTGCGGCGATGGCGGAGCCTCACCCCTTACCTTCCGGTCAGGCACCGCAAGCGGGAATCCCTCGACGAATATCTCGCGGCCGACGTGGCGGCCGAACTCGGCTACCGGCCGCAGTTCCGGGACCTGCCGCCGCCGGCGGTTACCCGCGTGGAGCACGGACCGGCGATGACAGACCGGTGGGCCACCGAGTTCCACAGGCACCGGGTGACCGAGCGGCGGTTCCGGTCCAGGCCTGGCCTCGGCCTCCGGCTGGAATTCGCGGAATCGGTCACAGGCCCGTTGATGCTCGGCCAACTCGGCCACTTCGGGTACGGCATCTTTGTCCAGGATGGCTGAGTTAGCGGGCAGCGGGGATACCCGGCGCGAGCGCGCGCGTTCACCTGCCTGCTCACTCCTTCGGGCCGCGCGTCAGGAGCCGTCGGCTGGGCGGGCGAGGGCGGCAAGGTGGGTAGCAGCGGTTTCGGTGTCGGCGACGGGCCAGGTGTGGCGCTGGCCGTGGTGCGTGCACCACAGCAACTGGCCGTTAGTCCACACGGTCAGGTCGGCGTTCACGGAGATCACGGCGAACTTCTCGGCCGCAGCGGTGTAGATGCCGGTGATGCCGTGCCGGGCGAGCTGGCGGGTCAGCTCGGCGGCAGCGCGGGCCGGGCTGGCGTACCCGGCGCCGGGTGGGGGCGGGAACGGGTCCGGCGGGTGCATCGGTTCCTCGCTTCGGCTGTGCCAGCACGGCTGTCATCAGGAGCGGGTTCTGCTGTCGGACCGGGGGAGTGCGGCCGTGTCGGCCGGGTAGTCGATGCGGAACCAGGCCGTGCAGGATTGCAGGCCGTTTTCGATCCCGCATCGGGTGGACAGGGTGAGCAGGAGGTACAGGCCGTGCGGGTACCTGGCTGACCTGGTCAGGTCGCCGTCCCAGGTGCTGCCCTGGTCCTGGACTTCGGCTCGGACGTGGTCACCGGGGATGTGCCGGAGGCGGACGATGAACGTGCCGCCGGGCGTTCCGCTGTGGCTGTGCAGGATGGCATTGGCGGCCATTTCGTCTACGAGCAGGATGACGTCGTCCGCGGCGGGGCAGTCGCGCAGGAGGGGCCGGAGCGCTGCGCGCACGTGCCGGACTTGGTCGGTGGTGCCGGGATAGGTCGCTTCCCATGTGCGGGCCGGGCCTGCCGGCGGAGGCGCGGTCGCTGTCTGCTGCATGGGCGGGCTCCTGAACTCTGAACTTCCTGTCACGGCTATCGGCATGTTCCGGGCGGCTGTTCCTGCTGGAGGCTAGCATGCTCTCTACGAGTATGCTGCCAGACTTTACTTATCAGCAAGTCTGAAATTGGCAAGTTTCCAAAAGGAGTCATGATGCCGGTACGTCCCAGCCCCACCGTGCGCCGTCGGCGGCTGCGCTACGAACTGCGCCGCCTGCGCAGTGAGCACGGGCTGACCATCGAGCAGGTGCAGGAGGCCAGCGGCGGCGACATCAAGGCACCGAGCATTTCCCGCTGGGAGAACGGCGAGCGCAGCGTCCGTCCCACCGACCTGCGGCTGCTGCTGGACATCTACGAGGTCCACGGCGAGCGACGCGAGGCGCTGCTGACCCTGTCCCGGCAAGCCAAGGAACGCGGCTGGTGGCAGTCCTACGCCTCCGCCATCCCGGAGTGGTTCCAGGTCTACGTCGGCCTGGAGGCCGAGGCCAGCTCGGTCCACGTCTACGAATCCGAGCTGGTTGACGGCCTGCTGCAGACGGCCGATTACTATCGAGCGTTCTTGCGCACCGCCCCGGCCGCGGTGGACGGCGAAGAAGCAGAACGCAAGATCGAGGTGCGACTGGCCCGCCAGGAGTTGCTCACCGGCGAGGATCCACCCGAGTACTGGGCTGTACTGAACGAGGCGGTCATCCGTCGTGTCGTCGGCGGCGCCGACGCGATGCGCAAGCAGCTCGATCACATCACCGACATGGCTAAGCTGCCGCACGTGAACGTCCAGGTGCTGCCGTTCAGCGCCGGGGTGCACCCCGCGATGGAGGGAGCGTTCCGGATCCTGGGTTTCCCGGAGTCGGCCGACCCCGACGTGGTGTACCTGGAGAACCAGGCCGGTAGCCTTTACCTGGAAGAGGAAGCTGAGATCGACCGTTACGCGCGGATGTTCAATCATCTGATCGCCAAAGCGCTCGACCCGGAGGAGTCGCGGCGCCTGATCGCGCGGATCGCGAGGGATCTCACCGATTTAGCGACCTAGGGAGGTGCGGGATGACCGCGATGGACGATCTGGACCTGTCCCGCGCTGCGTGGCGGAAGAGCACCTACAGCAACAACGGCGGCGCCTGCGTCGAGATCGCCACCGTGTGGCGCAAGAGCACCTACAGCGGCAACGGCGGCGCCTGTGTGGAGGTAGCGAGCGGCGCGCCGAGCGTGGTCGCGGTGCGCGACTCGAAGGACCCCGACGGGCCGAAGCTGGCGTTCACCCCGGAACTGTGGAAGGCGTTCACCAGCACCGTTAAGGGATGAGCTGCTGACCTATTCGTCAGGGGTATGAGCCCTGGCTGAGGCTGGGGCAGGACTGTAGGGGGCGTTCTCGCGTCCGGGAGCGCCCCTTCGGCACGCCGGGGCCTGTTCCCCGGCCGCGACGCGGCGCGACCCGGAAACATAACCTCCGGGTAGCTTTTTGCCCGAAAACAACGATCAGCCGACGGGGCGTGTTGGCTAACCGTGCCGACAGGCAGTGCGGCGCGGGGCTGTTGTGTTCGAGCTCCAGTGCGCGGTACAGCGTGGAGCGGCCGATGCCGAGGTGGCGGGCGATGGCGGTGACCGATTCGCCGCGCTCGCGGCGGGCGCGGGCGATGGCCAGGATGTCGTCGTTGACGGCGGCGGGGCGGCCGCCGCGGCGGCCCTGCCTTTGGGCGGCGCGCAGCCGGTCCAGGGTGCGCTCCCGGATCAGGTCGCGTTCCATCTCCGCGGCCATCGCGGCGACCATGAACAGCATCTTGTCGGCGATGGCAGTCCCGTCCGGGCGGTGCAGCCCAGCGCAGATGCCGGTCAGGATGTGCAGGTTGATGCCGCGGGCATGCAGCTGGTCTTCCTGCAGGACGAGCAGTTCCTTGAAACTTGATGACACATGAGCCGCAGTGTCCCGGCGCTGATCAGTTGCACAACGTGACATGCGGGTCAAGGCTGAGGGCATGGGCTTCTTTGACGACTTGCCGGTCCCTACCGAGCCGCGCTACCGACCGCGCCGATGGCCCCATCCATGGGGGCCGCCGGAGGCGGAATTTCCTGGCATCGCGCCGATCAATACCCTGCAGTTCGAGCGATCCGAGCAGGCCGCGATAGCGATCACGGGGATATCGGCCTACGCTGCCGGATTCGAGATCTTCGTGACCGACCGCATCCGGCCCGAGATTCAAGCCGTGCTTGACCGTATGCCCGACGCGTCGCCGGGGGGCATGTCCGCGGCTCTGCGGTCCTTCCACCTCGGGTTGCAGTTCTCCGATGGCAACAAGGTCATCAGCGGGGGACTATACCTCGGACCCTACCCCGACTCCGAGCCGACAGGGCCGATCCTGCGACTGATCGGCGGCGATACTCAGTTCTCGCGGTGGTGGGCATGGCCGTTGCCGCCAGGCGGGCCACTGGAGCTCGTCTGCGAGTGGCCCACGTTCGGGATCGCCGAAACGCGGGTCGGCATCGACGCACAACTGATCCTTGATGCGGCGCGGCGCAGTGTCCAGCTATGGCCAGAGGACGAAGGCTGACGACCGACCCGCAGCCGCCAGTCCGGTGGGCCTCTTCGTCTCAAAGCCAACTCGCGATGCGATGTGTCATCGCCTTTACTCCGCCCGCAGCGAGTCAGGAGCCGACCACGCGGGTTAGTTGAGGAGATGCCGGTGTCCAGGACGGTGAAGCTCACGCCAGGCCAGCGCGCCGGGAAGCGTACAGGTCGGCCAGGAACTCCACGCAGGCGATTCTTGATTCCTGGGATTACGAGGCCTGGAGCGGTGACCTTGACCGCACGGTGGTGGCCCTGTCCCGCCAGGCCTTCACCACAGGCACCAGGGACGGCTGACCGTGTACAGTACGTCACATCATACGATTGTGTTATGACAGAACTGTACGATGCCGAAGGGCTGCCGTCGCCATCGTCGGCGCTCCTGCAACTCGCCCGGCTGAAGGCCGGCATGAGTCAGCGCGAACTGGCCGAGCGGGCGGGAGTCCCGGTCACGATGATCTCGGCGTATGAGCGTGACCAGCGGCAGCCCACACTGGCGACGCTACTCAGGTTGCTGCACGCGGCTGGCTTCGACCTCCGCCTGCATCTGGCCGCCTACGACCCGCATGACGACATACTTGCCGAGCTGGAGGCTAGCCGCTCCGATGCCGAGCGGCTTCGCCGCGATCGCCAGCTTCAGGCATGGCGTCACGCCACTTCTGCGGAGGATGTGGCGTGAGCGACCAGGAGGATGCCGATGAACCGGAACTGAACGCCGCAGCCATAGTCGCCGTGCTGAACCGGCACCAGGTGCGCTATGTCATCATCGGCGCCTTCGCCGCTCTGGCACAGCAGGCCCCGATACCAGCGACAAGAGACATCGACGTCACCCCGGAGACAAGCCAGGAGAACCTGGCGCGGCTGTCGCTGGCGCTGACGGAGCTTGGCGCGCGGATCCGGACCGAGGGAGTACCGGATGGGCTGCCCTTCGGCCACGATGCCACGTCTCTGGCGGCGGCCGATGTGTGGAACCTGATCTGCGCCGACGGCGAGTTCGACATCTCGTTCCATCCGTCAGGCTTTGCCGAAGGCTATGCCGAGCTTGTGGTCAACGCGCATCGCCTTCGCGTAGGTGAGGTGGAGGTGATCGTCGCGGATCTCGCTGACGTTATCCGGTCTAAGGAGACGGCCGGTCGGCCGAAGGATCTGCGTGTGTTGCCGTTGCTCTACCGGCATCAATCCGCCCGCCGCGCGGTGGAATAGATGGGGCCGGATTACGTCGGCCACACCCATCGGGCGGGCGAGCGTAGGGGGGCGTGAGGTACGTCCGTTCGGGATGAATGCTCTTGAATTTCAGGGCTGGTTTGGTCCGGCGCGACCGGTCTGGACGTTGTCCGACGCGCGGAGCCGCCTCGGCGGGCTGGTGCCCGGGATCACGTCCTTGTGTAGGTAATCCTTGACCAGCTGCTTCAGTTCCGCGCCGTTGATCAGCGTGATGCGGTTACGGTTGGCGAACTGCTCGCTGGCCCGGCCGAACCAGGATGTGGTCACCAGCACGCCCGTGGTCGCGTTGTGGTCGGCCATCACGCCGGTCAGGGCGTGCACGGACTCCAGCCCGACCAAGCCAGTCCACCGCTTGGCCTGGATCAGGCACACCCCGCCGAAGAACAAGTGCTTGCTGGTCGCGACCGCGTCGACGCCGCCATCTTTGGACGGGATCGTGGTCCATGCTTCGGCGCCCATCGCCACGAACAGTTGCTTCACCAAGTGCTCGAACTCCGTGGGCGTGAGGTTGAGCAGGTTCGGCCGGGAATCGAGCCCCGCCACCACGTCGAGGTCATCGGTAAAGCGGAACCGCTTGAGGTCAAACGCGATGAACGGCTCGACGGCCTCCAGGTCGTAGGGATTGGGCGAGACCAGCGCGTTCAGCCGGGTCAGGCATGCGGCTGGCTCGACGGCGGCGAGAACCAGGTCCTCGAACACCGGGCGTTCGGCGGATACGCTGAGCAGGTGCGGTCGGGTCGGCTTGCCGGTCGCGCGGTCGATGGTGCTGAGCCGCCCATTGAGCACGACCGCCTCAACGACCTCGGGCGGCGTGGCGGTGAAGATCTCGTACAGCGTCCGCAGCGCGACGCAGGCGATCAGCCGCTTGTAGCGCTGCCTGATCTCGTTCTGCGGCCGGGGCAGCGGTTCTATCACGTCGCGGGTCTTGACGTAGCGGCAGCCGCGCACGTCCGGCACGACCTGCTTCGGCGGCAGCTCGAACTCCACCACGACGTCCCGGTTCTCCGGGCGGTAGGCGACCTGGTAGCCGTGCGGGAAGCCACGCGGGTAACGGGACGCGTCGAGCACGCGGCCCACGAACCACTCCACGGCCTCGGGGTCGCCAGCCGTGAACGCCGCCTGCCGTGCACGGACCTCGGCAATGCGCTGGCTGTCGGCCGCGACCTGCTGGTCGTATGCTGCCTTCGCGGCGGCAAGCGCCCGCTGGCGATCCGCTTCGGCCTGCACATGAGCCTTCATCGCAGTATCGAAGCGGGCCTGTGCATCCGCGAGCTCACGGGCATGGCGTGCCTTGCCACCCACGAGGCGGGTCAGCCCCTTTGGCTCCGGCGGGGCGAAGTCGGCCCAGTTGGGCGGGGGATTCCCGAGCGCAAGGGCGCCCGGCTCGAAACGTGACCGCACTGACGGGACCATGAGGGTGGCAAAGCTCACCGGACCTAGCTGCAGCACGCTGGTCAACACCTCGTCTAGGATCTTGACCTGCCGCTCGACCGCCGCCGTCTTCGCATCGGCTGCGCGCTGCTGAGCTGCGAGATGCTGTTCCCTGCTGGCCTTCTCCCGCTCCCTGGCCAGCCTTGCCCGTTCCTTCGCCTGGCGTTCGGCCTCGCGACGCTGCGCCGCCATGCGGCGCTCCCACTCCGGGCGACTTCCGCCACTGGGCACAGCAGTCACTCTCCGTTTCCGAGTGAGGACAGTGACATGCATGACGATAACCGCGGCCGATGATCAAAAAAAGACCTGCATGTTGACCGAGGTCATCGAGATTGCGCCGGCCACGCCGGCAGACACGGGTGGATTGAAGTCCTTGCCCCAGAACTCGGTGAACCAGCGACCGACGATGGCTTCATACCGGCTGCACGCGCGCCGAGATTCCACGCGCCTGCACCAGCGCGCGGATGTCGCCCGGGTCGCTGGTCAGCACCACGTCGGAAGGGGCGACGAGGAGGGCTACATGCGCGTCGACAACATCGGCCGAACCGGCCCGTCCGAGTATTTCACCTATCCGCTTGCCGTCGTCCTTGCCCAGTGGTTCGATGCCGACACCCGCCAAGATGCGTGCGAGATTGGCCTGCTTGCGGCCATCGCGCCAGACCTGACCAACAACCGCCGCACTCGTCCGCAGCGGCGTGCCCTGCCGCTGGAGCACGCGCAGCTGGGCGCCTACCATGCGGTCACGACGGTCAACGCCGACCAGTGCCCCGGCGTCGAGTACCGCCTTCACGCAACATCCGAACGAGGCGCCAGGCCAAGCCGGGATGCCGCTGCGTTGAGCTCAGCCTCGGTGAAGGGGCCGTCTTCCGACTCCCACGCGTCCAAAGCGGCACCGAGCAGTTCGTTCCTGAGCCTGTCGGCCGCCGCCTCGCTGAGCCATGTCGACACGCTGGTCCCTTGCCGCGCCGCGGCCTGGCGGACGCCTTCACCCAGTTCGGGAGGCATCGTCACGGAGAATCTATCCACGTTCGCCATGCATACGATGATATCGCATACGGAGGTATGCAAAGGCGCGTGTGACGCCACGGAGGACTTGATGCTAAGAATTTAGTGGAATTTGCTGGAATAGTGCGGAATGGCGTATGGTCGCAGTCATGGGTGAGTCCGTTGAGATCATGGTGCAGCGCGCCGGGAGGCCCCCCGTGTGGGGAACACAGGAACTATGGCCCGTTCGGTATCCGGTTTTCTGGTTGCTGTATGGGCTACGGCGGGAAGATTCCGCCGCGGGCACCGCTATGTTCGAGCCTTCTGGACGCCGGGGCGGCGTGGGCGGCATCCTCGTGCCGGTGGGTGCGTGATGCTCGCCGAGGTGCCGGAACTGGTACCGGCGCGGATGCTCAACGAGTACGCCTACTGTCCCCGGCTGTTCTTCCTTGAGTGGGTCGACTCGCTGTGGGCTTCCAGTAGCGACACGGCGGAAGGCGACCGGCGGCACCGGCGTGTCGACGGCGGCGGCGGGGCCGCACCGCTGCCTGGCGAGGGTGAGCTGAAGGCGGCGCGGTCGGTGGAGCTCGCCAGCGAGCGGCTCGGCATCACGGCGAAACTGGACCTGCTGGAGGGCTCGGATGGCGGTGTCGTCCCGATCGACACGAAGAAGGGCCGCCCCGCGCGGGACGGCACCCCATGGGAGGCCGACGCCGTGCAGGTCTGTGCCCAGGTGCTGCTACTCCGGGAGCACGGCTACACGGTGGACCGTGGCGAGATCTTCTACGCGGAGACGCGGCAGCGTGTGGCGGTCGAGGTGACGCCGGAGCTTGCGGCGCGCACGATGAGGATCGTCGACGAGGCGCGAGCGACCGCGACCCGGCTGGTGCCACCCCCGCCGTTGCGATCCGACCCGAAGTGCTCGCGTTGCTCGCTGGTGGGCATCTGCCTTCCCGACGAGGTGAACGTGCTCGCGGCGCGGCAGGACAGCCGCCCGCGCCGGCTGATGGCAGCCGACCCGGACGCGGTACCGCTGTACGTGATGGAACCAGGCTCCGTGGTAGGGATCGATGGCGGGAGGCTCACCGTCTCCAAGTACCGCGAGGTGCTGGCCAGCGTTCGGCTGATCGACGTGCTGCACGTGTGTGCGTACGGGAACGTGCAGGTTACCGCCCAGGCGATGCGTGCCCTGTTCGAACGCGAGGTCGATGTCTTCCACTTCTCATATGGTGGCTGGCTGCTCGGGATGACGACCGGGTTGCCGAGCAAGAACGTGATGCTGCGCATCCGGCAGATGACCACTGCGGCGCGCGGCGACCTCGGTGAGCCTCGGCGGATGATCGCGGGCAAGATCAAGAACTGCCGGGTCCTGCTGCGGCGTAACGGGGGAGACGCGGTGACGCGGCGCGTAGCGCAGCTTGCCGCGCTGGCCGAACAGGCTGAGCAGGCCGAGGAGTCCGCCACGCTGCTGGGTATCGAAGGGACGGCGGCGCGGTTGTATTTCGACGCCTTCCCGTCGCTCCTCACCGCCGCGGACAGCTTGCCAGGTCCGAGCTTCAGCGGGTTGCGGAACCGTCGGCCGCCGGCCGACGCGGTGAACTGCTTGCTGTCGTTCTGCTATGGCCTGCTGACCAAGGAGCTTCTGGCGGCTTGCCTCACGGTTGGCTTCGACCCGTATATCGGGCTGTATCACCGGCCCCGGTTCGGCCGCCCGGCGCTTGCCCTGGATCTGGCCGAGGAGTTCCGGCCATTGCTCGCCGATTCCACCGTGCTCACGCTGGTCAACAACCGGGAGATCTCCGCATCCGACTTCGTGGTCCGTGCCGGAGCGGTCACCCTTACGGCTGAAGGACGGAAAGCGGTGATCCGGGCATGGGAGCGGCGGATGAAGACGGAAATCCGGCACCCGAAGTTCGGCTATTCGGTCAGTTACCGCCGCGCTGTCGAGCTGCAGGCCCGCATCCTGGCCGCTCGTCTGGTGGGGGAGCTGCCTGCTTACGAGCCTCTGGTCACCCGGTAGGTCATCACATGGCTCGTCGTCGTTACCTGGTCGCCTACGACATCCGCGACGATCGCCGACTCCGTGGCGTCGCCGGGTGCATGGAGGGGTTCGGCACGCGGATCCAGTACTCCGTATTCGTGTGCGACTTGTCTGACCAGGAGAAAGTCATCATGCGCGGCGATATCGAAGCCCTCATGAAGGCGTCCGAGGACAGCGTGATGGTCGTGGACCTCGGGGCCGCAGGGGACTCGTCTCGCTTCCTCTTCCTCGGTCACCATGAGAAACTGCCGTCGTCAACCGCCGTGATCGTGTGAGTGCGAGCGCTGAGGTGGTGAGTCCAAAGCCGGGGAGCGCTCGCACGCAGGTCAGCGTACGTTTTTGCACCTTGACAAGTCCAGAGAGTATTGTTCCGAAGTCAGTAACCCAAGACCGCTCGCGCGACAACCTGTCTGCCCAGGTCAAACGGCACGAATCTTGCGAGCCGGTGCTCCCGCCTTTCAACGGCGGGCTCCATTGCGGCGATCTGAGCGTGAGCGGGGGCGATGCAGTCACCGCGGGGTGCTCCCGCCTTTCAACGGCGGGCTCCATTGCGGCAGGTAGGACAGCATCAGCTCAGCACCGACAGCCAGGGTGCTCCCGCCTTTCAACGGCGGGCTCCATTGCGGCCCGCCGCCGCCGACCAGCGGGTTGCTGAAACCGCCGGTGCTCCCGCCTTTCAACGGCGGGCTCCATTGCGGCCTGTCCCCAGTATGCGGAGCGCTTGGGCTTGTGAGCGGGGTGCTCCCGCCTTTCAACGGCGGGCTCCATTGCGGCACTGGGCACGACGGAAGGCTGAGGAAGCCGCCGCGGGCGGTGCTCCCGCCTTTCAACGGCGGGCTCCATTGCGGCCCCGAAACGACGAGCCTTCCGGCTGGCCTCTGGTAGGGGTGCTCCCGCCTTTCAACGGCGGGCTCCATTGCGGCAAGCACATCCCGCCGAGACCAATCAGAAGGACATGACGGTGCTCCCGCCTTTCAACGGCGGGCTCCATTGCGGCGTCGGGCCGTACCTCGAGGGCAAAGAGGTCCGCCAGTGCTCCCGCCTTTCAACGGCGGGCTCCATTGCGGCCGGCGACGGCGGACGCCAACCTGTTCAAGCTCGTACCGGTGCTCCCGCCTTTCAACGGCGGGCTCCATTGCGGCAGCAATTCCACCCCCGGGTACGCAAAAAATCCCCGGGGTGCTCCCGCCTTTCAACGGCGGGCTCCATTGCGGCCGCAGCGTGTAGCCCTGCGTGTCGTCGCGGCCGCCCATGTGCTCCCGCCTTTCAACGGCGGGCTCCATTGCGGCATGTTGAAACCAGCCATGCAGAACTACCTCTTTCGCGTGCTCCTGCCTTTCAACGGCGGGCTCCATTGCGGCCCTGGACTACGCCGCGGCAGCGTCGCTGCCGCCCCGGGTGCTCCCGCCTTTCAACGGCGGGCTCCATTGCGGCTTGACCGCCCGCATCGCCGCCGCCCCGCCGGGCCAATGGCCTTGCTTTTGGGCAGCGACAAACGTCCGACGACGTGGTGACCAGGCGCAACGCGGTGCGCATAGTGATCTATGTCACACCTGATGCGTGTATGCGTGCTTAAGGCAACGCCATTGCCCCGCCGGGCCGCGTGCTCCCGCCTTTCAACGGCGGGCTCCATTGCGGCACGCCAGCGATAACGGTTGCGTCGTACGGAAGCGGAGTGCTCCCGCCTTTCAACGGCGGGCTCCATTGCGGCACATGGACCTTCCGTAAATGCCCCGGGAAGGTCTGCCGTGCTCCCGCCTTTCAACGGCGGGCTCCATTGCGGCATCTACGACGAGTCCAAGGCCATCCCGGCGGGGACGGTGCTCCCGCCTTTCAACGGCGGGCTCCATTGCGGCGCCGCGGCTGGACCGTGGCACGGTGGGACGGGGCGGAGTGCTCCCGCCTTTCAACGGCGGGCTCCATTGCGGCCAGCAGGTCACAGGCCGGAAACGCTCCCAATTCCTGCGTGCTCCCGCCTTTCAACGGCGGGCTCCATTGCGGCGGTGATGACGACCGCGTCCGCTGGGAGGATCTGGCCGGTGCTCCCGCCTTTCAACGGCGGGCTCCATTGCGGCGTTTCCCGGGCTCAGCGCGCCGTCCGCGTTGTCGAGGTGCTCCCGCCTTTCAACGGCGGGCTCCATTGCGGCCGCGGTGCAAGGCGCGCCATGGTGGGTTGGCGTGATGTGCTCCCGCCTTTCAACGGCGGGCTCCATTGCGGCCTCGGCCCGCGCCCACTTGCGGACCTCCTCCAGCATCGTGCTCCCGCCTTTCAACGGCGGGCTCCATTGCGGCGCGACGGATGCCAAGGCAGCCGGGGCCTCCATGGAAGGGTGCTCCCGCCTTTCAACGGCGGGCTCCATTGCGGCGATTCGCAGCGCTGGCCAGCGCTAGCGCTAGCGCTCAGGTGCTCCCGCCTTTCAACGGCGGGCTCCATTGCGGCCTGCGGTACATGAAAGACTGTTGGAAGCCCGGGCAGCACGTGCTCCCGCCTTTCAACGGCGGGCTCCATTGCGGCGCGCTGACCTCCGAGGCTGCCGGGGTCGACTGGAAGTGCTCCCGCCTTTCAACGGCGGGCTCCATTGCGGCCAGATCGAGGTGAAGATGCGTGCTTCGCTGCGGGGCACGTGCTCCCGCCTTTCAACGGCGGGCTCCATTGCGGCACCGACCAGTACGCGCAGATCGCCGGGCTGATGCAGCCGGTGCTCCCGCCTTTCAACGGCGGGCTCCATTGCGGCAGCCTGACCGTGACCAACCCGTCCGGCGCCTTCGGGGTGCTCCCGCCTTTCAACGGCGGGCTCCATTGCGGCGGTGAGACGTAAGGGCTAAGGGGGCCTACTGGCAGGTGCTCCCGCCTTTCAACGGCGGGCTCCATTGCGGCAAGCCGTGGGTGCCGCGTCCGCGCCCGGTGCCGCCCGGTGCTCCCGCCTTTCAACGGCGGGCTCCATTGCGGCGCGTGGGTGATGGCGCGGTAGTCGAATACCGCCCGGGGTGCTCCCGCCTTTCAACGGCGGGCTCCATTGCGGCCGCAGGCTCGCCATCAGCGCCTCGGTGACCGCCGGGGTGCTCCCGCCTTTCAACGGCGGGCTCCATTGCGGCCCCGCCACACCTCCCTGGTCACCGTCGCCTCCCCAGTGCTCCCGCCTTTCAACGGCGGGCTCCATTGCGGCCTGGACTGCATTTTCCTGGACACCATGGGGCAGACGTGCTCCCGCCTTTCAACGGCGGGCTCCATTGCGGCTGGCCGGTGACCGGAACGCCCTCGGCCGACGCGATGTGCTCCCGCCTTTCAACGGCGGGCTCCATTGCGGCGCGTCGGCATGCGCCTTGACCAGCGCGGCCACCCCGGTGCTCCCGCCTTTCAACGGCGGGCTCCATTGCGGCAGCTTCTCCGACAGGCACCCGCGGGGATCCAGGACGCGTGCTCCCGCCTTTCAACGGCGGGCTCCATTGCGGCGGCGCGCAGTTCGGCGTGGCGGGCGCGGTGATATGGTGCTCCCGCCTTTCAACGGCGGGCTCCATTGCGGCCAGTAGTTGCCGGTAGCGCTGCCGTTGCCGAGGACGGTGCTCCCGCCTTTCAACGGCGGGCTCCATTGCGGCTACGTCATCGGCGACACCGGCGGCGAACCTCACCGGGTGCTCCCGCCTTTCAACGGCGGGCTCCATTGCGGCGAGGTTGACTGTGACGGCTCCGCGTGCGGTTCCGGTCGTGCTCCCGCCTTTCAACGGCGGGCTCCATTGCGGCGAGCCCATGGACATGCCGGGCAGCATCTGCATGCTGCGTGCTCCCCGCCTTTCAACGGCGGGCTCCATTGCGGCATGGCCAGGTTCAGGTTGGTCAGCGTCGCCTCTTCGTGCTCCCGCCTTTCAACGGCAGGCTCCATTGCGGCGGGACGGTGATCGGCCCGGTGGTGATGCCGCTCGCGGTGCTCCCGGCTTTCAACGGCGGGCTCCATTGCGGCACGTTGCTGGCCGGCCCGGCGGCGATGTCAGCGCAGAGTGCTCCCGCCTTTCAACGGCGGGCTCCATTGCGGCCGCCTACGCGGAGACGGCCCGCCGCGAGCAGGCTGAGGGTGCTCCCGCCTTTCAACGGTCGGCTCCATTGCGGCAGCATCGACACGCCCGCCTGCGTGTTCAGCAGCAGCGTGCCGACGGGGCTGCGAGGTACTACCACCGTGGCCGTCCCGCGGAGCACCCCTTGAGAGAGACCTTTCGGGCCGAACGGATCCGGCTGCGCGCCGTCGTGTTGTGTGCTCCGAGACCGGCTGGCTGCGGCCAGTGCGGCAATCGGCTGGGCCTGCCGCTGTGACGGTCTTATGGTAGAAGTCCACTATGAGATCTATACTTCTTCTATGGCGTTGAGCATTAAGAGCGACGAGGCGGACCGGCTGGCCAGGGAGCTGGCTGCCGAGACGGGTGAGACGCTGACCGAGGCCGTCGAGATCGCACTCCGGGAGCGGCTTGATCGTGAGCACGCCAGGCACGCGGCCAGCGTGAGAACGCGGCTGGCGCGGCTGGCGGCCGACGTGGCCGCCATGCGGGTGGCCGACGACAGGACGCCCGAGGAGATCATCGGCTACGACGACGCTGGCCTGCCGCGTTGACGGAGCCGGCGCGGCGGAGCCTTGTCGTCGATACCTCGGCGGCCGTGGCGGTCATCTTCGGCGAGCCGGGGAGCGAGGAAATCGCGGGCCACCTTGAGGATGCCCTCGCCCGGCTGATGCCGGCCGCCATCCGCGTCGAGCTGGGCATCGTCATCGAGGCCCGGCTGTGGCCTGCCGGGCAGGACGTTGTCGACCGGTTCCTCCGTGACGCCAAGGTCGACATCGTGCCCGTCGATGCGGACCTGACCGCCCGTGCGATGAGCGGCTGGCGGCGATACGGCAAAGGACGGCATCCGGCCGGGCTCAATTTCGGCGACTGCTTCACCTACGCGCTCGCTGAGCGGACCGGGCACGCCGTGCTGTGCACCGGCGACGACTTTGCCGCGACGGATATCACTGTGGTGCGCCCTCGGCCCACGCCGAACGAGGCCCAGGCCGCACCGGAGTAGCGGCCCTCCGGGAACTCCCGCCCAGGATCGGCAGCCGGTCAGACGTCGATGTCCAGGGACGCCTCGTCTAGGCCGGAGGCCGGGTAGGGGACGGTGATGCCCAGGCGCTCGGCCAGGGCGCGGGCCCCGGTCAGCAGCGGGTGGGCCTCGC
>Ga0208565_1000456_pt1 | contig 30385 bp, 20 predicted proteins | sample Sb_taG_7_FD_187706 | JGI IMG/M metagenome (GOLD analysis project Ga0208565, IMG submission 187706) | Peat soil microbial communities from Weissenstadt, Germany - Sb_50d_2_FS metaG (SPAdes) (version 2) | ecosystem: Environmental > Terrestrial > Soil > Wetlands > Peat | place: Germany...
CTCATAACCATGCCGGCCGCCGCCGGGAACCACCCCGGACACCAGCCGGGCACCACGCAGGCCCGCCACGTCACCGGCCAGGGTCAACTGCCGCGCGCCCACAAAGGACCCAATTTCGTGTCAGTGACTACGCGATCTAGGCGTTGTCGCCGTGCTCGCTTGCGTCGTCTGTGTCCTGTCTCATCCAATCTGAGTCAGGCGTCGTGGATCTGAGTCATTAGCTCGCTGGTCCCGTTGACCTGAGTCATCGGCGCCCGCGACTGCGGCCGGGACAACTGCCCGCGCACCCGCCGGCGCCGCGATCAAGACGCCCGCTGCCCGGATGGCGGCAGCATGCCTGCCGGCGTGAGTTCGGGTCGCTCTGGCTGGCCATGGGTGGAACCTGGCCGGAGCCATCCGGTCCGCAGCCGGGATGCAATCGCCGCCGGGCACGTGGAAGTACCGCGTGACCCGGCTCAATTTAGTTCAGCAGCGACGGGCCTTGCCGGATCCTGGCCATCGCGCCGGCCGGGTCGCAGCGCCACCAGCCCAGCGCTTCCACCCACCAGGTGAGACCGGCTTGGTGGTAGGCGCCTACGTGCCGCCCGCCGCGGTCAGCCGCCGCGCCGTCGGTGCGGCCTTCCAGCGCAACAGCCAGCGGCGGGGCCCCGTCTTCGCGGTGCTCGCGGATGTAGCGCACGACGGCGGCCAGGTCGGCCGGCGGCATGGTCTGCCCCAGGCCATAGCCGGCGTGGGTGGGCATCACCCCGTCCCAGCGGGCAGCCCGCCGGAACGGCGCCTTGGCCGGCCACCGGCCACCGCACCAGATGGGAATGCGCGGCTGCTGGAGCGGCGGGGGAAGCATGGTCACGCCGGTGACGGTGACGTGCTCACCATGGAACGTGACCGGCTCGCCGCGCCACAGTCCGGTCAGCACCTCCAGCGACTCATCCAGCCGGGCGGCGCGTTCCCGCAGATCACCCGGTTCCCCGAACGCGGTGAACTCCCCGGGCACTGACCCGAGCCCGGCGCCGAGGATCAGCCGGCCACCGGACAGCCGGTCCAACGTGACCGATTCCCGCGCCACCTTGCCTACCCGGCGGCGGGCCAGCTGGTTCATCAGGACGCCGAACCGGATCCGGCTGGTGCGGGCCGCCACCGCCGCGATGACCACCGTCGGGTCGGCGGCCGGCCAGCGCTGGTCCCGGTACAGCAGGTGATCCCAGATGAAGAACCCATCCCAGCCGCTGTCCTCGGCTGCGACCGCCAGGTCCGTCAGCAGCAGCGGATCGCCGAACGGGCCCACGTTCGGAACCCCGGCCGCGAACCGCACGTCAGCCCCGGCCACGCGCCGCATCCCTGCCAGGGTGCGGCCCACGCCCTGCACCCTCGCGGGGGTGCCGGGCCCGGGCCGCATCCTGCCCAGGACGGCGGGCGGAGGCCGGTGTCGCGGCGGCCGGCCGGCCGGGCGGTCCGGGGACGGATGACATGCGTCCCAGACTGGCAGATTCGCGGGCGGATCTCACCTGCCGGGCCTCTACGGCGAGCGCGTCCGCCGGCGGCTCACCGGCGAGATGACGATCTGGCTGACGACCGCCGGGCGTGACGGTACCCCGCAGCCGAACCCGATCGGGTTCGGCTGGGACGGCGGCGACAGCCTGCGGTGAAGTTCGCGGAGAGGTTCTCCGTCCCGGTCCGCATCCGTCTCACCCGCGTCCGCGGCTTGAAAGGCACCAGGCACATGGCCCGCTCGCGGGCGGTCATGAACGCCTCGGTGACCGGCGGCACCGTCTTGGTCCCGGCCTTGCCGCCCTCGAACGCCGGCACCCGTCTTCACCGTCCGCAGGGACCGGGGGCACACGTGCGCGCGGGCTCTCGCGCGGGCGCGGGCGATCCGGTCCAGCGAGGCCGCCGTCCCGGCCAGGTCCAGGGCGCGCCGCACCGTCGGCCCGCCCGGCGCCATCCCCAGCACCGGGGCCAGGTGCGCGAGCAGGGCGATGTCGCTCATGCTGGTCGCGCCGAGCGCGATCGCGGCCGCCAGCGAGACGAGCACGGCGCCCCGGTCGAAGGCGGGCGAGCTGCCCTTCTTCCGCAGCGCCCCCGCTGAGCTGCCCGGTGAGCCCGGCCTGGCCGGCGGCCTTGCGGAGCAGGACCGCGCCGGCGTGGCCGGCCAGGCCGGTCCCGCCGGCGGTGACCTTCAGGGCATGGTCCCACCCGTTATGCTGCATGGCGAGGAGCGCTCCAGTTCAGGGGATTAAGGCGTGTGGTAACCCGTAATCTCCCAGGACCAGGGCGCTCTTCGCTCTTAAACCAGAAAGGGACGGCCGCTCCGCGGCCGTCCCTTGCCATTCCCGCGTCCTGCGGATCGTCCCGCACCCATAAGGTGCACCCGGAACCCAGCCCGCTGCGATGCGAAACCCCAGCTCACACCAACAGGCAAGCCACCAGCCCGGTCACCTGCCCATCAGCGCTGAATAGCGGAGGTTAATCAAGGCGGCGGCGCGAGCGCCGCCGCGGCGCTTCCCGCCACCGGGCTCTGCCGCTTCGCGACCGCCCGGCGCGGGAGCGCCTGCTGGCTCGAAGAACGACGTTGATCGGTCGTTTCATCGGCAGCTCACTCGGTACCGCAGTGCAGCCGTCTTCCTCGCCGCTCGATTTTCCCAGTCGCGGCCACCGAGTCAGGGCGCGCTTCGCGCGTCGCTGCGCGATCGGCATTTGCCGACTCTGGACACGGCGTCCGCTTAACAGGGGTGGGCAGCTATGAGGACGACGAGGGGAACGAGGAACCTGCGGGTAGGCAGAGCGAGCAGAATGGCAGCATGACGGATGGTCCTGATTGCTGGCACCGATGGCTGCTCGACGTGCGCTTCGGAGGCGATGCCGCCTGGCGGGAGAAGGATCTCGCTGAGTTCCTGTACCCGGTGCGCGATGCGGTGCTGGGCAACGCACAGCTAGCCTTCGGCGAGACACTGCTTGACGTGGGCACCGGTGATGGCCTCATCGCGTTCGGCGCACTAGAACGGCTCGGCCCGTCAGGGCACGTGATCTTCTCCGATATCTCCCAGGACCTGCTTGATCACTGCCGTGAAGCAGCCAGCGCCGAAGGACTGCTAGACCGTTGCCGTTTCGTGCTGGCCCCTGCCGATCGCCTGACCGCAGTGACGGATGCGTCGGTCGACGTGGTCACCACCAGGTCTGTGCTGATCTACGTGAAGGACAAGGCGAAGGCGATGCGCGAGTTCTACCGGGTGCTTAAGCCCGGCGGGCGCGTGAGCCTGTTCGAGCCCATCAACGTGCTGATGTCCCTCGCCGATCCTGACCTGTTCTCCGGCTACGACGTCACCCCGGTCAAGGCACTGGCGGCCAGAGTTCAGGCGCTCTACGAGTCCATCCAGCCGCCCGGCACTGATCCTATGAACGACTTTGACGACCGTGATCTAGTGCGTCACGCTCAACACGCCGGGTTCGCCGAGATCGATCTCGAACTGCGAGTCAGCGTGAAAGCCCGCAAGGACCCGGTGCCCTGGGAACGGTTCACGCGTACGTCGCGCAACCCACTGATACCGACTTTCCAAGAAGCTGTGGACCGGGTGCTCAGCCCAGAGGAAGCGGCCGAGTTCACCAGGCATCTCAGGCCGCTCGTGGAATCCGGGGCCGGACTGGAACGCATGGCACTTGCTTACCTAACCGCCGTCAAAGCTGATGCATGACCTGGGCGTGCCCGTGGCGTGCCCGATCGGACGGTGATCAGCGGTAAATCACGGTCACTCACGGACACGCCACACACTCTTTCACCTGCGGAAGTCCAGGTCAGGCTGCCCTGTCCACAATGTTTGCAAGCAAGGTGGTCAGGGTTCGAGCCCTCTTAGCTCCACCAGGCAAATCACCGGGGAAGGCCCGCAAGTGGTGACCAGCACCAGGGCGCCGAGTGCCAGCCGTCGTGTACGGCTGGGCTCATGCCCTTAATGATCACTCGTTCGCCACGGCGCCTCGGTGTCGGCCAGCGTATCGAGCATGACACTGCACCAGGTCATAGCCGCGTTGACGGCCAGCCTGGCATGTCTAGGTCGAAGACCAACGCGTTCGCCTTTCGGCCCATGTCCAGTGCCATAGCCCTGGTTGCGCAGCTCGCCCAGACCAGCGGCGATGTTCATCAGACCGCTAAGGATTCGCTTAACAGCAGCGGTGCCGTCAGGCCCAGGAGAAGCGGCGGCGGGATGCAGGCCGAGAGCCTCTTGCGCCTGTTTGACTAGGGCCGGTAGATCGTCCTTGTCGTTGACCTCTAGGCCTCTGGCAGAACCGTCTTCGCGGTACTCTCGATCAGCTCCTTCGCGGTGCCTACCGCGATGTATTCACATGCACCGCCGCAACGCGTGTCGTAGGGTCACGCCGGGATCAGCCCAGCACCAGGTCTCCAGGCATCTACCACGCGCGGTCAGGGGGCTGAGATGTTTACAGGAGATTCCCACCGACACACAAGGGAAGCGTAGGTTCGGCATGAACGGCTGACGCGTCCGTAGCCGACGAGCCGAAGGCCTCGCCTGCGACCGCACTCGGTCTCCGCTCAGTTTCGTTTCAACGGGGACCACGAGCGGTTTGCGCGCCAAGCAGAGCGGCGTGGACCCAGAAAGGGAGTGGCAGGTATGCCGCTACGCAGACTTATTGTTCTTTCAGGCTTGGCGCTCCTCGCGGTCACCGCCATCAGCCCTGCAGCGGCGCTGGGGCGGCGAAAGGCACCGACCGTCCGCTGAAAGGCACAAGCACAGGGTCCCTGACGGCCAGCCTTGTCACGGGGGCCGCGACCAGCAGCTTTACCGGTAACCTCTCCCACCTCGGAGCGATCACCGGGGGCGACATTGCGACACTCACCGCCACGAGTCCGGCCACGTTCACCTATACGGGAACGGATATTCTCGTGGCGGCGAACGGCGACGAACTGTTCTCGACCTTTACCGGATCGGGGGCATTTACGTCCGCTACCACCGCCGAGAGCACCCAGGTCAACACGATCACCGGCGGCACCGGGCGCTTCGCCGACGCCAGCGGGACCTTTACGGTAACAGTTAGCAGCGTAATCGTCTCGATCAGCGCAACGAGCGAGACGACCGACAACACTGACACGTACAACGGACAGATCAGCTACTAGGCATAGCGATACCGACCGTATCGAGCGTGACGGTTGTCGTCAGCCGAGCGCGATGAACTCGAGCTGGATGTTATCCGGGTCCCGGAACACCACCGTGGAGTAGGCCAAGGGCTGCTGCTCATCCCTGATGCCGGTGTGCTGGATGCCAAGCTCATCGAGCCTGGCCACCCAGGCCGCCAGCTCATCGCGGGTGGCCACGCCGAAGGACAAGTGGTCCAGCCCCGTGCGGCACTCATCGAAGGCTTCCCCCCGATTGGCCTGGTGGAAGTCCAGCCCAATCCCTATACCCAAGCGCGGATCGAGGAGCATCACGCCGTAGCCGTTGTCTTCCTGCCCATAGTGCCGGAAGGTGAACGGTATCCGATCCATCCCGAACAGCCGCTGATACCACGCCACACTCGCTTCGACGTCGGTGACTGTCGCAGAGACGTGATGGATCCCGGTAATCCTGGGTCCCGCGCCCTCCGTCATGCCCGCCTCCCCAATGATCTGGCACATATCCCATGCCTAGGCCAACAGTATCGGCAAAAATGTCCGCCGGTAAGGACGGCGCTCACCAGACACCTCTCCTGCCAGCACTTCAGCGGTAGCCGGCATGCGGGTGGAAATTTGGGTGTCCTCTCCCGAACCTGCCGTAGGAGGATCTGCGACTATCCGGACGCAGATCGCCACATTATGCGCGGACCCGTAGACGAGATGCCCACCAGATCGGCTTCTGCTGCCAGGCCTTCGCTGCAATCGCCTCATGGACCGCAGACGGCCCGACCCGGGCCAGGCTTATGATCAGGCCGACGACGAGGTGCAACGGCGTGCTTCTGGGCCCGGTGGCTCGACTTCCACATCGCCTCGGCACAAAGTGTCCGACGGGGCGATGTTCTGCGCGACTGCGTCCCCGCCCGCGAGCACCTGCCCGTGTCGGCCAGGTCCTGGGTTTTGGCTGGCGTCATCGACTGGGGTGCCAATACCGGCCAGTCTCAGTGCGGAAGATGCTGCGCAGCCGACGGCTCACGCCTCAGCGGCTGCCGCCTGTCGGCTGACTGGTCTAATTCGGCTCAGTTACCGCGGGTGGCGAAGGCTGCCGCCCGAGTCGGCGGCGGATGTCACGGGCCTCAGCAGCCGCCGCGGCTGCCTCGGTTTCTCGTGAGCCCACCTTGCCGAGGTGCGCTGCCAGCTTGTCGAGCGCCTTCGCGAGGGCGGGCAGGGAACTGGCGGGCGTGTCGGCGGCAAGGACGCGATACATCATGACGGCCGCTTCGCTTGCGCGCACCGCGGCTTCCGATGCGGTTCGCGACTCAGCCGCACGCCCGGCCGCGAGCAGTTGGAAAGCCATAGTGTCGAGCTCGTCAGCGGGTGACTGGCGAAGACCGCGGGTGGACACCCTTATCTGCCCCGGATACTTGCTGGCAAGCAGTATCAGGCTGCGGATCTTCGCATCGGCAAGCTGAGGCGGCAGGTCCGCCTCAGCCGAAGCCGTGTCATCGCCTGCGGCGTGGATATTCGCGAGCTGGCGAGCGGTCTGGGCCGCCTCCAGCGCCTCGTCGGCGTCGCCCAGTTTCCACAGTCGGATAGCCAGTCGCCGGAGATCTGCGAGCGGCGGGCATGCCAGCCTCGCTTCTGGGCTGTCATCGTCAGCTACGGCGCGGTAAATGCCGACCGCCTGGCGGATAGCGTCCAGTTCCCCCGGCCGACCGAGCCGACCGAGTAGGTCCACGAGCTGGACAAGCGCGCCAGCGAGAGACGCGCGGTGCGCGGCGGCTTGGTCCAGTTCCGCCTCGGCCAGTGCCCGGTACACGCCGACGGCATCGAAGATGGCGCCGATCTCATGGAACAGGCCACGACGTTCGGCGTCCATCAGGAACGGCATCGGCCGCCACGGAAGCCTGCCGGTCATCGCCAGCCAGTGGCAGGCATCGGTGTACGAACTTGACGCGAATCCGGTCAGGCCGCCAAGGGTCAGCATCGTGACGGTGCTGACGAACGCGAACAGCCCGTAGGAGATGGCGACCAGCGGACCGCAGAACAGCGCCAGGGTCACCGTGAACAGAACGCGCCGAGACACCGTCGTGGCAATTGCCGCCAGCCTGTCTTCGCGCAGCGATTGCCGCGGCATGGTCGCCCCGACGACGTCGATTTCCGCTACGAGCTGCCGCGGCAAGGCATAGACGGTGACCCCCAGCGCGAGCACCAGCAGCGCTAGCCAGGTCCTGCGTGTGGTGAAGAAGTCGCCGATGGTGCCGGTTCGCCCCCAGTAGCCCATCACGATCAGTGCTGCCACGGCGAGGCTGGCGATGTTCGCCGCGATGGAGATGGCCAACCTGGCCGGGAGCCCGGCATGCACGCGCAGGCGGCGCGGCCGGATGGGCTCGGCCGAGCTGGCATAGATGACCAGGACCGGTATCGCGACGACGACAAGGTAAACGAAGTGATGGGACGGAATCGCCACAACTCGCCCTAGCAGGTCGTTCAGGGTTGTGAATGCCGCGCCGCGAGTCCTGGCGGGCGCGACATCTATTGCCTGGCGGACTGTCGGCCAGACGTACCGCCCCAGAGGCCCATCGAGAAAGAGCAGCTGGAACGGCAGGCGCCCTACGTACGTGCCGTGGCGCCAGTTGCCGGCGTAGCGGAGTATCGTCGTGATCTCGTGCCACAGCACGATCCAGAGCACTATCGCCCTGATGGCCACGCCAAGGAACCGGAAGCCGCCCGCGGCCGCGGTGAAATGCCACCAGGCCACGCTCTTGTCGTGGGTCTCGATGACCTCATCCGGCAGCTGTCCCCCGGACCTGCGGGAACGCGATCGTCCCCAGCGTGTGCTCGGCTTCTTCGCCCTGAGCGCGTCGTCTGAGGCAAGGAACCCCAGCCAGCGCCGAGCCTGGCGCGCTGTCGGCTGTTGCCGCCACTGCAGCACAGACAGGCGCTGCCGCTCGGCCGGGTAGACCGCAGGCACGAACTCGCTGAGCAGGCGAGACTCGATGGCCTGCTGGCGGCCGAACCGGTACCGGTCAGCCAGTTCATCCGGGTTCCGCTCAGCGGGCCGGTAGACTTCCCAGGTCAGCCATAGCATGAGCGGGTTGCCCAGTGCCCGTGCGAGTGGGCCGTTAGGCTCAGCGGCCAGACGGTCGCGGACGGCGGTCCAGCGGCCGTCGGGGTCGGGTCCGAGGTAAATCTCGATGTCATTCCGGGTAAGCGGCACGAGCTCGATCACGGCGGCACGCGCCAGCGGAGTGCCGGGTTCCTTGCTGGTGGCCTCCAGGTACTCCTCGCTCCGGCACGTGACGACCAGCGGCTGTTCCCAGCCATAACGATTGACGGCGAGAGTCGCCGCGGGCAGCGCGGCCCATCCCACTTCGTCCAGGCCATCGAGTAGCGGCAGCACCTTCAACCGGTCGATGAGGACCTGTGCGCGGGTGATGATCTGGCGCCCGTCGCTGACCTTCTGCCCGAGATCGGGATTGACCCGGGCGAGCTGGTCCGACATCCAGTCGAAGAGGGTTGTCTGCTCTGGATTCCAGCCCACCATGGAGAAGATGACCGGGACCGGATCTTCGCTGCCCCGGTGGGTCAGCAGGCTGCGAGCCAGTTCGGTTACCAGCACGCTCTTGCCGGCGCCCGCCTCGCCAAGCACCACCAGCCGCTGCTCAGGCAGCCCTCTGAAGAACTCGATCACGTCGTGGAACGTTCCGGTGCTTCCGTCCCCCGGCTCCGCGTCCGCGGATTCCCACCGGACCCGCATGGGCAGCCGGTCGTAGACGCTCACTCCCGGCAGCGCCGCCTCGGCGCGGCCCTGCGCGCGGAGCGCGGCGGCGAGATCGGACACGTCGGCGGTTATCTGCTCGGCTCTGACCCTGGGCGCCGGCAGCCAGAGCGCGAGCTGCCCGGCCGCGGGCAGCAACGCCACTAGCACGGCGAGGACGAAGGACGCTATCTCGCTGAATTTGGCAGACCAGTCGAAGCCGTGCCGGGCTAGGAAAGAGGTCAGCCACGCTGCCGCTCCCACCGACAGCAGGCCGAGGAGCAGCACGCCAAGCCGCCACCGACGACGCACCGTGCTCACGGGGCAATAATGATCGGCGTTGGTCACAAACGGGACTCAACCGCTAGCCTCGATCTTCACGGCTAGCATCTGGGTCCAGGCCAGCAGTTCGCAGGCCAGTTCGCCGAGAGCGAGACAGCCAGGACCGCCGCACTGGTCAAGCCGAGAGACGCAAGCGATCATGCCGGTCGCGCACGAATATTGAGTTCGTCGGCGGCCTCTATTCGACACGAACGGACGTTCCCAGGCAGCCGCTGGCCCGGCTCCCGCGCCGGGCTCTGCCTTGGGGAGGCCCGCCCGGCGCAAGCCGGGCCACGCCCGCAGTACTGGCTGATCAGCCCGGCTACCTGTCACGGCGGCCGGTGCTGCACGTAGCCGTCTTCCTCGCGCTCTATTGTCCAGCTCCCAGCCACCGCGTCTAGGTCGCCCTGCGGGCGTCGCATGCGATCGGCTTCGCCGAACCTAGACCCGGCGTCCACTCGCAAGGATCTTGGCGCCTGCGAGGAGGACGGGGAAGAAATGGCAGATCGGGGTCGAACACCTCATGACGACCCTCCACCGATTCTCGCGTCACGTGGTCATCACCCATATCAACCCCCGGCCAGCGGACAAAGGTTGAGCCTGGCCGGAAATCGGTGCCGTGCAGTAGCGGATCAGCCCCGTGCCACGGATGTGCCACATGGGCGCCCAATGGCGCCTGATCGGCCGCAGCCTAGCCTGGCTGCCTGCGGTGCCGGGTCACGGCGCCAGCCTGAACGGCGGGTACCGATCGGTGACCAGGACGAACGCATAGGCGGCGACCCGGTTGTGCCAGCGGAATACGCCTTCGACGAAGCTGAATATGCCACGCGGATAACGGCCGGTGAACAAGATCGCGAACCAGGTCACGATCACCGCGAAGAACGCGGCGATTTCCAGGAAGAACAGCACGATGTAGTGCGGGATGGCCAGCAGCCATTTGACCAGCGGCAGCCACCGGTTGAGGTCCGTGGCCGCGTCCGGATAGGCGTAATCAAGCTGGACCCACTGGTGGACGTCGGTGGACGGGTAACTGTCGTTCATCAGGGCCAGGTAGGTCCACACCCGGTTGATGAAGCGCTGCAGTTCCAGGTTCCAGTCGAACCACCACCGGGGGTACTTTTGCCTGAACAAGATCATCAGCAGCGGGCCGAAGAACAGCAGGCCGCCCGCACCCGCGGGGCCGTAGTACGTGGTGGAGTGGTGGAGTGCGGAGGTGCTTCCCGCGGATTCCCAGGTCGCGCCGGAAACGGTGCCGAGCACGATCGCGATCGGGATGATCACGAAAATCCGGAAGAACGAGGTCAGCCGGTTGAGCGGCCGGTCCGGGTACTCGACGGCGAACTGAACAGGATACTGAGCTGGGTACGGACCCTGATTCGTGGTCATAATGCCCTCCTTGTGGCCAGTTCCGCATGCATACCCCTTGTCGGGCAACCTCAATGATCAGCGCATCCGGTTCGGGAGCGCCTGCAGGTGAACGTGGCAGAGCTGTGAGGTACCGGCCGGACGCTGGGACATTCCCCACTGTTTGCGTCCGGCGTTGTCCAGCCTTCCCTAGAAATACTCACTGCGAGTAGGGTTATTGAAAACTCCGGGCCGCAGGCCCGTAACCTGCGGTGATGCGAGCCACGGGTGGGCTTCTCGAGTTCTCCCTTATTGGGCAGAAGGTGTCCGGCATGGCAACGCATAAGCCGATCAAGTGGGCCCGAGTTGCGAAGGTGGCCGGTGCAGTGGTGGCTGGAGTGCTTGCCGTTGCGGTCGGCGCTATTCCCGCCTGGAACTGGCATGTAGCCATCCGGCCGCAACCCCCGAGGGACGGCAGCCACGAGGAGGACGGGGAAGACCAGGGACAGAGCGGTCAGGAGTCCTGATCGGCGGAAGATCGTCGGGCCATTAGCCGCGCTGGCGAGGTGTCAATCACGGCTACTACAGGTCTGCGGAGCTGGCTGGTAAGCGGCTCTACCTGGCATGATCGGTCCGATTCCCAAGCTGATAGTGCCGGGTTCGATTCCTCCCGGGCTCCGCCCTGGCCCCGCCATATGGGCTCGCCGCCCCTCGTGACGACCACCCTGACGTCCTGCGCGGACGCGGCAAGGGTTTCCCGTGCACCCCCATCTCCAGCGGCGACATCCCGCGCGTTCTGGTTTGATGGTGAGCACCTGGTCCACGACGACGCGGCCGGGGGAAGATGCAAAGCCGTGGCGGGGCATGGGTCCGGGGATGGCCCGCGGCCTCCGGAGCCGTGAGCGCTGTCGCCGTGACACTCAAGCGTCAACCTTGCGCCGCTTGGCCCTAGCGCGGCGTGAGCGCACCGTCCTCAAGCATGCCGAGCCCGCCGCGTCCAGCGGGCCTGGCCGGAAGCACGGTCGGCATCGTGACCGGAGCAGCGCGTTGCCCGTCTGGCTATTCTCAAGATGTGGACTGGAGCCTGTTCGGCTGTGCCCGCAAGGGCCACGTGACGTACGCGCCGGACGAACCGGAGCTGCGGGACCGGCTGATGGCTCCGACGGCGGGCGGAACGGCCTGGCGGTGCCTGCGCTGCGGCGCGTTCGTGACCGGCGGGCAGCACGGCAGCGGCCCGGCCGCAGCGGCGCCGCTGGTCCGCCGGGGCAAGGAGCTGCGCAGCGAGCTGATCCTGCGCGTGTTCGCGGTGGAGCGGTTCCTCCGCTTCTTGATCATCGGCGTCGCGGCCTACGGGGTGTGGTGGTTCAAGTACGACCAGGCAGGCATCCAGCGGGCATACAACAACGCCCTGCCCGCCATCCGCGCTCTGTACCAGGATCTCGGCTTCGACGTCAGCCACTCCAAGCTGCTCGTGCTGGTCCACCATGCGCTCACGATCAGCCCGCGCTGGGTTACCATTTTGGCCATTGGGCTGCCCGTTTACGCTTTGATCGAGCTGGTGGAAAGCGTCGGGCTGTGGTTGGGCCAGCGGTGGGGCGAGTACTTCGCCATGATAGCGACCTCGATCTTCCTGCCCTGGGAGGTCTGGGAGCTGACTAGGGGGCACATCACCTGGCTGAAGGTCGCGGCGTTCGTGATCAACCTGCTCCTTGTCGTCTACCTGGTATGGACCAGGCGGCTGTTCGGCGTTCGCGGCGGCAAGGCGGCCTACGACGCCAGGTTGCGCACCGAGTCTGTCATCGAGGTGGAGCAGGCCGCGCTCGCCGCGGCATTGCCCGGCCAGCCCGGCCATGGCGCAGCCCCACCTGGGAGGACACAATCAGGGTCAGCTCGCCCGGATACTCCGGAGCGACCATCCGCGCCGACCCGGTGATCATCCTGGTAGTCGCGACAGCCGAGTCAATGGCAGCCTGAACAGGCAACGGAGGCCCTCGGCAACGGGAGGATCATGATCGATACCCCGCCTTACCGGACCACCGTTGCCACAGCGCCCCTGGCACGCCGCAGCCGGTACTCGACTCTCGCCCTCGAACCTTAAGTCCCCGGCATTGCTCCGGAAATGACCTTCGGCCACCCTTGACCGCGGAGCCTCTGTGCCGCCTCCGGTCAGGAACCAAGAGCCGCGCGGGAGCCTGCCCGGACCGGACGCGGGCCATCCCCTGCAACGTAGAGGCGGTCACGGGAGCTGACAGCAACGGCACCAGCCAATCCCAGCCACAGACACACGACAGCATGCAGCCACGCTCGGGTCTGATCATCTGAACAGGCAGGCCGCTAAGTCTGAAAAACGGACGGTCGTGCGACGGCGCCGATCCATCGTGCACCCGGCCTACTCATACCCGCCACAGGCGGCGCGGGGACCGCGGCAAGACCTGGGCAGGTACCAGGAAGACGGGATCGGTATCTTGCGAGCCCTCCAACCGCAGCCCAGGCCGTTAGCTGGTGACCAGGAGTCGCATTACGATGCGTTCATGGCATCTCAGCCAGACCAGCGGCAGCCAGATCCTGAGCAGCGGGAGGATGAACAGCTGCCGGACGAGCCTTCAACTGATAAAAACCGGCTGCGCAGCGCCTTGCGTAAAGCCGGGAAGGCCGGTGCCGCCGTCGGTGCCGCCGTCGGCGACGCGGCGATCGAGTTTTTGTCGAATCTCATCCCCTGATAGCAACGGGACTGGTAATCCCACGGCCGACCGATCGTGCGCGTGGTCGCGCGCCGACACCCGGCGGTCCCGGCCCCGGCACCCGAGGCGGCGGGCGCGGCGGTAGGCCGGGTTCTTCCAGGCGCGGGGCAGCCGGGCGATGACGGGGGCGCAGCCGCCGCGGATGACCAGGGCGAACCCGGCGGGCAGCTGGCGGATCATGTCCGGGGTGGCGACGTCGTGACGGGTGGCGTGGTCCTGGCCGCGGATCTTCCACGACGCCTGCCCGCACAGGGTGCTGGCCGCCTGGAGCGTGGTCGCGTCGGCGCGGCGGATCGCGGTGGCCGGGTCCTCGCAGCCGTCGACCGGGGACCCTGCGGGCCGGGCGGGATAGGTTGCAGTCGTGAGTACGCGAGTAGCGCCGATCTTCCCCGTTAGTGACCTGGCCGCTGCCCTTGCCTACTAGCCGCAACGAGAGCCAGCCACCTGCAATTTTGTCCCTTCGTTGCTGGTCAGAGCGCCTTAGGTTGCGGTCTCACAGGAGACTGTCTCCGGTTTGGCATCCTTAGCGGAGGATCAGTCGACCTGCCGTGGCGGTCACTCGGACGCGGTTTCTATCACGGAGAGCGAGGGTCTATCTGCCTGTAATTGCGCCGACTATGCGCCGTCCAGTCGATGGCGTCGTCGTCGCGCGGGGGCGGCACAGAACGGCTAGTTCTGCTGCGCGACCGGCTGCGCCGCGCGGCCGCACGCCGCCCGCGAGGAGGATCAAGGAATGAATGGTCTCCGGCGGTTAACCGGCCGGGGTTCCTAGTGGCGCAGAGGGCATCTCAGAGCGGCCCTCGACTGATCGTCGTGACTGCCTCATCGCTTGCCCGGACAGTTCATTTCCCGCGCTTTCGGTTTCGGCATTGATCAGCGCTGCGATGGCGGGGTAGCGGCGCAGCCTATCCAGGCAGCGGCTGCGGTTCGGCCCGATGCTGCCGACCGGTATGCCCAGCCTGGCACTGATCTCGGCGTACGGCACGGGAGGGTCCTCGATCAGGACGGCGATCAGCTGCTGACAGCACGGGGGCAGGTGGGCGAACGCCTCGCGCAGCGCCGCGTGGCGCTCCGCCACGAGCACCTGCTGCTCGGCCATCCGAGCCTGCTCGTCCGGGATGGTCTCTGCATCCAGCGCATACCTGGCAGCGTGTGGTCCGTGCGCTGCGCGCAGGGCCCGTGCGCATTCCCGCCGGGCCGTGGTGGCCAGCCACCCGGGTAGCGCGGCCGGATCCCGGACCTTGTCCAGCTGGTCCACTAGCTGCAGCCAGACGCTCTGGCCGACGTCGTCGGCGTCGGCGCCGTCCAGGCGGTGCCTGCGGCAGATGGACCAGATCAGCGGGGCGTAGCGCTCGACGAGCGCGTCCCAGGCCCGCCTGTCACCGTTTCTGGCGCGGGTCACCAGGTCGGCGACCACCGGGTCATTGCGCATCGGGATCACGTCCTGTCGGGTGCGTGTAAGGGTGGCGTGACGGCACCTGCAGCGCTAGTGCCGTGCCGGGGAGCGGCCGCTGCAGGAGGTGGCGCTGGCGACGGCCCGGCCGGCCGACGCCGCGCGGCGCGGAGCGCGAACGTACACGCCGTTCACCCAGCGTCCCGTCCGTGTCACCGGGTCGGTTGCCTCACTGGTCAGGGTGAGGTTCTTCTCTTCCCGGCGGATGGCCACGCTCACCACGCCGACGATTCCGGCGGTCACTCCAGCGGCGAACAGGGCGATGGCTGCGAGTGCGATCAGGGGCGCCATGGCCGACCCCCTTTCGCGGGATGGACGCTGGCGTCCGCAGTATCGTTCATGAGGGAAGCGCCGGCCGGCGGGTGCGCTTGCCAGAACGGTCATCCGCCGCCTGGCCTGCTCCGCGGTAACGGACGCCAGCAGGGCGTCGGCCAGCCCAGCCAAGATGCCTGTTGAGCGGCGGATGCAAACGGGCTCGTTGGATGCGGTTCATGGCGACCTCCTCGGGATCGTTCCTTGCGAACCCCGGCCTGCGAAAAGACCAGCTGCCGTCAGCTTGGTCAACCGCGAGGCGGCCGTCAGTCACCTTGCCGACACGGCGGCTGTCGGCTTGCCGACAGCTAGCTGCCAGCGAATCGGCTCAGCGCTGACACCTGCGTCACGATCACCGCCCCGTCGTGAATCTGGAGCCAGCCGCGCCTATGAAAGGCGCGCACGGCGGCGTTGACGCTTTGCCGCGTAGCCCCGACCTGATGCGCGAGTTCTTCCTGGCGCAGCTTGAGCCGGATGACGCCGTCATCATCCGGCGCCTGGCTGGCCAGCACCTTCGCGACGCGGCGCGGAAGATCCAGGAACACCAGGTCCGACGCGGCCTCGGTGAGCCGCCGGAGGGCGGCCGCGTTCGAATCGGCCACTGCCCGCGCAGCGGGCGGTACCCGCGCGCAAATCTCCTGGATCATTTCGCGCGGGATGAGCAGCAACTGGGATTCCTCAAGGGTTTCGGCGTCGGCGGACCTAGGGCCGCCATCGGCGATGCTAAGCTCGCCGAATGCCCCGCCAGCAGGGATGATCGTCAGCGTTAGCTCGCCGCCGTCCGCGGAGCGGACCACGACCTTGACCTGGCCGGAGACCACAACAATCAAGGTGTCGCCCGGGTCGCCCCTGGTGAACACGACCTGCCCGCGGCGGAAGGTCCGCAACCGGGATACCGCGAGAACCCGCTCCAGGTCTGACGCCGGCACCGAGCGGAGCAGGACGGTGTTGCGCAAGACTCCTGCCACGTCAGTGGTCATAGCTGAATCTTCGGGGCCGGCACTCCCGGTCACAACCCCCAGTGTGGTCCTCTCGCTCACCGTCGGCCGGGTCTCCTGGCTTAGCCTGAGTGGCCCGGCTGCGACGAGACCGAGACGGAGCACCGCCTTACATCAGGCGTCTCGTCTGCTCTGCGTGCCAGGAGAGCTGCATTGCCTCGAATCGCTCCAGCGCCTGCCTGAGCAGTGTCCGATCGCCGCGGGCGATGCCCAGGGCCCGGAGCGCGAATGGCTCGGCGAAGCTTCCCGGTTGCATCCACTTGGATGCCTCCGCCTCAATTCGCTCGCGGTCGCCGAGCGCGGCGAGTGCGTCCAGGAACGCCGGCGGCGGCTCCCACTCCCAGTCCAGCTCGTGCGACGCGAGTTCCGCGACTTCGCCGAGGTCGTCCCGGACCAGCGCAAGGCGGATCTTGGGAGGGTCGAACCAGCCGTGATACCACCGATCGCCTTCCATGCCGAGGCCGTACGCCTTGCTTTCCAGCCGCCGGGCCTCGTCCTCGTCGCCTGCCAGTGCGCTGGCGGTAGCGCAGTTCAGGAGAATGGAGACGGTCAAAACGCAGGGCGTGACCGCGGCCAGGTTGGCGTCCACCACTCGCTCGGCCTCGGCCGTCCGAGCTCGCACCTCGTCCCAGCGCCCGGTCACGGTCGCCAGCAGGATCTGCCAGCACGCCGCGTGCAGGCGGTGGTGCGGGGTCAGGCCGGCCGCGACGTCGACGGCCTGCACGGCGGCCCGCGCGGCATCGCCGAGGTGGCCGGAGCACAGATACACGAAGACCGCGGACATGAGTGCCACGGAGCCGACGTCGGGATTGGGCAGCCTGGGGAGAAGCGCCATCACCTGATCCATGACGGTGCAGGCCCGGTCGAAGTCCCTGGCGGTGAGGGCTGTTTCGGCGAGAATGTAGAGCGATATGCAACGAAGCTCAACGTCTCCCAGCCGTTCGGCGATCGCCAGGGCCGAGCGAGCAGCGGATTCGTCGTCGTTGCTCATGGCCAGCGCGGCGAGCGCATTCCCCTTGGCGAGGGAGCCTTCCCCGGCCAGCTCCAGGGCCTGCTCGATCCAGCGATCGACGAGGGTCCAGTCCGGCTGCTGGACCCACATGCCAGCCCGTTGCACCGATTGCAGGGCGAGGTCGGAGTACACCTCGGCCGAGGGGCCGCCGATATCTAGCGCTTGCTGCATGGCCTGCCAGAAGCGCTCTCCATCGTACTTGAGGGCGCAGGCCTGGCCGATTCGCTGCCAGATCGCGGCCTGCTCCCGCGGGTCGCTCTCGAGGCCGAGCGCCCGATCGAGCAGGGTCAGGCCCTCGTCGATCTCGTAGCGGCCGATGGCCAGCTCCGCCGCCCGCCGCGACCACCAGACGGCCTTGGCGCGCAGGCGATCGGCTTCCCCTTCCCGGCCGGACCAGGCCAGATCAAGGACTTCGGGAACCACGGCCGCGGCGTAGTGGTGCGCCAGCAACGGCGCGTGCTCGGACTCGTCTTTCCCGTTCCGCTCGAGCCACTGTCCGAAGCCGGCGTGCAGCGGCGCCCGCTTCGCCTTGAGGAGGCTCTGGTAGGCCACCTCGCGGGTGAGCGCGTGCTTGATTACGTACTCCTGCTGACCGTCGATCGACGAGCCGGCCCGGCGGAGCACGAAGTCCCGCTCCTGGAGCAGGACGAAGTCCGGGTCCGCTTCCTCGGCGAGCTCGCAGACGGGACCGCTCCAGAACACGCGCCCGATCACGGCGGCCGTCCGCAGCGCCGCCTTCTCGGCCCGGGGCAGCATGTCGATGCGCGCGGCGATCACAGCCTGAACGGTGTCCGGCACGGAAAAACCCACCGGGAGCTCACCGAACGACCATCCGCCGTTTCGGCGGGCAAGTACGCCTCGGTCTGCGAGCGTCGCGATCAGTTCCTCGACGAAGAACGGGTTCCCCTCCGCCCGTTCAGCGACCAGCTCGTGTACGGGGCCGGGACAGTCGCTGCCAAGCAGCGCGCCGATCAGCTGCTCCGCCTCCTCGGAGGGCAGCACCTCGAGCCGCACGACCGTTGTCCCGGCCGACCGGGCCCAGCCTGGTCGCTGATCGAGCAGCTCTGGCCGTGCGGTCGCGATCATCAGCAGCGGCCCACGGACGCGCACGGCGAGCATCGTCAGTAGGTCGCACAGCTCATCATCCGCCCAGTGCAGGTCCTCGACGAGGACCACGGTTGGGTGCTCCTCGGTCAGCTCTTGAAGGAAACCCACCCACGACGTGTGCAGCCGGTCGCGCACGGTCAGCGGGTGCATGCCCTCCGGCGGCGCAAGGCCGAGTGTGAAGCCGAGCCCATCGCGGCCAGCGACCCGTTCGGCGACCACGTCCGGCGGGTCGCTCTCGAGAATTCCGAAGTGCTCCTTCAGCACCTCACCGAGCGGCCAGTACGTTATCCCGTGACCGTACGGGAGGCACCTGCCGGCCCGCAGAAGCGGCGGCCGCGATTGCCCGCCCAGCCACTGCCAGAATTCGCGCAGGAGCCGTGTCTTGCCGATCCCAGCGTCGCCGACGACATTGACCAGGTGCGGTTCGCCGCTGCTGACGACGCGGCCATATGCCTGCTGCAAGTCCGCCAGTTCGCGGCCGCGCCCGACGAAGACCGGCTGCAGCCCGCCGACCCCGCGCGGGCGCATCAGCGACAGCGCGCGCAAAAGCTTGCGGCAGACGATGCCCTCGGGCTTTCCCTTCGCCTCGACCTTCACCGGCTCCGCGAACTCGAACGCGCCGCGCGCGGCCGCAACCGTCCGGTCGCCGGCCAGGATCTCCCCCGGAGCGGCCGCTTGCTCCAGTCGGGCGCAGACGTTGACCGCGTCGCCGGTGACAAACGAGCTGCCCTCACGGGGCCGCCCCACCACGACGTCGCCGGTATTCACACCGATACGAAGGGCGAGCCGCCGGCCGAACAACTCTCCCAATCGCCGCTGCATCCCCAACGCCACATGCAAGGCCCGCTCCGCGTCGTCCTCATGCGCCGCTGGAACGCCGAAAACAGCCATCACCGCATCGCCGATGAACTTCTCGACCGTGCCTCCAGCCCGCTCGATCTCCGCCGCCATTGCGTCGTAGAAGCGATCGAGCATCGCCCGGACCCGTTCGGGATCCTGATCCGCTGCAAGCTCAGTCGACCCGACGAGGTCCGCGAAAAGAACCGTCGCAAGCTTCCGTTCCTCAGCCCGCACCACCCCATTCTCGCCCGGCACCCGCCGGCCTGTCAGCTCATCACCCCGGTAGATTGGCCAGCCATACGAAAAAGTGGAGAGCCAACCACTCGCGTGAAGTGGTGGTCAAATCACCTTCCACCGCAAGGGCGTTACATACCCCAGCGTCACCCCGTCTGCAGCGACAACCAGGCCGCGAGTAAGCCTGTTACGCTTCGGCCATGGCAGCCACGTCTCCCCGCCTTGAGTACGGGGAAGGTTGTCCGCCGGGACCAACGTCGTGAGCACCGAAGCCACGGCGCCCGAGGCCGCTGTCAAGCTCGCACAAACTGCCGAGGAGCATGAGCTGGTTTTCGTCTGCGTTATGAGACTTACGTTGCGGAGATGAACATGTTCTCTTCTGTCTCTGATCACGCGGCGGCAGTTCACCGACGCGCTTGATGAGTGCTAAGAATTGCTGATCGCATATGCCGACGGGGAGCTGGCCGGCACTTTGCGGCTGACGTTCGGTACTGGGCCAGGGGCGGGAAGATTGGTCGCCAAGGATCAGCAGCCGTGAGTTGGGTGACCGTTTGCGGATTTCAAGTACTGGGCGGTACTCCTCGAATGAGAGCCAACGCCATCAGCCGCCCCCCGGACTCAGCGCGACCTACTCAGAATGTCCGTCCAGGTCAAGGGCTCCCCGTTCGACTCAGTCCGACGGTGGCAGACACCCGGAATCGTCCTGAAATTCCCTGACACGGAAGAGGTCACTGGTTCAAATCCGGTACGGCCCGCTATTTTTTCGAAATTGTGTCCAGCAGTGAGAGCCAGGATGAGAGCCAGCCACCTGCGGATTTGGCATCCCTCTGGCAGCTGATCAGCGCCCCGTTGCGGTCTCTGTACGAGAGCCTCCTGGCAACTCTGGTCAGCTTGCAGCGCTCAGCGACGGATGTCATCGAGCGCGGCCCAGCCAGCCTTTTCCGATCTCCAGATCACAGCGGGCGCTCCATGGTGCCGAAGTCCCTGGCCATGGGGCGTAGTCACAGCAGCGCCCAGGCGGCTGGTCAGGAAGGTCCAGTTCGCCACCATCAACATGTTAAAAAATTCTGGAAATAGGTTGCTAGTTACCGAATGCGAGCGTAGCGTGCGAGACAGGCACCGGAACTCAGCCGCCAACGACGGCTAACTACCCGGGGCTACCGCGGGAGCGCACGCCGTCGGCCTGGCCATCGTCATCGCCGTGGTCATGGCGCTCGCAGTGCCGCGCATCCGGCTGAGGCTGCCGGTGCCCGTTGCAAGCCGCCAGGCCAGGTCCCTGGCCTGGCGGCTGCGGATGTGGAACCGGTGACACGATGAACGTCTTCGCCCCGGAGCCAGCCAGGGTCCCGGCCGGCCTCGTGATAGCTGCAGTTGCAGACTGGGGATAGGCATGTCGTGCGGAGCACGTGTGCGGCCGGGCGTGCCCGGTGACAGCCGGCTGGCCCAGGCCAGGGAACGGTTCCTGACAGCGGAGCCCATCGAGCCGGGCCAGGTGCGTGACACGATCCTGGCGTCTTGGCGGCGCTCCCGGGACTGGCATGTCGCGGCCGACCGCATTGACCTCTCCTACGTCCGCGATCCCGACCTCGACACCCCGCTGACCCGCACCGCCCTGCCGGTGCTGCAGAACCTGCGCGAGAGTCTTCAGGGCGAGCCGGTCAGCATCATCCTCACCGATGCGCACGGGGTGGCGCTGTCCAGGCTGACAGCCAACCACGATCTTGAGCGGCACCTGGACCGCGTTCAGCTAGCGCCGGGCTTCAGCTACGCCGAGGAGTTCGTCGGCACCAACGGGATCGGCACCGCACTGGAGAGCGGCCAGGCGGCGCACGTGTTCGGCCACGAGCACTACGCCGAGCACCTTGAGGACCTCGCCTGCGCCGCGGTGCCGATCCGACACCCGATCTCCGGCAAGGCCGTCGGCGCCGTGAACCTGACCAGCTGGCGCAAGGACGCCGGCCGGCTGCTGATCGCGCTCGCCCAGAGCACTGCCCGCCAGGTCACGCAGGGCCTCCTCGACGACAGCAGCGCGGAGGAGTTCCAGCTGCTGCGGGAGTATCTGCGGGCCTGCCGCTACACCGGCGGGTTCGTCTTCGCGCTAACCCACGACATGGTGCTGATGAACGACCAGGCGCGGGACACGCTCGACCCCGGCGACCAGGCCGCGCTCCTCGGCCACGCGGCCGGGGCGCTGGCCGGCGATCACCCTGCTCAGGTGGATGTCGAGCTGCCGACCGGGGCCAGGGCGCGGATGCACTGCCGCCCCCTGCGCGGGAAGGGCAGGCGGCAGCTGGCTGGCGGCGTGGTGCATGTGAAGCTGATCGAGCCGGCCAGCCAGGCAGCGGGGGATGCGGGGACAGGCTCGCAGGCGCGGAGGTTCGGGCCCGCCCTGGTGGGCTCCGGTCCGCTGTGGCTGCGAGCCTGCGGTCGGGTGGAGGCGGCCTGCGCCTCGGGCGAGTGGCTCTCGCTGGAGGGCGAGCCCGGAGCCGGCAAGCTGGCGCTGCTGCGGGCTGTCTGCCGGCGCCGCAACCCGGCCGGCGCGTTCCACGTGCTGGACGCCGCCGAAGCCGGTGATCACGACTGGATGGTGCGGGCGCTCGGCGAACTGCTTGAAGGCGAGGGGAGCCTGGTCATCCGCCACGTCGACCAGCTCAGCACCCTGCGGCTTCAGGCACTGTGGATAGCGCTGGAGCAAGCGCTGGCCGCGGGCAAGCAGCACGTTCTGTGGGTTGCGGTCACGCTCAGCCAGTGCCCGGCCAGCGGCGACCTGGCGGGCCTGCTGAAGTTCTTCCCCGGCGCTGTGGAGCTTCCCCCGCTCCGCCACCACATCGAGGACCTGCATGAGCTCGTGCCGTTCTTCCTGGCCAGGCTGAACCCTCACGGCCCGCCGGCCTGCTCGCCCGAGGCGATGCACCTGCTGCTGCGGTCGAACTGGCCGGGCAACACCGAGCAGCTCTGGCAGGTCCTGCGACGGGTTGCCCGGCACCGGCGCACCGGCACCATCCATCCGGGAGACCTTCCGCCCGAATGCTGGAGCGTAAGCCGCCGACTGCTCAGCCCGCTGGAGTCAATAGAACGCGACGCCATCGTGCAGACCCTGCTGGACCACCACGGCAACAAAACCAAGGGAGCCGGATCACTGGGCATGTCCCGGGCGACGATCTACCGCAAGATCCACGAGTACGGGATCGCCACCCCGGCCAGCTGACCGGCTGGCATCCTATCGAGAACAGCGGCGTGCCGTAGGGGTGCCTGTGCCTCCCGCCGCTCTGCCATCGGCGGCATGGGCGCCCTTTCATCGACCACGCCCTAGCCGCCACCCCCGCAGCGTCACAAAGGGGTATGCGCCAATTTTGCAGGTGGCCAGGCCCTGCCGGGCTGGGCCCGTGGTTGTCTGAGTGTGCTAATGCGTTCAGATGCCTGGTCGTGCGCCGTCCTTCCGGCTCCGGCCCGTCGCGCTGGGTGCCTTCAGCGTCGCAACGCCGGGCCCCGGCCAGCCAGAGCTCACCGGCCGCCGGCTGTACCGCCGGATCGGCCGGATGGCTCCGCCGTATCCGCCGATCGGCTGACCGGGACGGCGGGCGGCAGTTTCGTGAGTCCTGCTACAGCTTGCTGCGGATGGCGATCTGGGCCAGCTCGGGCAGCCTGCGCTCGGCCGCGACGGCCGCGATCCGTACGCCGGCCAGGGCCAGCACGAAGCCGTACGCGGCGCCGCACAGCAGCAGTACCGGCATCCGGATGGCGGCCGGATCCGCGTTGCTGAGCACGGTGGCGAAGATGAGCGGGAGGACCGCTATGGCGGTGCCGCCCACGCTGCCGAAAATGGCGAGGAACTGGTAGGACGTGTATCCCTGGGCGGCCTGGCGCATGGGGTTTCCGGCTCGCTTGTCCATCGGGTAGGGAGCCACGACGGTGAAGATGTTGCTTATGGCCAGGGCCGCGCCCAGCGCGGCGAAGCCCATGGCCGTGCCCAGGAGTCCGAACCCGGGCTTCCCGATCACGGCGGCGAGGCCGAACGAGACCGCGGTAATCAGTGGCACCGCGATCACGGCGAGCGCGATGTTCTGGCCGGAGAAGTAGGATCGCAGCTCGCGGCGGCCGGTCAGGGCCATGGCCTCGAGGACGAACGGGGGCCCGGTCAGCCCGGCCGAGTTGGCGTGGAAGTAGCCGACGAACCCGGCGCCGACGACCGCGCTGCCCAGTACGAAGGCCGGATGCCCGTCCGGACCGAGGAGGGCTCGGGCCGACACGGCGGCCATGATGACCGCGGTCATCGCCCAGAAGACGAGCGACGCGGGCTCGCGGCGCTGGTAGATCCAGACCCGGGCGGTCACCGCGCCGCGCAGGCCGTACCGGGCCAGCGGCAGCGCCGTGCTGTGCACCCGTGATGACTGGGTGGTAGTGTCCGCGGTGACCAGAGCACGGCTGAGCGACCGGATCCAGAGCCAGCCCAGCGCGACGATAATGGCGGCCAGCAGCGCCAGGCGCAGCAGCGCGGTGCCGGGATGCCCGTCGGAGGCGTCCTGGATCGCGTGCGCGGCGAGGCCCGGCGGCAGCCAGCGCAGCCACGAGTCGATGCCGGCGAAGCTCGCCGTGCTGACCTTGCCGTCGGCGGCCTCCTTCGGCACCACCTGGGCAAAGAACTCGTACAACGCGAAGATCGGGATGATCAGGAAGGCGGCGAGGTCCTTGCCGCGGCGGGACCGGAGCAGCCCGGCCATGCTGGTGGTCACCAGCCGGGCCAGCGTGATGCAGAACAGCACCTGGAGCAGCACCGCGACCGCCGCGATGAGCACGCCGGACAGGCCGCGGGCCAGCCCGATGGTCACGCCGAGCAGGCCGATCAGGTTGGCCAGCGGCCACGCACCGGCGGCCGACGCGGCCAGCAGTCCCACCACCAGCGGGCGGATGCGCAGCGGGTAGATCGCCAGCGTGGCCGGATCGAGGGTGCTGTCCAGGCCAAAGGCGAAGATCGGCAGGATCAGCCAGCCGAACGCGAACACCGTGAAGGTGACCGAGGTCACGTCCACGGACACGCTCTGGCCTCGGAACAGGGCCAGCACCACGAACGTGCCGATCGCGACCAGGATCGCGAGGGTCGTGCTGACTAGGAAGGAGACCTGGGCCGCCGTGGACGCGTGCAGTGCGTTGCGCAGCAGGCGCAGCTTCAGCTGGACGAGGCGCCGAGCCATGACAGTCCCTCCTCATCGCGTGCGTGCGGGCCGACCAGGTCGAGGAATGCCTGCTGCAGGGTCTTGCCGCCCCGTACCTGCTCCGTGGTGCCGGTGGCCACGATCCGGCCCTTGTCGATGATGGAGACGTGGTCACAGACCTGTTCGACCAGTTCCATGACGTGGCTGGAGAACAGCACGGTCGAGCCGGAGGCGGTGAACCGGGTCAGCAGCCTGCGGATCACGTCGGCGGAGACCGGATCCACCCCCTCCAGTGGCTCGTCCAGGAACAGCACCGAAGGATTGTGGATCAGGGCGCAGCCGAGCATGACTTTCTTGCGCATGCCCGTGGAGTAGTCAGCGACCAGCCGCTTCGCGTCCGCGGTCAGGTCGAGCACGTCCAGCAACTGGGTGGCCCGTGAGCGGGCCTCGGCGGCGGGCATGCCGCGCAGCCGTCCGGCGTACTCCAGCATTTCCGCGCCGCTGAGCCGCTCGAACAGCCGGGCCTGGTCCGGCACCACCCCGATGGCGGCCTTGGCGGCCCGTGGACCGTCGGCCCACACATCCAGCCCGTTGATCAGGATCTGGCCGACATCCGGCCGCAGCAGGCCGGTCATCATCGACAGGGACGTGGTCTTCCCCGCCCCGTTCGGCCCGACCAGCCCGGCCAGCGAACCGGCCGCGATCTCCAGGTCGATCCCGGCCACCGCCTCCTTCGCGCCGAAGCTCTTGCACAGCCCGCGCACCACGACGGCTGGCTCACTCATGTCTGCCTCCTTTACTTTGGCCAGCTGCGGCACCGCAGCCGGACTCGGGTGGTGCCCGGGACTCAGCGGGACCGGCTTCGCCTGCTCATCGACGATGCTCCCGGCGGGCTGGCCGGTCAGCTGCGGATCGTCCGCGATCTCGGTGAGCGCTGGCGAGTCCAGGGCCAGCGGCGGGCGAGCGGGCTGGGCCTGCTCGTTGCTATCCGGCTGGGGTGCCTGCTCGGGCGCGGGCCGCTGGGGCAGGAACAGGGTGAGGGCGGTGACGAAGGCCAGGATCTTCGACGCGATGTTCAGCGCGGTGGGGAGCGGGGCCGACGGGTAGCCGAATCCGGACAGGGCCCAGACCGCGAACACGCCCAGCATCAGCGCGAAGGAAAAGAACGTGGCCCTGGTCAGCCGCACCATCGGCGACAGCCGCAGGAGCAGCAGCGTGATGATCTCGATCAGGAACAGGGGCACGAAGAACAGGGCCCGGTACAAGGCCGGGTCGGGCGGGATCGGGGGGTAGGTCCTGGCCATCACGATGAGGTCGAACGGAAGCTCGAAGATCATCGGTGCGGCTATCGCGCAGATGGCTCCGCTGGCCAGCCTCGTCCTGAAGCCAGGCGAGCGGCGCGAGATGATGATGACGAAGACGACCGCGACCGCCAGCAAGGTGATCGGGGCGATGCGATCCGTGGGCGGCGCGGTCGCCTCCGGGCCATACGCGTGAACGTATTGCCGGGCGTAGATGGTTACGCAGACCAGGAACGCCACTATCGAGGCGACCCAGGCCAGGATCATGGCGATCCGGCCCACTGGTCCGGGCCGGGTGGCCCGGACGGGCAGCGGCAGCCGGATCCCGGCCAAGGTCACACCACCCGCGACGGCCAGCAAGCCGATGGCGAGCCAGATCCTGGCGTCCCCGCCGTAGCTGACCCATGTGCCGTACTGAGTCATGACGTGTACCTGCTTTCAGAAGCCGCGCGCTGCCCGGACAGGCCCGCACTAAAACTGATATCACAATGATAGGCTTTTCATATCAACTCTGTCAACCGGGATGGCCCGGGCGATCGCAGGATCTCGTCAACCCAGGTCAGCAGTTGGGCCCCAGCGCCGAGGGCCGAATCGGGCAAGACCAGCGTCCGGTGTCAGCGTCCTGGTGCCCGGCGCGGCCGGCCCTGGACGGCGCGGCAACGGGATATGCCTGCCAAGAAGCGGCCGACACCCCAAGACGCGGTCACCGCCAGCCAGATCCTGCTCGACGGGCTGGCCGAAGCCGCCCAATTGGGCGGCTTCGCACGCGTGTGCCATAGCAGTTGGGAACGCCTCGTGACCGCAAGTGCTGTAGCTAACCGTGCGGTCGTCGCGAGTCGGCCGTCGGCTGCGTCAGGCCGGCGGACGGTATGGAGGTCTGCGAGGTTCCGGGCACGCGCGCCAGGAGGCAGGTCCGGTTATTCAGCCAGTTGGGTTAGTGTCGCATTGTGGGCCCTCATCGCATGCCGGCCGCCGAGGTGGACCTCTCCCCCAAGCTGGTCCGGCGGCTCCTGACCGCCCAGCAACCCGACCTTGCTCACCTGGCCATCAAGGTGATGGCTAACGGCTGGGACAACGTTATGTACCGGGTCGGCAACGTCCTGGTCGCCCGGCTGCCCAGACGTGAGGTCGCCGCCGGGCTCGTCGTGCACGAACAGCGGTGGCTCCCGATTCTGCAGCCCCGGCTGACGCTGCCAGTTCCGGTACCGGTGCGGACCGGGCAGCCGGGCCCTGGCTACCCGTGGCCATGGAGCATCGTCCCGTTCCTGCCCGGGCAGGTCGCCTCCCGGAACCCGCCGACTGACTGGCAGGACGCCGCGATCAGCCTGGGCCGGTTCCTGGGCGCCCTGCACACTTCCGCCCCGCCGGACGCACCCGCCAACGCCCTCCGCGGCGTCCCGCTCGCGGACCGCAGCGCCAGGCTCACCCAGCACCTGACCGCAGTAGGCGGCCTGGCCGACCACAGGGCCGTGACGCGCGCGTGGGAGGCTGCGCTCGCGGCACCCGCGTGGGACGAGCCTGCGGTGTGGCTGCACGGCGACCTCCATCCTGCCAACATCCTGGTCCACTGCGGCCGCATCAGCGGCGTGATCGATTTCGGCGACATCACCTCCGGTGACCCTGCCACCGACCTGTCCGTCGCCTGGATGCTCCTGCCAGCCCGGTACCACGACGATTTCCGCACCGCCTACCGCGCAGGAGGCCACGACGCCGCCAGCGACGACAGCTGGGCACGAGCCCGAGGCTGGGCACTCGCGCTATCGCTCGCGTGCCTGGCCAACTCAGCCGACAACCCGCAGATTGCCGAAATAGGCCACCGCACCCTCACCGCCGTACTCGCATAGGACTTCGCATCCGTATACCGGATGCCACGAAACCAGCGGGCGGGGACTGCGACAGCGAGGCATCACGTGCTAGTCTTCTAGAACACTAGAGGAGAGAGGACACGTGATGGTCGAACGACTGCAGCACGCCGCAGTCGCCGCGGTACCGGATGTCGCGCCCGCCAGCGCACCGGACGCCGCGGTGACGAGCCGGCCGTGGGCGATGGGCGATCCGGGGCCACGCGGCCGGTTCGGGTCATTCGGCGGGCGTTTCGTCCCTGAGGCGCTGGTGCCGGCGTGCGAGCAGCTCGAGGCGGCTTTCCGGGCGGCCTGGGCCGACGCGGGCTTCCGGGCCGGGCTGGCCGGCTTGCAGCGCTCCTACGCTGGCCGGCCGACCCCGGTCACCGAGGCGACCCGCCTGTCCGAGGCGCTGGGCGTGCGGGTGCTGCTCAAGCGCGAGGATCTCGCCCACACCGGCAGCCACAAGATCAACAACGCGCTGGGCCAGGGGCTGCTGGCCCAGCGGATCGGCAAGACCGCGCTGGTCGCCGAGACGGGCGCGGGCCAGCACGGGGTCGCCACCGCGACGGTAGCCGCGCACCTGGGCCTGGGCTGCACGGTGTACATGGGGGCGAAGGACATCGCGCGGCAGGAACTCAACGTGTTCCGGATGGAACTGCTCGGGGCGGCCGTGGTGCCCGTCACCTCGGGGGCGCGCACGCTCAAGGACGCGACCAGCGAGGCGCTGCGGCACTGGGTAACCACGGTGGACTCCACGCACTACTGCATCGGATCGGTGCTGGGCCCGCACCCGTACCCCTGGCTGGTGCGGGAGTTCCAGCGGGTCATCGGGGACGAGGCGCGCGCCCAGTGCGCTGAACTGCTCTCGGGGGCCGGGCCGGACGTCGTCGTCGCGTGCGTGGGCGGCGGGTCGAATGCGGCCGGGACATTCGCCGGCTTCGTCGCCACCCCGGCCCGGCTGGTCGGCGTCGAGGCCGCGGGCGGGGCAGCGGTGACGGACGGCCGCCCCGGCGTGCTGCACGGCTCCCTGTCGTCCTTCCTGCAGGACGAGGACGGCCAGATCGCCGAGGCGCGCTCCGTTTCCGCCGGGCTCGACTACCCCGGCGTCGGCCCCGAGCATGCCTGCCTGGCCGAGTCCGGGCGCGCCGAGTACCACACCGCGACCGACGAGGAGGCCGTGGCCGCGGCCGAGTTGTGCGCCAGGACCGAGGGCATCCTGCCCGCGCTCGAGTCAGCTCACGCCCTGGCCTGGGTGCACCGCGCCGCGCACGCCGGAGACGTGGCCGGCGGCGCGACGGTGCTGATCACCATGTCCGGCCGCGGCGACAAGGACGCCGCCTGCCTGAAGGAGCTCGTCCGTGGCCGCCGTTGAGACCGCACTGCGCCAGGCCCGCGCCGCCGGCCGGCCCAGCCTCGTCACCTACGTCACCGGCGGGATCCGCGAGGACTGGACGGACCTGCTGGCCGCCATGATCGAGGCCGGCGCCGACGCGGTCGAGATCGGCCTGCCGTTCTCCGATCCCATGCTGGACGGCCGCACCATCCAGCAGGCCTCGGCCGCCGCCATCAGCCGCGGAGCGAGCACGGCCGGCATCCTCGGCCAGCTCAGCGCGGCCGCCGCCGGCGACGTCCCGCTCATCGCGATGACCTACGCTAATCACGCCTACTCCCGCGGCCTGCCCGCGTTCTGCCGCCAGCTCGCGGACGCGGGGCTCAGCGGGGTGATCATCCCCGACCTGCCCGCGGTCGAGGCCGGCGACTACCTCGAGGCGGCCGGACAGGCTGGCCTGGACGCCACCCTGATGGTCACCCCCGCCACCGGGCAGGAGCAGATTAAGGCCATCGCCGGGCGCACGCGCGGTTTCCTGTATGTCATGAGCGTCATGGCCACCACAGGAAACCCGCGCGAGAGCGCCGACACTGCCCGCTGGGCGGTCGCCGCCCGCGCCCGCCGCCACAGCCCCCGGCCGGTGCTGATCGGCTTCGGCATCGACACCCCCGGCCGGGCCGCGGCCGCGGCCCGGCACGCCGACGGCGTCATCGTCGCCTCCGCGCTGATGCGCCGCGTACTGGACGGCGCCAGCAGCGCCTACATCGGCCGCGACGTGGCCGCCCTGCGCACCGCGCTCGACCAGGCCCGCCCGTGAGCACGGCCCGGCGGACGGCTGACGACCGGCAGCCTAAGTACCTACGCATCCACGGCGCCCTGCGGGACCGGATCACCAGCGGCCGATGGCCCGCCGGCAGTCCGCTGCCCTCCCAGCGCGAGCTGGCCGGCGAGTTCAGCGTCAGCATCATGACCCTGCGGCAGGCACTCCAGCTGCTCGCCGACGACGGGCTCATCGACACCCGCCACGGCAGCGGCACCTACGTGGCCTCCCGGTACGCCTACGGCCTCGGTCACCTGCGCAGCTTCGCCGCCGACCTCGCCGCCCAGGGCGCGCAGATCACCACCCGGCTGCTCGCCGCGGACACCGTCGCGGCGCCGGACGACGTCGGCGCCCGCCTCGGCGCGGCCGGCCAGGTCCTCCGGCTGCGCCGCCTGCGGCTGGCCGACGGCCGGCCGGTCATCGTCCAGACGTCCTATCTCCCGGCGCAGCTGGCCGCGGCCCTGGATCCCGCCGACCTCTGCCGCCGGGGGCTGTACACCGTCCTGGCCGAGCATGGCCGCGCGATCGGCCGGACCAGCGAGACCATCACCCCCGCGGCCCTGAGCGCCCGCGACGCTCGTGACCTCGACCGGCCCGAGGCCAGCCCGGCACTGCTCAGCCACCAGGTCAGCTTCACCACGGCCGACCTCCCTGTCGTCGACGACCACGCGCTGCTGGCCGGGGACAGCGTGGCCATCACCGCGAACCGCGCCGCCG
>Ga0208565_1000458_pt1 | contig 30330 bp, 30 predicted proteins | sample Sb_taG_7_FD_187706 | JGI IMG/M metagenome (GOLD analysis project Ga0208565, IMG submission 187706) | Peat soil microbial communities from Weissenstadt, Germany - Sb_50d_2_FS metaG (SPAdes) (version 2) | ecosystem: Environmental > Terrestrial > Soil > Wetlands > Peat | place: Germany...
GGTGATACAGTAAACTGGTGGACATGATCTTCCTCCTCAGGAGCGTTTGCTGTAACTCCATGAGAGGAAAACATGTCCACATTTTCAAGAACACAACGCGCATTCACCGGAAGAGCCGAAAGAACTTGCCAAAGTTCACTGTGCTGTGGATCGCGTCCCACGCAGAGCGGCCCTGGGCAATGACATCAGTATCGGGAAACGGATGGCCTCTGACTTCGAATTCACCGACGAATGCGGACCGGATACCGAGGGTGCGAATCTTGCGCACGTTCTGAAAGGCGGGCGCTTCGGCGGGCCGAAGCGCAAAAAAGACGAACGGCGCTCTGCGTGAGTTGCGACTGCGAGCGGCCTGGGGCAAGAAAATACTTTGATCTTGCCTCTCCACTGTCTCCTCGTCACGCTCTCGCCACGCGCCACTCGCACTCGCCACTCTCTTGCCCAGGATGGAAATGATGCACGCCGCATTGGCATTGCCGATGTAATACTTCGCTCCATTCGCGACCCACCCGGCTGCGCCGGCCGATTTCACCTCGAACTCGTTTGCGAACAGATCCGACCCGTGGTCCTTTTCGGATACCGCAAAGGCGAAGAGTCCGCCGGCTTCCAGCTTGGCGACGGCTTCTTTCTTCAACGCTTCATTGGCGCTCATCAAGATGGGAAATAGTCCGAGAAACGATACGTGCAGGCTATAGGCGTGCGCTGGGCTGAAAAATGCAAAGGTTTCCAGGAATTGGGCCAGCTTCAGAATACTGAGATGGCGTCCCCGGCGCGAGTACTGCTTGGGAGACAGAACGCTCGCATACAGGCCGCATTTGCCTTGATAGTCAATCCATTCCTGGTACCAGGTTTCGTCCCGGTCGTCCTGTTTGAGTGATGCCAGTCCCTTGGTCCGGAAGTAGTCAACGAGAAGTTGAAGGAAAGGATTTTGCAGGTATTCCGACACCCCACCCACGGGCGAGGCTGCGTCGAAGTCTAGCGGATAAAGAGCTTGGCTTGAGATAACATCCTCCGGGGCCTTTCCTATGTGCCCAACCAATCTTGTCCTTCAACCGGCAGATCTCGTTGGCGCATCGGCCGCAGCCGGCGATAATACGGGGCGGCGCCGGCTCGGAAAGTCTTCTAAGCGGAGTGCTTGATGCGGTAGTCCCTACAAGCCGCCTCTACGACGTGCGCCAGCGCCGGATAGTTCACGAGACAGATGTGCGGGAACAGGTGGTGCTCAATCTGAGAATTCAGTCCGCCGAGCACGCACGCCAGCAACCGGCTTTTGCGGGCAAAGTCCACGGTGGATTGTACCCGATGGACGGCCCAGGCGTTTTCTATTCTGCCTGTGTCGCCCTCTGGCAGGACGAAAGTCGCCTCTTCTACCAATAGGCCAGTTGGAAGACCACACCAAGAACACGCCCCAACGCGCCAGATACCAAGGCGCCTAACCGGCATCCAATCGGGGGGGTCCGGCCGCTGGCCAAGGCGCGCGGACTCGTGCGTCAGCGGGCGGAAACGCACAGTGCCCGACTCCGCGGATCTTAGACATTCGGCCGAAACGAGGTCCTTTTGCCGAAGAACAGAGTGCGAGTTGGCCTTCCCACGTCGATGGCAAGCCTCTTTCTCTTCTGCTATCCATCGGCACCAAACTTGCTTCACTTTGTTGACTACCGGAGCGCAGGGCAGAGGGTCGCGAAAGGGGCATCTCAAGAGGGGCGATTACTTTTCGAGGAGGAGTTCATGCTTCCTATCCAGACCATTTTTCACCCGACTGACTTTTCGGCGGCGTCGGATTCTGCCTTCCGACTGGCCTGCTCGCTCGCCCGCGACTATGGTGCCCGAATCGTTGTCGTGCATGTCGCCGAGCCCCCAGTGCCCATTTACAACGATGGGTTGGTCTTGCCCCCACCCCAGACGAACACGGAACCGCTACGCGGCAAGCTCCATGAGCTGATGCGACGGGACCCCAAGGTTCAGGTAGAGGAGCAGTTCGTTGAAGGGAATGCCGCGCTTGAGATTCTGCGATTGGCCGAAGAAGCAAAATGCGACCTGATCGTAATGGGCACGCACGGGCGGACGGGTTTGGGCCGCCTTCTGATGGGCAGCGTGGCTGAACAGGTGGTGCGCAAAGCACGTTGTCCTGTCCTGACGGTAAAGACCCCAATGTCGGATTCACGGCCTTCTGGTGGGCACGCTTCTTCTGAAACGCCCGGCAATTTGGCATCAGCCGCGAAGTGAAATCGCATTTCCGGAGAAACCGCGACTTCCGAGGTGGGGAGATGAACATAAAGACTCCCGATAATGGCGCAGATCTCACCACGCTCATTCGGGCTACCGAACTGGAAACCCACGTCCAGTACAGGCTGGGCAGGCAAGTCCGTGATCTCCAGTTGATATTTGCAGATAAAGGACTCATCTTGCGCGGACGCGCCCAAACCTATTATGCGAAACAACTCGCCCAGCATGCCGTCCTGGAAGCAACGATGCTCCCTATCTTGGCCAATGAGATCGAGGTGTTCTGAGCCTGCGGAAACGAAAGAAAAGACCACAGAGGGAAAACCAAGAACGACTGTCGCAGGCCCCGAGAGGTTCGGGACCGGCAGCCGTCATTGAATGGCAGCATGAAAAGGAGGAAACCATGTCGATTCTGACGCGCTGGGAGCCCTTCTACGAGCTACGGCAGGAGATGGGGCAGAGGAGGCGCTTCCAGCGGGCAATGGACCGGCTCTTCGGCCGCTGGGGGATCGACCTTCCGCAGTGGTCGGCGCTCGCTGTGTCCTACCCGCCAGTAAACGTTTGGGAGAACGACGACTTCGTATGGGCCGAGGCGGAGTTGCCTGGCCTGAAACTGTCCGACCTGGAGATCACGGTCACCGCGGACAACCAACTCACCCTCAAGGGGACGCGGCAGCAGGCGGCGCCGGAGAAAGTGGAGTGGCACCGCCAGGAGCGCAGCTTCGGCAGCTTCGAGAGAACCTTCCAGCTGCCCGTAAGCGTGGACGCCGGCAAGGTCGAGGCCCGGTTGGAGAACGGGATCCTGACCATCAAGATGGCCAAGAGTCCCGCGGCCAAACCGAGAAGGATCCACGTGAAGGCCGAGTGAGAACGAGTTCCTGAAACACCAGGCGAAAAGGAGGTGTCCCTTGCCAGAATCGAATACGCTCGTGAAGAAAGAGTCCGGAGAAGTCACGAAGCCCGAAGCAACGCGCGGTGGCATCTACTACACGCCGCGTGTCGATATCTACGAATCCGCGGATGAAGTGGTACTCCAGTGCGACATGCCAGGCGTCAAGCCGCAGGACGTGGAACTGTGTTTCGAGAAACGGGAGCTGAGCCTGCACGGCAAGGTCGAGCCACGGCAGGTCCCCGCGGAGTACCTGGACGAGGAGTACGGCGTAGGCGACTTCCACAGATCCTTCGCCATCGCCCCGGAGATCGACGCCGACAAGATTTCGGCCGAGTACCGGGACGGCGTTCTGGAAGTCCATCTGCCCAAGCAGGAGCGGGTGAAGCCAAAGCGGATCGCCGTTCATGGCGGATAACCCGCCTTTGCACTCACGAACGGGAGACGTTCTCATGAAACACCACTACCTAGGCTACTTGGGGGCTCTCGGAGCCCTTGGCTTACTCGGGATAATCAGACCCGAACTCGCCCTCCTCTCGCTGTTAAGTCTTTTGGGTCTTTTCGACCTGGTAAAGCCGAAGGTGGAAACAACCGAACTTGTGCATCACGCGCAACCTTGAATGGTATCTGGAACCAAGAAAGGAGAAAGGAAATGGCAGGACTATTTCCCAGGAGGCGCAAAGAGGCAGAAGGGGCGGGCAAACGGCGGGGCCCTGTCTCCGTTGCGGGACTTCCCCAGCCTCATGCGCCGCATGCAGAGCGAGTTTGGCGAACTCTTCAATCGCTTCGGCCGGGAGGGGTCCATGTCCTTGGAGGACTTCGTTCGCGCCTGGCACTGGGGTATGGATGTCGAGGACAAGGAGGACTGCTTCATCCTCCGGGCGGAGGCGCCGGGCTTCGAGGCGGGCGATTTCGATCTCCGCATAAGCGGGGAGCGCCTCATCCTGCGTGCGAGCAGGAAGGCCGAAACCAAGGAGAAGGAAGGCGAACACCGGGAAGAGTACGAATGCTATGAATCGATGGCTCTGCCTCCCGGTATTGACAAGGAGAAGATCGAAGCGCGCTACCACAGCGGTGTGCTGACCGTGACGATCCCCAAGACCAAGGAAGGCCGAGGCAAGAAGATCGCTGTCAAAAACACATGAATGTAGGTTCGTCGCTGCTGCACCCCCAGGATGCATGGGCACCTTTGTGCTGAGTTTCCTGCGAAGCCGGCTTTCTGGGGGGCAGCATTCTTGGCGCCCAACTGCGATGCAGAGCGCCTGGCGCGCAGCCGTTAATAGCCTGAAGCGCTGGCCGTGATCACCGGCCTGCACCACCGCGCCTTCGGGAATTCCTCAGAGGAAAAGGGAGGCAAACAATGAGCCAAACCGGTGTGGCAGCGTTCGACAGCACCATTCAAACGACCAACGTCTGGCTCCACGACATCATGGAGCGGTTGGGATGGCAGGACCGCCATCGCGCCTACCATGCACTGCGGGCCGTTCTGCATGCCTTGCGGGATCGTCTGCCCGTGGATCAGGCCGCCGCCCTAGGTGCTCAACTGCCGATGTTAGTTCGAGGCTTCTACTACGAAGGCTGGCATCCGGCTGGTACGCCAACGAAGGATCGCAGAAGGGAAGACTTCCTGGCCCATATCGCTGCCGCCTTCCGGGACGACCCAGGCATAGACCCGGAAAATGTCGCGCGGGCTGTCTTCCAGGCAATCGCCAAGCATGTGACACCTGGTGAGATCAAGCACGTGAAGATTGCTCTGCCCAGCGAGATTCGCTCCCTGTGGTCGGAAGACATGCATTCGTTATGGTTTTGAAGGGAGCGCCGAAAGAGGGCAGAGAGTCTCCATGCCTGTCGAAGAACCTGCCGCAGTTGTCGATGAACTCGTCGAGATCTTGTACAGCCAGGCCAGGAAGCTGGAAAAGCCCATCGCCATTGTGGAGCAGGTGACCGCCCACTTGCCCGAGGAGAGCGAGATGTCCGTGATCCGCGTCTCGTTCAGCGGGCTCCACCTGCGCCTCAAGAAGCTCAGGGGCGTGGAGCGCCGGCTCGATTAAGGGGGGATGCCGACGCGCCGAACCTTCAAGAGGCCCGGTGGAACTCGAGGAAGACCCTATGCCAATTGTTCTGCGCAACCCTGTGCAAGTCCTCGCTGGCGACGCTCACCCGGTCTTGGCCGAGAATTTGGCCCGCGAGATGATGGTGCCGCTCGTGTCGGCCGAGATCGCGGCCTTTGCTGACGGCGAGATACGCGTGCATGTCAGCCAGGACGTGCGTGACGCGGCCGTTTTCATCGTCCAACCGACCTGCCCGCCGGTGAACGATCACCTGATGGTGCTGGCGCTGCTGGTCGACGCCGTGCGTGCCGCCGGCGCCGCACGGGTAATAGGGATCGTCCCCTACTTCGGCTACGGCCGGCAGGAGCAGCGCAGCCGACCGGGCGACCCGCGCTCCGCCCAGGTGGTCGGCCGGCTGCTCGGCTGCGTGGGCCTGGATCATCTGGTCACACTCGACTTGCACGCCCCAGCCCTGGAGAGTGCCCTGCCCATGCCGGCCACGCTTCTCCGCGCGGAAGAGCTGTTCCTGCCGCGCATCAAGAGCTGGGCCAGCCGAGACCTGGTGGTGGTGACTCCGGATGCCGGGGGGTTGAAACGGGCGCAGCGCCTCGCCCTGGCGTTGGACGCGCCGCTGGCGGTCATCACCAAGAGCCGGCCTGGGCCTGACACCGCAACCTCCTTGCAGGTTCTTGGAGAGGTCGAGAATCGTGCCTGCCTGGTCGTTGATGACATGGCCAGTACCGGCCGCACGTTGGTTTGTGCTGCCAACGCCCTGCGGCAGGCGGGGGCCAGGGAAGTTCACGCTATCTTTACGCATGCGGTGATGGCCCCCGGAGCAGCAGACCGACTCGGCGCCGCGCAATTCGGGAACGTACTGACCTCCGACAGCATCCCGGTCTCCGCCGAGCGGTGGTTAGAGATCGTCCCAATCGCCCCGCTGGTGGCTCGCACCGTGCGCTACCTTTGTGGAGAAGGCAGACAATTTGATCTCGGGTGAACCAGCCACGACTTGGCCCAGTCGCCCAAGGTGCCGAGGAGTTTTGAGAGGGGGAACACAAACATGAAGCTTAACGAAATCTTCACCAGGGACGTCGTCACTGCTGGGCCAGAGGAAACATTAGCCGCAGTCGCAGCCAAAATGGCGGAACACAACGTCGGCACAGTCGTCGTTGTGGAGAACCGGCGACCGGTTGGCATCATCACCGACCGCGATCTGGCATTGGCATTGGGCGCCCAGGGCGTCAGCCCGCAGGCCCAGGCCCAGAAAGTGATGACCCGTCATGTCCTGGCCATTCCCGAGGACATGGGCATCTATTCGGCCACCAAGTTCATGAGAGAGCGCGAGGTGCGCAGGCTGCCGATCGTGGACAGAGAGGATCGGCTCGTCGGCATCGTGACCCTGGATGATCTGCTACGGTTCCTGGGACGAGAGCTTTACAACCTCGCGGAAGGGATCAAGCACGAAGTGGAAATCAAGTAGACTTACCCGGCACTGCCAAATGGCAGATGACGGCCCATGAGGCAGAACCCGGCCTCAGCATTGTGAATTCGGAAGAAGCTGGAACTGCGGGGAATCCCCTTCGAGGAGATGCATCATCACGAGCAGCCGCCCCTAAAGCCAAATTGAAAACTCGATGGTGTTCGAGGGGACTAACTCGCTCAAACGACCTCCTTGCCGTAGCGCATGGAGGCTTCAGGATCGACCCCAAGGCCGTCCAGAACTCGGTTGATGAAGTTGAAGTAGCTGATGCAGTGGACGGCATCCACGATCTGTTCGTCGGTCAAGTCGTGCCCCCGAAGAGCTTCCAGATCGTCATTCCGCACGCCCGAAGGCGACCTCGTGAGCTTCACAGCGAAGTCCAGCAGAGCGATTTCTCGCGGAGAGAGGCCCGCCGTGCGGTAATCCATCTGCACCGCTTGCCATTGCTCGTCGCTCTCGACCACCGACCGGAGGTCTTTCTCGTGCGCCTCCATTCAGTACAAGCAACCATTGACCTTCGAGACGACGGTTGCGATAAGCACCCGCTCCCGTTTACTGATGCCGGTGGGTTCATCCATAATCTGACAATACAGGTCGAACCCGTGTGCCATCGTCTTCGGGCGTAGCGACTGCAACTTGGCGATGTTCGGAACAACACCAGCCCGCGCACGCACCCGCTGGTAAAGTTCTCGGAGCTTGCCCGTAGCGGCCTCGTCGGAGACCATCTGCACCCATGCCATGCTCGTCCCTTTCTCTGCGTGTGTTCCTTGTGTCGGGCAAGAGGAGTTCAGGGAAACGACAGGTCCCGATTCATGCTCGTGTCGCACCTTCCCACCGTCTGGGCGTAGAGCCTCGAGCGTTGCAGTGGCGGTCGATGCACGGTCTGATGGCTGCAAGAAGTTGGTGTAAAGCCTTGTAAGTGGATCAGCGTTAGCCCGATCCTACTTCTTCTGATTGCGGGGATCATCGTCAGGGTTAACGTACTGGATCGACCACGGGCCTGTCCCATGAAACTGAAGGACCGTTTCCCCCTTGGCCCAGACAAAGTGTTTCATGCCAGCTGGCCAGTACCCGTAGGCCCCGGCTTCCATGCTTTTCGTCATTTTCTCGTCAAATTTGTCGCCCATGCCGATATTGAAGGTGCCGGAGATCACCGTGATTCGCTCGGTCTTCGGGTGTGTGTGCGGTGGCACGCGGTAGCCGTCGGGGAGCTTGAGGCGAAAGACGAACGGCCCTTCCTTGGACGGGTCTCCCTCCAGCACGGCAATCATGGCGCCTTTCGGCAACGAGCTTGGACCCTCCTGCCACTTCATCTTGTCGGCGGCGAATAATTCGATGTCGGCCGGCTTATCGTGCATTGAAGCCGGGGCCTCGCCATGGAGCGCCACAAACAAGACCAGGATGCCAAGCGCACTTAGTAGGCTGGCGGCCCAAATACGAATATGCACGGCGTTCCTCCTCGCAGGCAATCTCCGGAGACTAGAACTTCGTTGCTAGTTAGCCTGGTGTCAGCGTAGGCGGACGGCAAGCGAAGCGTTATTGGTATCGGGCAATACCCGAAGTCTCGGCCATAAGCAGCGCTTATGGGATGTCGGCAGCGATGGGGTGCGTTTCGAGGAAGATGAGGAACACTCGAGCTGGAAATGGCAGTACCCGGCGCTTATCCTGCACGATGAACATGTCGCGGTCGCAATGGAGGTCACTGACCTCAAGGGCGTGCAACTGGCCCGTCTTCAGTTCCTTCTGCACGGCATAGGTGGAGAGAATGGCGATCCCGACACCACGCAGGACGGCCTCCTTGATGGCCTCGTTGCTGCCGAGTTCGAGGGCGATCCGAAGATTAGCCAGAGAGAGCCCTGCCTTCTCCAGTGACTTCTCGAAGCAGTGCCGCAGCCCGGAGCCGACTTCCCGTAAGACCAGCGCGTGACTGGACAGTAGCTTCACCGCCACCTTCTTCCGTTTGCACAAAGGATGGCCCGGAGGGACGACCAGTACCATCCGGTCGCTGGCGAGGTAGCGAAATTCCAGATGCGGGTTGTCGCTCTTTCTGCCTACGAGTCCAAGGCTGACCTCACCCCGTTCCACCTGCGCCATCACCGCCATGCTGTCGCTGATGCCGGCCCGGACCCGGACGTGGGGGTGCTTCAGCCTGAAGGCTGACAGTAAGGTTGGAAGGAAGTATTCGCCGGGGATCGAACTGGCGGCGAGGAGCAGCTCACCGGCGACCGGGGTTTCATGACCGGTTACTTGCCGACGAGCCTCACGGTGGAGGTGCAGTATCTTTTGGGCGTAGGTGTAGAGTTTCTGGCCCGCATCAGTCAGCAGAACACGCCCGCCCTGCCGCTTGAACAGTGGCGTGTCGAGTATCTTTTCGAGGGCTTGTACGCGCTGGCTGATCGTTGCTTGGGACAATCGCAGCGCTTTGGCCGTCCCGGTGAAACTGCTCAGCTCAGCAGCCTTCGAGAAGGTTTCGAGATACGGAAGCTGCACATCTTCGGTCTTTCCGGCGTCCATTGGAGGCCACTCCCGGTGCGACAATCACCACCAAACACGTTATACGCGAACATACCGCCAACCGCCCTTCTCCACTCGCTGGAGAGTCGAAGTTGGGGTCGCCATTCAGATTCGTTTCAGCAATTCCGCTAAAAGCAGGGAATGATTGATTGACATATCGGAACATCCCGATATACTTGAATGTATGAAGCAAACGATGACCGCCAAGATGAAAACCCCGAAACTGCCAACGCTCACGGACCTGGGCGCACTGGAGCAGGCGGCGGAATGCCTTAAGATCCTGGCCCACCCGCACCGGCTGCGAATGGTCCAGATGCTCCTGCGCGGCCGCTACACTGTCGGGGAGCTGGCCGAGGCGTGTGGCATCCCCAGCCACATGGCCTCCGAACACCTGCGCCTCATGCAGCGTTGCGGCTTCATGACCAGCGAGAGGGACGGGCGCAAGGCCTACTACCAGATCGTCGAACTCCACCTAGCGAACATCATGGCCTGCATCGAGGCACGGTTCGGAGGGGGCACGGGTTGATTATTTCGCCCGGACATATCGTCGTGTCGAGAGGCATCAATCAATGAACACCAATTTCGCCACTGCGAACAGGGGAGGCAGAAAAATGGAATTCCTCGTTCCTTTGGGCGTCCTTGTGGTCTGGATCATCCTTCAAGCGTGGGTGCTGCCACGTCTGGGGGAGAAGAGCTGAATGAGCGGAACCTGCGAGCCGAGTTCGGCTCCTACCCGTCCCGACGACCGCCAGAAGCCAAACACGGTTGGCGGTCGTACCGACCGAGACCCAGCCGACGAAAGGAAATCGCCATGAGCGTCCCCACCATCAGCCCCCAGCAGCTTGCCGAACTGTGCAAGAGCGAGAAGATCGACCTGCTCGACGTGCGGACGCCGGTGGAGTTCCGGGAGTTCCACGCCGCCAACGCCCGCAACGTGCCCCTGGACCGGCTCGACCCGGCGAAGGTAATGCAGGCCCGCAACGGCAACAAAGACACACCGCTGTATGTTGTCTGCCGTTCTGGGAGCCGGGGCCGGCAAGCGTGCGAGAAGTTCCTGGCCGCAGGCTTCACGAATGTCGTCAACGTCGAGGGCGGCACGCTGGCCTGGGCGGAATGCGGCATGCCCATCGTCCGTGGGAAGAAGACAATCTCGCTGGAGCGGCAGGTGCGGATTGCAGCGGGATCGCTCGTGCTGCTGGCCGTGCTGCTCGGCTGGTTCCTTCATCCAGCCTTCCTTGCTCTTGCCGCCTTCGTCGGGGCCGGCCTGGTCTTCGCGGGCATCACCGACACGTGTGGCATGGGCTTGCTGCTGGCCCGGATGCCATGGAATCAAGTCATTGAAGACCCCGCCAATGGCTGTGCGACAAAGGGAGTCTGCTCATGAATCTGCTCATTGTCGGCGGTGTGGCCGGCGGCGCATCGGCTGCCGCTCGCGCCCGTCGTCTTTCGGAAGACGCCCACATCGTCCTCTTCGAGCGGGGGCCGGACGTGTCGTTCGCCAACTGCGGCCTGCCCTACTACTTGGGTGGCGAGATCGCCGAGCGAGACAAGCTGCTGGTCGTCACGCCGGATCGCCTGCGGAGGCGCTTCAACCTCGACCTGCGCGTGCGGACCTCCGTTGAGGCCATCGACCAGGCGGCGAAGAAGGTCCGCGCCCGTGACCTCGTTTCGGGGAGGGAGTATGAGGAAACCTACGACAAGCTGATCCTCGCACCCGGAGCCGCCCCGTTGCGTCCGCCGCTGCCCGGCATCGACTTACCCGGTATCTTCACTCTGCGGAACCTGCAAGACGTAGATCGCATCAAGGAACGGCTGGACGGCGGCATTCGCCAAGCAGTGGTTATCGGGGCCGGTTTCATCGGCCTGGAACTGGTCGAGAATTTCGTTCGCCAAGGCATCGCAATCACGGTGGTCGAGCTGCAGGACCAAGTGTTGCCGCCGTTCGACAAGGAGATGACTACGCCCATCGCCCAGGAATTGGCGGGCAAGGGCGTCTCGCTGCTGCTCGGCCAATCCGCCGAGGCGTTCGAGCCGGGGCCAGACGCCCTTACCGTGCGATTGAAGTCAGGCCAACGCCTGCCGGCCCAACTGGTCGTTCTCGGCGTCGGCGTGCGCCCGGAGAACAAGCTGGCCGTCGAGGCGGGCCTGGAGGTTGGTCCTCGTGGCGGCATCCGGGTCAACGAACACCTTCAGACCAGCAACCCGGACATCTACGCGGTGGGGGACGCAATCGAGGTCAAGGACTTCGTGATGGGCGAACCGACGCAGGTGCCGCTGGCGGGTCCGGCCAACCGGCAGGGCCGGATCGCCGCCGACCACATCTTCGGACGGGCAGCCCGCTACCGTGGAACCCAGGGCACGGCCATCGTGCGCGTCTTCGACCGCACGGCGGCGATGACCGGGGCTTCGGAGAAGGTGCTGAAGCGGTCGAACCGCCCCTACCGAAAAGTCTACGTTCACCCCACGCACCACGCCGGCTACTATCCGGGTGCCGAGGCAATGACGCTGAAGCTCCTCTTCGACCCGCAGACGGGCCGGGTGCTGGGGGCGCAGGCCGTGGGCGGGGCCGGCGTGGACAAACGCATCGACGTGCTGGCTGTGGCGATCCAGGCCGGCATGACCGTCTTCGACCTGGAAGAGATGGAGCTGGCCTACTCGCCGCAGTACGGCTCGGCCAAGGACCCCATCAATATGGCAGGGTTCGTGGCGGGCGGGCTGCTGCGGGGCGACCACCCCCAGGTCAATGTCGAGCAGTTCCTCGCCGCTCCTGCCAGCGAGCGTCCGTTCCTCCTGGATGTGCGAATGCCCCAGGAATTCGCGAAAGGACACATTCCCGGAGCTGTGAACATCCCGGTGGATGACCTGCGCTCTCACCTCGGCGAGTTGCCCAATGACCGCGAGATCGCCGCCTACTGTCAGGTCGGTCAACGGGGCTATCTGGCGACACGCATTCTGCGGCAGACGGGGTTCTCGGCGGTCAACGTCGGCGGCGGATATAAAACCTATCAACTCCTTGTTCCGAACAACGACAGGGTTCGTTGAGCGGCCCAACAAGAGCGTTCAGGTACCAAAGGCCGCGATTTTCGCGCGCCGCTTGCGAACTTTCCCTGGTTTCACGTCTGGTAGGTAACCTTCTGGCTTCTTGTGCCGACCCCAACCATCTACGCCCTGACGCAGCCGAACCTAATTCCCAACCGGCGCCATTGACGACGAAATTCGTTGCTTCTAGCTTCCATCAAATCTAGAATCCCATACGGAAAGTCAAGCAAGACTGCGTTTGTGCGCATAAGTCGCGGTACAGAACGCACGTCATCAGACGTGCTGTGCATTGGAGTCAATGATGAAATTCTGGAAAGCTTGGTTGTCAGCGCTCTGCATCCTGGTCGCGAGCAACATGCCCGCGCTAGCTGGCACGGCCGATGATTTACCCACCCACAAAGAAGACATCATCTACGGCCGCAAATTTGGCACGGCTCTCACGCTGGACGTGTTCGCACCCAAGCACAGCTCCAACGGGGCCGCGGTCGTTCTTGCTGTTAGCGGCGGCTGGGTCTCTGCCCATGAGGCCATCGGTGCCCCATTTTTCAAGGACTTTATTCCCGAACTAACCAGGCGCGGCTACACGGTCTTTGCGGTGGTCCATGGAAGTCAGCCACGATTCACAATCCCGGAAATCCTGGAGGATATGCACCGGGCCGTGCGTTACATCAGGTATAACGCCAGAGTTTACGACATCGACCCGAAACGCCTTGGCATTACGGGCGGCTCAGCGGGCGGCCACCTGTCGCTCATGCAGGGAATGGCTGGCAGAGACGGCGACCCCAAAGCCCCTGATCCCGTGAACCGGGTTTCGAGCCGCGTTCAAGCGGTTGCGTGTTTCTTCCCGCCGACTGACTTCCTCAACTACGGCAAGCCTGGAGAAGTTGCGCTGGGAACGGGAATATTGAAAGGCTTCAAAGCACCGTTCGATTTTAACGAACTGGACAAGAAGACCAATTCGTTCGTTGTTATAACCGATCAGGCAAGGCGACAGGAGATCGGTCGACAGATTTCCCCCGTCTACCATGTCGGCAAGTCTTCTCCGCCAACCCTCATTATCCACGGCGACGCCGACAAGCTAGTGCCGATTCAGCAAGCGCAGCTCATTATTGAAAAACTGAAAGCCGCAAGCGTGCCGGCGGAGCTGGTTGTCAAACCGGGTGCCAAGCACGGCTGGGACGGCCTGGTCGAAGACATGCCGACGATTGCGGACTGGTTTGACAAGTACCTCAAGAAACCTGCTAAATAGGGCTTAAGGCATCTGAGCTCCGTCAATTCCTCGGCGCGTCACGAATGTCTTCTCCCTGTGGGTCCGTGCCGGAGACCGGCCTAGAAAGTCGATTGGTGAAAAATACCAGACTGCGGTCTCCCGGACCGGCAAGTATATAGGTATCTGTTCCGCCGCCGCTCCACTTCAGGGATGCGTATCCCATCTGCAATTTGCAGATAACAGTAGTCCTGTTGACGCAGGAAGCCTGGAGAGAGAGCGCTTTGGGATTGGGTTCAGAACAGGAGGCCGGCGCATCGATCCAACGAAGGGAAGGTTCCATGGTTGACCAACAATTCGGGGCTGTCCTGCGGCATCTGCACCGGTTGACCACGAAGCACGGTGGCGGAACCCTCTCGGATGAGAGGCTGCTCGGTCGTTTTGTGAGCGACCGAGACGAAGCTGCCTTCGCGACTTTGGTTCAGCGTCATGGTCCTTTGGTGCTGCGCGTTTGCCGCAGGGTGCTCGGCCATTTCCAGGACGCGGAGGACGCGTTTCAGGCCACCTTCCTGGTTCTGGCCAGGAAAGCCGACACGCTCCGCAATCGGCGAACTTTGGCGGGCTGGCTCTACGGCGTCGCCCACCGCACCGCATTGACCTCTCGGAGGAGTGCCATGCGCCGTCGAAGACTCGACTCCCCATCAGGGCCCTTGCCTCCTGAATCCCCGCCGGCAGCCGCAGCCTTGCGCGAACTCCAGGTGATACTGGACGACGAAGTGCAGCGCCTGCCGGAGAAGTACCGCACTCCCTTCGTACTCTGCTGCCTCGAAGGACGCAGCCGGGAAGACGCAGCCCGAGAACTCGGCTGGAAGGAGGGCACCGTATCGAGCCGCATCGCTTCGGCCCGGGAACGGTTGCAAAGACGCCTGTCCCGTCGTGGAATCGCGCTCTCAAGCGTTGTTTGCGCGGACGCACTGGCGGAGCGAGTCGGTGGCGTGCCAGCCACGCTGGCGCGCGCCGCGACGCGGGCCGCCCTCGGAACGTCTGCGCGAAACGCGTCTGGGCCCATCTCCGAGAAGGTGCAAGTGTTGGCTGCCAGTGTCCTGAAAGGGATGGCAATGACCAAGGCGAAGACCTTGCTAGCAGTGCTCTTGTTCGCTGGCCTCATTGTCGCGGGCGCACAAGTGATCTCTTATCCTGGCCACGCCGTGGCTGAGCCTTTAGCGGGCGACTCGCCCATTGCTGCCGCGCCCGCGGAGCCTATCAAACCTGATACGGCGCGGTCGCTGCGCGTCGTGGTTCTCGATCCCGACGGCAAGCCAATTCGTGACGCGAACATTCATGCTGGCATCTGGACCCACGAAAAGGGCTTCAAGGCCAATCGCGATTACCAAACTGACACGGCGGGGGCCGTCCAGGTGGAATTGCCGAAAACCTTTCACATCCTTCGGCTGTGGGCCAGCAAGAGTCCGTTCGTCTCCATGTTTGCAAATTGGGAACAAAGCGAACTGGCCACCATTAAAGAATTCCCGGTGGAATACACGTTCCGGCTGGAGTCTGGGATTGCGTCTGGCGGCCGAATTCTGGATGAGCAGGGCAAGCCGATCGCGGGTGTTAGAGTTCAGCTCAGGATGGAAAACGCACCGGCGCCTGCGCGAAGTGACGGGCGTGCGCACTACGACGGCTGGTTGGCGACAGGAAGCGATGCAACGACCACAGATGCCGGAGGCCGCTGGCGCCTCGAAAACGTCCCGAATCACCCCCAGATACAATTACAGCTCCTAGTTTCCCATCCGGATTATGTCTCCGACGAACGTTGGGGCGAAATTCAAACAGCTGCCGGCATTACCACCGCCATGCTTAAGAAAGGCACGGCGACATTGACTCTCAAGCGAGGAGTTATCGTCAGCGGGAGCGTGACAGACCCCGTCGGCAAGCCAGTTCCGGACGCGGTTGTGGTAATTGGCGACGACCCTTCCATGGCCACCACGCCGAGCAAATTCCAGACCCATGCTGACGGCAAATTCCGGTTGCGGGCGTTAGCGCCGCACGCAACGACGCTGACCGTGATTGCTCCCGGCTGGGCGCCTCAGCTTCGCAAGGTCGAGCTTAAAGCCGGGCCACCGCCCCAGGATTTCCACATGGCGCCGGGCAAGCCGCTTCGACTGCGGATTGTCGATGCTACAGGCCGCCCGGTTCCCAACGCTTACGTCAGCATCATGGAGTGGAAAGGCAGCGAGTCGCTCCACAACGTCCGTGAGACCCGAGCCCCCCAACGGGCTGATAGTGACGGCGTTTGGACATGGACGTCGGCACCGGATGATCCGGTAAAACTGCGAGTTTATTCAAAGGGTTTCGCTGAGCGCGAACTGGAAATCGCCGGTGGCGCTTCCGAGCGCACAGTGTCGCTAAAGCCGGAGCACCGCGTCAGCGGCCGTGTCACTGATGCAGTGACGGGTAAGCCAATCCCTGTCTTTACCGTCATTCCAGTCGATGTCTATCGCAAGGATTTTCTGAGCGCAGTGCGTGGCCATGCCGTGGCAGGCAAGGACGGCCGACTAACCATTTTGGCTGATCGCATCGATCTTCCGCTCCGACTGCGCGTGGAAGCATTGGGCTATCGCACCAAGAACGGACCGGAGTTTCGAGTCGGCGATAACGGGGCCCGTTTGCAGAATTTCGAACTCCAGCCCAGCTGCCCCATCTCCGGCTCGGTGCTCGACGCCGCTGGTGAGGCCGTGCTGAACGCGGAAGTGTTGCTGGCGACGCCGACGGATCAGGCCTCCTTAGAATCGAGTTCGTCGAACCATAAAACGGTCACCGACGCGGCGGGGCGATTCGTGTTTCCCGATCCCGGGGAACCCTTTGCTTTGCTCGGACGCGCACAATCTGGTTTTGCCTTCGCCGAATTCCTGGACGGCCGGCACGACGCCGGCACGCTGCGACTGCGGCCTTGGGCGTCGCTCCGCGGTCAATTCCGTGACGGGGGCCGCCCTGTCATTGGTGCCACAGTCTTACTGCAGCCAATTCGCATTGATTACCTCGATCACCCCAGAATCGATGGCATGATGCAGTCTGTCACTGACGCGGACGGCCGCTTCCAGTTTGCACGCGTGCCAGCGGTGCCTTTGTCCGTTCGAGTCTATCTCGGGCCCTGGAAAGACGAGGGCTATCGCTCGGGCCCGAGCGTGCCCCTGGATCTCCAGCCGGGCCAACAGGGTGAATTGGACCTCGGGAGTGGCGGAACAACCGTGACGGGGAAGGTGGTGCTGACTGGAAAGGTACCGACGAGCCTTGACTGTACTTACTCGCTCAACTACCTTGTTCGCCGGGAGCCGGGTATTGCGCCGCCTCCAGCAATCGCCAGTCTGGGGTTCGACGCACGAAACGGCTGGCGCGAGGCATGGCGCAAGTCGATCGAGGGCCAGTGCTACTTGACTACCCTCCGCCACTGGTTTGTGAAGCTGGCAGCTGACGGCACATTTCGCATCAGCGGCGTGCCAGCGGGGGATTACGACCTCGCGGTTGCTGTCTACGCCAAGCCAAGCGGATGCCTCGTCGATCCGCTGGCGCGCAGGGTCGTGCGCGTCACGGTCACGGAGGCGGACATCGCGCGCGGAAACCTCACGCTGCCGGAGATTGCCACGCAAGTGGCCCCCATTCCGGCAGTTGGCGATACGCCAACGCTGGCCTTCGAGCGAGCCGACGGCACGGCCGGTAGCTTGACGAACCGTCACGGCCAATACACCGTGGTGCATTTCTGGGCGAGCTGGTGCGGGCCTTGCAAACAGCAACTCCCTGCGCTGCGGGCCTTGCACGAACGCTATGCGGCGCGCGGGCTGGCCGCGCTCGGTCTAGCGCTTGACGAATCCCCGGCAGCCTGGCAAGCCGCGTTGAAGCGACTCGATCTCCCGTGGCAGCAGGGCCGGCTTGCCGCCGACAGCGCTGCGGGGGTCTCCAGCGTCCCCGCTTATTGGCTTCTCGACCCGGCCGGCAAGATCGTTGGCAAGGCTGCCGATGTCGATGAGCTCGCCGTGCTTCTCGCCGACCGGCTGAAGTGATCGATGGCTTCTGGCAGACTCACCGATCAGATCGCCACTTCATCTGGTTTGACATGGTGGAAAGGCTGGACCGGATTATCGATCGACTGGACGATATGGACGCCCGGCTAAACCGGCTTGAAAAAACCGAACGGCCGCGGCCGAGCTGGAATCAAGGGCCGGGGAAAGAGAAGGCCTATTCGGGTCCCAAGAAATAGTGCGGCGCGAACCAGTGGCGAACGCTCCGCTCGTTTACTCCGAGTAAACCTGCCAATGCTGCGCTGGAGTATTCGTCCAGAAGGCGCTGTCCTGCCAACTGACGACGATAGCGACGCATTGGCCGGGGGTCGCACGCTTGCCGAAGTTCGGGCTGCCGGGCACGCCAGCGTGCTGACAACGAGCGTGTATCTGCATGTGGCCGTGGATTATGATGAGGAGGTGGAGAAGCTGCTTGAATTTGGCGGTTGACCGAGGCCGTTCCTGAACTGACCTTACCTTGTGTGCCCGCCTTTCAGCAATTCTTCTGCCTTCTGCAGCCCGTCCTTAAAACGGCCGACAAAGGCAATTCGTCCCTCACGGTCGATCACCGCGGCGTTCGGGATCGCCCGGATGCCAAACGCCTGGAAGGTCGCTCCGAAGCTACTTCCTTTATCCGCCGGACGGTCGATCCCCAAAAGGTATGTCAACTCGTGCTTGCTGGCGAAACCCGTCACATCCTCCACCTTGGCTCCGGCGTCGTGCAGGCCGATCAGGACCAAGTCAGACTCTGCGTACTTCTTCGCGGCCGCTTGCACATCGGGAAGTTCCGCAATGCAGGGCCCGCAGGTCGTGCCCCAGAAATCGATTAGCACTATCTTGCCCTTGAGGTTCGGCGTTTCGGCTTTGCCCTTTTGCGTGAGCCAGGCGGCTAGAGCCAGCTTTGGTGCCGGCGTCCCGTATCTCAGCCGCGGCCAGATCGCGCGCGTCCTGTCTGGGATGGCGTTGGCGAAGGCCAGCACGTCGGGCACCGCTTCCCGAGCGACACGACTCTTGGGGTTATCGTGGTCGCTGCGGAAGTCCAGGACGTTGGTCCCGGCAGGGGCAGCGATGGCGAAGTCGGCGTCCGTAAAGGTCGCATCCAGGTCGGCTTTGACAACGTGGTGAGCCGAGAAATGCGAGAGCTGACCTTTGTTGAAGGTCACTTCGATGTTCACGGTTGGCAGCAGGCGCCCGACTCGATCCGCGACCGGGCCGAATTGCAAGTTTTCGCGCGTCATGGTCCCGTCCGTACTGTACGGGCTACGGCTGACATAGATAAAGCCAGTCCGCTCGTCAGCCTCCAGTTCGCTCGCGAGCGGCTCGCTAGCGTAGCGCAGCCTCACGCGGCCGTTCTTCGTTTCGACGACCTCCCATTTCTCGTCAAGGCCCTTCCCCGGCACAATGGGGAGGTAGCGGAGATCGTTTATACCGAGGACGTAGATGTAGGGCTTGTAAACCGATGCCTGTTTGTTCATCGGCTCGTACTCCACAAAGACGTTGCCGTCACTGAATGAAACATGGCGCTTGTCCTCAAACTTCGGATCCTGGGAACTCCACCGTTCGAGATGCCGGCGGCCGTCCACTCGAACCTCAATGGGCTTCAGTGGCCCGAAGATGCGCGTGATCCCCGGGCGCAATGGGGAGCAGCGGTCGAGCAACTTCTGCAGAAAGCCCGGCACGTCGTTCAGCCTCAGGCCGCTCAGCAAGCGGTCGAACTCAGCCCGGCTCAGTTCCTGGCCCTTTTCGAGCCCCGCGCGCACGAGGACTACTTCGAAACGGCCGCGACTCGTCGTTTCGCGCTGCGTCTGCCACAGGTCGGAGAGACGCTGACGGACGTCGTTCTTCGTAGCGGCCACCGCTGGAGCCTGGACCGGCGTTGCGGGTTCGGGAGGGTCGGCCGGACGCATGGCCAATAGTACGCCAGTCCCGGTGCCTGTCAGCAGACCGAAACCGAGGAGCAATGACGCCGCCAGCTTCAACCTGTCGCAGATCAACATCCGCAATCCCTCCTGGGCGATACGAACCGCAGTCGAGTACTGGTCGCCGCCAGCAGCGAAGGTCCAGGCCGCGTGCATGGTTGAGTCGGCCAACCCGGCAGGCACCGCTGCGAAGACCTCTGGAGCTATCACGCCGGCAAACAACGCCGCCCCCAGAGTAGCGCCACGCTGTGTCAGTCGCAGCCGCAGCAACGCGCTTCCCTTTTCCAGCCGGCGCCGAAGCGTGCTCAGACTCCAGCCGAGTTGACGGGCGGCTTCGTCCTGGGTGCGGCCTTGGAGATAGCAGAGCAGCAGTGGCGCCCGCAGCCGGTCGGGCAGCCGATCCAGTTCTTCGTCCAGGACCGCCAGCAACTCTCGGGTGGCGAAATCTACCGTGGCGAACGTCGGCCGGGCGGCAGCAACCTTCTGCTCGCGACGGCGCTCGGCAGCGCGCTCGGAGAGCACGCGGCGGGCCAGGCGGCGAGCGACGGCGTAAAGCCAGGGGCCGATGGAGTCGCGGCCGCGCACGGCGCTGGGATTGCGGGCCAGGACAAGAAAGGTTGCCTGAAACACGTCCTCAGCCAAGTCGGCATCTCCCAGCACACGCTGGCAAACACCCAGAACCAGCGGACCGTGCCGCTCCAAAAGCTCGCGGAAGGCGGCTCCGTCGCCACCGTCGGCGTAACGGTCCAGCAAGGCCCGATCACTTGCCGGCACTTCGCCCGGTGGAGCGAGCAGTCGGCGGACGCGATAGAGCAAGCTCGGCGATCGGCTGGCCATTACGCTACTCGTTGGTGATCAAAGGTCTCACCGTTATTGTGGGAGCTGACGCAAAAAAGTGTTCAAGAATCTTTCCTACCGCGTGAGCGCAATGGCAGGAACACGCGGTCATCGGGCATCTGCACGCTCACGATCGCCCACGTCGCGTCCCGCGCACGCCGGTTGGCCAATAGGGTAACTAGAAACGGCCCTCCCAGGAGGCGCGGGCGAAAGGACATCAAGAGCAGTAAGCAGGAATTTTCGGGTTATTTCCGGCGCGCGGGATGGCGACCCGGTCGAGTCGGTCGCCATTGAGCTGAGCAGCGCAGACGCGAAGATTGTACGTGACACGAGTAGGGCAGGTCGGCTAGAATCTTAGCTTAGCACCTACAAGATCGTGATTCCCTTTCAAAGGAGTCGTGCCGTGCGAACGCTCGGATTGGCGGTTTCGCGTGCCTATCTCTTGTTTGCCTTCGCAGGGGCCCTCACTGTCCCCTTCATGTTCACTCGCGACGGAGCCGCGCAAACGGCCATACCGGCTACAAGAGCGGCGATTCCGGTGAGCATCGCCTCCTCCGGGGTTCCCACGCACGAGTTGGCGAAGAAAATCGCCGTTAAAGGGGAAGATAGGGCCAATCAGCTACAGACGCTTTGCCTGAGCCCCGACGGCAACGTCGTGGCCCTGGTGGCCCGGCCGCGATACGGCGCCGTCTCCCAGGCCCATGCCACGAGCGAGGTCCAGGTCTTCGACCCCCAAGGGAACTCTGTCCGGAAATGGAAGGTGAAATTCCTGGCTCAGTCGATCAATGCAGGCCCCGATGGCTCGATCTTGGTTGCCGGCGACGGCCGCATCGCCCGATTCGACAAAGAGGGACAATTGCTCGCGGAAGCCGAGGTGCCCCATCTCGCCTTGCTCCTCAAGGACAGCAAGAAGCTGCGCGAGTCGGCCGCGGAACAGCTGAAGGTGGAGATCCAGTCGTTCGAGCAAACGATGAAGGTCTTTGAAGGGCAGAAGGCAGAGTTGGAGAAAAAAGATGCAAACCAGCGAACGGCCCAAGAGAAGAGCCAAATCAAGATGTTCGAAATGACTCTCAAACAGTACGAGCAGATGGCAGATCAGTGCCGCAAGCGCACTGTGGATCAGGCCGTCGCCCAGCTCACCAGCCGACTCAAGATCATCAACGGAGTCGCCGCCACCGACCACGATGTATTTGTCGTCTGTGGCGAAGTCAAAGGCTACGGTTACGCCATCTGGCGGATGGCACCCGACTTCACGCAACCCAAGGCCATCGTCACGGGACTCGGGGGCTGCTGCGGTCAGATGGATATTCAGGCCCAGGGTGAGGAGGTCCTGGTAGCCGAGAACACGCGGCATCGCGTGGGGCGCTACAACCGCGACGGCAAGCGCCTCGGCTCTTTCGGCAAACACGGCCGGGACGGCGACGCCGAGTGCTTCGGCGGATGCTGCAACCCGATGAATGTCCGTATCGTCTCCGGAGGAACCGTCTACACCGCCGAATCGGAGGGCTTTGTGAAGGAGTTCTCCCCCAAGGGCGAATTCGTCAAGCTCGTCGCCCATGCGACTGTAACTGGAGGGTGCAAAAACGTTGCGGTCGCCGCCACGCCGGACGGCAAAACCGTGTACTTCTGCGACCAGCCCGGCTCGCAGATCATCATCCTCACGCTGAAAACCACCGCGAAAATAGGCGCGGAGTAGTCTCCGGAAAGCCCCTTTATTAGAGGATGCGAACCATGAAGGACTTTGCTCCAACCCGCAGGGAAGCACTTGCCCTCGGCCTGTGCTCGGTCGCTCTGACTGCCGTCGCTGGAACGGGTCTGGCCGAAGAAAAGTCTGCTTTGACAATGGTCGTCATGGACCCCCTGGCTTTACCCCTGTCGTGCCCATGCGTCAAAGGTTATGCCCAGCGTAACTACGAGAAGCTTGGGCAGTACCTCGAGAAGCTGACGGATCGGCCTGTACGCGTGGCCTTCGACGAATCTTTGCTCAAGGCCTTGCGGACCAAGACCGATGGCAAAGCCGATATCGTGATTGGCAAGCAGTCCGTGGTCAAAGCCGACGTCAAGAAAGCGGGCCGCGCCTTTACGCATGTCGCCGCTCTCACGGGGAAAGACGGCAAGACAACACAGATGGGCTTGGTCGTGGTGCCGTCCCAAGACCCGGCTAAGAAGCTGTCCGACCTGAAGGGCTATCGCATCATCTTCGGCCCGGAAGAGTGCGACGAAAAGCATTCCGCCGCCCTGGCGCTGCTACGCCAGAATGGCGTCATCCCGCCAACCAATCTGGAGACTTGCTCGGCCTGCAGCGACGGCGCGACCTCCATTCTGGAACTGGGCCCCGAGGTGCGGGCGGCCACCGTGATCTCCAGTTACGCCGCTCCGCTTCTGGAGGGGTGCGGCACGATCAAGAAAGGCGACTTGCGCGTCCTCGGCACCACCGACCCCGTGCCATTCGTGGCTGCCTTTGTGGCTGATTCTCTTCCCGCATCGGACCGCGAAGCAATTGTGCAAGCGCTGCTCAAGGTTGGCGAACAGGCCGATCTGCTCGCTGCCCTCGAAACCAAATCGGGGTTTGAGGCTCCCAAGACTCTGGCCGCAAAAAAAAAGTAACTGATGCGACTGCCGGCCAGCCGGTCGAATGGACCGGCTGGCGCGGCCCTCATCGCGACGCAATTGTTCCCTGGCTTCCGGAAAAGCTTCCCGAAAAGCTCACACAGATCTGGCGGGCGCCGGTCGGCGGTCGCTGCCTTGCCGGGCTGGCTGCCACACTTCAGCTAGTCGTCGTGGCCGGCCGGGATCTCGCCGACACGATGGACGTCTTTCGCTGCCTGGACGCAAGCACCGGCGCCCAGCGTTGGGCCATACACCACGCTACCCAGGGCAATCTTGACTACGGCAATTCCCCTCGCGCCACGCCGCTGATCCTCGACGGCCTCGTCGTCCTGTACGGCGCGTTCGGCCACCTGCATTGCGTCGAGCTGGAAACCGGCAAAGTACTCTGGCGAAAGGACCTGCCTGCCGAGTTCGATGCCCACGAGAAGCTTCCTTGGGGCTTCTGCTCCGCGCCGCTTGCCGTTGACGGCAAGCTCATCGTCAATCCGGGCGGGCCGAATGCAGGGCTGGTGGCCCTGGCGCCGCGCACGGGCGAAGTCCTCTGGAAGACGCCGGGCGGTCCGCCAGGTTACGGTTCCCTGATCGCCGGCAAATTCGGCGGCCGAATGCAGATCGTCGGACACGATGCCACCTCTCTGGGCGGCTGGGACGTGGCGAATGGAAAGCGTCTCTGGAAAGTGATGCCGGGCCGGAAGGGCGACTTCAACGTGCCGACGCCCGTCGCTTACGAGGGCCAGGTGATCGTCTCCACCGAGAGAAACGGCACACGCCTGTTCCGGTTCTGCCAGGACGGCCTGATCGATCCCAAACCGGTCGCTGTCAATGCGAAATTGGCGCCAGATACGCAGAGCCCGGTCGTCGTCGGCGCTCGGCTGTTTGGGGGCGGGGGTGGATTGCACTGCCTTGATCTAAAAAACGGCTTGAAACAAATCTGGCTTGCCGATGAGGGCGTCTTTGACGACCACGTCTCACTCATCGCTTCGGATCGCCAGGTCCTGGCTTCGGGCATGAAAGGAGAGCTGTGGCTCATTGACGCCCTTGCCCCCAGTTACAAGGTGCTGGGCAAGCTCACGGTTCTGGAGGACGAAACCGGCCTCTACGCGCATCCGGCGGTGGTCGGCAACCGGCTCTACCTCCGCGGCAACGACGCCGTTTATTGCTTCTCCCTTCCATCATGATCTGCCGCTCGGCGGGCCGATCAACTACAATGCGAATCGAATGGCCGCCATTGGGCATGTCCTCTTGCCGCTGAAACATTATTTTGTCACCCTGAGAATCTTGATTTAAGACAGCGACGGCAGCCGCATTCCGCCCGCCCCAGCGCTGAGAAAGAGAAGGGCGTCCCGAGCATGACAGTCTTGTTGAGTGGGCAGGCGCTTGCAAAGGCGTATGGTCCACGCCCGTTGTTCGCCAATATCTCCGTGGATCTGCGCGCCGGCGAACGTGTTGGCCTGATCGGCCCCAACGGATCGGGCAAATCAACACTTTTGAAGCTCCTTGCCGGCATCGAGCTCTCCGATCAAGGCACGATAGCACTGCGCCGGACGGTGCGGTTGGGATATTTACCTCAGGAGGCCGGGCTTGCCCTCGATATGACGGTGAAGGAAGTTCTTGCCAGCGCCCTCATGAACGATCCCGGCGAGGAGCATGAACGCGCGACACAGGTCGGCATCACCTTGGGGAGAGCGGGCCTTGGAAACGGCGAGCAGAGGGTGGGGACGCTCTCAGGGGGTTGGCTCAGACGGGTTGCGATCGCCAGGGAACTCGTGCGCCGGCCGGATCTTTTGTTTTTGGACGAGCCAACCAACCATCTGGACCTCGAAGGCATCCTCTGGTTGGAGGAACTGCTGGAGGAAGCGCCCTTTACATACATCGTGGTCAGCCACGACCGCTACTTCCTCGAAAACGTCACCAACCAGGTCATCGAAGTCGACCGCGTGTATCCGGATGGCTACTTCCGAGTAGCCGGGTCCTACAGCGAATTCCTCAGCCGGCGGGCCGAGTTCCTGGCTGGCCAGGTGCGGCAACAGCAGTCGCTCGCCAGCAAGGTGCGTCGCGAAGTCGCCTGGCTCCAGCGCGGGGCTCGGGCGCGCACCGGTAAATCGAGCGCGCGCATCCAGGAGGCAACCCGCCTCGGCAGCGATTTGCAAGCGATCCGGGCTCGTAATGCTCCGGCCGGGCAGGCTGGTATCGATTTTGTCGCCACAGGGCGGAAGTCCGCCAAACTGTTGAGCGCACAGGGCCTTTCCAAGGTGTTGGGTGGTCGCGTGCTCTTCACCGACCTGTCCTTCACGCTATCGCCCGGAGTGAGAATGGGAGTCCTCGGCCCCAACGGTAGTGGCAAAACCACGTTGCTCCGGGTGTTAGCCGGCGAGACGGCGCCCGACGCAGGAACTGTCGTACGGGCCGAAGGCCTGCGCGTGGTCGCCTTCGATCAGGATCGTCGCCAACTGGATCGAACCGTAACGCTACGCCGGGCATTAGCGCCCAATGCCGACGAGGTGCTCTACCGAGACCGGCCGATCCACGTTTCGGCCTGGGCGAAGCGCTTCCTGTTCGGCCCCGAGCAGCTGGATCAATCCGTCGCCGATTTGTCCGGTGGTGAGCAAGCGCGCATCCTGATCGCTCGACTGATGCTTCAGCCAGCGGACGTGCTGCTGCTGGACGAGCCGACGAACGACTTAGACATTGCGACGCTCGAGGTGCTCGAAGAAAGTCTGACAGAGTTCCCCGGCGCCCTTGTGATGGTCACGCACGACCGCTCTCTGTTGGATCGCCTGTGTACGGAGATATTGGGCCTGGATGGCCAGGGGCGCGCCACAGTGTTCGCCGACTATACCCAGTGGGCAGCCGCTCAGCGCGTACTTGCTGATGCCAAACCCGGGCCGGCCATATCCCTCGCAAAAACCGCCAAAACCGCGCGGGGAAGCGCTGGCCGTCTTTCCTACCATGAGCAACGCGAATGGGACGGCATGGAGGCGCGTATCCTTGCGGCCGAGCAAGCGCTGGCCGCCAGGCAACAAGATGTGGAGGCGGCAGGGCGCGGCACCGATCATGTGTGGCTCCAGGAGTCCTGCCGAGCGTTGCAGGCAGCCCAGGAGGCCGTCGAGAAGCTGTACGGCCGGTGGCAGGAATTGGAGACGAAACGAACGCGACCTGGCCCTTCCTAACGAATCAGGATGACTTCCCGCGCGACCGAAAGTTTGTGGAGGAGTGCTACGCTGGTAGATGACTTGATCGAAGACGGCGCGAGAATCGTCGAGCAATTGCCGCAAGAAGGTTTCGAGGTGACGGCTGCCCTTTGGCTGAAGGCCGCCGAGGACGGGCAGTGGTATTTCTACATCGTGTCCCCGGTTGCCGAAAGTCAACGCCTGAGCGAGGCCTACCGGCGGCTCCATACTCTCATCCGGCGAATGCCTCAGCCCCTCTGGATCGACCCGCTTGAGGTCAAGCTGATCGGGCCGAGCAATCCGATTGCCAGGGATGTCCTTGCCATTCACAACCGCGCTCCTGGCGCGAAGACGTGTCCGATCCGGTGGGGAGGTGAGCAACTTGGCAACGTCCGTGTGGACGGAGCCTACCTCTATCCGCTGCCGGGCGCGGCTTCAAGTTAGAGCCTATGTTGCTGTGGCGTTCGAGAAAATAATGAACGCGGCGGGAAACGGTTTCAGGGCAATTGGCCGAGTCTGGCTTCGCGAAAACTGAAGCGACACCATTTTCCGCCCGATGAATTGATCCCCGTTCTCAAGAATCTCCCAGGGGACGAGTTGCTGGCATTTGGATTCTCGACACGGCAATTTGGTACGCGGCGCCCTCGTTTGGCCTGATGGCCCGCTAAGTGGATTTAGCGTGTTGAGAAACCGACCTTTTTTGGACTGAGCCCACTAGGTGCCGGCTACCGCGACTTCGTTTGGTTCTCGATCGCGAGTTGACCGGCCTTGGAGAGCATTTCTTCCAAGCGACCGTGGGCGACAATCTTGCCGGATGCGTCGATCACAAATGTGATCGGGATTTGGTGAACGGCGAATTTGTCAAACAGGTCACCCCATGCCGCCCGGCCTTGCGTGGGGGGCGAGTCGATCACGATCGGGTAGCCAAGCTTTTTATCTGCGACCTTCTTCATCACGGAGTTGCGGTCGGTGCCTGCGGTATGAATTCCGACCAGGGCCAGGTTGGTCACGCCGGCGACTTGCCAGGCCCTGTAAACCTCGGACAGCCGTTCGAGGTCCGGATCACAAGGACCGCACCAAGTCGCCCAGAAGTCGATGACGACGACTTTGCCCGCCAACTGTTCCCACGAAATAGGCTGGGAGTTTAGCCAAGTTTCATGCGGAAGTTGCGGCGCCCTTTGGCCGATCAGTGCGTCCAGCGCTTTTTGGCGGCGATCGACTTCGTCTTTGTCGACCTTGGCTTTTTGTCGCATTTCGAGGAGCTGCTCGGGGTTGATGTCGATGTTGCCAGTCTTGGGCTGCTTGAACTGACCGAAATAAGCGCCATGCTCGCCTTTCACGGAGACCGACGTTCCGGCAGGGACCTCGATCACACCGAAGGATTTGTCGTCGACAACGGGGTTCAACTTCAGGGAATTAACCTCAATGTCCTTCCGCCACTGCAATAGGGGCCGGTTCTCACAGAGGCCCTCGCGGCCGAACTTCTGAAATGCGAGTTGAACGGTCCGATACGGAAACCAGATCCCGGGACGGATCTCCCGCAAATCGTCGACAAAGCTGATCCCGGTAGGCATCTTCTCACACCACCCGGGCTCGCGCCACTCATGACGCACGGCAATCAGGTTGCGGTCGCGCGCCAACCAAAGGAAGAAATAGTTGTCATAGTTGGGCCCACTTCGCATCCCGTGAGGGAGGTTACATTTCAGTTTGTGGCAATGAAGGTCACCTGCCCGCTCATCTCCGACGTATTCGACGGTCATCTTGTACTTGTTGATCACGTCGAACGAACCGGAGCACAGAAACCCAGACAAGGACTGGCGGTTCCGATCACCGCGAAAAACCGTCGTATGGGCGCGCACCAGTCGCATTTCTTCGGGACCGCCGAGGGAAAGGGTTGCGTATTGTTGAGCATTGGGATCGTTCGCGCCACGGTCGTATCGTGAAAACTCCCGGAACTGTCGACCGTCGTAGCATTGTCGAATCGAGTGCGAGTTTGTCTCGCCGCTGGCAAGCTTCATCTGTTCCTCTTCCGAGTAGATGAGTCGATTTCCAGCTAGTAGGCTTCGTTCGTAAGTCCTCGTGGCGCTGTACATGCCGGCTGTGCTCCACCCAGACGCATTCAACACCTGATAGCGGTTTGTTGTCGCCACCTCGAACTGGTCGTATTTCGTTTCTTCCGCGGCGAGCCGGTTCAGGATGGAGTCGAGCGTCGTGCTCGCATCGGCGCGCGCGGGACCGAGGTGCTGCGGACTGTCTTCGAGCTGGCCATCGGCGCCTACCACGAATTTCGGCAGCGAGTCGGGGATGTCAGGAAGTTTGAATAAGTCGGGGGACAACGCGGGGTCGAGGGTTGCTTTCTCGATAGACAGTCGTCGCGTCCACTGCGGCGCAGCCGATTTCTTCCCGTCGCCATCCCAACCGAAACCCTCCGATGTGACAACCGTGGGCAGCCAAATTCCCTTGGCGACCTCATGCCACTTCGTCACACGGGTTTCATCGCCGGGCTCCTCTTTTCCCTTGCGAAACCATGCCGTCCGGCACCGAGCCACATGGTAGTTGCGATCCTTTGCCAGCCAGAGGTACTGGATCGAAGGGGTCTCCTTCGTGTAATACCAACGCCGCACTTTCACCTTCACGCAATCGAGGTCGTCAAGCTTTTCCTCGCCGATCAGCTCGGCTTCGACTTTGTAAAACTCGAACACGGAGCCCCGCTCGACGGGATGGCGGCGCACCTTGGGATGCGACTTCATCGCCTCGGTTCCCTGCAAGTAGATGGACAGCGGGAAGTTGACTTCCAATGTGAAGATCCCCCAGCAGTGAGGGGGGACTATTTGCGCTGGTTCGTACCGTGCGTGATAGACGGCTGCACTGTTCCCCTCTTCGATGGCGACCGTCTGCGTGCCGTCGAATACCGCGATTCGTTTTCCAGTGCGTTTTTCGCCCGATGTGAGTGAGACGACATCGTCCCCGGAGAAGAAGTAGCGACTTCCTTGCGTTACCACGCGATCGATTTCTTCGGTTGCTCTCAATACCGACGGACCGAAACCGATCGTCTCCGACCTTCTCTCCTTCGGTTTCGGGTGGAAGATCCCTGATGTCTTCACTGTCGCGTCAAGGTTCTGGAGGCGCGCCTCATTCTCGCGCACTTTGACGATCAGCTTAGCGATGTCGGTTGCGTTTGGGTCTCGATCCGGTTCGGCACGCTTGGCCGATTCGGCGTTGGGTTTGGCCGGTCGGGGATCGGTCGTCGCCGGCTCCTGGGCCTCGCTTCGTTCGCTTTTTTCGGCCGTCCCTCCCGACGTCGTCCACGCGCCGCTGCCCAAGCCAACGAGCAACAGCAAAATCGCGCCTGGAAGCCAGTCCCAAGTTTTGGGCTCCGGGCTGCGATCCTCCGAGAGCACGCGGCGGACTCGGGTCACCAAGGTGCCTCCGGTAGCAGCCAGCGCGGGCTCGGGAATCCTCTGTCGCAGCTCCTCGAGCGCAAAGAGCATGCGCCCGAAAGTGGCTCGGTCCCCAATGAGAGAGACCGCCAAGTCGTCGCAGCAGTTTTCCCGCTCCTGACGAATTCGTCGGGATAGCCACCACACGGCCGGGTGATAGAAAAAGAGGGTCTCGGCCAACACCTGGAATGCGTTGACAAGCCAGTCGTGACGGCGAATGTGAGCCAACTCGTGTGCCAGCAGGGCTTCCAATTGCCTCGCGCTTAGACCGGTCAGGACGCAGACCAGCAATAGGATCATTGGACGTAGGTATCCGACAGCCATCGGGATGCGGACGCGAACTGACTTGGCAATGCGGATTGATCGCCGCAAATTGAGTCGCCGTGCGAGATCGGCCAACGCCTGCTCGACGGAGTCTGGTACTGGTGAAATTCCGATACGTCGCAGCCGCCACTGAGTCCAAAGCCCCCAGATCGGTCGAATGGCAAAGAGCACGATACCTGCGAACCAAAGGGACACAATGAACGACAGGCGCGGTTCAATGGCGGCTCGAAATCTGCCGAGCCAAGGTTTGCCCGGCTGATCGCCTGATAAAAACAGAAATGGGGATGCATTTGCACGGCGATCCTCGGCCGATGAAGGCTCGTGATCTGGCCCCGATTGAGACGCCTCACGATCGGACATCGGTCCCTCAACAGAGTCCGATTGAATGCCAGGAGTTGAGGACTTCGACGCGAAGACGTGCAGTGGGGTAGAACCGTCCGCACCGCTGAGAGCCTGTGAAGAATTCCCTTTTACAAAAATAACGTCCCGACAGCTGTCCAGGGCGGGGGCCTGGCGCTAAAACCTTTGTCATGGACACAAACCGCGTCACTTGCGCCAACCTGCTCAGCCCC
>Ga0208565_1000465_pt1 | contig 30123 bp, 31 predicted proteins | sample Sb_taG_7_FD_187706 | JGI IMG/M metagenome (GOLD analysis project Ga0208565, IMG submission 187706) | Peat soil microbial communities from Weissenstadt, Germany - Sb_50d_2_FS metaG (SPAdes) (version 2) | ecosystem: Environmental > Terrestrial > Soil > Wetlands > Peat | place: Germany...
TGCGGGTGAAGATGGTCTGGTCGGGCATGTGCCACTCCGACGAGCACCTGCGCACCGGCGACATCAGCCAGACGCCCGAGGTGCTCGAGATGATGGGCGTGAAGTCCATGTTCCCGGTGGTCGGCGGGCACGAGGGGGCGGGCATCGTGACCGACGTCGGTGACAACGTGACCCAGGTTGCCGAGGGCGACCACGTCGCCGTTTCCTTCATCCCCTCCTGCGGGACCTGCCACTGGTGTGCGTCGGGTCGTCAGAACCTCTGCGACCTCGGGATGATGACGCTGGCCGGCGGCATGATCAGCGACGGCACCTACCGCTATCACCTGGCGGGCGAGAACCTGAACCGGATGGCGCAGCTCGGCACGTTCGCCGACGAGATGGTGGTTCATGAGAACTCTTTGGTGCGCATCAACCCCTGGGACAACATGAAGGCCGCCGCGCTCATCAGCTGCGGCATCGCCACCGGGTTCGGCTCGGCGGTCGACCGGGCGAAGGTCAAGCCGGGCGAGACGGTGGTGGTCGCCGGCTGCGGCGGCGTGGGATCGGGCGCCATCCAGGGCGCCCGCATCGCGGGGGCACGGCACATCGTTGCGGTCGACCCGGTGCCCTTCAAGCTCGAGAAGGCCAAGGAGATCGGGGCCACGCACACGGCGGCGTCGCTGCTCGACGCGCAGATGATGCTCCCCGAGCTCACCATGGGCCGCAACGCCGACGTGGTGATCCTCACGCCGGGCGGCCTGAAGGGCGACATGATCGCGGCGGCATGTGCCTGCGGGTCGAAGGACGCCCGCATCGTGGCGACCGCCATCGCGCCCTTCCACCAGATGGACGTCCAGCTCAACCTGTTCAACCTGGCCATGTTCAACCAGTCGCTGCTCGGCACGGTCTTCGGCTCGCAGAGCCCGCGGGTGCAGGTGCCGAACCTGCTCAACCTCTTCGAGGCGGGCCAGCTGAAGATCGACGAGCTGATCACCCAGGAGTACACGCTCGACCAGGTGCAGCAGGGCTACGACGACCAGGCCGCCGGGACGATCGTCCGCGGCGTGGTCACGTTCGACAGCTGATCCCCGCGCCGCGCCGGCGCCGGCGCGGCCGGGTCAGGTACCGAGGTGACGGCTGAACCCCTCGGGGATCACGAGGTCGTCGGGATGCAGCTGGTGGATGGACCGGTGCCCCAGCCCGAGGAGCGCCGACTCGACTCCGCCACGCATGATGTCGAGCACGTTCTCCACCCCGGCCTGGCCGTTGGCCGCCAGGCCCCACAGGTAGGCGCGGCCGATCATGACGGCCCGTGCGCCGAGCGCCACGGCCTTGACCACGTCGCTGCCGCGCCGGATGCCCCCGTCGAGGAGGACCTCGACCTGGTCGCCGACGGCCTCGGCGACGGACGGCAGGGCCCGGATGGTCGCCGGGGTCCCGTCGAGGTTGTTGCCGCCATGGTTCGACACCGAGATGGCGGTGACGCCCGCGTCCACGGCCCGCTTCGCGTCGTCGACGCGGGTCACGCCCTTGAGCATGAAGGGGCCTCCCCACTGCTCGCGGAGCCAGGCCACGTCGTCCCAGCTCGGAGGCGGTGTCTGCATCCACTCGCCGTAGGCGCCGAAGAACGTCGGCCCCTTCTGCCCCTTCTCCACCATGTTCGGCGTCGTCAGGTCCGGCCGCTTCCCGGTCTTGGCGAAGGAGAGGAACCAGCTTGGGTTGGCCAGGGCCTCCGGGGCGAAACGCGCCATCGCCCGCAGGTTCACCGTCTCGGGGATGGTCGGGCTGCCCCAGTCCCGTCCGTGCGAGAAGGACCAGTCCAGTGTCGCGATGAGCCCCACCGCACCCGCGGCGCGCGCCCGCTCGACCCGCGCCAGGATCTGGTCCCTCGTGCCGATCCAGTAGATCTGGAAGAACGTCTGCGGGCAGGCCGCCACGACCTCCTCGATCGGCATGCTGGCGAACGAGCTGAGGCCCATGGCGGTGCCCCGCGCCGCAGCCGCCCGCGCCACGGCCACCTCGCCCTCGGGGTGCACCGCCTGGACGCCGGTGGGGGAGATGAGGACTGGGAACGAGACCTCCTGGCCCATGACCTTGGTGGTCAGGTCCCTGCTGTCGGCGAGACCGGCCACGTGCGGTGCGAACCCGAGCTCGCTGAAGGCGGTGACGTTGTCCTCCACGGTGATCCCGCGCTCGGAGCCGGCGATCAGCGCGCCGTACACCGACTTGGGCAGGCGTTTTTTCGCCCTCCGCTGCGCCTCGGCGACCGTCTCGAACCACTTGTTAGCCATTCCGACCCTCTCGTGATGCCCCATCCGTCCCGCTCTCGCAGGTGCATCGGCGACCGGGAGACTCTACGCGCCGCAGGCCCCGGCCCCACTCCGGGTGCTCCTGGGGAAGGCCGGGTGTCCCGTTGGCAGGGTCGGCGAGGTGCCTGATGCCGGCGCCGACGCCCTCAGCCCAGGCCCCGCTCCAGCCCGTCCCACGACCAACGGGGAACCGGCCTGTTCGGCGGCACGACGGCGTCCGGTGGGGCGTAGGACATCACCTCGCTGACCGCCCACGTCATGTAGGCCCGCAGGGCGGAGCGGAACTCGGGATCGTCGGGCAGGCCGGCGTCGTCGGCCGCCTTGACGAAGCAGTCGATGAAGCGCCGCCCGAGGTCCTCCTTCGCCTGCGTGCGTGCGTGGAGCTCCAGCATGGCCGAGTGCCCCCCGCACGAGCCGGAGTACTCCGCCGGGCCGCCGAGTGCCTCGGCCCAGTAGCGAGCGAGGTGCTCGATGTGGTTCGGGTCGCCCGGGTGCGAGAAGGGGTGGTTCAGCACCGGGTCGTCGAGGCAGCGCTGATGATGCGCGGCGGCAACGCGCAAGAAGGCGGGCCTCCCACCGGCATGCTCGTAGAGGGACGGCCGTTCCATCGGACTCAGAGTGGCACACCCACCGCATCCCTAACATGACCAAATGAGCACGGACATTCGGGACGCGGTGCCGGGCGACATCCCCTCGGTGCTGGACCTGTGGCGAGGATCGGCGGCGCCGACCTCCACCGATACGGCTGACGCCCTCACCGGCCTCCTGCGCCGCGACCCCGGGGCGCTCGTGGTGGCTGAGTCGTCCGGGCAGATCGTCGGTTCGGTCATCGCCGGCTGGGACGGTTGGCGCGGATCCATCTACCGGCTCGCGGTGGCCCCGGCGTACCGTCGCTCCGGGCTGGGCGGGCGTCTCCTTCGTGAGGCGGAGCACCGCCTCACCGCGCTCGGGACCCGCAGGATGCACGCCATCGTCGTCGGGTCCGACACCCGTGCGGTGGCCTTCTGGGAGTCGACGGACTGGGAGTACCAGAGCGGGCAGCTCCGCTACGCCAAGGGGTAGCCCTACGGTCCGCCCTCCTCAGGTGCGTCCCTGAGCCGCGCCGGCGCGGCCTGGCGCGAAGTGGCCGGCCCGGCCGCCAGCGTGGTGCGCAGCGAGCGGGACGACCACACCCGGGACCGCCAAGAGACGCGCGGGACCAGCGGCACGACCGTGCGCGCCTGGGCGCACCCGGCCCAGACGCCGGCAGCGTAGGCGGCGTCGTCGGCAATGTGAAGGGCGGTGTAGCGCACCGGGTCCATCACCTCGGGGTTGTCTGCCCAGTCCCTCAGCGCGGGAATGAGCAGTGCGAGCGCGGCCTTCCGCCGGGTCCGGCGGAAGGCCAGTCCGAGCAGCAGCACGGGGGACCAGGCACGCGCCAGGTTGCCCAGTGAGGGCATCGCCGAGCGAGCCGTGCCACCCCCGGCGATGCGCATCGCCACCGCCACCGGGTCGCGCACGAGACCCGTGAGGCGGTTGGCGAGGATGCCGACGGACACCGCCAGCGTGGCCCACGCCAGGACCGGTCGGCGGGCCAGCGCCAGCACCCACACCGCCAGCGACCACGCGGACGTGTGGAGTGGGGCCACGGCGTCGCCGTGGCGGAGCGCCAGCGGCCCGGCGGACGACCCGTAGAAGGCCTGGCGCGTCAACAGGGACCCGAGGGACGCCGGCCCCCCGTGCTCGACGGTGCCGGCGGGCACGTAGCGCACGTCCCACCCGGCCTGCCCGAGGCGCCACACCAGGTCGACATCCTCACCGCCGCGCAGGCCCGGATCGAAGAGGTCGGGGCCGGCCACCACGGCGGACCGGACGAGGAGGGCCGCGCTCGGCACGAAGGGGATCGGGCTGCCCGGCCGCACCAGCCCCTCCCGGGGGCCCCGGTCGAGCGACGAGCGCACCGCCTCGTACCGGGACAGCGCGCTCGCCGCCCCCGCCGGGGTGGCGTGGACGATGCGGGGCGCCACTGCGGCCACGAGCGGGTCGTCGAAGTGGCCGAGGAGCGGGACGAGCCACCCATCAGACGGCACGCAGTCGGAGTCCACGAAGGCGACCAGCGGGCTGTCGGTGGCGGCCAGGCCCGCGTTGCGGGCGATCGAAGGGCCGGCGTTGGTCGTCAGGCCGACGAACCGGGCACCGTGTCGCTCGGCGATCTCCTTGGTGGCTTCCGCGTCGGCCGACGCGTCGTCGATCACGACGCACGCCAGGCCGCCGAGCGCGCCGAGCAGCCGTTCGAGCTGTGCCGGCCGGTCCCGCACCGGCACGACCACCGTGACGTCGCCGGAGCCGAAGGCTGTGGCTCCCGGCCGCGGGGCGAACGCCCCCGCCGACACCAGGCGCCGCGCCAGCAGCTGTGCCGCCCTGCTCGCGCCGACCGGAGCGCCCGACCTCCATCGCTGCACGAGGTCCCGGGCCCGGGGCGAAATCCGGAAGAGGCGGAGGGGGCTGCCCCCCAGGAGCACCGTCCCCTCGTCGAACTCCATCGTCGAGGGGTCCTCGGTCAGGACGAACGAGGCCGGGAGCGGCGTCGATGCACGAGGGGGTGCGGGCCGCAGTTCCGAGGGCGCGGAGGCGCCGGGGTGGAGCACCGCCCAATCTTGGCAGTCCCGGGCCGGGGATAGGCTGGGACGTTGCCCAGAGGAGGTCGGGATGCTGGCTGAAGATCGGGACACCGAGGACGTCGAAGAGCTGTCCGAAGAGGACCTCGACGAGCTCCTGGTGGAAGAGGTCTCCATCGACGGGATGTGCGGCGTCTATTGAGCGTGACCGAGGCGCCGCCGCCGGTGACGGCGTTCGCAGTCGAGAGTGCGTGGCGTCTGAACCCCCAGGTGGCGCTGCGCGACGAGGCGTTCGGCGCCTTGGCTTACCACTACGGCAACCGGCGGCTCGTGTTCCTCAAGTCGCGCTTGCTGGTCGACCTCGTGTCGTCGCTGGCTGAGTACCGGAGCGCGGCCGAGGCCATCACGGCCCTCGTTCCCGAGGACCGGCGCACCACCTACGAGCGGGCGCTCGCCCGGCTGGCTGCATCCGAGGTGATCGATGTCCGCTGACGCTGCGCCACTGCCGCTCAAGGAGCAATTCACCCGGGGCCTCGATGCCCCGATCTGCCTGACCTGGGAGCTGACCTACGCCTGCAACCTCGCCTGCGTGCACTGCCTGAGCTCCTCGGGCCGCCGCGACCCAGGCGAGCTCACACCGGACGAGGCCCGCGGCATCGTCGACGACATGGTCGACATGAAGGTCTTCTACGTCAACATCGGCGGTGGCGAGCCGATGCTGCGCCCCGACTTCTTCGACCTGGTCTCCTACGCCGTTGGGCGCAAGGTGGGCGTCAAGTTCTCGACCAACGGGACGAGGCTGACGCCGTCCCGCGCCGCGCAGCTTGCCGCCCTGGACTACCTCGACGTGCAGATCAGCATCGACGGCGCCACCGCCGCCACCAACGACGCCGTCCGGGGCGAGGGCTCGTTCGCCGCGGCGCGGCGCGCCATGGACAACCTCGCCGCGGCCGGTTTCGGCTCCTTCAAGGTCAGCGTCGTCGTGACCCGCCAGAACGTCGACGAGCTCGATGCGCTCGCTGCCATCGCGGACGGCTACGGCGCCCAGCTGCGGCTGACCCGCCTGCGCCCCTCGGGCCGGGCCGTGGACACCTGGGACGCCCTGCACCCGACGGCGGCGCAGCAGCGCATGCTCTACCACTGGCTGGTGGAGCGCCCCGGCGTGCTGACGGGCGACTCCTTCTTCCATCTCTCGGCCCTCGGCGAGCCCCTCGACGGGCTCAACCTGTGCGGGGCGGGCCGAGTCGTCTGCCTCATCGACCCCGTCGGCGATGTCTACGCGTGCCCCTTCGTCATCGACCGCCAATTCCTCGCCGGCAACGTGCGCGGCCCAGGTGGCTTCCCGGCCGTCTGGCGGGAGTCCGCGCTCTTCACCTCGCTGCGCGAGCCCCAGAGCGCGGGGGCCTGCGCGTCCTGTGGCTCGTTCGACGCCTGCCGGGGCGGGTGCATGGCGGCCAAGTTCTTCACCGGCCTGCCGCTCGACGGGCCGGACCCCGAGTGCGTGCACGGCCACGGTGAGGCCGCCCTGGCGGCGCTGGGCGAGCGGCCGCACTCGGTCCTCGGCCACTCGAAGGTCGGCCGGGACGGGACCCCGGTCCCGGTGCCCACGCCCGTCCGCTTCCGCTCGCCGGCCCGCGCCTGAGCAGCGTGGATCTCGGCGGCGCCACCTGGCCCCAGGTGGAGGCGACCGGGGGGCGCACCGTCCTGGCGGTGCCGCTGGGCTCGCTCGAACAGCACGGACCCCATCTGCCGCTCGACACCGACACCCGCATCGCCGTGGCGGTGGCGGCGGGGCTTTCGGCCCGCCGGGCGGGCGTCGCGGTGGCACCCGCGGTCGCGTACGGGGCCAGCGGCGAGCACGCCGGCTTCCCGGGCACGCTCCTGATCGGCCACGAGGCGCTGGCCGGCCTCCTCGTCGAGCTGGTGCGCTCCGCCCGCGGCTCGTTCGCCGGGGTCGCGCTCGTCAGCGCGCACGGAGGGAACGAGGAGGCCCTCTCCCTGTTGCAGGCGCGCTGCGCTGCCGAGGGGGATGACGTGCTGGTGTGGCGCGCCGCCACCCCTGGTGGGGATGCGCACGCCGGGCGGACGGAGACCTCGCTGATGCTGGCCATCGACGCCGCAGCCGTGCGGCTCGAGCTGGCCGAGGCTGGGTGCACGGAGCCCCTCGGCACCCTGCTGCCCCGTCTGCGCGCCGAAGGGGTGAGGCCGGTATCGTCCAACGGCGTGCTGGGTGACCCCGCGGGTGCGAGCGCCGATGAAGGCAGGGCGCTCCTCGACGCGCTCGTGACGGACTTGGCGTCCGCCGTGGCATCGCGCTGGTCCGAGCGGTGAGCCCCGCTGCCGTCGTCACGGGAGCGGCCCGAGGCATGGGCGCGGCGACGGTCGACGCGCTGGTGGCCGCCGGCTGGCAGGTGGTCGCGGTGGACCGCTGCGCCGACGAGCCCGCGCTCGACTACCCGCTCGCCGCCAAGTCCGACCTCGAGGAGGTTGCCGCCCGCCACGGCGCCGCCGTGCGGACGATGGTCGGGGACGTCCGCAGCCGGTCCGACATGCGTGCCGCGGTGGACGAGGCGATCCGGCACTTCGGGGGGGTGCAGGCCGCCGCCGCCGTGGCCGGCGTCATCGGCGGGGGACCACCGCTGTGGGAGGCGGACGACGCGCAGTGGGACGTCCTCTTCGACGTCAACGTCAACGGTGTGCGCAACCTGGCTGCGGCGGCCGTGCCGGCGTTGCTTGAGGCCCCCGAGCCCCGTCGCGGGCGTTTCGTGGCGGTGGCATCGGCCGCGGGGCTGCTCGGTCTGCCCCGCCTCAGCGGCTACAGCGCGTCGAAGCACGCGGTGATCGGGCTCGTGCGGTCGCTGGCCGCCGACCTGGCCGGCACCGGCATCACCGCCAACGCGGTGTGCCCCGGTTCCACGCGTGGGCCGATGCTGAATGCGTCGGCCGCCGTCTACGGCCTGGCGTCCGCCGAGGAGTTCGCCGTGCACCAACTGGTGGAGCGCCTGCTCGAGCCGGCGGAGCCCGCCGCCCTCATCGCCTGGTTGTGCGGTCCGGACTCCGGTGGTGTGACCGGGGCCGCGCTGCCCGTCGACGGCGGCATGACGACCTCGTAGGGACCCCGGACAGAGGAGGTTCGCCATGCCCCAGTGCACGCATCTGGACCAGATCGCCGATGTGGAGCCGCAGACCCCCCAGGGCTGCGGCGCCTGCATGGCCGTCGGGGGCACATGGGTCCACCTGCGGCTGTGCCTGTCGTGCGGCGAGGTGAACTGCTGCGACTCGTCGCCCAACCGGCATGCCACGGCGCACTTCCACCAGTCGGGTCATCCGCTCATCCAGTCCTTCCAGCCCGGCGAGGACTGGATCTGGTGCTACGTCGACGAGGTGGCGATGGAGCCGGGCTAGGTGCTCTTGCCGTAGGTAGTGTCGCGCCGCTCGGCGCGGGTCGACCCCACGTCGCGGACGGCCCGGCGCAGGTCGGCCACGAGCGCGGGCACGCTGCCGGCGCTGCCGGCGTGCACGGTGGCGTGCAGCGAGTCGGGCCGGTTCTGCCGGTCGAGGTACCAGCCCTCGGCGCCCAGGCGCTCGCCCACGGCGAAGATGTCGAGGGTGCCCGGGTCGCGGGCGCCGAAGGCCATGACCGTCGCCGGCGGGTCGCCACGCACCTCGAGGGCGTCGACGGACTCGATGCCGGCCCGCAGCACGCGCGCCGCGTCGTGCGCCGTGCGGGTGAGCTCGAGGTAGCCCGCCCGCCCGATGTGCATCAGGGCCGCCCAGGCTGCCGCGATCGGCCCCGCCGGCCGCGTCCCCGCCATCGCGGTCGAGGCGTAGAAGCCGCCGAGCCAGTCGGTGGTCACGAAGAGCTGCTTGCGGGCCAGCTCGTGTGTCCGGTACAGGATCACCGAGACGCCCTTCGACGCGTAGCCGTACTTGTGCACGTCGGCGGACATGGACGTCACCCCCGGCACCCGGAAGTCGAACGGCTCGCCGACGCGGCCGAGCTCGACCAGGAAGGGGAGGAGGAATCCGCCCATGCACGCGTCGACGTGGCACAGGACGCCGCGCTCGGCGGCGAGCGCGGCGATGGCGGTGATGGGGTCGATCACCCCCTGGGGGTAGGTCGGGGCCGAGCCCACGACCATGATGGTGTCGTCCGTGCAGGCGTCGGCCAGCGCGTCCGCGCTGACGCGGAAGTCCGCGTCGACCGGCACCCGGATCAGGTCGACGTCGAAGTAGTCCGCCGCCTTGGTGAAGGCGGCGTGTGCGCTCTCGCCCGCCACGACGCTCGGCCGTGCGATGCCGCGCTCGCGCCCGACGTCGCGCGCCGTCTTGACCGACTGCAGCAGGCTCTCGGTGCCGCCTGAGGTGAGGTACCCCTCGACGGCGCCGCCCGAGGCCGGGTCGTCAGCCCCGAGCAGCGTGGCCGTGTTGCAGATGATGTCGTGCTGCATGGTGCCGATGCTGGGAAAGGCCAGCACGTTGAGGCCGTTCTCGGCGCTGTAGAGCGCCAGCGCGTCGGCCAGCAGCTCGTGCACGTCGTCGCCGGCGGAGTAGACGAGGCTGAACACGCGGCCGCCCCGCCAGTCCTGGTCGTCCTGCTTCATGGCCAGCAGCCGCTGCATGACCTCGCCGCGGGGGAGGCCGTGCTCGGGCATCGGCGTATGGGGGAACGTGTCCACGGCGCGTTCTTAGCCCACTAGGCCCGCACCAGTGTGCGGCGCAGGGCCACCCGGTATCTTGGCCGCCGTGCCAGGGGGTTCGGGGTGAAGTTCGCCGTCACCTTCGGCCGCATGCACCCGCGCCTCTGGGTCGAGGCCGCCGAGGCGGCCGATCGGCTCGGCTTCGAGTCGGCCTGGCTGCCCGAGCATCTCGTCCTGCCGCTCGCTATGGCCGGCTCGCCCCGCGCCGGGGCAGAGCACCCGCCGATCCCCCCGACGACCCAGCTCTTCGATCCTGCCGCGCTGCTGTCCTACGTGGCGGCCCGCACGACCTCACTCCGGCTCGGCACGTACGTCTACCTGTTGGGCCTGCGCCATCCGTTCATTTCGGCGCGGGCCTTTGCCACCTTGGACTGGGTCTCGGGCGGGCGCGCCGTCATCGGGGCTGGCGCGGGCTGGCTGCGGTCGGAGTGGGAGGCGCTCGGCATCGATCCCGCCACCCGGGCGGCCCGGCTGGAGGAGGCCATCGTCGTGTGTCGCCGGCTGTGGACCGAGGAGACGATCGCCAACGACGGGCCCCACTTCCCCTTCGACGAGGTGGCCTTCGAGCCCAAGCCGGTGCAGCGGCCCATTCCCGTCCTCATCGGCGGGGAGTCGGCACAGGCCCTGCGCCGGGCCGGACGGCTGGGTGACGGCTGGATCGGCATGATGCACACACCCGACACGGCGGCGGACCAGGTGGGCGTCATCCGGGCCCACCGCCAGGAGGCGGGCCGGCTCGACCTGCCCTTCGAGGTGACGGTCGGCGGCGAGTGCGCGACCGAGGACGACGTGGTGGCCTGGAAGGCGGCCGGGGTGGACCGCCTCATCGTGTCACCCTGGCACCGCTCGGCCGAGGTGCTGAGTGCGATGGCGTCGTTCGCGGAGCGCTTCGTCGGGACCGCGGTGTGAGCCTGCGACCGGGCGCCTACGAGCTCCAGATGATCGCCTGGGGCTCGGTGTAGGCCAGCAGGCCGTAGTCGCCCCCGTCCCGCCCGACGCCCGACATCTTGAAGCCGCCGAACGGTGCGTCATGGTTGCGCTGTGCCGTGTTGATGCCGACGTGGCCCGCCTGGAGCCGCTTTGCCACCCGCAGAGCGCGGGCGCCGTCCTTGGAGAACACATAGTCGTAGAGCCCGAACTCCGTGTCGTTGGCGATGGCGATGCCCTCCTCCTCGTCGTCGAAGGGGATCATGGTGATGACCGGGCCGAAGATCTCCTCCCGCGCCACCCGCATGGTGTTGTCGCCGGTGATGAGCGTGGGCGCCACGTAGAAGCCCGTGGGCAGGTCGGCCGGCCGCTCGCCGCCGAGGACGACCTCGCCCCCGTCCTCCCTCGCCGTCTCGATGTGTGCCTCAATCCGCGCCCGCTGCGCGGCCGAGATCACCGGCCCGATGATGGTGGCCGTGTCGGTCGGATCGCCGACCTTGAGGAACCCGGCCATCTGCACCAGCCCGTCGCGGACCTGGTCGAAGAGGCTGCGGTGCACCACGGCCCGGGTGGGCGCGGTGCAGATCTGTCCCGAGTGGAACGACCACGTCGAGCCGATGCACCCGACGGCCCCCTTCACGTCGGCGTCGTCGAAGACGACGCAGGCACCCTTCCCGCCGAGCTCGAGCAGCGTGCGCTTCATGGTGCGCGCCGCCTTCTCGGCGATGGTGACCCCGACCTGGGTCGATCCCGTGAAGCTGACGCAGTCCACCTCGTCGGAGTCCACCAGCGCGGCGGAGGAGGCCGGACCGTTGCCGTTGACCAGGTTCACCACGCCGGGTGGGAACCCCACGTCGTTGAGGATGCGCACGAGCTCCACGATGGCGAGCGGGTCCTGGGGCGCCGGTTTCACCACGACGGTGTTGCCGGCCGCCAGCGCCGGCGCCACTTTGCCCGCCATGTTCACCATGGGGAAGTTGTACGACGTGATGCACGCGACGACGCCCAGCGGCTGGCGGTTGACCATGCCGCCGATGATCCCGCCCGGCGCCAACGGCGTCGCCTGTGCGGGCTGGGGCAACAGCGGCGTCTGCAGCACGGGGCGGGGGTCGCGGGCGTAGCGCTCGAAGCGGTCCGCCGCCACGGGGACCTGCATGCGCGAGCCGACCGTCGCCGTGGCACCGGTCTCGGCGATGACCAAGGGGAGGAGCTCGGACGACTTGGCGCGGATGGCCGCCGCCGCCTCCCGCATGAGGGCGCCGCGCTCCTCGGCCGACCAGGCCGCCCATCCGGGCTGGGCCTCCTTGGCCGCCGCGGCGGCGGCGAGGGCGTCGGACGCGCTGGCGTTCGGTGCCCGACCGACCAGGGCCTCGGTGGCGGGGTTGACGATCTCGTAGGTCCCATCGGACGCGTCGACCCACTTGCCCCCGATGAGGAGCTGGTGCTCGTCGCGCGTGGTTGTCTCGGCCATGTGTGCTCCCGGGTCGGCTGCGCCGGCGGATCTGACGGCGCGTCACATTCAACCCCGCCGTGCCTCCCGCCGCCAAAAACCCCTGCCCGGTCCGGTCACCTCGGCGGGCCCGCGGCCCTCGCCATGCGCCGCCTGCGACCCGGCGACATGGCCCCAAAACTGTAAACAGGAGCGTGGATAGTTTTGAAAGATGTCCTCCGTCCTCCCTTCCTCCTCCGTACGTGGTCCGCCGGCGTGGCTGGCCCCCTGGCAGCGGGGTTCCCGGGCGGGCGAGACTGGGCCCATGACGACCGAGGCGGCACCAGCGCCAGCCGAGGCCTTCCTCCTTCCCCTGGGCGACGAGGAGTCCGACGGCTTCTGGGAGGGCACGGCGGCCGGGGAACTGCGGGTCCAGGCCTGCGGCGCCTGCGGAGCGCTCCGGTTCCCGCCCCGGGTCATGTGCCCGGTTTGCCAGTCGACCGAGCGCTCGTGGCTGGCGGTCTCGGGCCGGGGGACGATCTGGTCCTTCGTGGTGGTGCATCCCCCGGTGCTCCCCGCCTACGCCCCGTACGCACCCTTCCCCGTGATCACGGTCACCCTGGCCGAGAAGCCCAGCCTGCGCATGGTGGGTAACCTGGTCACGGGGCCGGGCGGCGACATCAACGGCGTCGATCCCGCCACCATCGAGATCGGCGAGCCGGTCCGGGTCGTCTTCACCCCCCGCCCCCGTCCCGACGGGAGCGATGTCTACCTGCCCCAATGGGTGCGTGACCCGGACCCGGGGGCGGCCAATTCCGGCAATTCATGACTTTCGTCACTTCGCAAGGTCACATGACCTGTGGGATTGTCTAGATTAGAAGCGTCCACGGGGGATGAACGGAGTTTGGTCATGAGTCGGCCGGCCGATTTGGTCCCCACACCAGCGCGTCCCGACACCGGCTCCGACTACGCCAACGACGCCGTCGCCGGGATTGTGGGCGACTCTGTCCTCGGCAGCGCCGACGTGGCCCGGACCCGCGAGCGCCGCCGCCTCACCCGCCTGCGCCGCCTGGTGGCGGTGAGCGCGCTCGCGCTCGGCTGGATCGTGATCCGGAAGATGACGGGGCACGGCATCTTCCCCTCGGTGCACCTGCCCCACTGGCTCGGTGGTGCACTCCCCATCATCCTCATCGTCCTGATGCTCGGGGCCGTCATGGCCGCGCCTTTCCTCGGAGCCGGGCGCTCGCCTCACACCCTCATCCGTCCCGGCGAGACCTCGGTCGGCCTGGAGGACCTGGTAGGCATCGACGGCATCAAGGCTGAGGTGGTCCGCTCCATCAACCTGTTCCTCGCCCACCAGACGTTCCGCGACACCATGGGTGGATCGGCGCGCCGCGGCATCCTGTTCGAAGGGCCCCCGGGCACGGGCAAGACCTTCGTGGCCAAGGCCATGGCCAAGGAGGCCAACGTCCCCTTCTTGTTCGTCTCCGCGTCGGCCTTCCAGTCGATGTACTACGGCCAGACCAACCGCAAGATCCGCTCGTTCTTCAAGCAGCTCCGCAAGCACGCCCGCAAGGAGGGTGGCGCCATCGGCTTCATCGAGGAGATCGACGCCATCGGGGCCACCCGGCGCGGCATGGGCGGCAGCGGCGGGACCGAGGGCGTGTCCGGCGTCGTCAACGAGCTGCTGGTGCAGCTGCAGTCCTTCGACACCCCGACGCGGGGGCAGCGGTTCGCCTCGGCCTGGATCGACCTGGTCAACCGCTACCTGCCTGATGGCGGCAAGCTGCGCAAGCCCGCCGTGGTGCCCGCCAACGTGCTGGTCGTCGGCGCCACCAACCGCAAGGACGACCTCGACCCGGCGCTCATCCGTCCCGGCCGCTTCGACCGCACCATCTACTTCGGCCTGCCGGGACGCCGGGCCCGGGCCGACATCATCGCCTACTACCTGGGCAAGAAGGCCCACGCCGCCGATCTCGACGAGCACGGCGCCGTCGACGTGGTCGCCGGCATGACGTTCGGGTACTCGCCCGCCGCGCTGGAGCGGCTCATGGACGAGGGGCTCGTGATCGCGCTCACGCATGGCCGCTCCGCCATGACGATGTCCGACGTGGCCGAGGCCAAGATGCTGGTCGAGCTCGGCGTGACCGACGAGACCATCTACACGCCTGACGAGCGGGACCGGGTGGCCACCCATGAGGCGGGCCACGCCACCGTCGCCTACTTCGTGGGACAGACGCGCCAGCTCGACGTGCTCTCCATCGTCAAGCGGCGTGACTCGCTCGGGCTGCTCCAGCACTCCGACACCGAGGAGCGTTTCACCAAGAGCAGCGAGGAGCTGCACGCGCTGCTGCAGATCGCCATGGGCGGCATGGTGGCCGAGGAGCACTGGTTCGACGAGGTGTCGACCGGCCCGGCCTCCGACCTGGCCGCCGCGACCACCATCGGCGCCCAGATGATCGGAGCCTGCGGCATGGGGACCTCCCTGATCTCCGTGGCGGCGGCCGGCAGCGGCTACTTCGAGGGGAGCCTCGTCGACAAGGTGCTGGCCGACAAGGACGCCCGGGCCGAGCTGGACAAGCTGCTCATGGGCTCCTGCGACGCCGCGACGGCCATCGTGGCCACCCACCCCGAGGTCGTCGAGGCGTTGCGCGACGCCCTGCTCGAGCGGGACGAGCTGGTGGGCTCCGAGATCACCGACGTGATCGAGTCGGCGCTCCAGGTCGCCCCCGAGCCGGCGGTGATCTCGGAGCTCCGTCCGTCCAAGGCGGCCGGGGGCGGCGCCTGATCCACCCCGCAGCGGGGCGTCAGCGGGGCGGTCGCGGCCTGCCGCCGAGCATGCGCAGCACGAGCTGGCCCAGCCGGCCCGGCGGGCGACTGCGCCGTGCCGCCACGGCCTCGGCCTCGTGGTCGCGGGTGAGCGGGCCACCGAGGCGCCAGTACCGCCGCCCGCCCCCGCGGTAGCGCACGTAGTCGGGCACGGGCGGCAGTTTCCGTTTCGGCTTGCGGGGCCGCTTTGTCTTGGCCACGGGTCCCAGTGTGGCGCGTCGTCGGGTCGGTGCGGCGAAGCCGACCGCCCGGGGGGACGGCTACGAGCGCAGCGCGGCTGCGATGGCGGCGCCCGTCGCCGACGCGTTGAGGTAGGGCTCGGGGGCGTGGGCCCGGTGCCCGTTGTCGATGACGATCTCCTCGACGCGGGGCCCGAACTTCTCGACGAGCGAGACTGCCGCCGCATGGTCGCCGACGGCCCGGACGTTCACCCAGCGCTCGACGGAGCCGGGCCAGGCGCCCTGCCCGGCGACCGGCTTCGGTTCGAGGGTGTCGAACAGCATGGGCGCGGCGAGCGGAGAGCCGAGGGTGACGAACGTCCGGATCGGCCAGTCGGGATGGTTGGCCAGGGCCGTGTAGGACAGGACGGTCCCGAACGAGTGCGCGACGAGCACGCGGGTGTCGTCGGCCACCACGGACTCGATGCGGGCGCGGAGGCGGTCGCGCAGGTCGGGCTCGGTCAGCATGACGGTCACCATGTCGACGGTGCGTTCGAATGTCGCCTCACTGGCCGCCTGACCGAGCGCGGCGATGGCGTCCCCGCCCTGGAGCTCCGAGAGCGCCTCTGCCACCCCGGCGCGGGACTGCTCCAGCTGGCGGTCCTCGTCGCTCCCCGGGTGGCGGCGGAAGAGGTCGCCGTAGAAGCAGACCTCGACGTCGGTGCCGTCGAGGTCGACCCCGTGGTGCCACAGCCCGTCTCGTACCGCCGGCAGCCAGCGCGCCTTGAGCTCGTTGGGGCCCCACAGCTCGTTGAACGCACCGTGGACCAGGACGATGGGTGCCATGAGCGGTCAGCCTGCCAGGTGGGCGGTGTCGTTGTAGCCCCGCACGATCCAGCGCTCGGGGGTCACGACCAGCCGCGAGATGGACGTGTTGTCGGCGTTGATGAAAGCGAAGGGGTCCGAGTCGCTGGCCTGAGCGAGAATCTCCCCGATGGCGGCGCCGTGGCCGAAGACGATGACCCGCCCCCCGGGGTGGGCGTCGGCGATGCGCTCGATGGCGCGCCGCAGGCGGCCCCCGAACACCTCGCGTGACTCGGCGCCGGGGACCACGTCCCAACGTTGCTCGCGTAGCACCTGCTCGAACATGGGGTCGCGGTCCACGGCCTTCTGGCGCAGGTGGCCGCCCTCCCACTCGCCCAGGAACACCTCGCGCAGGTCCGCGTCGATGACGGGGTGGATGCCGGTCCGCTCCACGAGCGGCGCCGCCGTCTCGGCCGTGCGGCGCAGCGTGCTGACGTACATGCCGTCGAAGGGGTCGGCGACCAGGCGCAGCGCCACCCGCTCGGCCTGGTGCCGGCCCACCTCGGACAGCGGGGGGTCACCCTGGCCCTCCACGAGCTCGAAGGCTTCGCCCTCGACGGCGTCGGCCGACGCGCCGTGGCGGACGAGGAGGAGCTCGGTCGAGCCGGGCGGGCCCACGTAGGGCCTCTGGCTGAAGGTGCGGGGCGGCGTCACGGGCGCCGAGTGTACGGACGATCAGCGCGGCGCGTGCAGCTCGGGCGGCCCGTGCTCGTCGTCGTCCTCGACCACCTCCGCGTCAATCACGTTCGGGTCGTCGGCGGCGGCATCCTGCCCCCACCCGGCCGGTCCCCACCCGGCCGGTCCCGACCCGGACGTTCCTGTCCCTGGCGAGCGGAAGGTCGCGAAGAAGGTGCCCGGCCCCTGGGTGAAGCGGATCTGCACCGGCCGCCCGGCGTCGGGCCCGAGCTGCTCCCACAGCGGCAGCGCACGGCGGTGCACCAGGTAGCCCTGCACGCCGAGGGTGAGCCCCAGGTAGAGGAGGAAGCTCGCCCCCTCCAGTCCGACCGCCCCCGCATGGTTGCCGCCGGCGTCACCGGCGAAGTGCACCAGCAGCGACACCAGCCACAAGGCCATGGTCACGGCGTTTCCCTGTCGCACCGCCCATCCGTTGCTGGCCCACACCCGCATGGAGAGCCCGCGCAGCGCGCCCAGCCCCACGGCGCCGACGAGCATCGTGCCGAGCACCCAGACCCAGGCGGACCCGGACACGTGGTGGTCACCCGCGTAGGAGAGCATCTCGATGAGCCCGATGACCCCGATGACCACGGGGAGGCGGGGCTGGTACACCCGCGGCACCGGCCGCACCCTGACTTGGCGCAGCAGGACGAAGATGAGGATCAGCGTCCCGAGTGCGTAGGAGAAGAACGACATCGCCCGTCCACCCTATGGCCGGGGGGTGCCTATTGGGTCAGCAGCGGCCCCACCTCGACGCCGAAGCGCGCCGTCTGCTCGCAGAATTCCTCGGCGCTCCGTGCCATGAAGCGCACCTGCAGGTGGTTCACGCCCATGGCGACGAGCTCCCGCAGCGAATCCGCCACCTCCTCGCCGCGGCCGGAGAGGACCCACCCGGGCAGGTCCCACCCCGAGCCGCCCGTGGTCAGGTGGATCGGCTCGGCGATCGTGCCGATGTCGATCGGCGCCTCGCCGCGCAGCTCGGCCCGCAGCTCGCGCAGCCGGGCGATCTGGCCCGGCAGGTCGCGCCGCCGCGTCCCCTGGGGGAGCCACCCGTCGCCGAAGGCGGCCGTGCGCCGGATGGCCGCCGGCGAGGAGCCGCCGATCCAGATGGGGGGCCGGGGCTGGCGCACTGGGCGCGGGCCCAGGCCCATGTCACGCGCGGGGAAGCGCGGCCCGGGGAGCTCGGGGAACTCGTCGGTGAAGCAGCGGGCCAGCGCGGAGACCGCCTCGTCGGTGTGGTGCCCCCGCTCGTCGAAGCCGCCCGTCAACAACTCGTACTCCTCGGGTACGTGGCCCGCGCCCACGCCCACGATGAGGCGGCCGCCCGAGAGCCGGTCGATCGTCGACAGCTCCTTGGCCGCCCGCAGCGGGTGGCGCTGGGCGAGGATCAGCACGTGCGACAGGAGGTGGGTGCGCCTGGTGACCGCAGCCAACCAGCCGAGCGTGGCCGTCGTGTCGTACCAGGTGGTCCCCATGGCGTCGGCCAGGCGGCGCGGAATGGCGGTGTGGTCGCACACGCCGATGTAGAAGAAGCCCGCCTCGTCGGCCACCCGAGCGATGCGCGCCAGCTCTTCGGGGCCGGACTCCTTCTCCCAGTCGGCCACGTAGAGCGTCGACTGGGACTGAATGGGCAGCTGCATGCCGTAGACGACCTGTCCCTCCGGGACGGCGCGCACGACGTCGGCGGGCCTCGGGGCGGTGTCGGTCATGGTGTGCTCTCCCATCGGACGGGAACGGTCAGATGATGCCTCAGGCGAATGCGGAGACCGCCAGCGCCATCTCGGCGGGTGTGCCGAAGGTCGTCGCCAGCACCCGCGCCCGCTTGAGGTGCAGGTGCAGCGGCACCTCCCAGGTGTAGCCCATGCCCCCGTGCACCTGGATGGCGGCGCGTGCGTTGGCCAGCGCCGCCTCGTCGGCCAGCAGCTTGGCGCCCATCACCGCCCGGTCGACCAGCTCGTCCGGGGTGCGGCGGGCGCCCTCCGCCTCGAACGCGACGACGTCGGGCGCGTCGGCCAGGCAGGCCGCGGCGTGCACGGCGGCCCGGGCCACCTCGGCCCGCACGAGCATGTCGGCACAGATGTGCTTGACCGCCTGGAAGCTCCCGATCGGCTTGCCGAACTGGTGGCGCTCCTTGGCGTAGGCCACAGCCAGGTCGAGCGCCTCGGCCGCGTGCCCCACCTGCAGCGCGGCGGTGAGCAGCGAGCCGTCGCGCATCATGCGCCCGCCCGCGTCGGCCACCGGCTCGCCGGCCGGCAGGGACTCCAGCCGCCACAGCGGGGTGAGTGGGTCCAGCGGCTCGGTCACGCGGGTCGCGTCCGCCGCCTCAGGCGCCGGCGACACCAGGCGAGGCGTCGAGCGTCGGTCGTAGGCCGGCAGCACCAGCAGGCCGTCGAGCGAGGACAGGTGCTCCACGAGGATGGGTCCCGGCCCGGCACAGTGGAGGCCCACCTGGGCCCGTCCGTCGGACGAGCCCTCGATCATCCCGGACGATGCGGCGAGGAAGGTGCCCACCAGGGGCCCGGGGACGAGTGCCCGTCCCAGCTGCTCGAAGACGACCACCGCTTCCGCCATGCCCAGGCCGGTGCCGTCGGGCTCGGGCAGCGTGAGCGCGAAGACGCCCGTCTCACCCAGCGCGGTCCAGTCGCCGGCACCGATGGCCCGCTCCGCGCCCTCGTTGGCGCGCAGGTGCTCGAGTGGCAGCCGCCCGGCCACCATGGCCCGGACGCCCTCGGCCAGCTCGTGCTCGTCGTCGCCGACCCGGAAGTCCATCAGCGCGACCTCGGCAGGCCGAGGATCCGCTCGGCCACGATGTTGCGCTGCACCTGAGACGTGCCCGCGGCGATCGTCAGGTTGATGGACTTGAACCAGGCGTGCAGCTGCTCGCCGTTGCCCAGCACCTCGCCGTCGGGTCCCAGCAACGGGTCCGCGCACAGCGCGGCCCGGTCGAGCACCTCCATGGACAGGTCGCCCAGCGCCTGGGCGTGCTCGGAGAACGACAGCTTGAACACCGAACCGCCGATGCCCGGAACCCCGGTCTGCGCCGCCTCGGAGACGTTGCGCTTGGTGAGCGCCCACAGCGCGTCGAAGGCCGCCACGAGATGCCCGATGCGCCGGCGCAGGCCGTCGTCGCCGAGCAGGCCGAGCCGGTCGGCCACCCGGTACATCTCGCCCAGCAGCCGCATGCACTCGAGCAGTTCGCCGACGAACGCGGTGCCCCGCTCGAAGGAGAGGGTCACCATCGTCACGCGCCAGCCGTCGTTCTCCTCGCCCACGCGGTTGGCCACCGGGATGTGCACCGCGTTGAGGAATAGCTGGGCGAACTCGGTGGTGCCCTCAATGGTGCGCAGGGGCCGGATCTCTATGCCCGGCGAGTCCATCGGCATGATGAGCCAGCTGATGCCCTGGCGGCCCTCGTCGCCGGTGCGCACGAGGAGCTCGCAGAAGTCCGCCACCTCAGCGTGCGAGGTCCAGATCTTCGAGCCGGTGACCACGTAGTCGTCGCCGTCGCGCACCGCCCGCGTGCGGAGTGAGGCGAGGTCGCTGCCGGCGTCGGGCTCGCTAAAGCCCTGGCACCACACCTCCTGGCCGCGCAGGATGGCCGGGAGGTAGCGCTCCCTCTGCGCCGGCGTCCCCTCGGCAATGACCGTCGGACCGGCGTGGAGCAGTCCGACGAAGTTCACCCCGACGTAGGGCGCGCCGGCGCGCTCGCACTCCTCCTTGAAGATCAGCTGCTCGACTGGGGAGGCGCCGCGCCCGCCGCCCTCGGCCGGCCAGTCGACACCGGCGTAGCCGGCATCGAAGAGCGTGCGCTGCCAGCGCAGGTCGTGGGCCCGCCGGGCGGCCCAGTCGTCGTGGGGCGGCGGCTGACGGAAGCCGGGGACCGTCTCGGCCAGCCAGCCCCGTAGTTCCTCCCGGAACGCCTGCTCGGACGCGGTGTAGCGGAGGTCCATCCTTCAGCGGAACGCGGTGGCCGGCCTCAGGCCACGAAGTCGAGGCCGAACAGCTTTATCGCGTTGCCTCGCACGATCTTGCGGCGCTGCGCGTCGGTCAGGTCCGCCATCTGCTCCTCGGCGATCTGGCGCGTGCGTGGCCAGGTGGAGTCCGAGTGCGGGTAGTCGGACTCGTAGGTGATGTTGTCCTCCCCGATCTCGTCGACCGAGCGCAGCCCGTGGGCGTCGTCGAAGAAGCATCCCCACACGTGGTCCTTGAAGTAGCTCGACGGCTTCTCCGGCACGATGTCGGCAACGCCGCCCCAACCGCGGTTGTCCTCCCACACGCGGTCGGCCCGCTCCAGGATGTAGGGGATCCACCCGATCTGCCCCTCCGAGTAGGCCACCTTGAGCTCGGGGAAGCGCACGAAGGCCCCGCTGAAGAGGAAGTCGACCAGCGAGAAGGTGGCGTTGGTGTGGGTCAGCGTCGAACCCACCGCCGGTGGGGCGTCGGCCGAGGTCGAGGGCATCTTCGACGAGCTGCCGATGTGCATGTTGACGATCGTCTTCGTCTCGGCGCAGGCCCGGAAGAAGGGGTCCCAGTAGTGGTCGGGGTCGTGCACGCTGGGGAGGCCGAGGAACGGCGGGATCTCGCTGAAGCAGACGGCGCGCACGCCGCGCCCGGCGTTGCGCCGCACCTCCGCCGCCGCCAGCTCGGCGTCCCAGAGCGGGATCAGGCACAGCGGGATCAGCCGTCCACCCGTGTCGGCGCACCACTCCTCGACCATCCAGTCGTTGTAGGCCCTGATGCAGAGCAGCCCGAGCTCCCTGTCCTTGGCTTCGGTGAAGGTCTGGCCGCAGAAGCGGGGGAAGGTCGGGAAGCACAGCGCCGCCTCAACGTGGTTGGCGTCCATGTCGTCGAGCCGTGGCTTCACCTCGTAGGAGCCCGGCCGCATGTCCTCGTAGGTCACGCCCTTCATGGTCACCTCGTCGCGGGGCACTCCGACGGCGGAGTCGACGCGCAGCAGCGGCCGCTTGAGGTCCTCGTAGTACCACCAGTCGACGGGCGTGCCCGTGGACCCCGGCTTCACCTTGAGCTGGCCCCCGCGGTACTCGACCTCGGGCATCGGCGCCCGCACGATCCGCGGCCCGACCTCGAGGTACTTGGACGGGAGGCGGTCCTGCCAGACGTTGGGCGGCTCGACCACGTGGTCGTCGACCGAGATGATCATCGGCAGGGGCTCGGGCATGGTTATCGAGCGTAGCCCGGACCTGACGGGGCGTCAGAAGCGCAGAGAGCAGGGGCTCAGCCGAAGACCTCGGCGAAGAGGTCGAGCATGGCCTGCCAGGAGCGGCGGTCGGTGGGCTCGTGGTAGGCGATGCCGGGGATGTCGATCCCAGCGGCGCGGGTGTTGGTGAACGAGTGCACGGCGCCCCCGTAGACGACGAGCTGCCAGTCGACCCCGCCGGTCCGCATCTCCTCCTCGAAGGCGCGCCGCTGGTCGACGTCGACGATGGGGTCGTCGGCACCGATGAGCGCCAGCACCTTCCCCGTGATGTTGCGAGCGTCCTCGGGACGGGCCGTGGCGAGCCCGGAGTGGAACCCCACGACGGCCTTGAGGTCGGCCCCGCCGCGCGCCAGCTCCAGGGACAGCGTCCCGCCGAAGCAGTACCCGATGGCCGCCAGCCGGTCCGTGTCGGTGCGGGGCTCGGCGCACAACAGGTCGAGCCCCGCCGCCCCGATGGCCCGGGTGCGCTCGAGGTCCTCGCGGAACTCGCCGAGTCGCGCCATCATCTGGTCACGGTCGGCCAGCGGCACCCCGCCTCCGTGGTAGTCGAGTGCGAAGGCAACGTAGCCGAACTCCTCGGCCAGCCGGACTGCGCGGGAGCGGGCGTGGTCGTCGAGTCCGGGGCCCTCGTGGCAGACCAGGACGCCGGGTCGCCGCTCGGTGCCGCCGGGCAGGGCGAGCGTGCCGATCATGGTGCGGCCGTCGGCCTCGTAGGAGATGTCGCGCGTGGTGACCATGGGCGCACCGTACTCGGCGCCCGTCGACGCCATACTGGCCCCGATGCGCGGAGACAACGGCCGACGCCTGCAATCCGGATTGGCGGCGGCGCTGGCCGCCCTGTTGCTGGCGTCGTGCAGCTCGAACCCCTCGACGCCCCAGGCCGCGCCCGCCACCACGCGTCCGCCACCGTCGTCCTCGACGACCACCGCGACACCATCGTCCACGCTCCCCCCCGTGCCGACCTCGGGCCCCCTGCAGGCGGGACCTCCGATCCCCCTCCCCTTCTCGGCCGACCGTGTGACGGCCGCCGAGAGCCCTGACGGCTCGGTGTTCGTCGCCCCCCAGGACCCGACGAGCCCGTCACCCGCCGTGGCCTGGGTCGTGGACGGCAACGGCCCGGCCGCCATCGCCGAGCACGTGGCGACCGGGATCGCCGCCCTGGCGGCCGACAGCACGAACTTCTACGTCGCGACCTACTCGAACGTCTACGCCTACGACCGGGCGAGCGGCAACCAGGACGGGCAGTGGACGATGCCCACCGTCAACGCAGCCAACAGCTCCGACGACGACCTCGTCTCCATGGCGGCTGCCGGCGGCGGGGTGCTCGTCTCGGTCACGCAGGGTGACACGGTCAGCGTGTACCGCATCGACCCGTCGTCATCGGCGCGGCCGCATCGCCTGGTACAGGGCCTCGGTGACGCCATCGGGGCGGACGGCTCCGTCTACTACGAGCGCGCCGACCACCACCTCGCCGTGCTGCGCCCCGACGGTGCCATCGCCAGCGGTGCGGTGCTGCACCACACGCCGAACGGCCTGGGCGGTGGCGTGCAGTACGTCGACGGCGTCGCCGGCGGTGCGGTGTGGGTCAGCCAACCGGCCGGCCAGGGGCTCGATGCCGAGTTCACCACCTTCGACGCCACCACGCTCGCCGTGCTCGGGTCGTACACCGGCACGGTCACGAGCAGCGTGGTCGACACGGCGGCCGGCCCGCTCGTCCTGGAGCAGTCCGGCAGCTCACCGTCGTGCCCGCAGGGGACATCGCCGTCGTCGTGCGTCCTGCGCATCGACCAGCACGGCAACGTGAGCGATCCGGTCGGCGTCGGGGCCGCGGTGACCCTCGTCGGGCTCGGTCCGGCCGTCGTCGTGTCCGACACCTCGACCGGCCAGTTCGACCTCGTGCGCCTGTCGTAACTCCCTCACGGACCGCATGGAGCGGGTCGATTCCCTCTTCCTGCGGCTGAACCTGCTCTTCGACCCCGACCTCCGTGAGGCGCGGCGAAAGTCCGGCGTCACCCTGGTCGGCTACGCCGTCACCATCCTGGTGGACCTCCTCCTGCCGATCGTGGCGATCGTCTTCTACTTCGCGCTGGCGGTCCTTCTGGTCGTGCCGTTCAAGACGATCTCCCGGGAGCTCTTCGTTGCTGCTGCGTCGAACTCCAGCTGGAACAGGTAGGCGGTGGCCAGGCTCCGGTACGGCCGCCACGGCGCCGCGATCGTGAGCACGTCGTTCTGGGTGGGGAGGTGGTCCATCCCGTAGGCGCGCTGGAGCACCTTGCGCAATGCGAGGTCCCCGGGCAGGACGACGTCGGGACGGTCGAGGGCGATGATCAGCATCCCGTGCACCGTCCATGGCCCGACGCCGGTGATGGCCGTCAGCCGGGCCTCGATCTCCTCGTCGGTCATGGCGCGCAGGTCCTCGTCGCGCAGCGTGCCGTCGGCGAACTGCGCCGCCACCGAGCGCAGCGTCTCGACCTTCCGCCCCGACAACCCGGTCTGGCGGAGCACTGCCTTGTCCATCGCCAGCAGCTCGGCCGGTTCGGGCAGTCGGCCGCCGAAACCCGCGCACAGGCGCTCGAGGATGCGGCGGGTGGCGGCGACGGACAGCTGCTGGCCGGCGACCTGGAACACCAGCGCGCCGAAGGCGTCCATCGGTGGCAGGTCGGACAGCCATGCCCGCGGGTCGAAGTCGGGATTGGCCGCGATGATGCGGGCCAGCACGGGGTCGGCCTTGCGCAGGTGCGCCAAAGCCGCCACCGGGCCGGCCACGGCGACGGCACGCCGGGGGGCGCCGCTCAATAGTGCATCGCGACGCCGCCGTTGGGGCTGAGGAGCTGTCCCGTGACGAAGCTGCTGGCGTCCGAGGCGAGATACAGCACGCAGTACGCGATGTCCGACGTCACCCCCACCCGGCGCAATGGGGTCATGCGGGCCATCGGCTTCACCATGGCCGCCTTGGTCTCCTCGTTGACGGTCCCGTCGGGGTTCGTGTAGTAGCGCGCCGTCATGTTGGAGGGGACGAAGCCCGGCGCGACTGTGTTCACGCGCACGCCGTGCTCGCCCACCTCGACGGCCATCGACATGGTCAGCTGCGCCACCGCGGCCTTGCAGATGGCGTAGGGCCCGATGCCGGGCGCGGGTGTGAGCACGGCCGCGGAAGCCATGTTGATGATGGAGCCGCCGCCCTGCGCCACCATCACCTTGCCGGCGGCCTGGCATCCGTACACGACGCCCTTGAGGTTCACCGAAAGGATGCGATCGAACTCGTCGGGGTCGAGGTCGACAATTGAGCTGTCGATCATGATCCCCGCGATGTTGCACAGCACGTGGAGTCCGCCGTGGCGGGCCGTGATGTTGCCGACCAGCGTCGTCGCCGCACCGGGGACCGAGATGTCGATCTCCGCGCTCTCGGCCCTCCCGCCCTGATTCAGGATGCCACTCGCCGTCTCGGCCGCGGCAGGACGGTTGATGTCCGCGCAGACCACTGTGGCGCCGGCGGCCGCCAGCACCTCCGCCGTGGTGCGCCCGATGCTGCCGCCTGCCCCGGTGACGAGCGCCACCCGGCCCGTCAGGTCGAACGCGGCTCTCACACTCTGGGCGGTTTCCACCGGCGCACCTTACGCGCGCGATGGCCTTGCGATCAGGCCGCGTCCGCCCGTGGCTCAATCCGGAAGACCGGATAGTCAGCGGCGATCGCCTCGAATGCGCGCAACCGGGCCGTGCGGTCGACCGGGATGTGGGGGCGGGCCCCCGGCGCCAGCGCGAGGTAGCGGCGGAGGATGGGCGCCCGCAACGCCGGGTCGACCTCGACCAGCGACACCGACTCCCGCCTGCCGTGGCGCAGCTCGGCCCTGCCGCCGTCCGCCTCGAGGTTGCGCACCCAGTTCGCCTCCGACCCGAGCATGGAGACGAGATAGCGCTCACCCTCGTAGTCAGTGATCACGACCGGCAGCGAAACGGCTTTCCCGCTGCGGCGCCCCCGGACCTCGAGCGCACCGGCGCGGGACGGCATCAGGCCGGCGGAGAACGCGACAGCCGACAGCCGGTTCTGTATCTGCGCGAACCGTCTGGGGCGCCCACCCCGGTACAGCCAGCGCAGGTAATCGCCGTACGTCCACATGCCCCGATCGTGCGGCCGCCGTTCCGCATCCGCCAGGGCCGATGTGCTCTTACGCGCTCACACCTTCCAGCGCCAGCAGGGCGCGCTTCACCTTCAGGCCGCCGCCATAGCCGCCGATCCCGTTGCTCGCCAGCACGCGGTGACAGGGGACGATGATCGGGATGGGGTTGCGCCCGTTGGCCTGGCCCACGGCGCGCGGCCCCTTGGGGCGCCCGACCCGGCGGGCCAGCTCGCCGTAGCTGATCGTCTCGCCGTACCCGATGCGCGTCAGCTCGGCCCAGACCTCCTTCTGGAAAGGGGTGCCGTCGAGCTCCATGGGTACGTCGAATTCGGTGCGCTCGCCGGCGAAGTACTCCTCGAGCTGCGACGCCGTCTCCTTGAGAACGGGCGGGACGTCATCGTCGCGGCGCCCGTGTCGCCGCTCGTGGGGCAGCCAGACGCCGATCAGCACGTCGCCGTCGCACTCCAGGACGAGACGGCCGATCGGGGTGTCGAGGGGCATGGTGGCGGTGGGGGAGGTCGTCATGCTGCACGTCCTTTCATTGGTGGGGTGGGGAACTCGGCGTCCGGTATGGGGAGCGACCACAGGTGGGCCATGGCGTAGCTGCGCCACGGCCGCCAGCCGTCGGCGGCGGCGGTGAGACGCACGGGCTCGTCGGGCAGGCCGATCGCCCGCGCTGCTCGCCGGATGCCGAGGTCGGTCGGCATGAACGCGTCCGGGTCGCGCAGCGCGCGCATCGCCACGTACTCGGCCGTCCAGGGGCCGATGCCCGGGAGCCGCACCAGGGCGCGGCGCACCTCGAGCGGGTCTGCGCCGGGGTCGATGACCACGTCACCGCTCTCGACCGCGTCGGCCAGCGCGATGATCGCCCGCCGCCGCCCGGCCGGCATGGCGAAGACGCTCGGGTCGCGCCCGGCCAGCTCGATGAGCGCGGCCGGGGTGGGGAAGAGGTGGGTGACCGTGCCCGCCGGCTCGGGGAGCGCGTCGCCGGCCGCCTGCACGAGCCGGCCCGCCACCGTGCGAGCCCCGGGCACCGAGACCTGCTGACCGATCACGGCGCGCACGGCGAGCTCGAAGCCGTCGGCCGCGCCCGGCACCCGGCGTCCCGGGTCGTGCTCGACCACGGGGCCCACCAGCGCATCACCGCGCAGCGCCTCCCACACGGCGACGGGGTCGGCGTCGAGGTCGAGCAGTTGGCGGCAGCGCGAGACGGCGGTGGTGAGGTCGCGCAGATCGGAGAGCACGAGTTCGCCCTCCACGTAGGACGGGCCGCTCCCGTCGTCGCGCGCGTGGCCGTCGCGCCCGGGCGCGGACAGCGTGACGATGCCGTGGCCGTGGGGCAGGCGAAGGCTCCGCCGGTAGGACGAGCCGTCGAACGACTCCACGCCGGGCAGTGCGCGGGTACCGAGGAACTCGAGCGCCGACGCCGGGCTGAACGGGCGCCGGCAGGGCAGGCGGAGCGGGATGGCCTGCGTCGCACCCGTGCCCTCGCCGCCGCCGGTGTCTCTCCCTGCGTGCGCCGTCCTGGCGGCCCGTGCCCGCAGGCCACTCGGCGTGTCGGCGAAGATCTGGCGCACCGTGTCGTTGCACTGCCGCACGCTGGCGAAGCCGGCCGCGAACGCGACGTGCGCGACGGGGAGGCCCGTCGTCTCGAGCAGGATGCGCGCCGTCTGGCTGCGCTGGGCCCGCGCGATGGCGAGCGGCCCCGTCCCCACCTCCGCCGTGACGAGGCGGTTCAGTTGGCGTGTGCTGTACCCGAGGCGCCGCGCCAGTCCCTCGACCCCCTCACGGTCGACGATGCCGTCGCGGATGAGCCGCATCGCCCGCGCCACGACGTCGGCGCGGACGTTCCACTCCGGTGATCCCGGCGTGGCGTCGGGGCGGCAGCGGAGGCAGGCGCGGAAGCCGGCCTGCTGGGCGGCCGCGGCAGTCGCGTAGAAGTGGACGTTCTGCCGCTTGGGGGTGCGGGCCGGGCAGCTCGGCCGGCAGTAGATCCCGGTCGAGGTCACCGCGCAGAAGAACCAGCCGTCGAAGCGGGCGTCCTTGCTCTGTGCCGCCTGGTAGCAGCGGTCCGGGTCCTCGATCACGGGTGCCAGCGTGGCACGCCGCTGTGACGATTACTGGCGGGAATCGGACATTGCCGTCAGTGTGTCGTCCCCGTCCCTGTCGCCGCCCGTCGGACCTGGGCCAGGACGAGCCGGCGGTGGGTCGCCGCGTCGCCCCAGGCCCGCGACAGCGCCCAGGTGCGCTTCATGAAGAAGTGGAGGTCGCATTCCCACGTGTACCCGATGGCGCCGTGGACCTGCAGGGCCACCCGGGCGGCGAGGTCGGCGGCGTCGGACGCCATCGCCTTCGCCATGGACGCGTCGTGGGAGAGTGTCGGCTGCGCGGTGGCGAGGGACCAGGCGGCGCGGTAGGCGGCCGGGCGGGCGAACTCGAGGGCGACGCGGGCGTCGGCCAGGTGGTGCTTGACGGCCTGGAAGCTGCCGATCGGCTTGCCGAACTGGTGGCGCTCCCTCGCGTACACCGCCGTCATGGTGAGCATGCGGTCGGCCAGGCCGACGAGCAGCGCCGCGCTGCCGGCGGCGGCGCGGTCCGCCAGCAGCGACACGGCCGCCTCGGCGGCGACGCCGTAGGCCAGAAGCGTGTCCGAGTCGAGCGGCCAGTGCACGATGGAGAGATCACGCGACGAGCTGAGCGCCGGCATCGGATGCACGGTGCACGAGGCCGCGGGCACCGCGTGCAGCTGCCAGCCCGAGTCGGCGTCGCGGCATGCCAGCAGCAGAATGGCCACATCGCGGGCGCCGACGACGCGGGGCGTGCGCAGCGTGCCGTCCGCCGACACCGTGGTCGGCGACACGAGCCCATCCGCCGTGACGTCGACGCCCCCGACGGCGAAACTGGCGTCGTCCTCGACCAGTACGGCGAGCGCGGCGGCGGCCGCCGGGTCGGGCAGCAGTGCGGTGAGCGTCGGCGCAGCGAGCGCAGCGGTCTCGAGCAGGGGCTCGGGCAGGCAGGCCCGGCCCGCCTCCTCCAGCACCCCCACGAGATCGACATCGCCGAGGCCCAGTCCGCCCGCGGCTTCGGGCACGACGAGCGCGGGTGCTCCGAGCTCGGCCAGCACGGCCCAGCGGTTCCGGGCCAGCTCGGCCCGTCCGTCCTCGTCGGCCAGCTCGAACGCGCGCAGCGCGTCGGGGCTGCACTCGGTGTCGAGGACCGTGCGGACGCCCTCGCGCAGCGCGTCCTGCTCGTCGGTGAACGCGAAGTCCACGGCCGGGGCCCGCTCAGCCCCGGGGCAGCCCGAGCAGGCGCTCGGCCACCACATTGCGCTGAATCTCGTTGGTCCCCGCGTAAATAGGCCCGGCCAGCGAGAAGAGAAAGCCGTCGAGCCACTCGCCCGGTGCGCCGGCCTCGAGCACCTCCGCGTCGGGACCGAGCAGGTCGAGCGCCGCCGTGTGGATGGCGACGTCGGTCTCGGACCAGAAGATCTTGTTGCAGCTGGCCTCCGGTCCCACCGCGTGACCGCGCGCCACCCGGGAGGCCGTCCAGTACGTGTGCAGCTTGTAGGCCTCGGCGTCCATGTGGGCCCGGGCCACGGCGTCGGCGGACGCGGCCGGGCCGCCGCGCCCCTCGAAGAGCGCGACGAGGCGGTCGGCTGCCTCGGTGTAGCGCGCCGGGCTGCGCAGCGAGAGGCCGCGCTCGGACCCCGCCGTCGCCATCGCCACGGACCAACCGGCGCCGACCTCGCCCAGCACCTGGTCCTCGGGCACCTCCACGTTGTCGAAGAAGATCTCGGCGAAGCCTGTCTCGCCGTCGATCTGGGGGATCGGGCGCACGGTCACGCCGGGCGAGTCCACGGCGACCAGGAAGTAGGTGAGACCGCGGTGGCGCTCGGCCTCGGGGTCGGTGCGGAAGATGCCGAAGCACCATTGCGCGAACGCGCCCCGGCTGGCCCACGTCTTCTGGCCGTTGAGGACCCAGCCGTCACCGGCCGCGTTACGCGAGGCGCGTGAGCGAATGCCGGCCAGGTCGCTGCCCGCGTCGGGCTCGGACCAGCCCTGGCACCAGATCTCGTCGCCCGACGCCATCGGCGGCAGGAAGCGCGCCTTCTGGGCGTCAGTCCCGTACTCGAGAATGGTGGGGGCGAGGAGGAAGATGCCGTTCTGGCTCACCCGCTTGGGGGCGCGGGCGCGGTAGTACTCCTCCTCGAACACGAGCCATTCGAAGATTCCGAGGTCGCGCCCTCCGTACTCGGTCGGCCAGCTCACCACCGACCAGCGGTCCTCGAACATGGTGCGCTCCCAGGCCCGGTGGGCCTCG
>Ga0208565_1000470_pt1 | contig 29972 bp, 25 predicted proteins | sample Sb_taG_7_FD_187706 | JGI IMG/M metagenome (GOLD analysis project Ga0208565, IMG submission 187706) | Peat soil microbial communities from Weissenstadt, Germany - Sb_50d_2_FS metaG (SPAdes) (version 2) | ecosystem: Environmental > Terrestrial > Soil > Wetlands > Peat | place: Germany...
CCCGCTGACCTGGTGTTTTCGGGTGGAGCTGAGGGGATTTGAACCCCTGACCCCCTCGATGCGAACGAAGCGCTCGCCGGTTCATCTCCGTGCCTGCCCGTGCCGTCGGGTCGGCCCAGATGCTGGCGGGTGTCGTTTCGGCCATGTCCGCGCCCGCTGGCAGGCTGGGCGGCGCGAGCGGCCGGCGCGGTTGCCAGGCGATCACCGGAATGCTCGTCCTTCGCAGAGTGTTGCACAGGAGGTACAGTAGTGTATCACCTGCGCAACACTCAGGAGGGATCATGGCCGACGCGACGATGCTCGACGTGAGCGTGCATGAGCGCCGCCGGGCGGGCCGGATGGAGGACCCGGAGTACCGCCTGGCCTATGAGCGCGCCGCGCGCGAACTTGCCCAGACCGACGCGGTGATCCGGGATCTTGACCTGCTGAGGATTGACCTCGGCATATCCAAAGCCGAACTTGCCCGGCGCGCCAGCCGCAACGCCTCCAGCGTCCGGCGCCTGTTCACGGCGGGCCGGGTGCGCCCGGAGTTCCCGCTCATCGCCGCGCTCGCCGACGCGCTGGGAGCCGACCTGCGCGTCGTCCGCCGGCCGGCGGACGCTCGGCCGGCGATGCGTGAAAGCAGCACGAACGGGCGCGCCGCGGCCATCTCGTAAACTCCGGCCGCCACGGTCAGTCCTATGCCTGCGCGGCGACGTGACCAGCACGCTGCTCGCAGCGCATCCAGCCGGACTCCCGGCGAGCAGCTGCCATGGGCCATCGTCTATTACCGGGCACCTGACGGGACGGCGCCTGCGCTGGAGTTCCTCGATAACTGCCCCGGCAAGATCGACGCTGAGTTCACGGCAGTGCTGGACGCGGTCGCCGCAGCGCCGCCTCCCCGGTTCTCCGGGGGCGGCAAGTGGGAGGCCATGCACGGCGCCATGGGCGGCTGGCATGAAATCCGGCTCACCGGACCCGGGCGGGAGCAGTTCCGGCTCTTCTGCCTGCTGGAGAACGGCACTCACGACGAGCTGGCGAGGCGGGGCTTACAGCAGTGCGCAATCGCGGTCATCACTGGCATGCGCAAGCCCTGGCGCACCACATTTGCCGAGCGGACAACCGGGGGGTTGTCTGGGTGCTACCCTGGTAGCAAGGTGTAGGTAGAAGGGTAGATCGTGAGCCTCAATATTAAGAACGCCGAGACCCACGAGCTGGTGCAGGAACTGGCCGCGCTGACCGGTGAGACGCAGACGATGGCGGTGACGATCGCGGTTCGCGAGCGGCTTGAGCGAGTCCGGCATCTGCGCGAAGCGGGTCTGGCTGACCGGCTGCTGGCTATCGGCGAGGACACCGCCCGTCGGCTTCGCGAGCCGTATCGCAGTGCGGATCACGGTGATCTTCTTTACGACGAGCGCGGGCTCCCTGCGTGATCATCGATACTTCGGCCCTGATCTCGATTCTGCGGGCTGAGGACGACGCCGGGGATATGGCCAGGGCCATCGAGAAGGCGCAGGTCCGGCGGATCTCGGCGGCAAATTTCGTGGAGACCGCGGTGGTGATCGACGCGAGCCGGGATCCGGTCGCCAGCCGCCGCTTCGACGAGCTAGTCGAAGCGGCGGAGCTGAGCGTCGAGGCGGTGACGTTCGATCAGGCTCGGATCGCCAGGGACGCGTACCGGGACTTCGGAAAGGGAAGCGGTCACAAAGCGCGGCTGAACTTCGGGGATTGCTTCGCGTACGCCCTGGCGAAAACGGCTGGAGAGGCCCTGCTGTTCAAGGGAGACGACTTCGGCTACACCGATGTCACTCCCGCCCTCCCCGATTCACGGTCCGGCCAGAGCCCCTGACTACCGCCTAGCCTGGCATGATGGGACTTCGGCGAAGACGCCCGCGCTGTGCCCAGCGTGAATCAGAAGCCAAGAACCGAGCGCCTGGTGCTTGACGACTCGTCGCCCCGGTTGCGGGCTAGCTGGGCTGCGACGTCTATGCCAGCTGGCTCACGACCGAGTTCAAGGGGACCGGCCACCACGTGACCCGCGCGGCCCGCAGGACCCGTCGTGACGCCATAGAGGCTGACCCTTCGTAGTCGCCGGAGGCCGGGGCGGGTCCGACGTTTCCACCGATGGTCCGGCCTCGGTGAGCCAGCGGCTGGAGGTCTCGCTCCGTCCGGCAGGTCGCGCCGGGCTTGTTGGTGGGGTGTCAACCGCCAGGGCGGGTTACGCCTCCTCATCGTGATAGCGGCGGCAGGCTTGGAACCGATGAGCAGACGTCGGATAGTGATGGTTCCTGCGGATGCCGCGGCGGCGTCGTGCGCGCCGCCGGAGGTGGCGGTGGCAGGGCCGGCCGCTGGGTCTGGCTCGTGGGGCAACGCGTTCGGCGAGCATGGTCATCCTTGACCGTCTGGGTTAAGAGAGGCAGGGCCGCTCCTTGCCGGCATGCGCAGCAGCGCCAATCAGGGATTTATCATGATAGGGCCAGGCGTGATTCAGCCGGGCAGTGTTTCCATCTGCCTGGCCAGATGGTCGAATACCCGGGCCAGTACTCCGTCGCACCCGCGCTGTACCAGGCGAACTGATCACGCCAGTCGACGTAGTAGTAATTCGGCCAGGCGCCTCGTGTTGCAGCCACTTCACCAGCCACAGCCAGCGGGACAACTGCCGGTCCAGCGAAGCATCAACCCTGACCGGATACGTGGCAGCGGCGGTTCGGGGTCTGACGGCGGGAGTTCCCCGATGGTCTTGTTCGCCTGGAATCAGCATGCTCAAAGAACGCCGATCTTCTGCGGATGCGAGGTGAGCATGGTGTTACAGGACGATCTTTACCGCGATGTCAGAGCCATTCTGGCGAGCAGGTGCGGGATCGACGAGACACGGGTCACCGAGGAGGCCGACCTTTACGAGCAGCTGGAGATGGATTCCCTCGACTTCCTCGGGGTGGCCCTGTTGTTGCAGAACAGGTACGCCGTGCTGTTCGACAACGAGAGCGTCGCGACGATTCGAACGGTGCGCGACATCCTGACTTTCCTTGAAGAGCAGCTCGCAGCGAGAGACGGCGCGTCGGTGCCCGAGACCGGGGAGAGAGCCTAGTGCCCGCGTACATCACTGCCATGGGCAGGTTCCTGCCCGGCGCGCCGGTGCCCAACGACGAGATCGAGGATTACATCGGCGCGGCGGGTCACGCCACGTCGGGCCTACGCGAGCAGACGCTGCTCAACGCGGGCATCAAGACCCGCTATTACGCGATCGACAAGAAGCAGCAGACGGTCTATTCCAACACCTACATGGCAGCGGAGGCCGTGCGCACCGCGGTGGCGCGCTCTGGGATCGAGCTCGACGACGTGGAGCTGATCGCGGCCGGCAGCACCATGCCTGACCTGATCGCACCTGGCATGGCCAGCATGGTCCACGGCGAACTGGGGAACCGGCCGTGCGAGATCGTCTCCACCCACGGTGTGTGCAACTCAGGCATGATGGCGCTCAAGAACGCCTACCTGCACGTCGTCGCCGGCGAGAAGCGGAACACCGTCGCGGTGGCATGCGAGTCACCTTCGCGGACGTTCAAGAGCCAGCGCATGGCCGGCATCCGGCCGGTCGACGACAACGGCTCACTCGCCATGGAGATCGCGTTCCTGCGGTACATGCTCTCTGATGGTGCGGGCGCAGCCGTAGTCCAGGACCAACCGGCTGATCGGGGGGTGAGCCTGCGGATCGACTGGATCACGCTCACGTCTTACGCGAACACCGGCGAGACGTGCATGTACTTTGGTCTGCCGCAGAACACGTCGACGCGGTCGTGGTGGGACTACCCCAACCCGGCGGAGGCGCTGGCCGACGGCGCGCTTTCACTCAGGCAGAAGCTGGCGCTCCTTCCCCACCTGGTGGAGGTCGGCATCGACGAGTACGAGCGGCTGCTGGCCGAGGGCAGGTTCGACCCCGACACGCTGCGATGGCTGCCAGCCCACTACTCCAGCGAGCGCATGAAGCGGATGGTGCTGCGGGAGATGGAGCTCCGCGGGACCCACGCACCGCCGGAGGCGGTCTGGTACAGCAACCTGCCCCGGGTGGGGAACATCGGCTGTGCCAGCATCTACGTGATCCTCGAGGAGATACTGGCGCGGGGCCTGGTGGATCCCGGGGACACGCTGCTGTGCATGGTGCCAGAGTCTGGCCGGTTCTCGGTGTCGTTCATGCACCTGACCGCGGTCGCGGGTGCGGACGAGCAAGGCCGAGCGTGAACCGCAGGAGCGACGGTGCTCAGCCCGACGGCGCCATGCCCAGCTTGACCGTGTACGCATACTCGCAGACCGGGCAGCTTCGCGAGGCATTGGCAGCACTGCTGACACCGCTCGAGAAGGCCGGCAGCCATATCACATGGGTAACGGTGACGCCGGAGCATCCGTTTCCGTTTCCCTGGCCGGTCCGACGTTTCTTCGGGATTTTCCCCGATGCGGTTGATCCGGCCTACGTGACCAGGGTGAGCCTCGACCCGGCCGAGCCGCCCGCCGCCGACCTCGTGGTGCTTGGCTTCCAGGTCTGGTATCTGGCGCCGTCGATACCGGTGCGCTCACTGCTGGCGTCCCGGTCGTTCGCCGGCCAGGATGTACTCGGCGTCGTGGCGTGCCGCAACATGTGGTACTCGGCGGCGCTTGACGTGCGGCGCCGCCTGGTCACCAGCGGCGCCAGGTACCTGGGCACCGCCGCGGCGATCGACGCGGCGCCCCAGGCAGTGACGTTCGTGACCACGCTGGCCTGGCTGCTGCGGGGCCGGCGTGCGCCGATCTGGCGGTTCCCCCCAGCTGGGGTCAGCGCGAGCGAACTCGCCCGCCTCGCCGACCTCGGCGGAGCCCTCGCCGCCCGCTTCGCCACACCAGGCCAGTCCTCGTCCGACCCCGGCCTACCGGCCACGACCGCACGCGGGCGGGCGGGGCGGACACTCGGCGACGTGATCGGGAGTGTGCTGGCCGAGCGGGACGCGGCGCCGATCGACGTGCCGACGGCCGCGGGCGATCTGATCGCAAGCCGCGCGTTCCGTGCCTGGGGCCGGGTCATCCGGTCCAGCCGCCCTGGCGCCGGGCGGCTGGCGCTGCAGACCGCGTTCGTCGGCACGCTGGTCACCGCGATCGTGCTCGGCCTGCCAGCACTGGCAATCGCGTCCGTGCTAGGCCGTGACCGGCTCGCAGCGGCGGTTCGGTCCCGGCTGGCACCGGCACTGGCCGCCGGCGCGGCCACGGGCAGGGTCGCTACCCCAGCTACGACGAGGGCGCGGCCATGAGCGCGCCGCATGCGCGCGCGGAGGTCGTCGTGGTTGGCGCCGGCCCAACCGGCCTGGCCGTTGCGCACGCCCTGGCGGTTTACGGCATCAGCGTGGTCGTGCTGGAAACCCGCTCAGCGCCCTCGGCGCACCCGCGGGCAACGATGGTGAACGCCCGCACGATGGAGGTGTTCCGCCGGTTCGGCGTGGCCGACCAGGTACGCGCGGCGGGGGCGCCGATTGAATCGCTGGCGCGCATCACGTTCGTGACCTCGCTAGCCGGCGCCGAGATCGGTGCGATCGACCTGCTGCCGTCCGATGAGGCGCTGATGCGAACGGTGAGCCAGAGCCCGTTGCCGCCAGTGATCTGCGCACAGCACCGGGTTGAGAGCATCCTGTCCGCCGCACTCGCGTCGGGGCCATGCGTGGACGTTCAGTTCGAGCGCACCGCCACCGGCCTTGTCATCGACGACGAGAGCCGGGTCCGGGTCGCGCACGCCGCCGCCGGCGGTCGGGCGGGCCCCGGGGGCAGCCGGCCGGACCCGGCCGACGTTGTCGTCGCGGATTACGCCGTGCTCGCCGAGGGGCTGCACGGGACCCTGCGACAGCAGGCCGGCATCGACGTGGATGCGCCGCCGCCGCTCGGCCGGCTGCTGGACATCCACTTCACCGCCGATCTGAGCCAGTGGACGAGCGACCGCGACAGCGCTCTCTACTGGGTGGCCAACCCGCATGTCAGGGGCGTGATCATCAGCGTGGACCCCGGCGCGGGCGAGTGGCTGCTCGAGATCCCAGCGCTGACAGGCCACGAGGAGGCCGCGTTGTTCGGCCAGGGAACCAATTACACCGAGCTGGTCGCCGCCGCGGTCGGCGCGGATGCGCGGCCGGTCGTGCGATCGGTGCGCACATGGGTGATGGGGACCACGGACGCCCGCCGCTGGCGTGACGGGAGCGGCCGCGTGTTCGTCGCGGGCGACGCCGCGCACACGTTCCCGCCGACTGGCGGCTTCGGCATGAACACCGGTATCCAGGACGCGCAGAACCTGGGCTGGAAGCTTGCGGCCGTGCTGCGGGGGTGGGCCAGTCCGGCGTTGCTCGGTTCCTACGAGGCCGAACGCCGTCCGGTGGCCGACTTCAACGCCCGGCAGAGCGAGCTGAACGCGCTGCGGATGCGCGAGTTCCTTGAACGGGATGTGGTGCCGCACCTCGCCGCGCTCGACCGGGCGGGGCCGACGGCGGAGACGGCACGGCGTGTGCTCGCTCCGCTGGTGGAGACGCACCGGCCGCACTTCGACTTCGCCGGGCAGGCGCTCGGCTTCCGCTACGGCGTGCCGAACCCAGTGCCTGACGTCGTGACGTACCGGCCGGCGGCCGAGGCCGGGACCCGCGCGCCGCACGCCTGGCTTGACGGTCCGGCCGGGCGCACCACCGTCGAGGACTGGACGGCGACCGGGTTCGCCCTGGTTATCGTGGCCGGATCCGATGGCTGGGACGCCGCCGTCGCGGCCACGGCCGACGCTGTGCCGCTGCGACTTGTCCGCGTTGCCGCGCCGGAGACGCCGTGCGGTCGCGGCGTTTCCGACCACACCGTCGCCGCGACTGGCCGGGTTCCTACGCTGCGCGACACCACAGGCGCCTTCACTGCCGCCTACCGGCTCGCGCGGGGCGAGGCCGTGCTTGTTCGCCCCGACGGGCACGTGGCTGCCCGGCTGCCTGGCACTGAGCCGGCACGAGAACTGGCGGCCGCGCTAGCCGCTGCGACGGCTGTGCCGGAAGAGCAGGCCATACCGGAAGAGCCGGCCGTGGGCGCCGCCGTCGCGATGGGAAGGACGCCATGAAGCACATCCACGAGGACGCGGCACTCACCCCGGAGCGGATCGCCGGGCTGCGTTCAGGCCAGCGGGCAGCGGTCCGCGCAGCCATCGCGGGCCTGCCTCGTGCGGACCTCGCGGCCTGGCTGAGCACGCCGCGCGGGCTCAAGGTCCTGGAAGACGCCTTCGCCCGGATGCCCGACTTTTACCTGCCCGGCCACCTGGACAGCGAGGTGCTAGTCCGCTGGCGGGTGACCCGCGCGCCGTCCGAGCCGATCGACCGCGACCTACTGCTCGAACCCGCGCGATGCGTGGTGAACTCACCAGATCCGGCTGCCCGGCCCACGGTGACGCTCACGTTCGACAGCGTGGGCTTCATGGAGATGGCCTGCGCCGCCCGCCGTGGCCTCGATCTGATGCTGCACGGCCAGCTCTACGTGCACGGCGACGTGCGGGTGGCCATGCGCATGGAGAAGCTGTTTGGCCTCGGCGCGGACGGAGCACGATGAACGAGCGGAGCCGGCGGGTCGCACTCACAGGCATCGGCGTGGTCACGCCGATCGGGATCGGCGTCGATGCGATGTGGGCCGGCCTTACGCGAGGCGCGTCCGGGATCGGGCCGATCACTCGTTTCGATGCCTCCCGGCTGCCCGCGCGCATCGCGGGTGAGGTGACCGGCTTCGACCCGCTCGACTGGGTATCGCGTCGCGACGCGATCCGGCTCGACCGGGTGCTTCACTTCGCGCTGGCGGCAGCGGAGCTGGCTGTTGATGACGCCGGCGGCCTGACCGCCCGCGAACGCACCGCGACCGTCGTCGGGACAGCGATCGGCGGGGCAGCCTCGATGGAGCGGGGCGTGCTCACCGGCATCCATGAGCCGCACATGATCTCGCCGTTCTTCGTGCCGAATTCGATCGCGAACATGCCCACCGCCTACGTTGCCCAGCGGTACGGACTCCGCGGGCCGAGCAGCGCCATGGTGACGGCATGCGCCGCCTCGGCCGACGCGGTCGGACACGCCATGCGGCTGGTACGTGACGGCTACGCCGACGCGGCCGTCGCAGGTGGTGCCGAGGCGTGCCTGGTCTCCCCGATCGTGGCCGGGTTCGCGAATATGCGGGCCCTGTCCACCCGCAACGACAACCCGTCGCGCGCATCCCGGCCGTTCGACGCGGACCGGGACGGATTCGTGCTGGCCGAGGGCGCCGCGATGCTGGTGCTCGAGCTACTCGACGCTGCGCTCGAACGCGGCGCCCACATCTACGCGGAGGTCGCCGGGTTCGGACAGAGCAACGACGCGCACCACATGACTGCGCCGGATCCCTCCGGCGCCGGCGCGGCGGCCGCGATGACCCTGGCGCTGACCGACGCGGGCGTGACTGCCGACCGGGTCGGGTACGTGAACGCGCACGCCACCTCGACCCGCCTGGCTGACGTGGCCGAATCGCTGGCCATTGGGCGCGCCTTCGGCGCGCACGCCAAAGCGCTGGCGGTCAGCTCCACCAAGTCGATGACCGGGCACTTGCTCGGCGCGACCGGCGCACTGGAGGCGGCTATCACCGCGCTTGCCGTCGACCGCGCCTGGATACCGCCGACCACCAACCATTCCGTGCCCGACCCCGAGTGCCAGCTCGACTATGTGCCCAACAGCGGGCGGGCGCAGCGGATCGAGGCCGCCATGACCAACTCGTTCGCGTTTGGCGGGCACAACGCCTCCCTGGTGCTCAGGCGCCACTGTCCCGAGGAGTAAGTCACATGGACCTGATATACGAAGGCTCCTGCACCGTGAACCTGCACCCGCCGATGACAGTGGGGGCCGGCCCGCACGGCGTTCGGATGATCTTCGCGGTCGGCGACGGGACGATCAGCGGCCCGCGCATCAACGCGAAGGTGCTGCCCGCTGGCGCCGACTGGGTGCTGATCGGCCCGGACAACTGGGGCCGGATGGACGTGCGCGCACAGTTCGAGACCGGCGACGGCGCGATCATCTACGCCCAATATCACGGCCTGATCGAGATGACCGACCCGGTGGCCCGCGCGCTCGCCGAGGGCAGCGGGACGCAGTTCGAAGACCAGTACTTCCGCATCGCGCCGCGGCTGGAGACCGGCGCACCCGCGTACGAGTGGGTCAACCAGGCCCTGTTCGTCGGCGAGGGCCGGTTCACCCCCGGGCTCGGCATCGAGTACCGCCTGTTCCGGCTCGGCTGAAGCCTGCTGAGGAGACGCCCGATGCCCGAACCCGATCCGATCCTGATCGTGGGGGCCGGCCCGACCGGCCTGGCGCTGGCCTGTGAACTGTACCGGCGGCGAGTGCCTTGTCGTGTTGTTGAGGCGACGGCGGAGCGCGGCAGGCGAAGCAAGGCCGTCGCGATCTGGCCACGCGTGCTGGAGATCCTGGCCGGCCTCGGTGCGGCGGACGCCGCGATCTCGCGCGGTATCCGGCTGGACGGCTCGACCGTCTGGTCAAACGGCCGGCCGGCACTCAGCCTGCGGCTCGCCGATCTGAGCACCCATTTCCCGTTCGCTCTCGCGCTACCGCAGTACGAGACCGAGGCAATCCTGGAGACGCGCCTCGGCGAACTGGGCGGCAAGGTGGAGCACGGCACCCGGTGCACCGGCCTCGTGGCGGACGACCACGGCGTCACCGTACGGCTGCGGCACACTGTCGACGAGGAGACCCGCGTCGCCTGGGTGGTCGGGTGCGACGGCACCGCGGGCGTGGTACGCGCCGCCGCTGACATTCCGCTGCGCCAGCGGCTCGAGCCGGAGGGATGGATCGCGGCCGACGTACGGCTCGTCACCGAGCTGTCGCCCACCGGGGTGAACTACTTTCTCTCGGCCGGGCGGGTGCTGCATGTCGTGCCGCTTCGCCGTGACGACGGCCTGGTCTGGCGGATCACGCTGAATATCGGCCCGCGCCAGCCGGAGCCGGCTGACTGGCCGGTCGAGCGGCTCGCCGCAGCCGCGGCGGAGCGCGCCGCGGTCCGGGTTGAGGTCACGGACGTCGAATGGGTGACCGGGTTCCGGATCCGGCAGGGGCTGGCCGTGCGGTTCAGGTCTGGCCGGGTGCTGCTCGCGGGCGACACGGCGCACGCCCACAGCCCGGCCGGCGCGCAGGGCATCAACGCCGGTCTTCAGGACGCCGCGAACCTGGGATGGAAGCTGGCGCGAGTGGCGTCCGGATCGAGCGGCCCATCGCTGCTAGCGACCTACAACGCGGAGCGCCGACCGGCCGCCCGCGCGACGGTCCGCGCCACCGACCACACAACCAGGCTCGGCACGCTCAGGGCACCGGCCGCGGTGGCGGCGCGCGACGTCTTGTGGCGGGTCGCCACGCGGGGCGGGGTTGTGGATCGCAGGATCGCCCCGGCCGCCGCTGGCCTCGGCCAGCGCCTGTCCCGCTCGTCCGCGAGCCCTCGCCCGTCATTCGCGCCGCCGACGTCTCATGGTGCTGGCACCCTGCTCCCCGACGTACGGCTGGCCGGCCATGGGCCCGGCGAGGCGTGGCTCTCTGACATAGTTTCCGGCGGCGGGTTCACGGTACTGCTTGTGGGGCTCGGCCAGGCTGACTGCGGATCAGCTCTCGTGGGTCGGCTACCGGCCAACGTCGCCGTCGTCCAGGTCATCAGCTGTGCCCAAGCGGGCACGGCCCCGCCCAGCGTGCGGGCCGTGGCCGACCCGGACGAGCGGGTCGCCAGGGCGCTGCGCGTCCGTGCCGCAACCCTGTTCGTCGTGCGGCCCGACCGGCACATCGCTATTCGCCGTCCCGCGCGCCCGCTCGCGACGGCCATCGGACACGCCGTCAGGTATTTCGACGACATAGGTGAGGGAGGGTCATGCCGCGCGCCGGAGACATGATCGAGAACACTATGACGGGCGAGCGGGCCGTGTTTCGCTCTACCCGCCACGAGACCGGGGGAGCGCTGCTCGAGGCCGATTACTACCTCTCTCCCGGCGGCTACGTGGCGTCCGCGCACGTGCACCCGCGTCAGGCGGAGACGTTCGAGGTGCTGGCCGGCCGCGTGACAATCAGCATCGGTGGTGACGAGATCGTGGCCGTGCCGGGCCAGACATACGTGGTGGCGCCCGGCACCTCGCACCGCATCGTCAACCACGGCGGCGCGCAGGCCCACCTGTACAGCACGCTGCGCCCGGCCATGCGGTCCGACGAGTTGCTGCAGACCATGTGGGGCCTGGCATCCGACGGGCGCACCAGCGAGCGCGGCATTCCGAGCCTGCTGCAGGCCGCGGTCAGCGGGGTGTACTTCCGCGGCGAGCTGTACCTGGCCGGGCCGCCGGTATGGCTACAGGACCTCGTCTTCAGGTTGCTGGCCCCGCTCGGTCGCGCGAGGGGTTACCAGGGCGCGTACGTCCCTCGCCAGCCCGTCCACGATCAGGAGTAGTCATGGTTAACACCGTCTCTCGCGCGCCCAGGCTGATGCCTGGGCCCGCCCGGATCCCCATCTCAGCGCTGCCCGACCTGACCCGTCGGCCGCCGTTCTTCTTCGCCCGGATGAGCGAGCAGTACGGTCCTTTCGTCCGGGTGCCCGTACCGGGTCGGGCGCTCCACCTGGTCAGCGATCCCGAGGCGATCCAGGAGGTGCTGGTCACCGCCAGCCGCTTCTACAGCAACGACATCCTGCCCGGCGGCCGCGGACGTCGCCAGACGCCACTGACCATGCTGCTCGGCCAGGGCCTGCTCACCAGCGACGGCGACTTGCACCGGCGGCAGCGACGGCTGATCCAGCCGCTGTTTCACCGGCAGCGCATCGCCTCATATACCGACAGCTTCGTACGGATCTCCCGTGACGTCGCGATGCGCTGGCGGGATGGTGCCGAGGTGGACATGCTGCGCGAGATGGTGCTGCTGACGCTGGCGGTGGTCACGCGCACGATCTTCGACGTCTCGATCGACAGCCGCGTGGCCGACACGATCCGCACGGCCATGCCGCGCAACGACGGCCCGCTGCGGTACGCGCTGATGCCCGCCGGTCAGATGCTGGCACGGCTGCCGCTGCCCTCGAACATTCGGTTCTGGCGCGGCCGCGCGGCCCTCGACGAGGTGGTGTTCCGGCTCATCTCCGAGCGCCGCCTGTCCGGCGCCCGGGGCGGCGACCTGCTGTCACTGTTGCTACAGGCACGGGACGCCGGTACCGGCGAGCCGATGGACGACCGCCAGGTCCGTGATGAGGCGCTGACGCTGCTGATGGCCGGGCACGACACCACTGCTAACGGCCTGGCGTGGTGCTTCTACCTGCTCGCGCGGGACCCGGCCGCCACCGCGAGGCTGCATGAGGAGGTCGACCGCGTGCTCGGCGACCGGGACGCCGACGTGGCCGACGTGCCGCGGTTGCGCTGGACCAACGCGGTATTCCAGGAGGCGCTGCGCATTTACCCGCCGGTGTGGACGGTCGGGCGACGGCCGCTCGAGCCGCGGCCGCTAAGCGACTACTGGCTGCCGGCCGACGCCATGGTGATGATGAGCCCGTGGGTAGTCCACCGCGATCCGCGGTGGTGGCCCGAGCCCGAGCGGTTCGCCCCGCAGCGCTGGGTGGAGCCCGACGAAGCCGACGCCGGCGATCCGCTGGCAGGCTCGGCCCTCGCCGCGGACCGTCCCAGGTTCGTCTACTTCCCGTTCGGCGGAGGCCCACGGCAGTGCATCGGCAATATGTTCGCGCAGATGGAGGCCGTGCTGGCGCTGGCCACAATCTGCCAGACGTGGCGCTTTGAGCTCTCCAGGCAGACGAGCGTGCACCCGCAGGCTCGCATCATCGTCCGGCCAAGGCCGGGCCTATTCATGAAGGTGCACCGCCGTGACTGAGGTCACGCTAGAACAGGTCCCCGCCACGTTGATCGCTGTCACGTTCGGCGCCCATGGCGGAGAAGCGTGAGCCGTGGCCGACACCGCCACCGCGCCCACGCCGCATGTCGATGTGCTGATCGTCGGGGCTGGGTTATCCGGCATCGGCGCCGCCTACCGACTCCAGACCCGTGCCCGCCGCACGACGTACGCGATACTCGAGGCGCGCGACGTGATCGGCGGCACCTGGGACCTATTCCGGTATCCTGGCGTCCGCTCTGACTCCGATGTCTTCACGCTCGGCTACCCGTTCCGGCCGTGGCACGGCTCGGACGCGATCCGGGGCGGGACCGCGATCCTCGCCTACATCCGCGAGACTGCGGCGGCCTACGGTATCGACCGGCATATCCGGTTCGGCCACCGTGTCGTGGCCGCGTCGTGGTCGTCGTCGGAGGCGCGCTGGACGGTGACCGCGCTGACCGAGCCGGGCGGGCGCACCATGACCTACACGTGCTGGTTCCTGTACCTATGCACCGGCTACTACGACTACCGCCGTGGTTACGAGGTGGACTTCCCTGGCCGCGACGAGTTCGCCGGGGAGCTGGTACACCCGCAGCTTTGGCCGGCCGAACTCGACTACCGCGGTCGCCGTGTGGTGGTCATCGGCAGCGGCGCCACCGCCATCACGCTGGTGCCCGCACTGGCGGCCGAGGCCGAGCACGTGACCATGCTGCAGCGGTCGCCGACGTACGTCGTCTCCCGCCCGGCACGTGACCGATTCGCAGGCGCTGCCCAGGCGATCCTGCCGGCCCGGCTCGCGCACCGGGTCAGCCGCGCCAAGTACGTGCTGCTGACCGTGTCCGGCTACCAGTTGCTGCGCCGCTGGCCGCAGGGTAGCGCACGGCTTCTGCTGCGCGGCGTGGCCCGGCAGCTTCCCGCGTCGGTGCCGGTCGACCCGCACTTCACGCCCGACTACGATCCGTGGGACCAGCGGCTGTGCCTGGCGGCAGATGGCGACCTGTTCCGGGTGCTGCGGGACGGCCGGGCCAGCGTCGTCACTGACCGGGTGGACACGCTGACCGCGAAGGGTGTGCGGCTCGGCTCAGGCAAGCACCTGGATGCCGACATCGTGGTCACTGCCACCGGGCTGAGCATGGTCTCGTTCGGCCGGATCCGCCTCATGGTCAACGGCCGCACCGTCGATCCGGCGGCTACGGTCGTGTATCAGGGCATGATGTTCAGCGGCCTGCCGAACCTGGTCTGGAGCGTCGGCTACCCCAACAACTCCTGGACATTGCGGGCGGACCTGACGGCCCGTCGCCTGTGCCGGCTGCTCAACTACATGCGTCGCCGGGGCTACGCCATCTGCGTACCCGATCCAGGCGAGGCCAGCGCGGCGGCTGGGCCTGATGCCGGGCCGACTCGCCCGCTCCTGGACCTGACCAGCGGTTACGTCCGCCGCGCCGCCGACCAGCTGCCGCGGCAGGGCGCGACCCGGCCGTGGCGGATCCGCACGAATTACGTCACTGACCTCATCGCCCTGCGTCTTGGCCGCGTCCGCTCCGCTGGCCTGCGCTTCGGCGCACGTGCCAGGCGGCGAGGGCGATAAGGCCGAATGCGGTGGCGTACATGCCGGCCTCACAGCGAAAGACGATGTCGTTGCCGTAGGCGCTGGCACCGGTGAGGTCGCCGTGGTGGATGCTAATGGCCAGGTAGCCGGCCACCGACGTGACGAAAACCGAGTTCAGAAGCGCCGAGCCCATCGAGGCGCCCATCTGCCCGGTGGCGCTGAGTGCCGCGCTGGCCACCCCGGCGTCCTGCGGGCTGATGCCGGCCAACACGACATTGTTCATCGGGACGAGTGAGAGCGCGACGCCCATGCCCATAACGATCTCGGGCAGCATGACGCGGGTGACGTAGGGCTCGTGGGCACCGAGCGTGCTCAGCGCCAGCAGCGCGAGAGTACTCAGGGCCGCGCCAGTGAGCATCAGCGAGAGCGGGCTGGCTCGCACGAACGGCCGGCCGCTCAGGAAGGCGGTCAGGATGACGGCCAGCGCGAACGGCAGGAACGCGAAGCCTGTCCGCAGCGCGTTGTAGCCGTCGGCGACCTGGAAGTAGTAGGTCAGGAACAGGAACATCGACAGCTGCGCGGCGTCCGCGAGGAACCCGGCTAGGTAGAGCATCGCCCGGTGGAACTCGGCGACGACACGCGGCGGCAGCAGCGGCGAGCGGCTGCGTGACTCGATGACGGCGAAGCACCCGAGCATCACGATCGCGATGGCGAAGGCCGCGAGAGCCGAGGTCGAGCGCCACCCGGCGCTGCCTGCGCTCGTGAAGCCCTGGGCCAGGCCCACGAGGCCGAGAGTGGCTGTCACCGAACCCGCGATGTCGTAGCTTGGCCGTCGGCTGCCGGTGTCCGACCGCAGCACGACCGCGGCCGCGCTGGCGGCGACTATCGCGAGCGGCACGTTGATGAGGAAGCACCAGCGCCACGACGCGTAGTGCGTCAGCAGGCCACCCAGGATGAGACCGAGCGCGGCGCCGCTGGCGGCGATCATGCCGTAGATGGCGAACGCCTTGGGGCGCTCGGTGCGCTCGGTGAACGTCACCGAGACCAGCGACAGGATCGCGGGCGCTACCACCGCAGCCATCGAGCCCTGAATCGCGCGGGCGGCGAAAAGCAGCCCGCCGCTAGGTGCGGCGCCGCCCAGCGCCGACGCGGCACCGAAGGCGATCATGGCCCAGACGAACGTGCGCTTGCGGCCGAAGCCATCGACGAGGCGCCCGCCGAGCAGCAGCAGGCCGCCGAACGGGATCGCGTATGCCGAGATCACCCACTGCCGGTCGGCGGTAGCGATGCCCAGTGACCGCTGGATGCTCGGCAGTGCCACGAAAACCACGGCGAGATCCAGCACAATCATCAATTGCGCGATCCCTACGACGGCCAGTGCCCACCATTTCCTGCGAGCGCTGTCATCAGTGGCCGGTAATACCTGTGCGGGTGAGTTCTGCGAGTCGTCGGCGAAATTCTCGGTCGTGTTCACGCTAAACCTTCCCTGGAACTGTGATTTCCAGGCCATCGACTTGCTATGCAAGCAGCCGAAAGTCGCGCCTGTCAAGCGCGGTGCTCCCTGAACTTTCGCCATCACCCGCATTTCCGCGCGGAATTCGGGGTGTGGGTGCGGGAAATCCCCGATGTTTTAGCCGCTTGGCTATTGCCGACCTGATGACATGCTGGTCCCTGAGGCCGTGGCTGCTGGAGGGATCGTGATCAACGGCGGCCGCGCTCGCCGTCGCGGCCGACGAGCGGTTCGTGCCGATGGAACCGGCACTTGAGCCTGGCTGACCTCGCCAGACCGCCGAATGTTCGCAAGCACAGCCACCGGGCGCGGTTTTCGGGGTACGGAAGCGGGATTCTCCGGATATACCGGCGACCGTCCGCACGGCAGACTCGGTGCCAATGACATGCCGCCGAGTGCCGTCGCCTCACCTCGAATTCCCCGGAACGGTCGATCGAAGGAGTCGTCGTGGCCGCTCAGCTTACCAATGTGACGGCAGTGCCGACGGCGCCGCATTACGTGACTTAATCGAATCATTGCGGCACCGCTACCCGCAGCCGTTCCGCGGCCCGCTGCGGCTCGGCCCCGACCGTATTCTGCCAGGCGCCGCGTACGGAAAGGGAAGGGACTGTCGTGCGAACTACGGCACACCCCGTCGGTTCGCGACTTCTCGGCTTAGGCACCTACCGGCCGCGTCGCGTAGTCGGGAACGAAGAGCTGGCCGCGGCAGTCGGCCACGACGACGCGTGGATCCGCAGACGCACCGGCATCGTCACCCGGCGGTACGCGGACGAGGACGAGACCATCTCGGCGATGGCGACCCACGCCGCAGCTGACGCGCTCGCCGGGGCCGGCGTCCGGCCCGGGTCGGTCGACGCGGTGCTGGTGGCGTCGATGTCCGACCTGCGGCAGAGCCCGCCGGCCGCCCCAGAGGTCGCGTACCTGGCGGGCGCTCGGAGCGCGGCCGCGCTCGACATCGACGCCGCTTGCGCCGGCTTCGCGTATGGCGTGGGCCTGGCCGACGCGCTGGTGCGGGCGGGGTCCGCACGCTACGTGCTAGTCGTTGGCGTGGACCGGATGCATGACATCGTGTCGCCGGAGGGCTCGTCGGCGGCACTGTTCGGCGACGGCGCCGGCGCCGCGGTCGTGGGGCCAGGCGAGCATGGCGACATCGGCCCCACCGTCTGGGGCTCGGACGGCGGCCAGCGTCACCTGATCGGCCATGAGGCAAGCTGGTTGGATTACCGGGACCGGTCCGGCCAGCCGTGGCCCACGATGCTTATGTCGGGCATGGAGGTCTTCCGCTGGGCAATCGACCTCGTGCCTGAAATTGGCCGGCGCGCGATCGACGCGGCGGGACTCTCTCCCTGCGACATCGACGCCTTCGTCCCCCACCAGGCGAATCTCCGCATCACTGAACTGGCCGCAGCGCGGCTCGACCTCAAGCCCGGCACGGCGGTGGCCAGGGATGTCGTCGACGTCGGCAACACCTCTGCCGCGTCGATCCCGTTGGCCCTTGCGGCGCTGCGGGAGCGAGGCCAGATCCCGGCCGGCGGACGGGCGCTGCTGGTCGGATTCGGCGCGGGACTCGCCTACGCCGCCCAGGTCGTCCGCACCCCATAGTTGTCCGTTTCCTCCGATCATGCCCGAGAGGGGCACGCGCGACAATCAGCACGGATCATGGAGGTAAGGGACGATGCACGCGGGAACGGATGAGCATGACGATCGCGCCGTGGAGCGTTGGCACGACGTCTACCGACTCAAGCGGTTGTGGGAGCGCACCGACCAAGGCACGACCTGGGCGTTCGTTACCGGCGAGCCGGGTATCGGCAAGACCTGGCTGCTACGGGAGGCTGTCGCCGAGGCCCATGCAAGTGGTCTGATGGTGATACGCGGTTGCGGCAGCGAGTTCGAGCGTCACGTGCCGTTCGGCCTGTTGGTTCATGCGCTCGACGACTACCTCGACGACCTTGACCACGAACGGCTGCGCGCGCTCGGCGGGGCTGGTCTAGGCGACCTCGCGCGAGTGTTCCCGGCCTTGTCAGGGCTCGATGACAGCGCGCCGACCTCGCTGCAGGACACCACCTACCGTGCGCACCGGGCCATCCGGGCGCTGCTCGAGCGGCTCGCCGAACCTGGCGGCCTCGTGCTCGTGCTTGACGATCTGCACTGGGCCGACCCCGAGTCAGCCGCACTACTCGCGCACCTGCTTGAACGCCCGCCGCGGCGCCGGCTGACCATCTTCGGGGCGTGGCGCTCAGGCTCAAGCACCGACGTGCTGGCCGACCTGCCGCTGCGGTCCATGCCGCCGGGCACCATGATCCAGCTCGGCCCGCTCTGCGACGCCGATGCGGCGGTCATGCTCGCGGATGTGCCAGGGCCGTGGCGCCGCGCCGAGCTGCTGCGCCTAAGCGGCGGCAACCCGTTCTACCTCAGTGCGCTGGTCGGCGATCCGGAGTCGGTCGGCGCGTCCGCGGACGCGGACGGCCGTGTACCCGCGCTGATCACCGATGCGGTGCAGCGCGACATGGCCACGCTCAGCACGGCCGCACGGGAGCTGCTCACCGCTGGCGCGGTGCTTGGCGACCCGTTCGACCTCGCGATGGTCCGGGCGGTCGCCGGAATCGAGGATGATGCACTGACGGCGGCCGTGGACGAGCTGGCAGCGGCGGGTTTCATTAGCGAGACCGCCGTGCCGCGCACGTTCGCGTTCCGGCGGCCCTTAGTACGCCGGGCCGTCTACCATCTCATGCCGCCTGGGGGCCGCATCAGCGGCCATCGCAAGGCCGCCGCCGCGCTGACCGATGCGGCGGCCACGGCCCGCGCTGCACACTTGGCTCGCTCGGCGGCGGCGCCCGACCCGGACGTGGTATCGGCGCTGCTCCGCGCCGGTCACGAGCTGACCGGCGAGCGCCCTGCGGAAGCCGCGTCGATGTTCCTCGCCGCCGTCGAGCTGACCAGGGACGAGTCGGCCGCGCACGCCGAAGCGCTGCTGGGGCACGGTGACGCGGCCCTGCGGGCGGGCCGGCTCCGCGACAGCCGGGCAACCTACGAGCGGCTGCTCAAACTGTGCAGCGAGCTGCCGGCCAACTCGCTGGAAGTGGTGGGTCGGCTCGCGATCGCCGAGCAGCTCACCGGCCACGCCGAGATCTCGGCCGGTCGGCTGCGGGCCGCGCTCGCCCGGCCGGGAAGCGCGCCGGACTCGACGACCGCGTGGCTGTTCGTGCTGGCCGCCGCTGCGTCTGCCCAGGCGCGCGATAACCAGCAGTTGCACTACCTAGCCGGCGAGGCGCTGCGTTACGCCGACAGCGCCAAGGATCCGGCGATCCGGGTAGCGTCCCTCTGCCTGGTCGGCGTGGCCGAGGTCGGTTGGGGCCACGTCGACGCCGCTCGGCAGATGCGTCGGTCGGCTTGGTCGGCAGTGTTGACAGCGGCGCGGACACCCCGTGCGCCCGATACCTTCGAGCAGGACCTGGCTGGCCATCCGCACACCGGGCTGGCGGTGAGCTACCTGGCACTGGGCTACCTGGCACTGCTGCTCGAGGACTACTCGGACGTCGCGGCCGCGCTCGATCTGCTGCCACCGAGCACGCCCGGCACGGCCTGGGCCTGGTGGTCGGCTCCGTCGGAGCTGCTGTACGCCCGCGCGCGCTTCGCGCAGGGTCGGCTGCGGGAGGCCGCCGAGGCTGTCCGGTCGGCGGTGGAGACGGCACGAGCTGGCGGCGCCCGGCCGCTGCTGGCCCACGGCCTGGCGACGCACGCCGCGATCCTGGTAGCCGTTGACGATGCTGAAGGCGCGGCTGATGCGGCGCGGGAGGCAGTGCGGGCCGCCCGCGATGGCGCAGCGTTGACCGGCGCTGTTGAGCGGGCGTGCGGCGCGATCCGGCTGGACATCGGCGAGGAGGCCACAAGCCTGGAAACCATACACCGGCTGTACCAGCGGGCGCCGTTCACCACCCCGGCCGAGGAGAGTGCCTGGCGGTACCGGCTCGTGCTGGCCGCGCTGGACGACGACCGGCTGGACGAAGCCCTGGCGGCGGTCCCGGCCGCCGAGAACGTGGCCGATGGCGCCGGTCTCGCGATGGCGACCGCTTTCACGGCACGCTCGCTGGCGGCCGTACAACTGGCACGCGGTCAGTTCGCCGACGCCGCCGAAAGCGCGGCGCTGGCGGCCGAGACGGCCGCGCGACCGGGATGCCGGATCGAGGCGGCGCGGTGCCGGCTGGCGGAGGCGTCCGCGCTGACGCTTGCCGGTCACCGTGACCGCGCGGCGACCGTGCTCCGCGTGGCGCTTGAGGAGTTCCGCGCCTGCGGCGCTGTCCGGTACGAGAAGGAAGCAGGGCGGCAGTTACGCCGACTGGGCCGACGGACCCCGGCCGCGCCGGCGACTGTCTCCGACGACGCACCGCTGCCGCTCTCCGAGCGCGAGTGGCAGGTCGCCGAGCTAGTCGCGGCCGGCCGGACGAATCGTCAGATCGCTGCCCAGCTGCTGCTGAGCGACAAGACGATCGAGACGCATCTGACGCGCATCTTCGCGCGGCTCGGCATTTCGTCGCGCACGCTGCTGGCCCGCATGGTCGAGCGTGAGCGGGCGCGCTCGTCGCTGTACCGCCGCGCGGCCAGCTGAGAGGGATTCCCGCGGAGTGGTTCAGGGTCTGACGGCGGGAGTTCCCCGATGGTCATGTTCGCCTGGAATCAGCATGCTGAAAGAGCGCGGGATCGGAGGCTAGACATGGCGGCGGATTCAACTTCCCGTCCGGGCACGTACCTGGACGTGGTGCTCGGCCTGCTCGCGTCGGGGGGCGACCGTGAGGCAATGGTGTACCGCGGGCGAAGGGTCAGTTGCCGAGAGGCGCACGAATCCGTGCTGCGAACCGCGAACGCGCTCCGGCAGCGAGGGCTTGACAAGGGTAATGCCGTGGCGATTCTTGTCGGCAACCGACCCGAATCGATCACAGTGCATTTCGCAGCGCACCTAATCGGCTGCCGGCTTGTGTTCGTGCCATTTGAGCTGGGCATAGCTCCGCTAGCGGAGTTTGTGAAGCAAGCGGAGCCCGACGCGTTCATCTTCGATGCCGAATTCGATTCGTGCGCTGAAGAACTCGCCCGCCAGGGACCATCATCCGTGGTGCTCTCACTCGGGCCATCCGAAGTCGGCGAGGATCTGCTCGCGCTTGCCGCCGCTGCTCCGGCCACACGGCCCGATGTGGCGATTTCCCCAGACGACGTCGTCACGCTGTTGTACTCCGGCGGGACAACCGGGATACCCAAATCGGTCACCCACGGCCACAATATCTACGAGACCCTCACCTCTGCCGCCGCTGGTTTTCGTGCCCTGCTGCCGGGCACGCCTCGGACGCTGGTATGCACGTTAACCACGCACACCAGTGGCTTCGTCTCCTCCCTCATGACGTTGCTCGCCCAGGGAACCCTGGTGCTCGCTGACTCCGTTTTCGACGCGGGCGAGGTGATCCGGCTCATTGATGAGGAGCAGATAACATTTCTTGTGCTGATCCCGCCAATGCTCTACGAGATCCTCGATCATCCGGCGTGTCCCCTGAATGGCTTTCCTAGCCTCAAGCGCATCTTCTACGGCGGCGCCCCGATCGCACCGAGTCGGCTGCTGTCGGCCATCGAACGGTTCGGCCCAGTTATGCGGCAGGGATACGGGCTGGCTGAGGTTCCGTTCGTTGCCGCCATGGAGCCCGAGGAGCACGACATAACGCGGCCGGAACGATTGCGTAGCTGCGGGCGTCCGTCTCCAGGGACCCTGATCGAGGTACGCGGCAGCGACGGCAAGCCGGTAGCCGTCCGCGAGGTCGGCGACGTGTACGTCCGCAGCCCCATGGTCACCCGTGGTTACTGGGGCGACCGAGAGCAGACCGATGAGCAGATTGACCACGGCTGGCTGCGGACCGGTGACCTGGGCTATCTCGACGAGGACAGCTACTTGTATCTCGTTGACCGCTCCAAAGATGTCATCGTCCCAGGGACCCTACCTGAAAACGTCTACTCGCGGCTTCTTGACGACTTTCTCACGGGGCTGCCCGGAGTCAAGCAGGCGGTCGCCGTGGGCTCACCAGACTGCGGCCATGGCGAGGCCGTTCACGTCTTCCTGGTTCCGGAGCCTGGCGCGGCTCTCGACTTGGCCGATCTGCGGCAGCAAGCGGTAGATTCCCTCGGAAGGTCCTACTGGCCTGAGAGCTTCATCTTCGTCGAGGCACTGCCACTAACCCAGATGGGCAAGATCGACAAGAAAGCACTCCGGGCACGGCTGGCCAGTCCCGCTGACGGACCAGTGTCGTAGGACGTGGGAAGACCTTCTCGCTCTCGCTCAACCTGCACCTTCTCAACGCCTTCGCTCCACCGGTCGCGGAAGCCATGCGCCAAGTCCGGCTGTCTGTCCTATGACAGCGAACCTTAGCCGATTGCCATCGACGCCTCACCGGCTCGACCGCTCAAGGCCGGGATCGCGTGACCGCACTGAGCGCCGGCGACGCCGGACGTTTTCAGCCTGGCGGTCCTGCCAGGGCCTTGAAGACCGGGCGGAGCAGCGCGGCGATGCGGTCCGCTGGGGCGTCACGAGGATAGGCCAGGCCGAAGAGTTGGTGGCCGGTGGCGACGCCCAGGGGCGCCGCGGAGGCGGCGGCTCACGGCTCGTCCGGGGTGAATACGCCCTCGCCGTCGGTGGCACCGAGGAGGAACCTGAACCGGGCGATGTCCTCGCGCACTGAGGCCGCGGTCACACGGAACGTAGACGACCGCCAGGGTGCGGCCAGCGACTCGCAAGGTAATCCCGGACATCGCAAGGTGACTCGCAACCTACGTCCGGACATCGCAGCCTTCGGCTGGGCGAGACATCAGCCACCAGGCACCTCACGATCGATATTGATCACTAGGTGCCTCAACTTACGGGCAGCGGTCCGCCCGATGCCTCAGACACGCCGGCAATGCCTCAGCTTCTCTGGCACAGGACATGACTGTTCAATTTGCGCCGCCGCCCGGGCCGGATGATCTGTCATCGAGAGCCAGTCAGTACCGCGCGCTGCCAGCGATCCACGGCTACCACGACGGTCAAACGACGGTCAAACGATCTTGAAACCAGTCCTACGAACTCCAGAAATCCACTCTGACCTGCAATTCCTAGTGGAGCTGAGGGGATTTGAACCCCTGACCCCCTCGATGCGAATGTGGATGTGCCATTCATATGGGCTCAGGCCATTCCCGGCTTCTCATGTAAAATGCCAGGTAGAGTGCCAGCTAAGCATGCTGAATAGTGTCGCTCGTTAATGGTCACTGACGCGCAGTGCCGGTGACAAATGAGTGACAAGGATTCGCCGGACAGGGGAGCGTGATCATGGGCTTTACCCGACCCCGCGCCGGGCGCAACGGCGAGACGCGTTACCAGGCCCTGTATGACGACGTCAAAGGCCACCGCCGGTCTGCGGGCACCTTCGCGACGCAGAAGGCCGCGGACAAGGCCTGGCAGCGGGCGGAAGCCCGGATGTCGGAGGGCCGTATGGGCAACCCTTCCCGCGGGCGGCAGAGATTCCACACATACGTCATGGAGGAATGGCTGCCCAACCACCAGATGGAGGCCAGGACCCGGGAGAACTACAGCTACTACCTCGACCGCCACATCCTGCCGTGGTTCGGGGCGATGCGCATGATCGAGATCATGCCGGCCGACGTCCGTGCATGGATCACTCACCTGCAGAACGAGAACGTATCGGCGCACGTGATCCGATATTGCAAGACGATCCTCGGGGCGATCTTCACGACGGCACTCAACGACGTCATCCACCTGCATCCGGTACGGGGAGTGAAATCACCACCGGTCGCGAAAAAGTCACGGGTCATCGTGACCCCGGAGCATTTCGAGAAGGTCTACCTCGCGTTGCCCACGGACACCATGAAGCTGCTGGTCGAAACAGACATCGAAAGCGGGCTGCGCTGGGGCGAGCTGACCGAACTCCGGCCCAGGGACATCGACTTCGGCACCGGGATCCTGACAGTGAGCCGTGTGGTGGTGGAGCTGTCCCCGAGATTCCACCCGGACGGCGGCCGGTTCCTCATCAAGGACTACCCCAAGGACCAAGAACACCGGCGGCTCAAGCTCGGCGCCCCGATCGTCGCCAAGATCAGGGCACACATCGAGGAACACGAACTCGGCGACGACGACCTGCTGTTCACCATCCCCGGACAACCCCAGGAGCCAGTACCACGAGTGCTTGCCGACCCCGCCCAAATCGGTCTGACCAAGCCGAACGCGGCCGGGCGCCGCTACCTTCACGGGACGCTCAGCGGCTATGCCGCGGGGACCTGCCGGTGTGAGCACTGCCGGGGTGCCTACGCCTGCTACCGGGCTCAGCGCCGCGCGGCTGGCCAGGACCAGCCACGCCGTCCACGTTCGGTGGAGTCGGACGGGCATATCCCGCGCTGGTGGTTCCGCAACCACATCTGGCTTCCTGCGGTGAATGCCGCCCAGCTGCCCACGGCAGTCAAGGTGCACGGGCTACGGCATGCGCACGCTTCGTGGCTTCTGGCCGGGGGAGCGGACCTGCAAGTTGTCAGGGAGCGCCTTGGTCACTCAAGTATCGTGACCACCCAGAAGTACCTCGGCACCCTCGATGAGACCGACGAAACAGCTATCGACGCGCTCAGCAGGATTCGCAACCGCGGGAGCACGCCTGGCACTAGGAGCCCGAGGAGATCGGCGTGAACCCGCGGACGCGCCGGGCGGCGCTGTATGCGATCGGGGCCATCGCGATCCTGGCGAGCGCGAACGCGCTGGCGCACAGTTATGCGGGGCTGTATGACTGGGCGGTCCACCACCGGCTGACTGGCTGGCAGGCGATGTCCTGGCCGGCCGAGATCGACGTGTTCCTGGCCGTCGGGGAACTCGCCTTGTACGTCGCGTACCTGGACGGGTGGCCTGCCCGGCAGCGTGTCTGGCCGTGGGCGACGGCGGTCACCGGCCTGGCGGTCAGCGTCGCGGGGAACATCGGCCACATCCAGGCCGTGCCCGGCCAGCCGGTCATCCTCGCCGACCGGGTGACCGCCGCGACCAGCCCGGTCGCCGCGTTCGCGGGCCTGGCCATCGGCCTGCTGGTCCTGAGGATGACCCGCCAGCGGACCGGCGCCAGCGCGGCAGAGACGCATCCCAGCGCGGCGCTGATGCTGGCGCGGCTCCCGGTCGCCGCCGACGGGGTCTGCGCACCGAAGTGGGGTGGCGCGATGGCCGCACGGGCCGGCGCATCAAGGGATCAGCCTGGGCGCGGCGGTGGTGACAGTTCGGGTCGCGGTCCTGACCTGCGGCTGCTGCGGGCCGCGGCCGTGATCTGCCAGGACGCTGCGGCGCGGGGTGAGCGGCTCAGCCAGCGGGCCCTGGGCCGGCGGCTGCGTGAGGATGGTCACCGGTTCCCGAACGAGCACCTGCGGCTGATCGCCGGCGGCATCGGCCTGGCCCCGAGCGAGGCTGCGTGATCAGGCGATGAGAGAGCACCCAGACCAGGCGGCCGGTGCAGTGTCACCGAGCGGCTGCATCAGGACGGTGAACCACCTGCAGGACACCGAGGAGATCAGTGCCCGGCTCCGGGACGCGGCCTCGCTGCCGGACCTCCTGGCCGCGAGCTTCGACGCCTTCGAGATCGCCCGGATGCTCGCCCGCGCCGGCGATCTCCGATTGCCGGAGCTGTTTGCCGCGTTCATGACGACCGCGGACGCCGCCGTCGACGGCCGGGAAGCCGTCACCGCCGCCCCAGCCCTTCCCGCCGGCAGCACCACGGCCTGTGCTCTGACGCCGTCGGCCGCCGGGACCGAGGAGATCACCGCGGCCCTGGCCGCGCTCGGCACGCTGCTGAGCGACCGCCTCGCCTACGCCGTGACCCTGACAGCAGAACCCGCCGACCGGGACGCCTGCGCGGCCGCCGCCGACGCGGCCAGCCGGATTCACCACCTGATGACCCCCTGACCATGAACCCAACGTTCGGTGACTTCCTGACCCCGGCCGGGGAGCACATCACCGCCGCCGTCGCGTTCCGCGGCGAGCTGCCCGCCGGCGCGCGGGAGGATGCCATCGCCGAGCTGGGCCGCGTGGTCTCGGCGCTGGCCCGCTACCTCGGTGACCTGCCCCCGCCTCACGATCCCGGCCCAGGCGGGACCTTCCCGCCGACCTTTCGGGAGCGGGCTGCGGCGGACGCCCGGGTGGCGCTGCGGCGAGCCGCCCGCACACTCCGCCACCGTGCCACGAGCACCCAGGATGCCCATCCCGTCGTCCGGCACCTGTCAGCCGCCGCCGACTACCTGAGCGCCGGCCGGGACCTGCTGCACACCCACTTCACCACCGGCGGGCAGCCGGGCACAGGGCCGGAGAACTCCTACTGGGCACCGGCCATCACCTCCGCGCCGGTCACCAGCGCGCTGCTCAGCGAGCTGGCACACCACGCGCGCGTCCTGGTGCCCTGGGCCGCGCAGCTCACCATGACCGCCCCCGGCCTGTGCGCACTCGCCGCCGACCGCCTGATCCTGCACCAAGCCATCAGCGGACTGTGGATCACAGCCGCAGCCATCCAGGCCGCAGAACACGACAACCCGACGCCCCCACGCGCACGGCACCTGCTCGCCGCGATACCCGCCGCCGCGCCGCCGCCCCGCCAGCCGCCCGGCACCGGCGAACCAGTAACCGGGCTCTGCCACGGCATCACCATCACCGCCGACCGGCTCCGCCACGCCGCCCGCGCGCCAACCCAGCCGGGCCGCTGGTCACCCGCCGCAACCTCCGCCTCCTGGCGCCGCGCCGCCCTCGCCTGCGCCATCACCAGCCACGCCAGCGAGATCGTCCTGCACACCCTCACCGACCGGGCCAGGCACCTGGGCATCGAACCCGCCATCACCGAACGGCTCCGCGGCGCGGCAGCCGCCATGAGCCAGACCTGGCCCTGGTGGCGCGCCGTCGCCTGCGAATGGGACATCCTCAGCACCGGCACCCACCACGGAACCAGCAGCACCCCGGCCGCCGCCGACTTCGAGGACCTGGCCCTGCGGACCGGGCGCCTGGCCCACGCCAGCCCAGACTGGACACCCGGCTACGCCGGCTCCAGCATCCGCGGCCGGGCAGTCCTCGCCCCGGCCCGCGGCGACGTCAGCACCGTGGTGGCAGCAATCCACCACGCAGCTGACGCCATCACCCGCATCGCCATCCAGCACCAGCAGGCGGTCAGCACCGCCGCAGGCGAACGACGGCTGTACCTGCCCACCCGGCTGATGCCCGCGACCTGCGACATCCCCTACCCCTACACCCTCGCCCCCCGCAAGCGCACCAGCAAATTGCTGGCCACCTACGCCGCCGCGATAGGCGCCAGCGCCCGCGCCACCGAAGTGCTTGACGAACTCGCCGCCGCGATCGGCGCCCCGAGCACGATACTCGGCGTACACCGCAGCATCGCCAGCCAGCAGGCAAGCACCCGCCGGCGCGAGGGAACTGACATCGCACAAACACAACCACGGCCCGTACCACCGCCGGCGGCGCCGGGACAAGCCGCGCAGATCGAGCATCTCCTGCACAGCCTGCAGATCACCGAACCAGCCCTGCTGCTACGCGCGGCCGCCCTCGACCAGGCCACCCACGAGCTGCTGGCCGAAGCCACAGCCAAGTCCCGCAAACAAGGCAGCGCCGCCGCTCCTCTACCGCAGAGAAGCCAGAAGGCACCGAACTGGCCCGCACGCGCAGCAGGCAAGGACCTTCCCCGCCACATATCAGGCCGCGATGGGCAAGTGACTCACACAGATCAGAAAGCTGCGCCCACTGCCGTTACGGCATCCAAGAACTCCATTAGATAGCGAATGCCCCGGCACCCAGTCAGCGTAGCCTCACCACCGGGTCAATGACGGACTCCGGTCCGGACGGCCATCAGCCATTACCTGAAAAGATCTACAGAATGGTTCAGTGGGCGCCGACTACAGTCGGTGATATACATGAGCCGACCCTGAGGGCAGGGTGACCCGCAAAGTCATTTCTGCTGATCATGAGCTGTCTGGCAAGCCGAGAATGGCCAGGAGCAGGTGCGGGTCGTATTTGATCTTCCGGATGGTTGCCGCGATCTTGGTATATCCCGCCTGGCGGATGAGGCCGATGGCGAGGTTACGCAGCGTCGCCATCACGCGTGGCCTGGGGCCGGTCCTGACCCGCGAGGCGTCCTCACGGTAAGTAACGTCCCGGACATAATGGATCTTGTTCTCGATGCGCCAGTGGCGGCGGACGTATCCCGCGAGGTGCTCCGGCGCGGCCTCGCGGGCGGACAGGCTGGTGATGCACAGGGCGGCCACCGCGGACCTGACGGTCACGGTCTTGTACTTGCGGCTGTTCTTCTTGCGCTTGCGGACCTTGCGGGTGATGTAGCGCTCGATGAGGAAGACCTGCGCGGCGTGCGGGAATAGCGCGCGGATGGGAGCGGGGGCGTCCATCACCTGGATGGTGCGTTTCTCGGTGCGGCCGTGCCCGGTCCCGGTGGCCTGGTGGCTGACGGGGATCGCGGCCCAGTCCAGGGCATCGAGGGCGGAGAAGAGCTTCGGGGTGTTGCCTTTGACGGTCATGACGTAGTGGGCCAGCAGATCCTCGCAGATGAGCGTGGCGTGGGCGCGGACGGTGTGGCCGGCGTCGACGGTGATCACGTGCCCGGCCAGCGAGACGCGCTCGTTCAGGTCGCGCAGCAGCGGCGCGAAGCCGGGTACCTCGTTGGTCTTGGGGCCGATGAGCCGCTCGGCGATCACGCTGGTCTGGTTGTGGGTGGCGGCGGCCAGCAGGTACGGGACCAGGCCGTCCTCGCCGGCGGCGCCGCGGACCGCCTTCCCGTCCACGGCGATCGCCGGCAGCCATGCCGGGCCGGCGACGGGGAAGGCCGCCGGGGCGGGCAGGGCACGGCGGGCCAGGCAGGCGCCGGCGTGATCGGCGAGCTCCTGGGCGCCCAGGTCAGCGAAGACCCGCACGATCGTGTCCGGGTGCGGCGGCGTGAGGACGCCCAGCGCGTTGCGGCGGCATCCCAGCGCGGCCAGGATCTCCGGACCGGCGGCGCTCACCCAGGCGGTGACGTCTTCCAGGGAACTGCACCCGCACAGCACCGCTGCCGTGCACATCGCCAGGATGCCCGCCAGGCAATGCCGGACGCCGCGACGGTCACGCGGATCGGGGACCAGGGCGAAGCACTCCAGGAGGTCGCCGCCGCTGGCGGCGTGCAGGCTGGCGGCGCGGGCGGCCAGCTCCTCCAGCGCGGCAGCGGCTGACGCGGGCACTGCGGGCATGGCAGACTGGGCAGGCAACGGAGCCCCCTGGGACTAGAGATCTTCGACAATCCCTTGTCCTAGCCGGGGCTCCGCTGCGCGTCGGCGCGCGACACGCGCTAGTTCTGCGATGTGATCATTCCGGTACAGTCCGGGACCGCAGGCGTGATTACCCGCCGTCACAGTTCCGCCTGGATGGCGGGCTCCGTCGATGCCGCAACGACTACGATGCGTGACTGAATCCAAATGCGGCTGGCGCCACGCCGCAGCCATGGCACGTCAGGAACTCAGCCCGCCAAGATCAGGCCGCGTCACTCCGACCTGGAGCTAGCTGGGAAAACGACTTTGCGGGTCACCCTGCCCTGAGGGTCGGCCAAAGTACAGATCGTCGACTATTTGCAACTGCTTTTTGCAGCTGCCTTCGATGCGGACGAGGCTTCGCGTCAAGCACATATCAGGTACTTCTGACGCTTTCCCGTAACCATTGTCCTCCAAGGAGTCAGGCAGGTGCTACAGCGTTTACGAGAGGCGGGCGGCGGGTTCGTACCTCCGGGTACTATGTCAAGCACGATGTCTTTAGATTGGCGCCATCGGGCCGAGGAAACTAGAATATTCCGAATATGTCGTTTACTCTATGTGCGATTTCATGCAACGCTTCCCCTGTCCACGTGGCCCCTTCGAACACCAAGAAGCTTATTCAGGGAGGGGACAAACCGACTCGTCACAAGGGCGTGTCAATACTAAAAGACGGCCCGCTTTCCGGGAGAATTGAGTTACCACAACGCAATTCTCA
>Ga0208565_1000476_pt1 | contig 29820 bp, 28 predicted proteins | sample Sb_taG_7_FD_187706 | JGI IMG/M metagenome (GOLD analysis project Ga0208565, IMG submission 187706) | Peat soil microbial communities from Weissenstadt, Germany - Sb_50d_2_FS metaG (SPAdes) (version 2) | ecosystem: Environmental > Terrestrial > Soil > Wetlands > Peat | place: Germany...
CGGGTCGAAGCCGGTGCCGGTGTCGCGGACGGCCAGCTCGACGTGCCCGTCCTGGCGGGTCATCGACACGGCAAGCTGGCGGGCGTTGCCGTGCCGGACGGCGTTGGCGCATGCCTCCTGGGTGATGCGCAGCAGGGCGTGCTCGACGGGCGCGGGGACGGTCACGTCGTCCAGGCTGGCGTCGACGGTGACGCCGAGCCGGTCGTGGTAGGCCGCGCAGATCTCCTGCAGGGCCGGGGCGAGCCCGGCGCCGTCCAGGCTGGCCGGGCGCAGCTCGGTCAGGAGCGCCTGCATGTCGCGCAGTGCCTCCTCGCTGATGCGCTCGATCGCGCGGGCCTGCTGATTGCCCGGGTCGGCCCGGCACATCCCGGCGGCGATCATCCGCAGGCCGAACAGGTGCTGGGAGATCGCGTCGTGGACCTCCCGCGCGATCCGGGCCCGCTCCGCGGCGCGCGCGTCGCCGCTGGCGCGCTGCCGTTCGGCGGCCAGCGCGGAGCCGAGCTGGCGGGTCATGGTGGTGAAGTTCGCCTCCAGCCGGCCGACCTCGTCCCGGCCGGAGGCGGGCAGGGTGACGGTGTAGTCGCCGTCAGCGACCGCGAGGGTGGCCCGTTCCAGGCGGCGTACCCGGCGGACGAGGCGGCGTGAGGCCAGCAGCCCGAACAGCACGCCGACCGGCACGATGGCGAAGATCAGCGCGTAGGGGGCCGACAACAGCGGGCCGGTCTCGCCGAGCTGACCCAGCTCGCTCCAGGCGCGGATGGGGTTGATGAACCCGGGCGACCATGGCGCCTGGACATAGACGTAGGCGACCCGTCCCGGCGCGCTGGCCGGCGGCTTGCCGATGCCGGCGCGGCCCGCCCGCCCGACCATGAAGAGCACGTTGCCGTACGGCGTGGACACGCTGCCGCCTTTGATGGGGCCGCCTGCGTTCGCCGGAGCCGCCGGGGCGGGGAGTTCGCTGGCCGCCGCCCGTCCGGGCGGGTACCGGGATGGCGCGGAGGACGCGACGACCATGCCGTCGGCGGCGACCGCCACGACCGCGGTGACCGCCTGGTCGCTGTGGACCGGGCCGGTGATCGCCGGAACGACCAGCGTGCTGCCGTCCGGGGTCGTCGGGGCCTGGCCCGGCTGCGCCGGCTGGCCGGGGTCGCCGAGCACGGTTCCGGCCGGCACGCCGCCGGGGTAGCGCTGGGCGAGCTGCCCGGCGTAGCTCTTCGCGGTCGCGTCCACCTGAGCCTGCAGCTGGGCACCGTTCACCAGCGGGAGTACCTCGAAGCCGAGCACGAGCGCCTCGACCAGCACCACGACGGCGAGCGTGACGAGAATGTAGGAGGCGATCAGCCGGCCCGATAGCCCCCACACCCTGCGTCGCACCCGGTCCAGCACACCTGCACGCTACCTCCGCGCAACCCTCCGGCGTATCCCTCCAGCGAGGGACCCGCGCTACCCCCGGCGCGTGATGCGCCCGCCGCCGCCGGCCGGCACGCTGGCTGTCATGAACCCACAGTCACAGTGCCAGCCGCGTGGAGGCACGAGATGAACAACTGCCCCTGCCGCGGACCCGGCCCGCGACCGCCCTGGCCCCGGCGGGCGCGAGTCGCAGCCGTCATAACCGTCATGGCCGCCGCCGCCCTGCTGGCGGCGGCATGCAGCGGCAGCCCGTCATCCACCGGGTCCGGCGGCTCACCGAATGCGGGAGGGTCAGCGACCTCCCAGCTGGTCGCCTACACCCAGTGCATGCGCTCCCACGGGGTGCCGGACTACCCCGGCCCCGACAGCAGCGGACAGATGCCTAAGATAACGTCGGGGCAGCAAGTCGGGGTGAGCGATTCCCGGCTCACCGCGGCCCAGGGAGCCTGCCAGGACCTGTGGCCGTACCAGGCGCCGACCCAGGCCCAGCAGCGGCAGCAGCTGACCGACGACGTGAAGTTCGCCCAGTGCATGCGCTCCCACGGGGTGCCGAACTTCCCCGACCCCACCAGTTCCGATGGGCGCGTGGAATTCGTTATAAGCGTCAGCAGAGACGGCTTTGACCCGCATTCGCCGCAGATTATCGCCAAAGCCCACGAATGCCAGTACGTGCTGCCCGCAGGCACGGGGCTGCCGTCAGTGACGGTGTCACCGTGAAAGGCATTGCCGCGCCGAATCCACTGCGCCAATACGGACTGCCCGGCGCCGGCCTGGCGGCCGCCGCGCTGCCGGCGCGAAGAGGCGGGTCATGAGCGGGACGGTTTCGCGCGGCCGGGAGGCCGGGCAGCAGGCGGAGGCCCTGGCGGCCGCGGAGGCAAGGGGATCGCGCGGCCGTGGCCGCTGGGTGGCCCTGGGCATCGTGGTCGTGCTGGCGGCCGGGGCGGTGTCGGCGTGGCGGGCCGGGGTGTTTTCCCCGGCCGCCGCGTCCGGGGCCGGGCAGCACGGGGCGCCCGCGCCGGCGACGCAGCCGGTGACCCGGCAGGATATCGCGGCAACCACGCCGGTGAACGCGACGCTGGGGTACGCCGGGTCCTACACGGTGGCCGGGCGGGGCGGCGGGACGCTGACCTGGCTGCCGTCGGCTGGGCAGGTGATCAGCCAGGGACAGGCGCTGTACAAGACGGGCAACGGCTCCCCGGTGGTGCTGCTGTACGGCAGCGTGCCGGACTGGCGGACCCTGGATGAGGGGATCACCGGCCAGGACGTGACCCAGCTCAACCACGACCTGGTGGACCTCGGCTACGCCGACCGCGCGGATATCCTCGCGCTGGGCTGGGATTACTACTCGTGGGAGACGGCGTACGCGGTGCAGCGGCTGGAAGAGCACCTGGGGGTCTCCTTCCCGCCGGGGAGCCTGTCTTTGGGGCAGGTGGTGTTCGAGCCGGAGGCGCTGCGGGTCAGCCAGGTGACCGGGAGCCTGGGCGGCCCGGCGTCCGGGCCGGTGCTGGCGGCGACCTCGGACCGGCACTTGGTGACGATCCCGCTGGACGTCTCCCAGCAGTCGGAGGTCAAGGCCGGCGACACGGTGAGCATCACGCTGCCGGACGGGACGACCACGCCGGGCGTGGTCTCCTCGGTCGGCACGGTGGCGACCACGTCCGGGTCGGGGCAGGGGCAGAGCCCGACCACGACGATCCCGGTGCAGGTGAGGCTGACCGATCCGGGGGCGGCGGGAACCCTGGACCAGGCGCCGGTGACGGTGAACATCACCACCGAAAGCAGCCCTGGCCCGGTGCTCGCGGTGCCGGTGACGGCGCTGGTGGCCCAGTCGCCGGGCGGGTACGTCGTGGAGGTCGTCGGCCCGGGGAACACGCGGCGCTGGGTGCCGGTGACGCCCGGGATCTACGACGGCGCTAACGGGCTGGTGCAGGTGACAGGGGCGCTGAGTCCCGGGCAGCGCGTCGTGGTGGCGGCGTCGTGACCGCCGCGGGGACGGCCCTGGCCGACTGGGACGGGCCGGGCGGGGTGCCGGTGCTGGAGCTGGAGCAGGTGACCAAGCAGTATCCCGGGTCGCCTCCGGTGCAGGCGCTGGCCGGGGTGAGCCTGGCGGTGAGCGCCGGGGAGCTGACCGCCATCGTGGGCCCGTCGGGGTCGGGCAAGTCCACGCTGCTGCACCTGATGGGCACCCTGGACAAGCCGACTGCCGGGACGGTGCGCGTCACCGGCCTGGACGTGGCGCGGATGACCGACCGGGAGCTGGCCGGGCTGCGGGCCTCCCGGGTCGGGTTCGTGTTCCAGCAGTTCTTCCTCGCCGAGCACCAGAGCGTGCTGGGCAACGTGGCCGACGGGCTGCTGTACGCCGGGGTGCGGCGCGGCGCGCGGCGGCGGCTGGCGCTGCAGGCCCTGGACCGGGTCGGGCTCGCGCACCGGGCCGCCGCCCGGCCGACCCAGCTGTCGGGCGGGGAACGGCAGCGGGTCGCGATCGCGCGGGCGGTGGCGGGCGCGCCGCCGGTAGTGCTGGCTGATGAGCCGACCGGCAACCTGGACTCGGCCACCGGCGCCGCCATCCTGGCCCTGCTGGAGGAACTCAACGCCGCCGGGACGACGATCATCATCATCACCCACGACCACGCGGTCGCCGCCCGGACACACCGCCGCATCGAGATGCTCGACGGGCACATCATCGCCGACACCAGCCCCGTCCCCGGCCAGGCGGCCGCCGGCGGGGCTGGCGGCGGGCGGCCCGCCCGCTCCCGGCCCGCGCAGGAAGGACCGTCATGACCACCACATCGCCGCGGCCGGCCGCCCCGGCTGCGGCCCGGCTGCGGCCCTCCGACCTGGCCGCCCTCGCCAGCACCGGGCTGCGGACCCGTAAGCTGCGCGCCGGGCTGTCGGCGCTGGGCATCGCGATCGGCGTCGCGGCGATCGTCGCCGTCCTGGGCCTGGCCGCCTCCTCCTCCGCCGCGCTGCTGGCCGAGATCCAGGCGCTGGGCACCAACCTGCTGACCGTCACCAACGGGCAGGCCCTCTCCGGCGAAACCGCCGAGCTGCCGGTGGCGGCGCCGGGCATGATCGCCCGGCTGCCCGGGGTCCTTTCGGTGCAAGACACCGGCACTGTCGGCAGCATCAACGCCTACAAATCCCCGCTCATCCCCCCGATCGAGACCAACGCCCTCAGCGTCGAGGCGGCCACCCTGGGCCTGCCCGCAGTGGCCGGCACCAGCCTCGCGCAGGGCCGGTTCCTGAACGCCGCCACCGCCCGCGAGCCGGCCGCTGTGCTCGGCGCCGTCACCGCGCAGCTGCTGGGCATCGACCGGATCCGGCCCGGGATGCGGATCTGGGTCAGCGGCACCGGCGGCACCGGCGGCATGTGGTTCTACGTGACCGGCATCCTCAACCCGGCCACCTATGCCTCCGAGCTCGACTCGGCGGTCCTGGTCGGCTTCCCGGCCGCGGAGAAGTACCTGGAATTCGACGGGCACCCGTCGGAAATCTACGTCCGCACCGTCGATACCCCGGCCGCCACCACCGCGGTCGACAACCTGCTCGGCGCGCAGGCCAGCCCGGAAAACCCCAGCCAGGTCACCGTCTCCCAGCCCTCGGACATCCTCACCGCCCAGGCCGACGCCAAGGGCGCGTTCGACCGCCTGTTCCTCGGCCTGAGCGCGGTCGCGCTGCTGGTTGGCGCGATCGGGGTGGCCAATATCATGGTCATCTCGGTGCTGGAACGCCGCTCCGAGATCGGGCTGCGCCGGGCACTGGGCGCCACCAGAGGCCAGATCCGCGCCCAGTTCCTGGCCGAGGCCATCCTGCTGTCCCTGGCCGGCGGCACCGTCGGCGTCATCGCCGGCGCCGTCGCCACCGGCGCCTACGCCCGCAGCCACGGCGAGGCCGTGGTCATCCCGCCCCAGGCCTGGGCCGGCGGCCTGGCCGCGGCCGTCATCATCGGCGCCCTGGCCGGGCTGCTGCCCGCCATCCGCGCCGCCCGCCTGTCACCGACGCAGGCACTCCTGACCGTCTGACAGGACAGGTCACCGGCAGGACAGGCAACGCGTCCCGCGGCGGGTGTTCCAGTTATTCATGTCCGACATTGGCCAGCCTCGCTCACTGGCTGTCGTACTCGTCGTGGCGGCGCCACCACATGCCGGCCTCGTTGCGGCCGAGGGGCGCGCGGTCGAGCCACTGGTACATGCCCCACAGGATGTCCAGCCCGCGCGCGTACGTGGAGTAGGTGTGGTAGACGGTGCCGTCCTGGCGAGCGAAAGCGCTCATGCCGGGCCCTTCACGCCGGTAAGTCTGCCAGTCCGTGCCGACGATCGACTGGCTGAAGGCGTCGCGGGAACTCTTCTCGCCAGCCGTCGGCCTCAGGTCCTCCTCACCGAAGTTGTACGAGACGGTTCCCGCTTCCCACTCCTCCTTGGTGTGCGCCACCCCGAAGTCGACGTTGAAGTCGCTGCCGTAGGAGGACGCCCACGGGAAGCTCCAGCCCATCCGCCGCCTGTATGCGTCCAGTTTGGCGAGCGGGGCCCGCGACACCGCGCAGAGCGTGACGTCGTGGCTGGCGAGGTGGACCGCGGAGCCGTTGAAGCCGTCGGCGATCGCCGAGCAGGACGGGCATCCGGCGGTGTAGTCGGGCCCGAACATGAAGTGGTAGACGAGCAGCTGCGAGCGTCCCCGGAACAGGTCAGTGAGCGACGCCGTTCCCCCCTCGGTCTCGAAGCGGTAGTCCTTGTCGACCCTGACCCAGGGCAGCTCCTGCCGCCGCCGGGACAGCTCGTCGCCGCGCCGGGTCAGTTCCTTCTCTGCCTCGAGCAGCTCCAGCCGCGCGGCAAGCCACTCCTCGCGAGTCCCCGTCTTGTGACTGGTCATTGCCTGTCTCCTTTTCTGTCGTTACATCATTGGTGGCGTGAGGCCACGACACCTGCGAGCGCCCAGATGGCCAGGTAGGACCCGGCGAACGGCGGCGCGGCACGCACCTTGCGGCTCACGCGGGCGTGCCTGGCGACCGCCGGGGCCGCGCCCGGCAGCATCATCGCCGCCATCATCGTCACCCACGCCGCGGCGAAGAACCCGAACGACCCGGGCCGGGTCGCGACCCCATATCCATGCCGCCCATCAGCCAGGCCGCGGCCGCCCAGCATGCGGCGGCGAGCCCGAGCGTCGCCGCCAGCACAATCGCCGGCGCAGCCGTGCGCCGGCGATTCCACGTTCACCATCAGTCCTCCCTCCTCGATGAGTTCGGGCGGCGATCTCCGTCACGCGGATCCGCGAGCATTCTGGTCGAGGTGATCTTTCAGTGCGTCGAGCGGGCCATCCCAGTCGCGCGCCAGCGCGGCCAAGAACTGCTGCGCCACTTGCATCGGCGCGGAGCGCAGCCGGTACCGCACCCTGCGCCGCTCTCCGTGTTCGGCCGTCACCAGGCCGGCCTCGGCCAGCAGCGCCAGGTGCTTGGCGATCGCCTGACGAGTGATCGGCAGCCGGCCGGCCAGGTCCGTGGCGGTGGCCGGCCCCCCCGAGGCCAGCGCGGCCAGGATGGCGCGCCGGCTCGGGTCGGCCAGGGCGACGAAGACCTGCTCGGCGATCGCCTCGATGTCAGGCGGCGGCATCGAGGTAGTCGGCGAGCTCGCCCAGCTCGCTCGCCCACCCTCGGGTGTTGCCGTCGTAGGCCGTGCGGTAGGCGTCCTCGGGAAGCTGCGCGAAACCGGACTCGACCACGGTCAGCCGCGTGCCCGCACCAGCCGGCTCCAGCGTGAACTCAACGTAGGTGCGGCGCGGGTCCTCCTCAGGCAGCCCGTAGATATGCCAGGTGAAGCCGAACACCGTCGGCTCCTCCGCCCGTTCCACCCGCATGTCGGCGGTGTGGCCGCTGTCCCACTTCATCCGGGCCGAGCCGCCCGGGCGCAGGTCGATCGTGGCCTCCTTGCCGAACCAGGCACTCAGTCCCTCGGCCGTGGTGAGCGCCGCCCATACCTTGGCCGGCGGGTGAGCGATCTCGACGGTTCGCTCGATGCGATCAGGGAACGCCACGACTTCCTCCATCATTTAGCAACTGGATGGTTGCGATAATATGGCAACCAGTCAGTTGCGTCAAATGGGTTGGGGCGCGAGTCGGCACGGGGAGGATAAGCATGAAGGCTGCCGGTTCCCGCGGCGGCCTTCATCGCCGTCGAAACCGGCATCCCGGTCGAGGCCCAATGGTCATGCCGTACTGGGAGCCGCCGCACGGCCGCCCTGCCTCCCAGGTCCCCGGTGGGTGCGCCGGCTGCCGGTTAGCGCTGCGGCCAGCCGAGCGCGTCGAATACGGCGACGGGGTTGAGGTAGTCCCGCCAGTGCACGACTTCCCTGTCGCGGAGGGTGAGGACGGAGATGAACTGGTTGTGGTACGGGTTCCCGGTGGCGACGGCGTGCCCGTGAGAGGCGTATTCGAGTACCGCGACCACTGGTCTTCGGGGCACGGGCAGCGCTTGAAGATTCTGGCCACGGTCATACCTCCCGGGACTGGAGCCATTCCTCTACGTGCCGCTCGCGGAACCGCAGGTACCGGCCGACCCGGTAACCGCGCAGCCCCCATTGCCGCCAGCAGCCGTAGACGGTCTGCTTCGGCACGCCGAGGTAGGCAGCCAATTCGTCAACGGAGAGGAGCCGGTTCGAGCCGCCCACGGGAGCCGCACGCCGGGCAGCCCGGCGCCGGACCGATGCACGCTCGACCCCGCCCGCCCGGTCAAGTCCGCGGCCGCCTTCCCTGCCGCCGGTCACGGCATTCTCCGGCCGCCGACGCGCACCAGAGACGGGTGATGGCGAGGGTCCGGCCGTGCAGGGCGAAGCGGGCTGGGAGGCAGGTACCGGGCGGCGGCCTGCGGCGCCGTGCTGCTCCTCGCTCGGTTCCCGGCCCGTGCCCGGGCCGGGGGCAGGACGGGCTGGCCTGCCACCCGGGACCGGCGCCATCCAGCGCCGGTTGGGTTATCTGGTAGCCATGCCGCCGGAGGGTGGTTACCGTGGCCAGGTGCTGTCCCCGCCTGCTGGCCTGCCGGAAGCTGCGCTGGCGTCGGCGCTGCGGCGCTGGTGGGGGATGGCTGTTGCCTCGGTGGAGTACCGGCCTGTCGGCTGGGGCAGCCATCACTGGGAGGTTGCTGACGCGGCCGGGTGCCGGTGGTTCGTCACCGTTGATGAGCTGGCGGGCAAACGGCTGTCGGAAGGTGAGCCGCTGGCGGCGGGGTTCGGGCGGTTGCGCGCGTCGCTGGCTGCCGCCCGGGATCTGCGGGACTGCGGCCGGATGTTCGTGGTGGCGCCGGTCACCGCCCGTGACGGCGAGCCGGTGGCCCGGGTCGGCGACGGGTTTGCCGTGGCGGTTTACCCGTTCATCGACGGGCAGAGCTTTGAGTGGGGCGAGTTCTCCTCACCCGCGCACCGGCTCGGCGTGCTTGGCCTGGTGGCCGCTGTTCATGCCGCCCCGGCTGGGGCCAGCCGGCATGCAGTGGCTGATGACTTCGCCGTGCCTGGCCGGGATGAGCTGGAGGCAGCGTGCGACCTGGCCGGTGATGTCGCGGACTGCGGGCCGTACGCGCGCGCCGTTTCCCTTCTGGCCAGGCAGAACGCGGCGCCGATCCGGCGGCTGCTGGACCGTTATGACCGCCTCGTGATGCAGGCCCGTGCCGTGCCGGCCCGGATGGTTCTCACCCATGGCGAGCCCCATCCGGGCAACACGATGCTGACCGCAGGCGGGTGCTGGCTGCTCATCGACTGGGATACTGCCCTGGTCGCTCCGCCCGAGCGCGATCTGTGGAGCCTTGACCCCGGGGACGGGACCGTCCTTGATGCCTATGCCAGGGCGACGGGGTTCAGCCCGCGGCCCTTGCTGCTGGATCTGTACCGGCTGCGCTGGGACATTGCCGACCTCGCCGGTGATGTGAGCCGCTTCCGCCGGCCCCACGCCGGGAGCATCGACGATGACAAGTCCTGGGAGCTGCTGACTTCGCTGATCAGGCGGGTCAGCGGCTAGGGCCGGAGCAGGCCGCGAGGCCCGCGGTCCGGCGCCGGTAATGGCTGTGCCGGGCGCGGGCCTGGTGCCGCCGGCGCCAGCTTGACCAGTACTCGTGGTAGGCCTTCGGGCGGGTGACCGTGGTGTGCAGGGTGAACAGGCGGCGGGTCTCGGCGGCAGTCAGCGGGATCAGCTCGTGGCCGTATTCATCGGTGATGACCGGCGGCGGGCTATATGTCCTCGGCGGCGCGAAGACCTGCCCGCAGGCCACGGCGCCCTTTTTTTCCCGGCTCGCCGCCGGCGTCCGCGCTGGCAGGAGGCGGCGCGCCTTCCCTCAACCGCCTGCCCGCACCGCCTTCCCGGGCACCTCGCACGGTCCTGCGAACTGGCCGTACATGCGTCGCCGTCCGCCTCGCCCTGCCCTGGGGGCACCGGCACCAACACCTGCCTGCTTGCGCACGGATACGTCGGGGCGTGCCATTGCGACCATCCGGACCAGCACCCGCATGCAGGTACATAACCGTCCGCCGTACGCACCTCCGCGCGCCCTGAAGATTGTTTATTAGCCTATACACATAGGCAGTCTGGGAGTGCATTCGACGGTTCATCCGGCCCGCAGAACCGGTTTTCGCACCTGTGATGAAGCAGAAACAGACAGCGGCCGACCGCCCTGTCAGGCCGCGTTTCCAGCGGTTGCCCGTTGCCCCGGCTGGCTGAGGCCCCCCAGGGCGGGCCGGAAGCTGCGGGACTTGTGCGCGCCCGGCGACTACACGGACTGGGCGCTTAGCAGGCTGGACCGTGCTCAGTGCCTCGCCTGGACCGACCCGGACACGGGGCTCGGCTACGCGGCGGAAACGATCGCGGCGCTGACCGGTCCGCAGCGGCAGGGCATCATCGCCGATCGTGCCCGCGGGCTGCTCGGCGCGCTGAGCCCGGCTCAGCTAGTGTCGCCATGGAATAAACATGGTCGGAGACCGAACCACCCTGCCGCAGCTGCGCGGCCACGAAATGAGCCAGCCCGGCAGGACTTCAGCACCGGCGCCTGTCGGGGTCTCTTCTCGGCCGCTCTGGCCGGGGCAGTTGGCATACCCGGCAACGCTTCACCCCGTTCAGCACGTAGCCGGAGTCCGTGCGGACCGCCTTGGTCTTCATGGCCGCGGCGTCGGATCCCGCTTCGGGCTCGGACAGCGCGTAGGAGAACATCGCCTCGCCCCGCGCGACCGGTCTGAGGTACCTGGCCTTGGCAGTAAACGGGTCCGTTCGTGGGTCTGGCGGGTCACGGCTGGCCCTGGACGGTGATCTTGTAGACGCTGGCCTGGTAGGTGCCGGCGCCATCCGGCGGCAGCTTGGTGAACCAGATGAGCAGGTAGCGGACGTGCGCTGGCGCGCTGAGCTGGAACTGCACCGTGCCGCCGACGTTCGAGACGGTCGCCACCTGGGGCAGCCACGACGGGACGGGTTTGGCCCCGGCTCGTAGCTCGAGATCGGCACCGGAGCGGCTGACCAGCGAAAGCCGTACCGAGGAGACGGTGACCGGGTGGCCCATGTCGAGCAGCAGGCCCGTTCCGGTCTTCAGTTCCCCGAACTGCGGGGTGGCGTACCACTGGCTGAACCAGGGCGTGGCCGCGTTCCCGCCGACGGCGAGCGCCGCCAGCTGAGGATTGTCGCCGTCGGCCAGGCCGGCCGGGCCGAAGGCCGCCACGCTGGCCGGGGTCAGAGCCTGGACCGCCACGGGGCTGGCCGAAGGTGTGGTACTCGCCGAGGCCGGGGGGCTCGCCGGGGAAGTGGTGGCCGGGGAAGCCCCGGCGCCGGCCTGGACGGCTGAGCTGCTGGCCGGCAGGCTGGTACGGGCGGCCGGCGGGGACAGGCGCGGGCTGGCGGCGGCGGAGGAGCGCCGGTCCCGGCCTACTCCGGCGACGAACTTGTAGCTGGCGAAGCCCAGGACGGCCAGCATCAGCACGGCCAGGAAGGCCGTCCAGCGCACGCGCCGCCGCTCGCGCTTCCGCAGCGGCATGCCCGGCTGGAAGGCTTCCGCCGCCGTGATTTCCTTCTCCGATCGCCACGCCGAGTCGAACTCGTCAATCAGCGGCAAGGGATCCTCCCCCACAGCACGGGCGATGGCGCGGATATGGCCCCGCGCATAGAAATCACCGCCGCACGCAGCGTAGTCATCCAGCTCTATACCCCGGATGATGGGCTCTGTGACACGAGTGCTGTGACTGACCTCGCTGACCGTCAGCCCGGCCCGGCGGCGGGCTGCGGCCAGCGTCGCGCCGATGCTCACGCGCGCCTCCTAGCACCCCCAGGATTGGCCCTTTTGTCTAAGGCTGCCGGGTAACTATAGCCACGTCCAGTTTCCCTTATCCGGGCAAAGAGCCGTTATGAGGGCAAAAACCCCCACTCGTTCGGCCCCAGACTACGGACGCCGACCGCGCAGGGCGGCACCCTTGGCGCGGGCCTGGTCCGCCAGAGCCTCGGCGAAGGAGACCAGCTTGGCGCGTAGCGCCGCGCCCTGCGGGCTGTCGGCGGCGCCGAGGATGCGGACGGCCAGCAGGCCCGCGTTGCGGGCACCGCCGACCGCGACGGTCGCGACCGGAATGCCGGCCGGCATCTGGACGATCGAGAGCAGCGAGTCCAGGCCGCTCAGGTTGGCCAGCGGGACGGGCACGCCGATCACGGGCAGCGGCGTCACCGACGCCAGCATGCCGGGCAGATGCGCGGCGCCTCCGGCGCCGGCGATGATCACCCGGAGCCCGCGGCGCTCCGCTGACGAGCCGTACTCGATCATCTCGTGCGGCATCCGGTGCGCGGATACCACATCGGCCTCGTAGGGAACGGCGAACTCGTCCAGCGCCTCGGCCGCGGCGCGCATCACCGGCCAGTCCGAATCGCTGCCCATCACGATCCCGACGAGGATGCTGCTCCCCATGGGCCTCAATCTCCGTCCTCTTTGCCCCAGCGGAGGTAGCTGGCGGCGCGGCGGGCACGGTCCGCCAGTTCCTCCGGATCGGTGTTATCGCGGTCCCCGGTCACCGTGACGTGGCCGATCTTGCGGCCCGGGCGCACCGGCTTGCCGTACATGTGCACCTTCACGGTCGGGTCGGCGGCCATCACGTGGATGTACCTGTCGTAGACGTCCGCATCGTCGCCGCCGAGCACGTTGGCCATCACCGCGACCGGTGCTGCCATCGCCGGGGAACCGAGCGGCAGGTCCAGGACGGCCCGCAGGTGCTGCTCGAACTGGGACGTGCGCGCGCCCTCGATGGTCCAGTGACCGCAGTTATGCGGGCGCATGGCGAGCTCGTTGACCAGCAGCCCGGCCTGCGTCTCGAACATCTCCACCGCCAGCAGCCCGGTCACGCCGAGCTCCTCCGCGACCCGCAGGGCGAGCTCGGCGGCCTGCGCCGCCCGTCCGGGAGCCAGGCCGGGCGCGGGGGCGATCACCTCACGGCAGATGCCGTCCCGCTGGACCGTCTGCACCACCGGGTACACCGCGCCCTGCCGGTGCGGCGAGCGCGCCGCGAGAACCGCGAGCTCACGCTCGAACGGGACGTACTCCTCCGCGATCAGGTTGATGCCGTGCGCGAGCACTTCCGCGGCCTCGGTGGCGGACTCGCACACCCACACGCCCCTGCCGTCGTAGCCGCCGCTGACCGCCTTGAGCACCACCGGCCAGGAACCGTCCGCGAACTCCTCGACCTCGGCGAGGGCGCGCACCGGCGCGAACCGGGGGCAGGCCACGCCCAGCCCGGTCAGCCGCTCCCGCATGGCCAGCTTGTCCTGGGTGAAGCGCAGCGCCGCGGCGGCGGGCCGGACCTGGACGCCGTCCTGCTCGAGCGCGGTCAGGTGGGCATCGGGCACGTGCTCGTGGTCGAACGTGATCATGTCGCAGCCGGCCGCGAAGTCGCGCAGGTCAGCCAGCGAGCGGTAGTCCCCCAGCCAGGTCCCCGCCGCCACCTGGGCGGCGCTTTCCGCGGCCGAGGCGGCCAGGACACGGAAGCCGACGCCGAGGCCGGTGGCGGCCTGGCTGGTCATCCGGGCGAGCTGGCCGCCGCCGACCATACCCACCACGGGCACGCCGGGCGACGCGACGGGAGCTGAACGCGGCGGGAGGGGCGCATCCGCTGAATCGGTCACGCTCCGTACCCTACGGGACCGGCACCAGCGCAGGCGGCCAGGATGTAACGCAACCGTTTCGGGTGGGGGCCAGGATTTTCCGCTACGAAACACTCCTGACTTTCGCGCCGCATTTATCGGGGTAAAACCCTTAAGACCATGGTCCCACCGGAGGGGAGCGCAGATGGCGACACAGGATCAGGACGTCACACACAGCGGCGACGCCGGTCCCGGCGTCCTCGTCCGTGAGGGCAGTTACGGCACCCAGGTCATCGCGGTCGAGCCGGGCGGAGCGGAATTCATCCCGCTCAACGAACGGCACGGCAAGCCGCTGCAGCTCTTCTGGACCTGGACCTCGCCGAACATGGAGTTCGCCACGATCTTCGTCGGCGTGCTCGCGGTCGCGGGGTTCGGCCTCGGCTTCTGGGAGGCGGCGCTGGCCCTCATCCTGGGCAGCGCGATCGGCGGCGTCACCCAGGGGATCCTGTCCATGCGCGGGCCCAAGTACGGGGTGCCGCAGATGGTGCTGAGCAGGCTGGGGTTCGGCTACTGGGGCAACGCGCTGCCCGCCGGGCTGAACTCGGTCACGGCCGGCATCGGCTGGTTCGCGGTGAACAGCGTCAGCGGCGCCTTCGCGCTGAACGTCCTGACCCACCTGCCGCAGGTGCTCTGCCTGCTCATCATCGTGGCGGTGCAGGTCGTGGTGGCGTTCTTCGGCTACAACCTGGTGCACGTCTTCGAGCGTTACGCCTTCCCCATCCTCACCGTCATCTTCCTGATCGCGGCCGGCGTCATCCTGAGCAAGGCCCACCCGGGCGCCCACCACCAGACCATCCCCGGCGCGTTCCTGCTGACGCTGGGAGCGTCGTTCGGGTACGCGGTGGGCTGGAACCCGTACGCGTCTGACTACACCCGGTACTTCAAGCCGGAGACGAGCAAGGCCGCGATCGCCTTGTGGTCCGGGCTCGGGCTTTTCCTGTCCTGCGCGCTGCTCGAGACCGTCGGCGCGGCGGCCGCCACGCTCGTCAGCCCGGCCGCCGCCCTCGGCAGCAACCCGACCGGCGCCTTCACCGGGCTGCTGGCCAAGCCGCTGGCCGACCTCACGCTGCTGGCCATCGCGCTCGGCGCCGTCTCGGCGAACGTGCTCAACATCTACTCCGGCGCACTGTCGTTCACCGCGATCGGCATCAAGCTGCCGCTCTCGCTGCGCCGCGCGATCGTCGCGCTCGGGTTCGGCACCATCGGGTTCTTCCTGGCCTGGAACGGGCTGCACAACGCGGGCTCCGACTACGAGAACTTCCTGCTGATCATCGCGTACTGGATCGCCCCGTGGCTCGCCGTCTACTTCTGCGACCAGCTGCTGCGGCGCAACCCGGACGAGACGCTGCTGTTCGCGACCAAGCGGACGAACTGGGCCGGGCCGGTCGCCATGCTGCTCGGGATGGGCATCTCGATCTGGCTGTTCTCCAACCAGACCAAGTACGTCGGGCTCGTGCCCAAGCACGTGCCTTCGGTCGGAGACCTGACCTTCGAGGTGGGGTTCCTGATCACGGCCGTGGTCTACCTGGGCTGGCACGCCATCGCGCGAACCGGGCGGGAGAGCACGGTCAGCGCCTGACCCGCTTCATGTCCGCGCCGGCTAGCTGGCGTCGCGGCCGGCTGACTGGCGGGCATTTGCCCGGACTGCGGAATGTGTGGCGTTTCATAGCCTGGTCTCAGGGAAGGCGGAGTCGGCACTTAAGCGCGGCCGGTAGCATATGCACGTCTCGTCTGGAGCCTGTACCGGGGGTCGCGCACAGGCCGCTTAATGCCGTCCCGAAAGGACCGTTTCGTATGCCCAGGATGGTGAGCCTTCGCAAGCGCTTCGCCGAACTGATCCCTGAGCTCGCGAAATTCGGTGTGGTCGGCCTGATCGGATCGGTCATCGACCTGGGTGGCGCGGCCTACCTGCACGGCGCTGTCGGTATCGGTCCCATGGTCTCCAAGGGTCTTTCCATCACCGCGGCCACCGTGGTCACCTATCTCGGCAGCCGGTTCTGGACCTTCAGGCACCGGGTCAACCAGGCGCTGCTGCGCGAGGGAGCCCTGTTCGTCGCGCTGAACGTCGTCGGCCTGGCCATCGCCGAGTGCGTTATCGCGATCGTCACCTACGGGCTCGACATGAGGGGCACGCTGGCCTACAACGCAGCCAGCGTGGCCGGCACCGGGCTCGGCACGATCTTCCGGTACTTCTCGTACAAGAAGTGGGTATTCCTGGCCGGTGCTCCCGGAGCCGCTGTGGCCGCCGGGGAAGCCGCGGTATCCGGGATCGTCGACGTCGCGGATACGAGCGAGGCGGAGCGCGGGTACGGGCCGCCGTGGGAGATCCTCGACCCCGCCGACGCCCCGCGCCGCTAGCGTGGCGCCGCTAGCCCCGCGCCGCTAGCGTGGCGGCCGCGTTACGCGGGGCCGCGAACCGGCTGGGTGCCTGCCTGGAGCGGGTTCCTGGGCAGGAAGACCGCGAAGGTGGCGGGCTTCGCCTTGACCAGCACGACGCGGCCGCCGTCCGCCGCCGCCATCGTCCGCGCCAGCGCCAGCCCCAGCCCCAGCCCTTCGGGGCGGCCGCTGACGCTCCGCTCGAAGATCCGGGACACTAGTTCCGGCGGGACGCCCTTGCCCTCATCCCTGACCTCGATCACGACCGAGCGCGCACTCTGCGAGGTCTGCAGGGTCACCGTTCCCCCGCCGTGCATGAGCGCGTTATCCAGCAGCGTGGCGAGCACCTGAGCCAGCCCGCCCGGGGTGACGTGGGCCTGCAGGCCGCGCACGCCTATCACCACCAGCTTGCGCTGCACCCGGCGGAACGCCGGCTCCCACTCGATGACCTGCTGCCGGACGATCTCGTCGATGCCGGTAAGGGCGGCCGAAGCCGCGGTCGCCCGGCGGACCGGGCTGAGCAGTTGGGTCACCACGTCGGCCAGGCGCTCGGCCTGGGTCAGGGCGGCGCTGCCTTCCTCCCGGACCACCTCGGGGTCGTCCGCCGCCGCGATCATCTCTTCCAGTCGCATCGACAAGGCGGTCAGCGGAGTGCGCAACTGGTGCGAAGCGTCCACCGCGAGCTCACGATCCGCGGCGAGCAGGCTGCTGAGCCTGCGCGCGGACGTGTCGAGCCCGTCGGCCACCTGGTCGAGGTCGGCCACCCCGTACCTGCGGCCGAGCGGGCGCGGGTCGCCGGCCCCGAGCCGCGCGGCCGCCTCGGCGAGTTCCTCGACCGGCCGGGCCAGCCGGCGCGCGAGCACGGCCGTCAGCCAGGCGGCCAGCGCGGCCGCCACGACCATCAGCGCGGCGATCACGGCCAGCGCGGCTGCCCCGCGGCCGGCGCTAACCACCAGGGCGGGCACGCCCACAATGAGAACGGCGACGACCGCGACGGCAAAGCTCGAGAACCACAGCCTCCTGCGCATCGGTCACCCCGCGGCGAGGCCCGCTGACCGTGCTGGGCCTGCGGCGTCAGTCGCCGCGTTCAAAGCGGAACCCGACGCCGCGCACCGTGGTGATGTACCTGGGGCTATGCGCGTCGTCGCCGAGCTTGCGGCGTAGCCAGGAAATATGCATGTCCAGCGTCTTGGTCGACGTCCACCACTTCGCATCCCAGACTTCGCGCATGATCTGCTCGCGGGTGACCACCTTGCCCGCGTCGCGCAGCAGGATCCACAGCAGGTCGAACTCCTTGGTGGTCAGGTCAAGCTCGACCTCACCATGCCAGGCCCGCCGGGCATCCGGGTCGATCCGCACGCCGTGCGCGGCCGAGCCCTCCGCCGTCCCCCGCCGCAGCAGGGCCCGGACCCGGGCCAGCAACTCGGCCAGCCGGAACGGCTTGGTGACGTAATCGTCGGCGCCCGCGTCCAGGCCGACCACGGTGTCCACTTCGTCGGCCCGCGCCGTGAGGATCAGCACCGGCACGGCGTAACCGCCGGCCCGGACCCGGCGGCATACCTCGAGCCCGTCGAGTTCGGGCAGGCCGATGTCGAGCAAGATCAGGTCGACGCCTTCCCCCAGCGCCCGGTCGAGCGTAGTAGGCCCGTCCGCCGTGACATCCACCTCGTAGCCCTCCCGGCGCAGGGCGCGGGACAGCGGTTCGGAGATCGAGGTGTCGTCCTCCGCGAGCAGCACGCGAGTCATGAGTAAATAGTAAAGGAACAGTAAAACTTAGGGAGCCCTAGGGCTACGGCGGGTGGCGCGGCGGGAGGGCCGGGCTTTCGGCGCGGGGCCGGGCTTTCGGCGCGGGGCCGGGCTCACGGGGCGCATTTTCATGATCGCGAAGACTTTTACCCCGCGAGATCGAGGCTGTCGCGTAACTGGTCCCGGGCCAGTCCGCAGTTCGGCCCAGACCGTGTCTGCGCCCCCCGGCCTTGTCCGCCACTGCTTTCCCGCATGCCCCGTGAGCCCCGCGCGACCCGCCCCGGAGGGTGTCAAGAAGGAATTGTCCTGGTCCGGGGACCCGCGCGCAGCACTTGGGAGGGCAGGGTGCGGCCCACGATGGCTTCCGCCTCGGCGGCCGCCGCGATCATCGCCGCCAGGTCGATCCCGGTCGCCACCCCCATGTCCTCGACCATGTGCACGAGTTCTTCGGTCGCGATGTTGCCCGTCGCGCCCGGCGCATAGGGGCAGCCGCCGAGGCCGCCGACCGAGGCGTCGAAGTCGGACACACCGAGCTCGAGGGCGGCCAGGACGTTGGCGAGCCCGGTGCCCCGCGTGTTGTGGAAGTGCAGGTTCAGCGCCGTCTCCGGGTGGGCCGAACGGAACGCCCCGACCAGGGCGCGGACCCGGGTCGGCGTGGCCATGCCCGTCGTGTCGCCGAACGAGGCCGAGTCCGCCCCGTCGGCGATGGCCCGCCCGGCCACCGACACCGTCCGGGAGACTGGTACGTCGCCCTCATACGGGCAGCCCCAGGCGGTGGACACGATCACCTGCACGGTCGCGCCGCGCCCATGCGCGACCGAGATGATCTCCGCGATCTCGTCGAGCGATTGCCCGGTGGACCGGTTAACGTTCTTGCGGTTGTGCGTCTCCGAGGCCGAGACGACCGCCTCGAGCTCGGTGAAGCCCGCGTCCAGCGCCCGCAGGGCGCCACGCAGGTTGGGCACCAGGGCCGAGTACCTCACCGACGGCACCCGGGCCGCGCGCTTCCACACCTCGTCGGCGTCGGCCATCTGCGGAATCGCCGACGGCCGCACGAACGACACCGCCTCGATCCGCTGCACACCGGTCACGGACAGCCGGTCGAGCAGAGCCACCTTGGCGTCGGTGGGCACCGGGTCCTCGTTTTGCAGCCCGTCTCTCGGCCCGACCTCGCGCACCGAGATCCGGTCCGGCAATTCCCAGCTCACCCCTCAAGGCTAGCCCTTCGGGGGAGGGCCAGGCGGTGACGCCAGCGGGAACGCGCTCGGCCAGTCGCCCACGGTCCGGCTCGCCGCCAGCTGAGCGGTTCGCCGGCGGCCCGGGCAGGCCGGGACTACTCGCCCGGCCAGGCCGGGCGGCGCTTCTCGACGAAGGCGGCGATGCCCTCCCGCCGGTCGGCCGAAAGCGCGGCGGTCCGCCAGGCGGCGTCCTCGATGTCGAGGCCGGCCTCCAGCGAGACCCCCCAGCCATGCCGGATGGCCCGCTTGGCCGCCCGGACCGCCACCGGGGAGTTGGCGGCGATCTGCCCGGCCAGCTCGAGGGCCGCGGCGCCGTCCTGGCCGGCCGGCACCCGCCGGTCGACGAGCCCGAGCCGTTCCGCCTCGTCGATGCCGACCCTGCGCCCGGTCAGCACCAGGTCCGCGGCCCGGCCTGGGCCGAGCCGGCGCAATGCCAGCTGGGTGCCGCCGCCACCGGGCACCAGCCCGACCGTCACCTCGGGCAGGCCGAAGGTGGCGGTGTCGTCGGCCACCACCAGGTCGCAGGAGAGCGCAAGCTCGCAGCCGCCGCCGAGGGCGAAGCCGTGCACCGCGGCGATCGCGGGCTGCGGCAGCGCGAGCAGCGCGCCGAATACGGCACGGATGGCGTGACGCTGGCGCAGGATGTCCGCATCGGTCATGCCGGCCCGCTCCTTCAGGTCCGCCCCGGCGCAGAATGCGCGCTCTCCGGCGGCGCTGAGCACGACCACGCGGACGCCGGGCTCGACGGCTATCTCGGTGCAGGCCCGGGTGAGCTCACCCGCCATCGCGGTGTTGACCGAGTTCATCGCTTCGGGCCGGTTGAGCGTGATCTCGGCGACCCCGTCACCGGGATACCGCGACACCCTGATCGTTTCCATATTCGGTGCAGGCTAGTGGTTCAGGGCTGGTTCCGCTCGTTCCGCTCGAGCCTGCGCTGTTCCTCCTCCACCAGCCGGAACAACGTGGCCTGCGCGTACTCCACCCGCGGGATATCGGTCAGCACGATCTGGCCGTGCTCGCCGGCCGACTCCACGACCAGCCGCCCGCTGCCAAGCAGGCGATCGAGCGGACCTTTGGAGAACGACACGTCGTTGATCCGCGCCAGCGGGATGTCCCGGCCGCGCCTGGCCACGATGCCCTCCCGCACCTTCAGCCGCCGGGTGGTCAGCTCGTAGGTCGTCGTCCGCCAGCGCAGCACCGGCACCATCAGCCACAGCATCAGGGCCAGGATCGCGACCGCGGCCACCACCAGCCGCTCCGCCGCCGCCGAACCGGACGGGATCACCACCTCCACCACCAGCGCGGCCGCCACCACGAGCACCGCGACCAGCAGCGGCCGGACCAGCGTCTTGACGTGCGGGTGCAGCAGAAGCACGGGCTGCTCGTCGACGGCCGACGAAGGGTCCGAGGTCATACGCCAAATAGTGACACGTCCCGCGAGGCGAACGATGCGCAATAAGGGAGGCATAAAATCCGCTGGTGGACTCGGTTCGGCTGGCAAGCGGGCGGCTGGCGGCGACCGCGCGGCGGCACTGGCTGTTCGGCCTCGCGCTGGCGGGGGCCGTCGCGCTGCGAGTGCTGGCCATGCTGGCCTTCCGGCCGATCATGTGGTTCGGCGGCGACTCGGCCTCCTACCTGGCGACCGGCTTGCGGCTGATCCCGGATCCTAGCCGGGTGGGCGGCTACGGCTTCATGCTGTGGGCGCTCCGGCCGCTGCACAGCCTCGCCCTGGTCGCCGCCGTCCAGCACCTGATGGGCATCGTCATCGGGGTACTCATCTACCTGCTGGCGCGCCGCCATGGGCTGCCCGCCTGGGTCGCGACGCTCGCGGCCGTCCCAGTGTTCTTCGACGCATACGAGCTCCAGCTTGAAGCCGATGCCGTGCCAGACATCCCGTTCGGCCTCCTGGTTATGATCGCCCTGTACCTGCTGCTGCAGCCAGGTGGCGAGCGGCGCCCGGCCCGCGTGGTCACCGCCGCCTTCCTGCTCGGGGTGTCGGCGATCTTCTGGCCGGTCGGGCTGGCGCTGCTGGGGATACTGCTCGTGGTGCTGCTGGCCACGCTGGCCCTGCCCCTTTCCGGGCCCCTTTCCGGGCCCCTTTCCGGTCGCCGGGCGGGCCTGCTGGCCGTCGCCGCCGCGATCCTCGCCGGGGTGGTTCCGGTCGCGGGTTACGCCGCCTGGTTCGATCTGCACGAGCACCAGTTCAGCCTGACCAGGAGCGACGGGGTGTACCTGTGGTCGCGGACGATGTCGTTCGCGGACTGCGCCGTGATCAGGCCGCCGGCCGACGAGCAGATGCTGTGCCCGCCCGCAGGCCGGGAAGGGGCAGAGCGGATCGCATCCTCGCTGTACATCTGGTCGGGCGCATCACCCCTGTTGCGGATGCCCGGCGGGCGGTTCTCGGCGCGGACCAACGCGCTCGCGCTCAACTTCGCGCTGCGGGCCATCGCCGCCCAGTCGGGCGGGTACGCCGCCGCGGTGGGGCACGACGTTGCGCTGAGCTTCTACTGGGACCGGCCGGTCCATCCGGACGCCGGCATCGTGGACAGGTACCAGTTCGCCGACGCCGCGACGGCCTGGGTGCCGGCGACGATGCGGACGCCGGGCGGCGGCACGGTGGCCGGCGACCAGGCCGCCTACGACGGCGGACGCCCGGCCCCGACCCGCGCGGTGCAGCCGTTCGCCTCGTGGCTGGTGAGCTACCAGCGCTACGTGTACCTGCGGGGGACGCTGCTCGGCGTGATCCTGCTCGGCGGGCTGGCGGCGATGGCGGTCCGGCGGCGGGTCCGCGGCGCCGGCCTCGCCTGGGCGTTCGCGGTGACGATCCTGCTGGTCCCGCCGCTGACCGCGGACTTCGACCTGCGCTACCTGGTGCCCGCGGTGCCAGCCGCCTGCCTGGCCGCGGCGCTGGCCTTCGCGCCCTCCGATCAGCGCAGGTGGACGACGTCGCCCGCGGCCACGGGCACCTCGGTGCCCGGCGACGCGCGGACCAGCAGCCTGCCGTCGGAGTCGACGCCGACGGCGAGCCCGGAGAGCAGCTGACCGCCGGGTAGTTCGGCCCGGACCCGGCGGCCGATCGTGCCGGAGCATCTGGTGTACTCGGCGCGGAGCCCGCTGCGGTCCGGGTCGCCGCCGGCCCGCCGCCAGCCCTGGTACCAGCGCTCGAAGCCGGCCAGGATCGCGAGCAGCAGCGGCTCCCGGTCCGCGGCCGGCGCGCCGGCGACGCGCAGCGACGTGGCGGGCCACGCCCCGGGACCCGGCGGCGGCAACTCGGCCGGCTCGGTGGACACGTTGAGGCCGACGCCGACCACGATCGCGTCGCCGGACGCCTCGGCCAGGATGCCGGCCAGCTTGGCGTCGCCGGCCAGCAGGTCGTTCGGCCATTTCAGGCGCGTGGTGACCCCGGTGGTGGCGGTCACCGCCGAGGCGACCGCCACCCCGGTGAGCAGCGGGAGCCAGCCGCGCCGGGCGGGCGGCACCGAGGCCGGCCGCACCAGCAGCGAAAACATCAGCGCGGCGCGCGGCGGGGACACCCAGGTGCGGCCCATCCGGCCGCGGCCCGCGCTCTGCTCCTCGGCGGCCAGCACCAGGCCCTCCGGCGCGCCGGCGCGGGCCCGGGCCAGCAGGTCGGCGTTGGTCGAGCCGGTGCGCTCGGTGACCTCGAGCGCGCGCCACAGGCCGCCCGGGCGGATCGCGGCGCTCCGCAGGTACGTGACGTCCAGGGGCTTCCTGGCCACCTGCACGGGTGTATCGTCGTCGGCTCGCATGACAACCCACTATTGTTCAAGTGCCGGGAGGAGGGAAATCGTTGACCGGTCTCGGAACCAGCCGACGCCGCAGCGCGGACGACGGCAGCGCGCCGGAACGCACCGCCGCGCCGGAACGCCAGCGGAGCTTCCGGCTGTGGCCGCCGGAGATCTCCTGGGACGCGGGACCGCTGGCGGAGCGAGCCAGGCGGGCGGCGGCCGAGCTGACCCCCGCCGCGCTGTGGCGGAACCACCGCCTGTTCACCATCGTGGCCTGCGTCTCGGTCATACCGCGGGTCATCGCCGCGCTCGGGTTCAAGCCCGCCCTGTTCATCCAGGACTCCTTCTCCTACATGGCCGAAGGCGTCCACCTGACCCCGCTGGCGCAGCTCAGACCGGCCGGGTACCCGCTGCTGCTGCGGGTGCTCGAGCCGTTCCACAGCCTGCTGCTTGTGACCACGCTGCAGCACCTGATGGGCATCGCGCTCGGCGTGATCATCTACGGGTTGCTGCGCAGCCGCGGCCTGCCGGCCTGGGGCGCGACGCTGGCCGCCGTGCCCACGCTGTTCGATTCGCGGCAGATCTGGCTGGAATCCTCGATCCTGTCCGACACCCTGTTCATCCTGGTGCTGATGATCGCCGTCGCGATCCTCATCGTCCGGCCCAGGCCGACGATCTGGCAGGCGGTCATCGTCGGGCTGCTGGTCTCCTGGGCCTCCATCATCCGCGGCAACGGCGCCCCGGTGATCGTGGTCATCATCGCCTTCCTGCTCATCCAGCGGGTCGGCTGGAAGGTGCTCACCGCATGCCTGGCCGCGTTCGCGGTCCCGCTGGCCGGTTACGTGCTCGTCTTCTCCGCCGAGTACGGCCAGCTCAACCTCACCAACAGCACCGGGCTGTTCCTGTGGGCGCGGACCATGTCGTTCGCCAACTGCGCGGTCATCAAGCCGCCCGCCAACCTGGCCTCGCTCTGCCCGGACGCGCAGCCTGACCATCCCACCTCGCCGGCCCCGGCCTGGTCCGTCGACGCGCTGCTGAACGAGCGCACCCCCGCCGACTACCTGTGGGCGGCCGGCGCCTGGTACCGGACCGACGCGCATCCCGGCATCAACGCGTACAACAACAAGCTGGCCATGCAGTTCGCCGAACGGGCCATCCTGGCGCAGCCCGTCGACTACGTCAAGACCGTGGGCGAGGGGGTGTTCCTGACCTTCTTCGCCACCGACCGGCCCACGGACTACCTGTCGGATCACTTCACCGTGGCCCCGCACGTCACCACGCTCGCGCCCTACATGCAGCACGACGAGGAACGGTACGCGCACAGCGACTCGAACACGCACGTGGTCCAGCCATGGGCGTACTTCATGTTCCTGTACCAGCTGCCGGTGTGGTTCCCCGGCTGGGTCTTCTTCCTCGTGGTGACGGCCGGCCTGGTCCTGCTGATCTGGCGCTGGCGCGGCTGGGGCAAGTTCGCGGCCCTGGCCTGGGGCGTCGGGATCATCAACCTGGTGGTTCCGATCGCGGCGTCCGAGGTCGACTACCGGTACGCGCTGTCCGCCGTCCCGTTCGCCTGCCTGGCGCTCGGGCTGACGTGCATCAGGAAGCCCGCGCCCGCCCGCCGGGCCGCGGTGGCCCCGGCCCCGGCCTCGCCCCCGGCCCCGGCCCCGGCCCCGGCCGACGCCGAGGCGGCGCCCGCGGCGGATTAGGCTTCGGCCATGGATGACACGCAATGGCGCACGCACCGGCTCGAACTGGACGACCAGACCCTGCGCGAGTGGGACGCCACGGTGCTCGCGGCCGGCGCCGAGGGCATCGTGCTGGACCGTTCGGCTTTCTATCCGGGCGGCGGCGGCCAGCCGCCGGATCACGGCGTGCTGCTCTGGGGCGGCGTGCAGACCAGGATCACCGGCGCCCGCAAGGGTGATGACCTGTACCTGATCCCGGCCGAAGGGGATCCGCTTCCGGCCGTCGGCACCGCCGTCCGCGGCGCCGTCGAGGACGACCGCCGGACCGCGCTGATGCGCACGCACTCTGGCCTGCACGTGCTGTGCGGCGTGGTGTTCCGCGACTTCGGCGCGCTGGTGACCGGCGGCAACATGGAGCCGCTGACCGCGCGGATGGACTTCGACCTGCCGGAGGTCCCGCCCGGCTTCCGCGAGGCCGTCGAGGCGGCGTGCAACACCGAGATCCAGGCCGGCCGGCGCATCGACGTCCGGGTGCTGCCGCGGGACGAGGCGTTCGCCCTGCCTGACATCATCCGCACCGCGACCAACCTGGTGCCGCCGGAGGTCAAGGAGGTGCGGATCATCGACATCGTAGGCCTGGACCAGCAGGCCGACGGCGGCACGCACGTCGCCTCCACCCGCCAGGTCGGCCGGATCGAGGTCGTCAAGATGGAGAGCAAGGGCAAGGGCTTCCGCCGCCTGCGCATCCGCATCGCGGACTAGCGTCTTGCCCGATCCGGTTCCCGGGTAAGCCAGCACGATGGAGCATCGAGCCGGCTATCACCGGAACGATGGAGCATCGAGCCGGCTGGGCCTGACCGCCTGAGGCCTGGACCTGAACGCCTGAGGCCGGTCAGTGGTCAGCCGGTGTTCTGCAGGCCGGCCGCGACGCCGTTCACGCTGAGCAGCAGCAGCCGTTCCAGCCGCTCCCGGTCGTCGTCACCGGTCGCCGGATCTTCCTCGCGCAGCGCCGCGAGCGCCCGCAGCTGCAGGTAGGACAGCGCGTCCACGTAAGGGTCGCGCAGCGCGACCGCGCGGGACAGCACCTGCCGGTCGGCCAGCAGCCGGTCGTGCCCGGTGACGGCGAGCACCAGCCGCCTGGTCAGGTCGTACTCGGCGAGGACGAGCCCGGTCAGGTCGTCGCGGCCGCCGAGGGCGAGGTAGCGGGCGCCGATCAGCCGGTCCGTCTTGGCCAGGCTCATCTCGGCGTTGTCGAGCAGCACGCCGAACAGCGGCCACTCGCCGTACGCGCGGCGCAGCACCTCGATGCCGTCGGCGTCGGCGATGGCGGCCAGCCCGCTGCCCAGCCCGTACCAGCCCGGCAGGTTCAGCCGGGTCTGCGACCAGGCGAAGACCCACGGGATCGCCCGCAGGTCGGCCAGGTCCATGGCGGGCACGGCGCCCCTTCGACCGTTGGAACCCGAAGGGACCAGCCCGCGCTTGGCCGGCCGGGAGCCGATGCGCAGCCCGCCGATCTCGCCGAGCGGGCTGATCCGCGCGAACCAGTCGGCGAAGCCCTCCTGGACGACCAGCGTGCGGAAAGCCGCCCGGGCGGCCGCTTCGATCCGGTCGGCCATGTCCCGGTGGCTGGCCGCGGCGGCCGCGTTCCGCTCGGCGATCCGCACCGACGACGCGAGCAGCACCGCGGAGCTGACCTGCTCCAGGTGCCGCTTGGCGATCACCGGCTGGCCGTACCTGGCGAAGATGACCTCGCCCTGCTCGGTGACCTTGAACGACCCGTTGACCGAGCCGGGCGCCTGCGCCAGCACGGCCCGGCCGGCCGGCCCGCCGCCCCGGCCGAGCGCGCCGCCGCGGCCGTGGAACAGGGTCAGCCGGACGCCGTGGGCCGCGGCCCACTCGGCCAGCCTGGCCTGGGTGTCGAAGAGCCGCAGGGTGGCGCTGGCCGGCCCGAGCTCCTTGGCCGAGTCCGAGTACCCGAGCATCGCCTCGAGTTCCCCGCCGTTGGCGGCGACCCGATCGGCCACGTCTGGCAGCGCGAGCATGCCGGTCAGCACGTCCGGCGCGTGGGCCAGGTCGGCCGCGCTCTCGAACAGCGGCACCACGTCGAGCCTGGGGATCGGGCCGCCGCCGGAGGCGTAACGGGCGAGCTCGTACACGGCGGCGATGTCATCGGCCGAACGGGTGAAGCTCACCACGTACCGCCGGCACGCGTCCACCCCGTAACGGTCCTGGATCCAGGCCACGGCGCGGATGGTGGCCAGCACCTCCTCGGTCTGCGCCGACACCGGGCCGCCCGGCTCGGACCCCGGCGGGCCAGCCGCCCGCAGCTCAGCCAGGGCCCGGGCGTGCACCTCGCTGTGCTGCCTGACCTCCAGACCGGCCAGGTGGAACCCGAACGTCTCGACCTGCCAGATGAGGTGCTGCAGTTCACCGAACGCCTGTTTGGCCGCCCCGGCCGCGGCCAGCGACTCCTGGACGATGCGCAGGTCGGCGAGAAACTCGGCCGGTCCCGGGTAGGCCAGGTCGGCGTGCCGGACCCGGGTCGCGTTGATCCGCTGCGCGGCGTACAGCAGGTAGGTCCGGTACGGCTCCTGCGGTGACCGGGCCGCGATCTCGGCCAGCAGTTCCGGGTGCGCGGCCGACGCCGCGGCCAGCGCGCGGCGCAGGCCCGCCGCCGGTGGCGTGGTCGCCTCGTGCATGGTCAGCGCCCGGCCGATCCGGGTCGCGGCGTTTTCCAGCGCACGCAGGATGTGATCCGCCTGGATCGTCGCGGTCTCCCGGGTGACCCGGGCGGTGACGAACGGGTTGCCGTCCCGGTCCGCGCCCACCCAGCTGCCGAACCGCAAGAAGGCGTGCACCGGCGGCGCGACCCGCCCGCTTTCCGAGGCGGCCAGGGCCCGGTCCAGCTCCCGGTACACGACGGGGACCACCCGGAACAGGGTCTCGTCGAACACCGCCATGACCGCGCGGACCTCGTCGATCGGGTCCATCGCCGTGACCCGCAGCTGTGATGTCCGCCACAGCAGGTCGATCTGCTCGCGCAGCCCGCGCTGTGCCTCGTCGTGGTCGGCCGCCCCGGCGCGCCGGTCGTCCAGCACGTCCAGCAGCTCGCTGATCCGGCGCAGCGCCGCCACCACGGCGCGCCTGCGCGCCTCGGTGGGGTGCGCGGTCAGCACCAGGTGCACGCGCAGCGACGCGAGCAGCTCGCCGAGGTGGGCGCGGCCCTCGTCGTGCCCGAACTCGGCGACCGCGGCGGCGAGCGACTCCCGCACCGGCTCCGGCCCGGAATCGCGCTCCCGCAGGATGCGGATGCGCTGGTGCTCTTCGGCCAGGTTGGCCAGGTGGAAGTAGACGGTGAAGGCGCGGGCGACCTGCTCGGCTGCCTCGAGGCTCCAGGACGCCACCAGCGCCGCGATCGTGTCGCCGGCCGGATCGCCAGCCGGATCGACGGCCGCCTGACCGGGGCCCGGAGCCGGGGAGCCGGTGCCCATTCCCGGCGCGCTCCATGCGTCCCGCTCGCTGTGCCGGGCCTGGATCACCGCGCGCCGAAGCCGCTCCACGTCGGCCAGCAGCTCCGGGCCGGCGGAGTCGCGGATGATCTCGCCGAGGATGTCGCCGAGCAGCCGGACGTCGCGCCGCATCGGCTCCGGCAGCGCGGCGCGGTCCCTCTCTCTATCCCTGTTCACGGTCAGAGCTTAATTCCCCGGGCTAACCGGCCCATTAGCCTGATCCCTATGACGCTCTCGACAGACCAGGCCGCCGCCGAGTCGGCCAGCACCGCTGAGCCCGCCCCCGCCCCGCATACCACCGCGGGCAAGATTGCCGATCTGGAGCGGCGGCGGTACGAAGCCGTGCACGCCGGCTCGGAACAGGCGGTGGCCAAGCAGCACGAGCGGGGCAAGCTGACCGCCAGGGAACGGATCGAGCTGCTGCTCGATGAGGGCTCGTTCACCGAGTTCGACGAGCTGGCCAGGCACCGCGCCACCGACTTCGGAATCGCGGCCACCCGGCCCTACGGGGACGGCGTGGTCACCGGGTACGGCACCGTGGACGGGCGCCCGGTCTGCGTGTTCAGCCAGGATTTCACCGTGTTCGGCGGCTCGCTGGGCGAGGTCTACGGCGAGAAGATCGTCAAGATCATGGATCACGCGCTGAAGACCGGCTGCCCGATCATCGGGATCAACGACGGCGGCGGCGCCCGGATCCAGGAAGGTGTGGTGGCGCTCGGCCTGTTCGCCGAGATCTTCTACCGCAACGTGATGGCCTCCGGCGTCATCCCGCAGATCTCGCTGATCATGGGCCCGTGCGCGGGCGGGGCGGTCTACTCGCCGGCCATCACCGACTTCACCCTCATGGTGGAGGGGACTTCTCACATGTTCATCACCGGCCCGGACGTGATCAAGACGGTGACCGGCGAGGACGTGACCTTCGAGGAGCTCGGCGGCGCGCACGCGCACGGCGTCAAGTCCGGCGTCGCCCACTACCAGGCCAAAGACGAGCAGGACTGCATCGATTTCGCCCGCGACCTGCTGTCCTACCTGCCCTCGAACAACCTGGACGAGCTGCCCAGGCACGACGCCCCGGAAATAGACATCACCGAACCGGACGAGGTCGGCGCGGAACTCGACACGCTCATCCCCGACTCGCCGAACCAGCCGTACGACATGCACGCGGTCATCACCCACGTGCTCGACGACGGCGAGTTCCTGGAGATCCACGCCGGCTTCGCGCCGAACATGGTGGTCGGCTTCGGCCGGGTGGAAGGCTCGCCCGTCGGCGTGGTGGCCAACCAGCCGATGCACTACGCCGGCTGCCTGGACATCGACGCCGCGGAAAAGGCGGCCCGGTTCGTCCGGACCTGCGACGCGTTCAGCATCCCGATCCTGACCTTCGTCGACGTGCCGGGATTCCTGCCCGGAGTGAGCCAGGAGTGGGGCGGGATCATCCGCCGCGGCGCCAAGCTCATCTACGCCTACGCCGAGGCCACGGTGCCGAAGGTGACGGTGATCACCAGGAAGGCGTACGGCGGCGCCTACGACGTGATGGGCTCCAAGCACCTGGGCGGCGACGTCAACCTGGCCTGGCCGACCGCGCAGATCGCCGTCATGGGCGCGCAGGGAGCGGTGAACATCTTGTACCGCCGCGAACTGGTCGCAGCGCAGGACCCCGACGCGCTGCGCGCCCAGCGGATCACCGAATACGAGGACACCCTGGCCAACCCGTACATCGCGGCCGAACGAGGCTACGTGGACGCGGTCATCCGCCCGGCGGAGACCAGGCTCGCGGTCACCCGCGCGCTGCGCGCCCTGCGCACCAAGCGGCAGACCCTGCCGCCCAAGAAGCACGGCAACATACCCCTGTAGATGCAATTGCGTGAAGCAATTGCTCACCGAGCGTATTCAGAACAATCCAACCTGTCGGCAATAGTGGTACATCTGGCACACGCACTTACCTGCCTGCCCTAGAGTCGGAGATGATGACCGAAT
>Ga0208565_1000477_pt1 | contig 29781 bp, 37 predicted proteins | sample Sb_taG_7_FD_187706 | JGI IMG/M metagenome (GOLD analysis project Ga0208565, IMG submission 187706) | Peat soil microbial communities from Weissenstadt, Germany - Sb_50d_2_FS metaG (SPAdes) (version 2) | ecosystem: Environmental > Terrestrial > Soil > Wetlands > Peat | place: Germany...
ACGGGCCAGGCGACACGACCGTGCTTCTCGATCCGTCGGCGACGAGCTACCCCAATCAAAGCCTGAGCACGGGAGGCATGATCACGGTCACCACGCCGGCGGGCGGGACGATCCAATCGGCGAGCGTGCCGACGCAGACGCCCGGCGGTCTTCTCACGCAACCGGAGGTGACCGTAGGCCCGCCAGGCAGCCTGCAAGCGAGCGGCACGGGCACCGCGGGCACGGGAAGCCTGATCGTCAACTGGACGGACGCGAGCGGCACGAGCTACGCAGCCACGATCCCTTTCACGCTCGCCTAGGGGCCCGCGCGGGATGATCCTCGCGACTGCAAACAAGAGCGGTCGCCTGCCGATCGATTCAGGCGAGCGATTTCAGTGCCCAGGCTGCTCGCTCTATTTTGAGAAAGCGTGCACCTGCACCCATGAGTGCAGAGGCGAGGGACAGCATCGCATCACGTGGAATCGTCGCTGCCCCGCGCATCCCAACGGGCTCGGTTGAAATGGCGGCACGATGCACCGAGGCGCGCGACGCGGGCACGGTGCGCGGGCCGTATGCCGAAGTGGCGCGTCGCGGAGCGGCGGCGGGCGCGATCCGCGATCCCATCGTGGCCGCTGACGTGCTCGAGCCGATCGCGGCGGCGGAGGTGCAAGAGGTCGCCGTCGTGATGAGCCTGAACGTCCACGGCGGGTTTATGTCCGTGCGCGAAGTCGCGCGCGGAGCGGTCGAGCACGTCGATATCTCCCTACCTCTCGCGATCCGTGCGGTCGCCAAAGAGGGGACCTATTGGGCGATCCTCGCGCACAACCACCCGAGCGGCTCGGCGGCGCCGAGCGCCGCGGACGCTCGCCTGTGGCGCGACGCTCGCGCTCAATTCGCCTGCGCGGGCCTGACCCTCTGCGATCATCTGATCATTGCCGTGGGCGAATTTTACTCGTTTTTGTGGGCTAGCCGCTGGCGACTTCACCCCAGGCGGTGACTTCCCGTACACTTGCTGGAGCCGGGGCCCCATGTCGACGACCGATGATGAGCTGATCGCAGAGCAGATCGACAACCTCGGGAACATCCTCGCGGGCATCCCCGACGAGAAGCGCACCATCATGCTCGCCTGGGCGGCGCGCGAGATGAAAACGCGCCCGATCCTCGCCATGTGCAGCGCGCGCTTTTTCGATGACGAGGGCATCCCGGGCAAGCGGCCGCCCGGACCACAAACCGTCAGCTGGGAAGTGGGCAAATACAGCCCGACCTACGGCAAGGCCACGATCTTCGCGCTCCTGCTCGACGACGGGCCCGAGGGCAAGGGGCCGCAGAGCAAGGTGCTTGCGTATTCGTTCGAAGCGGTCGAGCAGGGCGGGCGCACGGGCGTGCTCCTCTACAAGGAAACGATCTACCGCCCGGACCACACCGGCGGGCCGCTGTCCGGCGAAGCCATCTTCCGCGACTGGTTCGATTTCTTCGCGACCGACGAGGAGCGCGAGATGGCCCACCTGGCGCCCGAGCCCGAGGGCGAGCACGCGACCAACGGCGCGAGCTAGGAAAGGCCCGAGCCAAATGGCGCACACCTATACGCTCGTCTACACGGCGATCGCGCAGAACATCGCGACGAGCACGCTCGCCGGTCTGATGGTGAGCGGCGCGCCCGTCGACGTCGCGGGGACCTGGGGATACTTCGGCCTGAGCGTCGCGAGCGACACGCCTTCTGTCGTCGGCGCGCGCGGAGCCAAGCGCACGATCGTGCTCAACTCGACCGGCGCGGGGCCCGTGCCCGACGGGCCCGAGCTCACCGCGTGCCTGGTCGAGGCGTTCACCAAAGAGATCCAAGATGCGATCAGCGCGCCTGTGGTCGCCGCGCCGCCGGTGTTCGCGTGAGACCGAAGAGAAAGACGCCCGAGGCGCCGCCCGAAACGGCGGAGCTCCCGCCTCCCGTCGACGACGGCGCGCTGAGCGTCGCGAATGGAGCGAGCATGGCGGACGGCGCGGGCGGCGACGCGGCGCCGGAAGCGGTCGCCCCCCCGTCCGCTCCGCCTCCCGCGCCGCCCGCGCCGCTTCCCCGCGCGGCCGCCGCCGCCCCTCACGTCCCGCGCGCGCCGGCGCCCGAGCCCGCGCCGGCGGCGCCGCCGCCCGTGCCCCACGATGCGCGCACGGCCGACGAGTGGCGGCGCACGGTCGCCGATCGCGATCTCGTCTCGCGGCGGCAAGGGAAGCCGATGCCCCAGGGAGAAACGATGCTCGTGCAAGCGTGGCTCACGGTCCTTCGCTCGCGGCGCATCCCGCCGAGCGCGTGCACGATCCACGTGCGGCGCGTCGAGCCCGAGCCGATTTACGATCTGGTGATCCCCGGCGAAGTGGTCGCGGGCGAGCATCCCGATCGGCAGCTGCACGAGTACATCGAACGAAACCGGCGGCAACCGTCGCTGCCCGAGCACTTCTTAGGGCGGATCCAAGCGATGACGGCGACCGGCGAGCCCATGGATCTCGGCTGGGGCGATCTGTACCTCGCGCCGCAGCAACAGAACGCGGCCGCGCCGTTGCCGTGGGGCGCGCCGAGCGCCGCGGCGCCGACCTGGGGGCCCGCGCCGCCGACGTACGGCGCTCCGCCCCAGGGATGGCCCTACGGGTCGCCGCAGCAACCGCCTCCCTACGGCGCGCAGTACATGCCTCCACCGGGCTATGTGCTCGTGCCCGCGGGAGCGGCCCCGTACGGGCAACCGCCCGCGCCGCCCGCGCCTCCTCCTCCGCCGCAGAACCACAGCGATCCGATGATCCTCGAAATGTGGAAAGAGCAAATGCGGGCGCACAACCGCCAGGTGGAGCTGCACCAGGAGATGCTGAACCGCGGAGCGTTCGGAGGGCAGCAAGCCGCGGCCGCGCCGGCGCGCGATGGGAAAGCGGAGCTCGACAACACGTTGACGACGCTCGATCGCGTGCTCTCGCTCGTCGACAAGATCCGGCCGCCGGTCGCCGAATCGTCGGGCGGCGGCCCGGTCGCCGTGCACACGCTCGGCGATGGCACGACGCTCGTCAGCAACCGCGAGGGGATCGACAAGGACACGACACAGCTCCTCATCGGAAAAAGCATGCTCACCGACGTGGTCAAGACCATCGGCGACCGCCTCGCCAAGGCGCGCGCCGCCGCGCCGGGCGGCGCTGGCGCTCCGAGCAACGGCGGCGCGAGCCATCCGCCGCGGCGCGTGCTGCCGGGGGGCTCGTGAGCTACCAGGCGGCGCGGCTCGTGCTCGTCGTCGCGCTCTGCGCGTTCGCCCTGGGCGTCGCCGGCGTCATGACGATTCAGTGGTGGTTGGCGCGCCGGCGGCTAAGCCGCGGATGGCCGAAACCGAGCGTGAAAGAGGTGCGCGAGATGGACAAGATCCTCCGTCGCCTCGCCGGCGTCGACGAGGCGATCGGCGACCTCGTCGACGTCGATAAAGTCCTTACGACGATCGCGCGGCTGCCGCCCGCGGTGCGCGCGAAGATTGCGGGAGCTGTCAAAGAGGACACGTGACCGTCTGGTCAGAAATCGGCGATTTCGTCTTTCAGCCGGGCGAGCGCTTCGCCGTGCTGGCGAGCGTCTCGCGAAATTACGCGCTCGCTCAGGTGGCGAGCACGCTGCAAGGCAAGGGCTTTTCCGTCACCTACAGCTGGGAGCAAGGCTCGCCGACGCGCGACGCAAGCCCGATCGACACGTGGCTTAGCAACCTGCCGCCGGATCCGACGAGCAACCACAGGTGGCTGTACGCGGAAGGCGACTACCAGGGCAGCGCCGCTTGCAAGGAACCTGGCCAGGTCATCGCCCAGTGATAAGGTGCTCATTCTTCGATGAAGCCGCCCTCCGACGGAGACACCGTCTCCACGCTGCTCGCCGTCGTCGCCGACCTTCTCCGCGGCGACCGGCACTCCCGACGGACAATCGCCGACGCGACGGGCAAGTCCTTGCCAACAGCGGATCGCTGGATCGACCAGATCGAGGCGACCCTTCCCAACATCCGGCGCGTCCGTGAGGGCAGAACGACATGGCTCCTGCACGACGGGCGTCCCATACCATCGCGATCCGCGGTCGCCGGCGCGTGTGTGGCAGCGAGCCTCGCCGCAATCTTCGAGGGCAGCTCGCAGGAGCGCAGTCTCAAGGACGCGCGCGATTACATCCTGCGGGAGCAGGGCGAGGTTTACAACGACCTGGAGCGCAAGTTCGTACTGGCCCCCCGGGGCGGCGAGTACGCCCTCCCGGAAGCCGGGGCGAGCCTCGACGTAGTCGTCGAGGCGGTCATGCAGAACACTCGCTTGCGGTTTGACTACCGGCATAACGATGGCCAGAGCGAGTCGCTGACGATCGAACCCCTCTCGGTCGTCATCTTCGAGCAGCGGTTCTATGTGCTCGCGCCGCGCGACGACGGCTTCTACCCGTACCGTTTTGCGCGGATGACGACCGTCTTGAAGCTCGATGATCGGTTCACGTACCCGTCGAAAGGCGAGTATGACCCTCGAGGGATCCTCGCTCAGGGCTTCGGCATCCATACGTACGGGACGGGACCCGTCGAGGAAGTGGAAGTCGTCCTCTCGGGCCCATGGGCCAGCTTCGCGCTTACACACCGCTGGCATCCCACGCAGCGGGCGACGCGCCTCGCGAATGGGGCTGTGCGCGTCGTTCTACAGGTTCGACAGGTTCGACATTGCCGCGAGCTCGAGACCTGGGTGCTTAGCTTCGGCGAGCACGCTCGAGTCACCCGGCCCGAGCACTTCGCCGAGCTCGTGGCGGGACGTTTGAAGAGCGCCATGGCGTCGTACGAGAGGTCTGCGCATTCACGGCCCTCGATTGCGAAGGCAAAGCGCCCGGAGACGGGTCGGCCGGCGAAGCGCCGCGCACGATAGGCAGGGCGGGAGATTCGGACACGGCTGGCGCGTCACTTCCGTCGTCGTTGGCTGGGACGACGGAACCCAGCGCAGCCGACGCTGGGAAATTCACACCCGCCGCTTCGGTCGGCCACCAGTTGCCTGCTCAGCACGGATCAGCGCTAGCTGAACGACCCCGCTCTCTGTGGGCGTGTCGTCGCCTTGGCCCTTGACCGTCTACCAGATTGCGCATGTGTTCCATGCTGTGAACGGAGACCAGGCACAACCCGCGCTCCCCGTGGCCGCGACCGCGCCGGCGAGGTCCTCCGCGGGGGCGGTCGCGGTGCCGCTCGTCGGCGGCGCCGTCGCGGGCCTGCTCGTCTGGTGGCTCTTGTGAGCGCGGCCGCCGCGGCCATGCGCGAGCTCGGCGAGCGGCTGGGCGTCGAGCCGGCGGCGCTCGAGCGCGCCAACCCGGGGCGCCGGTCGATCGCGATCGGCGACGTCGTGCGCATGCCCGACGGCCGCGAGGCGTTGATCGTGCGCATGGGGCAGCTTCCGCAGCTGCCAAGCGGGCTTCCATCGGTGCCGAGCGGTCTACCCTCGGGCCTGCCGGGCGGCTTGCCCTCGGGCCTGCCGGCGGGCATCCCTGGCGCGTCGGATCTGTCGTCGCTGCCGAGCGTCGATCCGATGGTGCAGCAGTACCAGACGCAGCTGACCGGGCAGATCAACAGCCTGGGGACGCAGGGGCAAGCGCAGCTCAACCAGCTGACCGGCGGAAGCGTCACGGGCGCGACGGTGCAGAACGGCGCCAACGCCCTAAACGCGCTTCAAGCGAGCGGCTACGACCCGGGCAGCGCCGCGGACAATGCCAACCTCGTGAACGCGATCTCCGCCGGGCTGTGCCTCATCCCCGGAGGGGCGATCGCGGCGGCGGGCGTCCAAGGTCTCTGGTTTGTGGGCCAGCGGATCGCCTGCCCGGTCGAGCGGCTGTTCCATAACCTGCTCGGCGGCGCGCTCTCGCCCGCGTGCGGCGGGCAGCCGTGCGCCACCACGGGCAACTGGACGATCGCCTCCATCCTGGCGGCGAGCGCGCTGCCGCCGGTGAGCGCGACCGGGCCCGGAACCTTCGCGGGTTTCGTACTGCCCGCGCTCGCCGCGAACACCATGGCCGCGCTCAACTGCAAGCCCGCGCTGCCGCCAGGCGCGATCGTCGACGCGTGCGCCGCCTTGTGGAACTCGCAGCACGGCGGGCCATCGGTGGACCTCTACGTGCCTCCGCTCAATGACAACGTCCCGCCGCTGATCCCTACATGGCAGAACATCACGGGCACGACGAGCTTTGACCGGGCCACGGGCAACGCCGACCCCAACGCGTACTTTGCTTTTCAGCCAAGCGGCTGGGAGAAGTTCTCCGACCTGGGCGCGCCGCCCTGGCCGGCGCCACCGGCGGCGACGGCGTCGCACGGTTGGGGCACGTCGGCGGTCACCTGGGGCGGACCGTCGCTCGCCGCGAGCGCGCCGCGCCGCGTGACCGTCAACGTGGGGCCGCTTCTCTCACTCGGGCCGGCGCCATCCATCCCGAGCGGGCCGGCGCTGCCGGGCCTGCCCGCGGGCATGGCGACGCCAAGCGCGCCCGCGGCCGCGCCCGCGGGCCTCTCGACGGGGGCCAAGGTCGGGATCGGCGTCGCGGCCACGGCGGCGGTGGGCACGGGCGTCTGGTTTCTGCTCGGCAAGCCGCTGGGCTGGGAAGCGGTCAAAGCCGCGTTCGCAGGGCTCGAGCCATGAGCGTGGCCGTGCCCGTCACCGATCAGATCCATCCCGTCGGCATCCCGGGCCTGGAGCTGGGCTTGCGAAACGTCGCGCGGTTCATCCTGCAGGGGATGCGCGATCCGCTCATGATCGCCTGGACGCGCAAGGCGATCCAAGAGTCGGGCCTGCCGCGCGGCGCGCCGCCGAGCGCGATCGCCCAGGCGCTCTATCAGCGGCAGAAAAGCGAGATGGCCTTTGTCTCCGACCCTGTCGCTACAGAGCTCATGATGAGTGCGGTCGAGCTTTTGTGCCTCAACCCTGACGGCTACTGCATCAAGGGGGGCGACTGCGCCAACCAGGTCATCGTCATGGGCTCGGCTCTCATGTGCTCCGGCATCCCCGTGCAGCTCGTGCTCCGCCAATATCCGCAGCTCGACGAGCTTCACCTTATGCTTCGCTTCGATTCCGACGTGCAGCGCCGCGGGCAGTGGGCGTGCTTCGATCCGAGCAACAATACGGGCGTCTGCGAGAGCGGCTACGATGTGCAAATCATCGCGGAGGTGAGCGACATGGCGAACGCGGAGCCCGGACGGATCATCACCATCGGTCGCCCTCGACGCATGGGCCAACCGCCGACGAGCTCGAGCAGCTCGACGGGCTCGGCGTCGCTGACGCCGGCGCAGCAAGGCGCGTGGCTCGTGCTCCTCGCGCAGACACAAGCCAAGATCGCCGCGTCGGCCGCCAACCTGCGCGCGGCCGCCGCGACGCTCAACCTGGTGCGCGCAGACCTGGGCCTGCCCGCCGCCGACCCCGTGGGGATCACGACGGGGGGCGAGTCGGAAGCGGCGCCGGGCGCGCCCGCGAGCTCGCCCCTCCAGGCTTACGTAACCAGTTATCAGTGGACCTCCGACGCGCAGACCGCGGAGGGCAACTTGCTCCAGACCGCGGATTTCCTCGCGGGCGTGCTCGGCGACGGCGTCGCGGGAACGCGAATGCTCTACTGGAACGCCGGCGATCTGTACGTCACGTCGCAGCCTGGGGACCCCTACGGCGTTCTCATGAAGCCCGACCCGACGACGGGCGCGCTCGTGCCGCAATACGTCGATCTCACGTCGAACGCGCCCTCGGGCCGCATCGGCATCGCGCCGATCCTGATCGGGCTGGCCATCTTCGCGGCGTCGATCGCCGCAGCGTACGCCGTCAGCAAGATTTGCGACTACCTGGCGGAAGCGCACCGGGACGATGCGATGCAGCACGTCGCGACGGAACAGCAAGCCCTGGTCGCCGCGGGCGCGCAGACCCCGCAGCAAGCCGCGGCGTTCATGCGCGCCGCCGGCGATCTCGCGAGCGCTCCGCCGCCGGGCGCGGCGCCGTCGACGAGCTCGAGCCTATGGCCGATGGTCACCGCGGGCGCGCTCGGCATCGCCGCGGGCCTCGCGATCGGTCTGTTGCCGCGGTTCATCCCGTCGGTGCGTTTCGGCAGCGCCTAGTTGCCAACCGACATGGAAGGGCGACGGCGGCGGCGCGAGCCACCATCGGCCACAGCTGCAATCGAGCGAGACGATCCCTCTCTGGTTACGGTACTTCCAACCGAAATGGACGTTGTACACGGGGAAACCGTTGTGCCTCGCCCAGGCGTGTTCCGAAGCCCTCCACGCGAGATGGGTCCACTGAGCCGCGAGGGCGAGAGCCACGCGCAGACGGCGCATCATCCCGCGCGGCGCACGAGCGCGCCCAGCCCGCACTTATGGAGAGCCTGCTCGATCTTCGCGCGCGTCGTCGACCGGCCGGGCTCGCCGCGCAGGTACGCCTTGACGGTGTTGGGCGCGCACACCGCGCGCGCCGCGATCCTGACGACGTCGTGAGCGGTCGCCTTGACGGGCGGCGCGGGCTCGAGCCGCGCCGGCGCCGAGGCGACGCCGGCGGGCGCCGCCGCCGCGTGACCCGTGACGCCGTTGGTCCGCTCGCGCACGTGTCCGATAGTACCGGAGCACGGCCGCGGCGGGGAGCACTCGTTTTCGGGGCGTCTCCGGTCCGAAGTTGATCCGTCTTTGGTGCAGAGAGGTGCCAAGGGGCGCTTTTGCTTGAGCTCGCGGGGGCGGGGGCGTGTTCTTGGGCCCGGTGGCCCGTGGCGAAAGTTATCTCGACGTCATCGATCGAAGTCGCGACGAGCGGCGCGATCATGCCGCGGACTCGAGAGGCTCGCCCGAGCCTCCGCGCTCTCGCGCCGGCTACCGGAAAAAGCGTTCGCTCGATCGCGAGCTCGGGCGCGACTACGAGCAGTGCAAGCGCGAGACGCGCGGGCGCTTCAAGAGCGAGCGCAGGCAAAAAAGCTACTGCGCCGCAGTGGCTTGGACGCGCGTAAAGCAGAGCGGGAAGTTTGCCGATTACCCCGGATTTTCCAAGGAGAAAGAGCCCATGCGACGGACCCCGAAGCGCGACAGCAAAGGCCGATTTCTGCCGAAACGATCGAGCGAGTCGCGACGGGCGAAGGAAACGCGCAGAGCTCCGAGGCGGGCGCCCGCACGCGCGGCGAGCGAAGCGCGCCGAGCGCCGCGCCGTCCAGCGCGCTCGACCGTCGCGGCCGCTCCGCGCCGGACGACAGCGGGCAAGCGTCCGCGCAAGGGCGCGCGGCGCGCTCCGGCGCAGACCAACATCGCGATCGTGCCCGTCGGCGTCGCGAAAGCTCCGCGCTCACGCCCGCGCAAGGGCTCGAGCCGGCCGCGGCGCGCGTCGAGGGCGCGCGAGATGGCTTATGACGCGCCGGTGGCGGGCGCCGCGGGCCTGTCGCTCATGTTCGTGGGCGGGATGGTCGGCGACCTGGCCGCGGACATCGCCGATCGGTGGATCGGCAGCGCCTCGACGGCGAATTACAACGCGAGCGCGTCGAGCTTGCCCGCCGCCTACCAGACCGCCGGCGCGCCGATGCAATACAACAACGACCTTACGGCGATGAAGCCGTCGATGGGGCGCATCGGCGTTCAGCTGCTCCTGGCGGTGCTCGGCATCGGCGGAGGCGCGATGGTCGCCTCTCCCGCCCTCAAGTTTCTCCTCTACGGGTTCGGGTTCGGTGCGGGCTTCCACCTGTCCACGCAGCTCCTCACCGCGTACGTCATCGCGCCGATGTTCGCGACGGCGGGCGCCACGGGCCGCGGCGTCGACATGTACCAGCACGAGGCGAACACCGCGCAGGCGATGGCCTCGACGACGCCGGGAAGCGGCTACATCGGCGCGGCGCCTCGCGACGCGGCGCCCGCGACGCCCCCGCCCGTGGGCTCGCAGGTCATCACGCGGCGCGCCACCATGGGCGCCGCGCCTCCGCCGCAGCTGCCGAGCGCCGCGGCGCGCGTGCCCGTGGCCCTCGCGAACGCCGCGGCCGCGCCGATGCCCGCGACCATGGGAGCGGCGCCGACCAACGGCGCCGCGCAGCCCGACTGCGGATGCCCGCCGGGCGACGCGCCGAGCACCATGGGCGCGCCGCCGTCCAACGGCGTCGACGGCGGGCCGCATCCCATGTGGAGCGCGCTTCTGGCCCGCGCCGCGTGACGCTTCACAAGCCCGGGGAGGAGCCTCCCCGGGTTTTTTTTTTTTCTGCCGCTCCCGCGGCTCAACCCCGGTGAAACAGGAGAAAACGATCCATGGCCGCAGCCGCAGATACCCGCCAGCTCCCCAACCAGCTCAAGCTCCGCAACGCAAAGAAAGAGCTCGGCTTCGGGATGCCGCCCTCTTTCTTCGGCTCGGACGCGGCCAGCGCGCTCGCGATGATCCTCGCCGCGCCCACAACGCGAGGGATCATCGTCGAGAGCGCGGCATGGACGGTGGATATTCCGCTTTTGGACGCGGACATCGCCAACACGTTCGGAAAACGGATCAACGTCTTCGGCACGCCCGATGGCGTGCCCCCTCCGGGCGTGACCGACGCAACCAACACGCTCGCGGTGCCCGGGATGCCCGCGGCCGACATGATCCTCCTGGGGATCCGCGTGCGCACGCTCGTCGAGCCCGAGAGCCGGCTTATCCGCGGCAACGCGTTCGACCCGACGGGCGCGACGGTGCTCCCCGGATCGCCGGACGTCTGGAGCCTCAACGATCTGAACAACGGATCGATCACCGGCATCGCGACGGAGGGCGACCCCGCGACGGGCGTGGATCCGAGCACGTATTTCCCCGCGGAGTTTCTCTGGGGCCTGCCGACGTGGAGAGTCGCGTATGCGTTTAACAAGGCGTACGACCTTAACTGGGAGATGGACTACCAAGAGTCGCTCATCCGCGAGCCGCTCTTGGAAGTCGGTACGATCGCGCCCTTCGCCGATGCCGAGGCGGCCGGGACGTCCTTCACCAGCAACATCGATCGAGTCAACATCTTGAACGCGCAGCTCGCGAATCTCGGCGTCTCGCAGATATTCATGCCCATCACTCACAAGCGCCTGGGCAGCTACAACACGGGGGCCGGGAGCACGCCTCCCAACGTCGGCGTCTTCACGCCGTCGCGCGAGGAGGACGGGTCGCCCACGGTGTTCGGAGGGATCGGCACGCCCCAGGACAAGTACGACCGCAGCCCGCTCGTCTTCGTCGTGCCCGTGTACTGGCCCGCGGGGACGCCCCTGGGGATCACCTTCCAGCTCCGGAGCGACATCAACCAGCAGGAGATGCAGCGCTGGTTGTCGGTCACCGGCGGCACCAACGGGATCCCCGGTCAGGATCTCGATCTGCCGATCTCGGCCCTCCTCTCGGGCCCGACGTCGACCAACGCCAGCGTGATGGAAGAGCTCACCCTCAACACGCCCGGCGTGCTCATCAACCAGGCGGTGCAGACCGATCGCGTTCTGGACAAGGGCGGGCGCATGATCTTCCAGGTGGGTCTCATCGGCGTGCGCATCGGCCAGGCGTGGAAACAGACCGTGTACCAGGCGATCCAGTCCGGCGCGATCCAGGCGCCCAAGGGCTACGGCACCCTGCCCAACTCCTAGGCCCCTGCGGGGCGGCTAGTAGAGAGAGCGCGGCGGCCGCCCGCGCCTCTCGCCCCTGCCGCCTCTCTTTCCCTATCGCGACGCGCGGCCCCCGGAGACAATGGATATCGGTGGTGGATCGGGATCGGCGCTGGTGACGTTCGAGACGCTCTGCGCGTTTCATCCCGCCTTTGCGCTCGCGATTCTCAACGGCTGCCCGGTGCGGCCCAGTGAGCGCATCGTGCAAGCCGTCTTCAACTCGGGCGCCACCAATAACCCCATCCCCGCGAGCTTCGATCAGATGATCACGAGCTACAGCGTGTTTGCGGGCTGCGACGTGTCGATCGACCCGACGGGCGCCTTCAACGGCTCGCCGTTCAAGGCGCAGTCGGACGCCTTCCTGGCGCTCGGCGCGAGCGGCATCACGGTGACCATCCTCGCGCGCACGTTCGGCGACCAGGACTACTCGCCCATTCCGAGCGATACGCCGCTCCAGATGATCCCGTCGATTCTGCGCAAGGCGGCGGGGATCTGGCACCTGGAAAACCCGGACAACGTCAAGTGCCAATTCACGCTGTCGAGCACGCCGCAGAGCGCGAGCCCGCCTTTCACCGTGTGGCTGTCGTTCGCGTTCTTGTGCCTCTCGCCCGCCGGCGCGAACTACCTCCGCCTCTCTGCCCAGGAAGCGCGCGCGCAGCTCCAAGCCACGCTCGCCGCTCTACGAGGTAACGGAAATGCCCCCGGGCCGCTCCAGCAACCGCCGCCGTCATGAAGTCGCAAGCGTCGGCTTCGATGACTACCTGGCGACGCTTGGCGGCGAGGCGACCGGGCTACGGATCCCCGCGGCCACCTACGCAAGCGTCGAGGGGAGCGCGGTGCGCCTGGAGCCGTATCTGTTTCTGCTCGCCGTCGCCGATCTGGTCGCCGGCGATTGCATCGTCGGCGTCGAGCAATTCCTTTCGCTCGGCGCGCCTCAAGGCACGCCCGAGACCCCGCCGCCAGCTGGGCCCGCCGCGCCCGCCGCGCCGCCGCCGATCGTGCCGCCCTTCTACCCCTACGAGCGCGGGATCACCGATGCGCTCTGGCATCCTCCCGACGGCTTCGCGGAGTGGATCCTCACGCTCGATCGCGTGCCTCCAACGTCGCGCCGCTCGGGCCCTTTCGACGCGACGCCCTCTGTCTCCGAGTCTTTCGCCTTCGAGGACTCGAATAGCTCCGCGCTTCTCTACGAGGCGGCGCACTTCCCCGCCGTGCCCCTGGCGCCCGGTTACCTGGGCCTGGACGCCTACACGCCTCCCGGGCTCAAGGGCTCGAGCGTGCTCACCGTGCGCGATATCCGCTTTCCCTGGGGGCAAAACCAATTTCGAGCGCTTCGCGAGCCGGTGCACGGAAACACGCGCGCGCGCTTCTACTGCCGCCTGCAGCAAACCACGCCCGTCGGCGCCACGCTCGGCACGCCCCGAATGGCCATGCCCTTCGCGCTCAACGGCACCACGCCCGAGGCGATCGCGGCGGCTCTCGCATGGGAGGACCTCTACCTCACGATCTTCGCGACGAGCGCCCAATACTTCCGCGTCGCCGGTCGCATCATCCTCGACAAGTGCAAGCGGGCAGGAGGTTAGAGCATGCGCGCAGTAGCGTACCAGGGACGTCCCGAGGCCCCGTGGCCTCCGTTCGATGGCGGCTGGGCGGAGGTGGCGGCCGACGACGAGCCGGCGAAGGCAACGGCGCTGCGCATCGGCGCGGCGCTCCCCGCGTACCACTACGCCGATCAAATGCTCCCCTCGGGCCTGTATCGCTTCTTCACGTTCGGGACGCCCGTGGGGCCCAAGACGGGCGCGCTCAAGTTCGTCGGGCAGGCGCGCGCCGCCGAACTCGCGCGCATGGCGGGCCACGGGGCGAGCGCCGGACGCAATCGCCGCTACTCGGGCGGGCACTGGTGGGAGGATTGGGGCGAAGGGATCGGATGGGTGATCGTTCTGGGCGCGGGCAACACGTGCGGCGCCTGGGGCCCGCCTCTCACGAGCCCGAGCCAAGCTCTCGCGAGCGAGGCGCACGCGCAGCTGACCGCGAGCGGCGGCAATCCCGTGTGCGAGACGTTCGGGGGGCAGGCATACCTCTTTCAGAGCGCGGGCAGCGCGGGCTACGTCATCCGGCCGTGCGTCGCGGCGAGTTTCGGCGCGGCGCCTGCGGGAACCGGAATCCCGGGCGCACTGCCAGCGACGATGGCGGCCGCGAGCGCGCTCGACGATCTGTTGATGAAGCCGGCCGCCGAGGGCGGCGGCGCGCCTCCCTACACGCCCCAACAGGGCCCGCAGAATCCGCTCGTGTTGGCATTCCAAAGCGCCTTCGATAACGACCCCGCGTGCACGGGCGGCCCGGCGCTGCCCGACGGGACGCACTACCTCGGAATCGACGGCGAGTATGGAACGCAGACGCAAGGCGCCGGCGCGCTTCTCGGCTATCCGTGGCCGGCGCCGATCGTGCTCGGCGGCGGCGCTGCGACGACGACGACGACGGGCCCCGGAACGGTCGCGGTCCCGGAGACGACGATCACGGGCACGCCGACGCCGGCGGCGCCGAGCTCGGGCAGCTCGACGGGCAGCGTGGTTGCGGGCGTGGCGATCGTGGCGGGCCTGGCGACGGTGGCCGCGGTCATCATCGCGAAGAGCTCGGGCACGGTGGGCGCCTTGTACGGCGGTTAGGAAAGAGAGAGGACCATGGAAGGCGGAAACGTAGGCACGACGGGGATCATCAAGAGGCTCGAGAGCCTGATCCAGCTGGCGCTTCAAAATGCGCTCGCGGCCATCGGTTCGGAGCTGGGGATCCTCGGCATCCTCGCGAACCATATCCAGGCGGTGAACACCGCCGGCGCAGTGCCCGCGATCGCGGCGAGCCCGATCACGATCGAGCTCGGCGTTGCGAACATGGGCAATCCGGCGAGCTTCACGAGCAAGAGCCAAAAGGTGCGCGTCACGGTCGTGCTCGCGCTCGCCGCGTCGGCGGTGGACACAGAGCTAGTCCTGCAACCATCCATGGACGGCGTAGCGATCGCCGGCTTTGCCGTGTTCCGTACGTCCGTCGGCCACGTCTTCGATGGGACAACCGTTACGATCACCTACGATCAGACAACGGACCTGCTCGCCCATACCTGGGGCGCCATCGTGACGGCGGGCGCGGGGACGGTCTCGGCCAGCCAAGGCGGGGCAATCATCAAAGTTCAGGACCTGTTCTAAGGCGCGATGCCCGGCGCCGCCGCGTCCGCCAGCTCGCCGAGCGTCCGCTACGCGGGGCGCGCGGATGCCCCTTGGCCGCCGTTCGGGGCGGGCTGGGCGCACGTCGCGGGCGACGACATGGAGGCGCGACGGCGCGCGCGCGCGTTCGTGGGCAGATTGCCGGAGTACCACTACGCCGACGACGTCTCGCCGGGGCGCGTGTTCCGCTTCTTTTCGTTCGGCACGCCCGTAGGCCCGAAGATCGGCGCGCTGGTGCGCACGGTCGGCGCTGTCCCTAGTCCCGAGGTGGCCGCGGTGCTCACGCCCGCGAGCGCGGCCGACGTCGCCGGCGCGATCGTGGCCGCGTACACGCGCCTGCGCGGCCGGGCGCCCGCGTCCCGGGAATCATGGCTTTACCCTCTCGCCCTTTCCGCGAACGAAACCGCGAGCTGGTCACAGCTCTATAACCACAACATCGGCAACGTCACGGGCACCGGCGCGGACGGGCCTTGGTACAGAAACCCGCACGTCACGAGCGCTCTCAAGTTCCGCGATTTTCCGACTCTCGAGAGCGGAGCGGAAACGATGCTCCGGGATCTCGAGGCGCACGGCGGGCTTGACGCGGCCGACCGCGCGGACCTCGGCGGCTTTCAAGTCGCGCTCAATGCGTACCTGGGCGGGGCGTATCCCTCGATCGGCGCGCTCGTCGCGCGGCTGCGCTCGACCTCGCCCGGCGCAGGCGTCGCTGCGAGCTCGAGCGCGACGCCTACGCGCGCGCGTGCGGCCGCCGCCGTCGACGTCGTCGCGGCGATCGCCGGCGCCGCCCTGGGCGTCGCCGCCGCGATCGCTCTCTCGCGCTGGCGTGGGGGCTTTGGGATCGTCGAGGCGGCGGTATGATGGAAGAGCTCGAGCTGCTCGCGACCGTCGCCGGCGTGGTGGTCACCGCCGGCGGCGCGGCGTACCTCATCGCCAAACCCTCGGGCACGCAAACGATGACGGCGGCGCCCGTCACGGCGCCGACGCCGGCGGGCGCGGCGGCGGCCGCGCCGGCGGCGCCGGTCTCTCCCCTCTCACCGCAAGCGCTGCTCGCGAGCGCCTGGCAAGTGGCCACGGTCATCTATCCTGGCGATCAGGTGAGGCTCGCGATCACGCCCGCCGATTCGGTCGCTCTCTCTGCCGCGATCCAAGCGCCGGGCACGGCGGAGGAAGCGTTTTTGCAACCGACGCTCCAAGCGCTCACCGCATCGGCGACGACGAGCCAGGGGCAGGAGCAAGCGATCATCGAGACGCTCCTGACCCAAGGGCCCTTCTCACAGATGATGGCGCTGGCGCCCGGGAGCCTGACGGTGTTCATGCCGGGAGGGCTCGCGCTCCCGCCCGACTGGCCGACCGACGACGCGCCCAACACGAACGAGATCCGCGCGGAGTACGTCTATGCGGGCAATTCGCCCGTGTGGACGAACGCGCTGCCCGTGCCCGCGACCTACTGGACGATCCCGAGCTCGGCGGGGGCCGCGCCGGGATGGCCGGGCGGCGGCGCTCCTGCTCCTCCGACCGGCGGCGCGATCGCTCCCCCTGCTCCTCCAACGGGTCAAGCTCCGCCTGGCGCGGCGCCGCAATGGACAGCGCCGCCGGGGGGCATCCCCGGATGGACAGGACCCGTCATCGCGCCGCCGACGGGAGGCGGCGCTGGAGCTCCTGGGGCTCCAACAGGAGGCGGGGGCGGAGCTCCTGGCGCTCCGACGGGAGGCGGCCCCGGTGCTCCTGGTGCTCCGACGGGAGGCGGCCCCGGTGCTCCTGGTGCTCCGACGGGAGGCGGCGCCGGCGTGCCTGGTGCTCCAACGGGCGGGGGCGGTGGTTGGTCCGGGCCGCCTTCGTCGGGCAGCTTCGTTTCGACGCCGATGAAGAGCGGCGATCATGTCGCACTGACGATTACGCCCGGCGATTTGTCTGCATTGGCGGCGGGGCTTCGCCCGACGAGCCCGGAGGTGCCGATCCTCCAGACGGCGCTGCAAACACTGGAGACGAGTGTGGCGCAGGGGCAGACGACGGCGGCGGATGCGCGCGTGAAGTTCGTCAACGTGCTTCTGACCCAAGGCCCCTTCGCGGAGACGATGCACATTGCGCCGGGCAGTCTCGTTGTCTACTGGCCGGGCGCGCTACCGCCCGACTGGCCGGCGGCCGACACGTTCGGGCCGACGGCGATCCGCGCGCGCTTCGTGTACGCGGGCCCGCCCGTCGACTCGGGCGCGCTTCCCATCCCTGGCCAGTATTGGGTGAAGACATGAGCGAAGGCGGAAACGTCCAGACGACGGGGATCCTCAAGCGGCTCGAGTCGCTCATTGCGATCGCGCTCGCGCGCGCGTCGAGCTCGACGCCGGGCGCGGTGGGCGAGGTGCAAGAGATCCGCTTTCCCATCGGCACCGGCGCCGCGCAAAACTCGGGCACCGCTCCGCCCAATGGCGCGATCGTCACCGATGCGGAGCTCGATATCGGTATCGCTTACTCGCCTGGCGCGAGCATCCAAGTGGGGATAGCGGGCACGCCGGCGCTTCTCATGGGCGCGGGCGACAACGTGCCGCAGGCGCCCGGGCCGCTCTACGCCGTGCACCAGGACACGCCATGGACGGCGCTCGGGCCCGTGCTCGTGAGCGTTGCGGGCGCGCCCGTCGCGGGCTCGGGCTTCTGCATCCTGCGTTACGTGCAGACGCCGCAGCTCTGAAAGGATCCGCCATGCCCGCGCCGCTTTGGTTCAAGTGCAACCCATACAGTGCGGTCGTCGCCAACGGCAACTCGGGCGCGAATCCCGCGATGAACTGGGCATCGGGGCAATTCCAGTCCATCACGCTCACCGCGAACGCGACCGCTACCTTCGCACCGCCGCCGGCTGGCACGTCGCTCTACCTGCTCATCACGCAGGACCCGACCGGCGGCCGCACGCTCGCGCTCCCGGCGAGCGTGTCCTTTGTCGGGGGCATCGCGCCCGCGCTCGACGGCGCGCCGGGCTCGAGCTCGTTTCTGGAGCTCTTCTACGACGGCGCGACCTACTGGGCGCAGCTCACGAGCGAGCAAGCTCCGGGGACGAATGGTTACAACCCGAGCTGGTACGCGGCGGGGGCGATCTTCATCGACCCGCAAAACGTGTCGGGTACGGCGAGCGACGGCAACAACGGCACGAGCGCCGCGACCGCTCTTCGCACGTACCGAGAAGCCGTGCGCCGCTGGGGCTCGACCAAGATGACGCTCGTCGTCGCGACGGCGATCTCCTTCCTGTCGAGCCACACGGACGACTCCGACCCCGTCATTTTCGAGCCCGTCGTTTCGGGCAACGTGCAAGTGAGTATCCAGGGAGCGGCGCCGGCGTCAGTGGCGGCAGTCTTCACGCTCAACAGCGCGAAAAATCGCGCCGTGGGCACCAACTCGCTTCTTTCCGGGAGCTTCTCGGCCGGCGCGCCTGCCGTGGGCAAGCTCGTCGCCAACACCACGGCCGGCAAGAGCTCGCGCGCGTGGATCTACAATAGCGCCGGCGGCGCCAACTGGACGATGACCCAGCCGCTTGCGCCCGGCGCGGTGGGCGGCTCGGTGTCGCCGGCCGAGGTCGACAGCTGGGCGAGCACCGACACGGTCAACGTTCTGACGCCGGTCGCCGTGAACATCGTGAAGATCGCCCCCGTCAGCGATACGGGCAACAAGCCCGTGACCCTCTACCAGCTGACGATTTTCGATCCTGGTGGCGCCAACACCAACCCGTGCGTGCTCTCGGGCAACGTGCAAACGCTCGAGTGCAGCTCGCAACGCAAGGTGATCTGGGCGGACACGCCGACCGGCGAGCTGCAATACATAACCAACCACATCGCTCTGGGCGCGGTGCAGAGCTACTCGGGCGCACCGTGCTTTTTCGCGGGCGCGACGACGGCCGCCATCTCGTACATACCGAGCTCGGGGGGCGCGTACTTCGACGCGGATCACATCATCGGAGCGGTTCTGGTGTTCGCGGGGACAGAGGGCGCTTTTGGCCTCGTCGCCCTGGACGCTCTGGTCATAATCGCGGCGGGCACGTTGACGCAAGAGCGCTTTTTCTACGGCTCGAGCGTCGTCTACGGCACGGGCGCCAACACGATCCGATCGCAGAGCTACACGCGTTACAGCAACGGAACCGGCGGGACCTTTGTCGCCGCCTTCACGGCTCCCGGACTGGTCACGGGCTTTCTGCTCAACGGGACAGGGACGGGCCAATCGCACACCCGCGCGACGCCCGACGTCATCGCGTCGGCCATCGCGACGACGCCCGCCAATCTCGACGCGGCCGCGGGGCCGGCGGGTTTCGGCGGCACGGCGTTCAACCTGGGCGGCGCGCAACTGTCCAATACGACGCTCGTGTAAGGAGGGAAAAAATGGAATTCGAGCTCCGATACCGCGGCGATCTTCTTTCCTTTCACGGCTCGCGCGTTGCGGCCGAGCACCACGCCGAAGAGCACCACGGCTACGGCCGGGCGCCCGGCGCGCCGCGGGGCGCGAGCGACGTCGAGGATCCCGAAAGCTTGACGATCGAGCCGCGCCGTCCGGTGTCGCTTTTCTGCAGAGGAAACCTCGTGGGCACCTTCGCGAGCGAGCTCGACGCGCAAGCTTTCATGCGCGCGCAGATCGAGCGGCTCACCGCGCCCGGGCGCACTCGGCCGGCGCCGCGGATCGACGAGGGCGCCTACGCGATCGTCCGCGGAAGTCAGGCGCCTGCCTCTTGACCGCGCCCGCGTTTCGGGCAAAGGCTCGGGGCCATGGTCGAGAAGCCTCCGCCCCCCGCGCTTGCAACGGCTCTCGAGAGCTCGGCGCGTCTCACGACGCCGGACGTCGCCGACGAGCCCGCGCGCCGTCGTCGCCCCTACGTGCCTCCGGAGCTCAAGTTCCTAGGGACGGTCAAGGATCTGACGCGCTCGGGCGGGAGCGTGAAAGTCACCGACTCGCTCGGCGTTCCAAGCAAAGTCTCGCCCTGAGTTAGCGCGCGGGGCGGTGCGGCTCGAGCCGCGCGACTTTCGGCGCGGGGGGCTTGGCGGGCGCGATCGCGGGCGCGGGCGCGCCCGCTCCGGTCACAGCGGCGCCGGCGCGCGATGCGCCCTTCTTGGGCAAGGGCGAGCTCTTGAAGTGCGCCGACGCAGGCTGAGCGCGCCGGCCGAGCTCGGCCAGGTCGGCGAGCGTCATCGTGCGGGCGGGCGCCGCGGGCGCCGCGGGCGCGTCCGCGACGGCGCGCGTCGCGGCGGCCGACGTCGCCGGTCGGGCGAGACCCCGCGGCGAGCTGGCGTCCCCGGCGCGCGGGACGTCGCGGCGCGTCGGCTCTTGCTGCGCGCCTGGGCGCTCGCCCCATCGCTCCTCAGAAGGGCCGGTCTCGTGTGCGGGCGGAGCGTCGCGGGGGGGCTGGTTCATGGTTCGTCCATGGTGCGCGCCGGCGGGGATGCAGGGAAGGGGGAAAAGAGGGGGGCAGGCGCCACGCGAAACGGCGCGATCGCGCGCGATCGCGCGAGGGAAAAAAGAAGGCGAGCAAAAGCGAGCGGTTGCGATAATTTAGCCTTTGACCCGTAGTGGAAGCCTTTACCCCACGCGGGACCATGGATTTGCGCTCGCAACCCGATCGCGCGTAGCCTCGATGCATGGGCCCGTTTTGCCTGGGCGTTCAACAGTCCCCGTTGCGAGGTGCACATGCTCCCCGTCTTGACAGACCGCGCGCGCGATGCGCTGCGCTCCGCGCCGTTCGTCAGCGTGTCCACACTGCGCGAGCTCGTCGACGCCGGCCTAGTCGTCGCCGACGACCCCGGCGACCGCCATCGCTTCACTCTCGCCGGCGCGCGCGCACTCGTCGAGCTGCTCGAGCAGGACGCCCTCGCCGAGCGGCTCGATCGGATGCTCGAGCACTCCGACGGCTTCCCGCCCTATTGCTGCCGCAACTGCGGGCACCCGGTCGCGGCCGAGAGGCACGCGATCGTCGATCGCTCGCTTGACGTCGACTGCACGGGAGCAGAGCGGCCACGCTGCGAGGACAGCGCGTGCCAGTCCGCCGCGGTCTGCGAGGAAAGGTCCGGCGTGCTCTACCAGTGCGCGCCCGTCGACGATGCGAGCGCAGACGACGTGCCAGGCGCGGCGCATGAAGGCGATCCCGAAACCATAGAGAAGCAACGCCGTGCGTGGGTTGAGCGCTACCGCACTAAGCCAGACGGTGCCCGATGAAGGGCACCGACGGCCTCCCCCCCTACGGCGCGCGCGCGCTCGCCGAGCTGCTCGAGCCGGAAACGGCGCCAGCGCAGACGCTTTGTCTCTGGCATGCGGCGCTTGAGTACGCGCGTGCGGGACGCGAGCACGGCGACGTCGAGGCGGCTGCGCAGGAATTGGGCGCTTCCGCACGAACGTACGCGCGTGGCGGCTTGGCCACGTTTCCATGTGTGGCGTGCGACGCGGTCGACGCCGCACGCAAGCGCAAGCCGGACGGCTCCCGATGAACGGCGCTCGCATCCATCTGACCTCTGCCGCGCGCGAGGCGCTCCGCGCGATCCCTCTGGACGTCTACGCCGTCGCGTCGCCGGCCGTCATCCGCGAGCTCTTCGCGGCGGGCCTGCTCGAGCTGCGCAACACGACGCATCTGCTAACGGCGGCCGGCGCGCGCGCCGTCGTCGAGCTGCTCGAGCACGACGCCCGCGCCGTCTTGTGCGCGTGCGGCCACGCGCGCCGAATGCACTACGAGGCATCGCCGCATGCGTGCAGCGGCATTTGTAACGCTGGCACCGGCAACCATGCGGAGATCACGCGCCTGTTTCCTGGTGTGGATCCGGGGCCCGCGTGCGAGTGCCGCAGCTTCACGCCGGCGACGCCCGTTCTCCACTTGGAAGATCGCAGAAAAGTCTCGATCTTTGGCGACGGCCGTTCGTTCCCAGGGGTGACAGAAGTCGACGAGACGTTATACGAGCCCGCGCCCTCGGATGCTGGCCCGCCTCCCGTGCTCGTTACCAGGGGCGGAACGGCGCCCGCGCCGCTCGTGCGCGTCGATGCGGCCGCCGACGTCGGCGCCTCGATCGAAAACTGCCCGCATCCTGCCCCGCGTCGGCACGCCTTCGCGGTGCGCGACGCCGCGTCAAAGGTGAGCCCGGCGGAGGTGCTCGTGTGCGCAGACTGCGGCACCGTGCCCGGCGATGCGGTGGGAACTCGCGAAGAGATGCTCGATCAGCTCTGCCGGCTTTTCAAAAACGATCGGGCGTACATCGATCGCAAACTGAAATGGGACCGCTCGGGCAAATGGTGCCTTGAGGGCGCGACGCTTGATCCTCACGCGGACACGCTGGCCGCGATGCGCTTGGGCTACGCGATGGCGAAGGCGGAACAATGAACGAGCGCGAGGAGCGAAGCTTCATCCTCGCTTGCGCGATGGATGGCAGCTTCGCGCCCGCGGCCAAGTGCCTCGGTTGCACGCGAGACGACGAGGCCACCGCCCCGCACGTGCTCTTTGCCGTCGCCGTGCAAGTCGGCGACGAAGTCGGCCGCCACGTCCGCCAGCTCGTCGACAACCACGCGCCGCTGCCCTTCTGCGATGTGTGTGCGTACCGCATCCACATGGCGATTTGCGCGCGTGTGACTGATTCGCCGCCCGACGGTTCGCCACCGTGCGATCGCGTGCTCGAGGAGTTTCGCGCCGCCCGTTGCTCGCCGGTCGATCTCATGTGCCTTGGCCTGGCCGTGGGCCTGGTGCACGGCCCCAACACGTGCCCCGTGTGCAAAGCGATCCGCCTCGCCTTCCGCCTCGCCTATCCCGTGCGGCACGGCGGCGCGAAAGGCCCGCCCGCCTGCGCGCTCGACTTCATCGGGCAGCCGATCGAGCAGATCCGTATCGTTGCGCTCCTGGGCCGCTTTCGCGATGGCCAGCGCGAGCTCGGGCTTATCAGGGCGCCATACCATCATGCGCGCTCCGCGCTCGTCGAGCACGAATGCCGCTCGCCGACGATGACGCGCCCCGGCTCGGGCAGCCCGGGTGTCCACGCGGATCCCGTTGGCGTCGACGACGTACCGATCGGCGGACAGGTAGCCGACCATCGTGTAGCCCTGGAGACAGTTTCGTGACCGCGCCGCCAGGAGGCAAGCCATCATGAGCCGGCCGACAGAGCACTACCGCGGCTTTTTCAAGCATCCCGTCCCGCGCGCGGACGGTCGCCCGCGGTTCGTGCAGTACACGTGCGCCACGCGCGAGGAAGTCGAGCAGTGGCGTGTCCATTGGGCGAACGAGCGGCGCAAGCTCAAGGACGGGATCGTCACGCTCGAGCAACTCCGCGCGCACTACTTCCCCAAGGGCGAGAGCCCGATCCTCGTCGAGGACCTCGCGGCGCGCTACCTCGCCGCGGGCCGAGGGCGCATGGAGCGCAACATCCGAAACTGGCTTCGCGCGCCGGGCTACGAGCTGATCGATCTGCAAGTCGGGCAGCTCGTGCCCAAGCGCCTCAACGAGTGGCTCGACACGATGCGCGCCAAGAAGCACTCGGCCGATTACATCAAAGTCAACTGGCGCATCCTCTCGGCAATGGTCCGATGGGGGATCGAGCGCGGGATCGTCGACCGCTGCCCGTGGGAAGGTTGGCGGCCGGGCCCGATCCGCGGCCAGAATCACCCGGCGAAGCTGCGCGAGGCGGTGCGATCGGTCGACGAGCTGATTGCGCTCCTCGCCGCGGCTCGCGCGATCGACGAGGCGCCGCGCCAGCTCGGCACGCCGCACCGCTGGCGCCTGGAGCCGCGCTTGACCCTCTGCTCTCGCCTGGGTCTCGGGCAAGGGGAGCTCGCGGGCCTGAAATGGAGCGACTTCGACGAGCGCGGCGAGGTGTCGATCTGCCGCCAGTACGACGATCGGCCGCTCAAGGCGCACGCGCGCATGATGCGCCTCGCGTGCGATCCGGTGATCTTTGAAGTGCTCGCGCTGCACCGGGCCGACGTCGAGGCGCGCGGCCTGTACTCGCCGACCGGGCCCGTCTTCCCCGATCGCAAGCGAAGCCTCGCGGCGAGCAAGCCCCTTCACTGCTTGCCCCTGACCGGCGGCAACGGGCCGATCCTCTTGCAAGAGCTCCGGCGCGCGGTCGCGCGCGCGGGCCTTCCCAACCCGGAGGCGTGGACGGTCACCAGCCTTCGCCGCGGCTTCGCGACGCTCGAGCTCCAGGCCCTCGGCGGAGATCTGGCCACGCTCAAGCTCCGCACGCGCCACGCGACCGACAAATCAATGATGCGCTACCTCCGCCCGGCGGTGCGAGGCGTGCCCTCGCCGGCGTTCATGATGCCGCCAAGGGAGCCCGGCGGGCCGGTGCGGGCGCTGCCGGCGCCGCCGGCGGTCGACGACGAGGCAGCGGAAGGCGGCACCCCATGAAGCAAATGCCGAAGGTCGGCCAGAAGGTGCGGATCACGGGTCACCTATCCGAATCCGAAAGCGGGCACGTTGTCGTTTTCACTGGCTCGATCGCGACGGTCGAAAAGGCCGACGCGCGGCGAAGGTGGGTGTGGTTGAAGCTTGGTCGCCGCACGTTGCCTGCCGTGAGCATTCGCAACGTGGAGCCCGCCACATGACTCGGCCGCGACGATCGAGACCGCCGCGGCCAAGTGGCCGCGCCTGTTTGCCGCAGGCGCCGCCGTGTAGTCGCCCCGTTGCGAGCGTGACTCCTACGGGCACAAGTCTAGGCGGCCCCCGCCGCCGCGTCAAAGAACGCAAGGGACCCAGGGGCCCACCAGGGCGCGCGGCCCCCGCCCGTGCAGCGCTTCCGCACTGCAACGATCCCGCGCACTCGCGCTCGCATCGTTGACGCCGCTTCGCGCCTGTTCCGGCCGCGCTCGCCGAGGGGCCTGGCGCCCCTCGACACTCTCCCGCGCCGCCGGCGGCGAGGCACAGCAAACCGTCTCACTCTCACGCCGTTTAAGGGCGGGTTTCGGGCTGGCCCCGTGACCCGATCGGGTTTTGTCATGCCTGCGCTCCAACGTGTCTCCTCTTCACCCCGCGATCTTGCCTTGCTCTTCGCCGAAACCTTGACCCCCTCGGGCATGCTGCCCGAGGCGCCGCGCACGCGCCGCGGCAAGTCGCTGGCGCTCTACAGCCGCAGCCCGAAAGCTGTGGCCCTGGCGCGCGTCGAATACCTGCCGATCCAGCAGTGCGGCCGGAGCCTCCTCGCCTTCTACGTGGCCTCCGCGCGCGGCGCCCGGGCGCGCTCCTGGTGGAAAGACGAGAACATCGCCGGGCACCTGCCGCGAAGCGGCGGCGGGAGCTACTCGATCCACCACGTACGGCGCTGGCGCCGCGTGCTCGAGGACGTCGGCCTCGTGCGCTCGACGTACCTTCGCCCGGGCGAGCGGCTTCCGGGCGACGAGCACCCGGACGAAGACGACGGCTATGAGACGACGACGGGGCAAACCGTCGTCGAGGTCAACATGGACGCTCTGCTCGGCCGCGGCCCCCTCTGGCGCGGCCCCCTGCGCGGTCTCGGCTGGCAGGACGCGCGCGAGGCGCGCGAGGCGGCCGAGGAGCTGCGCGAGGACGTCGCCGCGGAGGCGGAGCGCGCGCCCGCAGCGGCGCCGCCGGCGGCGCCCGAAACGGCCGGCGAGGGTGATCATGAGCGCACACCCCCGGGTGATCATCGGCGCACACCCCTCACAGATCCTGGTTCTCCTACGGAGAACAATCACGATCCCGCGCGCGCTCAGAGCGCATCGCCGCGCGCCCTCACGGGCGCCACGCGGCCCGCTGACGCGGGAAACCCTGGCGGCGAGGGGGAATCCCCCCCTGCGCCGATCGCCCCTCGGGGGGCGCCCCAGGCGGCAAGCGAGACCCCTCGCGCGGCCGAGGACACTCGCCCGATGCGCGAGCACGCCGGCGGCGCGACGACGCGCGAGAGCGAGAAGCATGAAGGGAAAGAGCAAAACCGAGACCGCGACGACGGCGGAGCTCCGCCGCCCGATCTGCTCGAGTGGATGGCGCCCGATGCGCGCGAGGCGGTCGCCCGCATGCTCTTCGGTCGCGACGTCTACCGCCGCCAGGGCGATAGGTCGCGGCGATGACAACGTGCAGCGCGTGCGGCGAGCCCGCCAAGCTCACGCCCCGGGAAGTGTTCGTGCTCGTCGGCGGCGAGCTCGTTCCAGCGCGCGTGTGCGCCGCGTGCGAGGCGCGAGCGATCCGCATCGTCGCGGTCTCGACGTCGCGCGAAACGGGCGCGATCCTCGCGCCGCTCGTCGAGCGCTTGCGCGGCTACGCCAAGGCGTACGCGCTGAACAAGGACGATCGCGCGCCCGGGCTCGAGCACGCGGCCGACGTGCTCGATCGCGCCGCCGGCGGAGAGGGCCCGCGACGTCGGCCGCCGGCGTTGTCCGTCGCTCCGCCGGTGCCGCCGGCGGCGAAGCCTGCGCGTGAGGTGTTCCGATCGGTTTTCGATCTGCCGCCGGCGCCGATCATCGCGCGGAGCTTCCCGCCTCGCGACGACGTCCCGGACGTCGGCGAGGCGACGCCGATGGACGGCAAGATCCTGCGGGCGCTCATCGAGCGCGGCGCCCCGATGAACATGCGCGAGCTCGCGATCGCGGCGGGCGTCTCCCCGCGCGGCGGAGCGCTAGCCCAGTCGTTGCGGCGGCTGGTGCGCGGGGGGCTGGCTGAGAAGCGCGCCAAAGGGATCTACGCGATTACGCACGAGGGCGCGCGCGCCGCGGACATGGAGCCCTTGCCGACGGGGCCGGCGCTTCTGGCGCACCTCACGGAGAAAATGAGCGCGATCGAGTCGTCGATCCTCAACGTCTTTGTCACGTCGTACCCGCAAAGCGTGCCGCGCGGCCGCATGGCCGAGCTCTCGGGCTTCGAGCCGCGGGGGGGAGCGTTCGGCAAAGCGTTGCGCAAGCTGCGCGCGAGGGGCCTTGTCACCGGCTGGCGCGCCTCCGACGAGCTCATGAGAAAGGCGGCGGAGAAGTCTCCGCCGCAAAAATCGGGCGCGCCATGGAGGCTTACATGAGATGGCTTTCTTTGATTGTGATCGCGGGCTGCAACGTCGGGATCGGAGGCGCGGCATTTTTCGAGCGCGGCGACGGCGGCGCCGATGGCGCCGCCGGGATCTCGCCTCCGGTCGACGGTGCGATCGTCGCCGAGCTCGGCGACGGCGCGCCCTCCGAAACCGTCGGGCTTGCCGACGCCGAGCCCGCCGACGCGCAGACGATCGCCGACGCCCTCGACGTGCGAGACGTGCAGCACGAGGACGTCGCCCAGGGCGTCGACGCCCAGGGCGAGACGGGGCCGACGGGCGAGGCGTGCGCGCCTCCGACCAACGCCGGCGGCTCGTGCCCCTCGGGCATGGTGCTCGTCGAGCTCGCGAGCGGTGGGGTCTACACGTCAACCCGGTGCGTGCGGACGCCCTGCGGATGCGGCGAGCCCGCGAGCTCGTGCGCGTGCCTGGCGGCCGCGGGCGTGTGCGGCCCCGGATGGCTCTCGGGCTACTGTTCTCCGGGCTCGTATGCGATCACGTGCACGCCCGGCGCGAGCGATGCGGCCGAATGAGTGAGCTACGCCGCATCGTCAAAGCGCTCGTGCGCGCCAACTACGGCGCGCCTGGTTCGGCGAGCCTCGCAGTGCTCGAGCGGCGTGCGTCGTACGGAGGCAAGAAGGGGCGGCGCGCGGCGCGACGGCTGGCGCTACTCGAGCGCGCCGGCATCATCCCCGAGGCTCACTCGCGCGCGCTCTTCGATTTCTTCCAATGGGCTCTCGACGTGAGCGGCGTGCGGGCCTCGATCGATCGGCTCGTCGAGAAGCGGTTCCATCATGAGCAATCCAGGTGGAACTAAAAAAGGCGTCACGCGGCCTGCAGCGGCGACGCGTCGCGCGACGTCGACGGGCGACGCGTCGCCCGTGCTCGAGGGGCGACGCGTCGCGCGGTTGACAAGGGCGACGGGTCGGCCTTAGCGCGGCCGGCGGCGACGCGTGCCGCTGGGCGCGGCCGCCGGCGGGTAAGGCGGCTCGCGCTCGACCTCGACGCGCCAGCGCCGATCGTCGTCGGCGTGCTGGGCGCTGAGAAACGCGGCCATACGCGCATCGCTTCCGATGTACGCGCTTTTCATCGCGCCGCCGCGGTGCCAAAACGCGTACCAGTAGGGGCCGTGCCATTTGCGGCACCGCGGTTTGCCGCAGAGGACGTACTGACGGCGGAGCGTCGCGGAGCTCGGTACGCGCTTGGCGAGCGAGGCGACCGCCGCGGCGGCCGCCGCGCGCCGGCGTGCATCGGTGAGCGCGCTCTCGATCTCGGCGCGGGCCGCGGCCGCGCGGCCGCCGCCCTTCCCTGTCTTATGTAACTTCGATCGGGCCATGGGCCGCATGTTACATAAGGTCGTCGAGAGCGGCAAGCGCCAAGTTACATAAGACGGCTCCAGGGCTCGTCGACCTGGACACCCCGGTTTTTCTCGAGAAAACAGCTCGCCGGCGGCGCCGCTCGACGAGCTCGCCGGCGACCACCAGGCCGAGGACCTCCGCGCCGGCCGGCGCGCGAGCTCGCGCGCTCGAGCACGGCCGATCCTCTTATGTAAGCGCGGCCGCCGCGCTGGGCCAGCCCGCCGGCGGCGCCGTCATCGGCGCGAGCGCGCCCGAGGGCGTGCGCGTCGCGGGGCGGTAGACGCTCGTGCCCTTGTGCCACTGGCCCGGGGCGCTGGGGTTCGCGCCGTAAGCGAAGTGGCATTCGATGCGCGCGACGACGGGCACACCCTCGACGGTGTCGCGGATGATGGTCCCGAGCGGATACCGCAGCTGCGCCAGGGCCCAGGCTTGCAGCGCACTTGACGGGCTGCCCGTCCACGCGAGCACCTGATCGAGTCGCCCCAGGCCCGCGCCCGGGCACTTGTCGATGCCGGGGGGCCTGACGGGGATCCACACGTCGGCCGCCATGCCGCAAGAGCCTCCCCGCGCGAACGCGCTCCGCGAGCTTGCCTGAGCTCGCGCCGGGCGTCAACGCACGCCGGACCCCTTATTTTTCCGTGTTTTCGCGCTCCGCTCGCGCGCGATGATCGCGTCGGCTTCCGCAAGAAACAGGCGCCCGGCGCGCGCGGCGTCGACGAGCTGGGGCGCGTGCTCGCGGATCTTGCGCACGAGTTTCGCCGCGGAAACGAGCAGATCAAGCTGAGACTCCGTCACGTCGAACGCGACGGGGATTCGGGCTCGCACTTTGGGCATGGATGGACGCTATACTCGGCGGACCCCACGCGAAAGGGAGCTCAGCATGATCGGCACGGGCGGCAAGATTGCACTTGGACTCCTGGCCGCGGTGGCGGTGGGAGGCATCGTCTACGAGGTGAAAAAGCCGGCGGCCGCGGCGACGAGCGCGGCGGCGGCGCCGATCCCGAGCGGCCAGGGCGCAACGCTCGCCCTCAGTACCAACGCCGCGAGCTATCCGCAGCAATCGATCTCCAAGGCGGGGGGTGTGCTCACGATCACCGCTCCCGCGGGCGCGTCCATTCAGAGCGTGACGCCCCAGGGCAACGCGCAGACCATCACGACGACGTCGCTCCCGCCGGCGCCCGCGGGACAGCAACCGACTTCCGCGATGGTCAACGCGGCCGGAACGCCCGGCAGCGGGAGTGTCGTCGTGCAATGGAGCGACTCGTCGGGAAACCTCTACATGACGACGATCCCCATCGTGGTGAACTGAATCATGATGTCCACAGGCGCAAAGGTCGTGCTCGGTCTGCTCGGCGTCGGCGCCGTCGCCGGCATCGTCTACGAAGTCACCAAGAAGCCCGCGGCCACAACCGCCGGCGCCGCGGCCCCCGCCGCCGCCGCGGCCGCCGCGGGAGGCGCCGCGGCCGCTCCTGCCGCCGCCGCCCCTCCCCGTGCGGTCGCGGGCTACGGGCCAGGCGACACGACCGTGCTTCTCGATCCGTCGGCGACGAGCTACCCCAATCAAAGCCTGAGCACGGGAGGCATGATCACGGTCACCACGCCGGCGGGCGGGACGATCCAATCGGCGAGCGTTCCGACGCAGACGCCCGGCGGTCTTCTCACGCAACCGGAGGTGACCGTAGGCCCG
>Ga0208565_1000478_pt1 | contig 29758 bp, 20 predicted proteins | sample Sb_taG_7_FD_187706 | JGI IMG/M metagenome (GOLD analysis project Ga0208565, IMG submission 187706) | Peat soil microbial communities from Weissenstadt, Germany - Sb_50d_2_FS metaG (SPAdes) (version 2) | ecosystem: Environmental > Terrestrial > Soil > Wetlands > Peat | place: Germany...
GACGGGCACGTTTTCCTGGCCGGTGACGGGCGGCGACTGGACCGGCACGGCGCCGGACGGATCGTCCGCAAGGTGGCGCGCCGCGCCGGGATCACCAAGGCCGTGACGCCTCACACGCTCAGGCACGCGTTCATTACCGCCGCGCTGGACGCCGGGGTCCCGCTGCGCGATGTCCAAGAAGCTGCCTCGCATGCGGATCCGAGAACAACAATGCGGTACGACCGTGCCCGTGGCAGCCTGGACCGGCATGCCACTTACATCGTCGCCGCGTATATCGCGGGTGCCGCCCGGTAACCCACACTCGCTGAGAGCACTTCGCCTGGCGGCCCCAGCCGCCAGGCGAAGAAGGCCCACGTCGCCCGATGACATCGGCCGCAAGGCGGTTACGGACCGCGGTCTCAACGTGAGCGCGAACCGCCGTTCTGCGTCATTCATGGTTCAGCGGTCTGATCGTTTGCGCTCGTACCGAATGGTCGTTCTGAGCCCGCGCGCTCGTAGCGGAGCCGGCGGCCCATGGCGAGTGCCCGGATGCCGGCCGCGAGCGCGCCAGCCGCCCGGGGGGTGGGGTGCTGGATGCCGGGCCGCTTGCGGAAGGTCAGCGGCTGAACTCCGAGGTGCATGGCCGTCACGTCACCTGCGGGGCCGCGGCTGAATACGACCTGGGAGGTGCCCGACCCGAACCCGGGGAGCTCGATGCGGAAGGCGTCCGGGTCGTCGCCGTCGGGATACAGGCGCAGTCCCCGGCGGATCGCGGGGACCGGGATCTGCCCGCGGATGACCAGCTGGCCGTGGCGGACGGTGACCTCGATGGGGCCGAGCATCCGCGGCTGGGGATCGGTGAGCACGCCCGGCCCGAGGGAGTACCAGCCGCACAGGTCGCTCCAGGCCGCGGGTTGGTCCGGGACGCCGGCGCGCACGGCGTCGTCGGGGAGATCGAGCAGGCTGCGCAGTACCGCATGGGCGACCGGACCCGGCGCGGCCAGCGGGCCGAACGGACCGGTGCTGGCGAACGCGACGACACCGGTGCCCTGGCCTGGGGCGAGCAGCAGCGTGGAGTGGAAACCGGTCCAGATCCCGTCGTGGCCTACGGTCTGGTGCTCGCCGGCGTGGCCGCGGAAGAACCCCAGGCCCATGCCGGGTATGCGGGGATCGGGCTGGTAGTGCGGCTGGAACATGGTGGCGAGGGTTCCGGGCTGCAGCACCCGGCCGTGCTCGCCTGCACCGCCGCCCAGCAGGGCTGCGGCGTAGCGGGCCATGTCGCTGGTGGTGGAGTAGACCGCGCCGGCGGCGGCTTGCACGACCTCGCGGTCGGTGACCGCCTTGAGCCCGCGGGAGCTGAGCTGGTATCCGGTAGCCAGGCGGGGCCGCACCCGCTCGGACCGGAGCAGGTCGGAGTGTTCCATGCCGAGCGGGCCGAACACGTGCTCGCGCAGGTAGCGGTCGAGCGGGGTTCCGGTGACGTCCTCGACGATCTGGCCGAGCGCGGCGAACCCGTGATTGGAGTACGCCCACTTGGTGCCTGGCTCGGTGTCGATGCGCAGGCCGTCGCGGTAGTACTCGGCCAGCGGGGGCACCGGCCGGCCCGCGGGCACGCCCCAGCCCAGTACCGGCCGCAGCAGGTCGGAGGGTTTGCGTACGGCCCGGACCCCGGCGGTGTGAGTCAGCAGGTGCCGCAGCGTGGCAGGCCGGAACCCCGGCCTGGCGGGTATCAGCCGGAAGGTGCGCAGGTAGCGGCTGGCCGGCGCGTCCAGGTCAACAAGTCCCCGTTCCTGCAACTGCATGACGGCGACCGCCGTGATGGTCTTGGTCACCGAGGCGATCCGGAACACGGTGTCCGGGCCGACCGGCGTGCCCGAGCCTACGTCGGCGACGCCGTGCCCGTGGAACCACGCCAGGGATCCGCCGCGGATCACCCCGACGGCCAGGCCAGCGACCGGCCAGCGGTTGAGGATCTCGCCGACCCTGGCCTTCAGCGCACGCTCATCGAGTGATGCGGTCATTCCCGGCCCTCCTTCCGCAGCCTGTTCCACGGAGCCCTAGCCGGGACGGCTGCCGCTAGCCGGCCGTCAGCGGACACCCGGCGGACAAGCTGCTCCTAGTCTCCATCGCGGCGTCGTCCCGGGCACGCGCCCTTCGGGTACCGGAGGCCAGTCACCTGTACCGCCGCAGACCGGCCGTCCCGGCAGGCCGCGCAGGCGAGGCCCTGGCGTCAGACTAGGTTCATGGCAGTTGAGCGTCCACGCCGGGTTCAGGCGCGGCCATTTCCGTCCAGCCGGCGTCTGGTCACTGCGGCGCTGCGCGCCGGCCGGCGAATGGCACCGATGGTCGGGCTGGTCGATGTGGACGTGACCACGGCGAACCGGCTCCTTGCCTCCCACGATCCGCCCTGGTCCCTGACCGCCTTCGTCGTCGCCAGCGTCGCCCGCGCCGCGGCGGCTCACCCGGATGTCCATGCCTACCGCAACTGGCGGGGGCAGTTGGTGACCCATCGCCACGTCGATGTGACCACGATTGTCGAGATCGCGACCCCGCAAGGCCCGTTCGGCCTTCCTCATGTCCTGCGCGACGCCGATATCCGGGACGTGCCTGATCTGACGGCCGAGCTGCACCGTGTCAAACGCGAGCCATCGGCCAGCGGCAGCGGCAGGTGGCTTGAACGAGCCGCGCCGGCCGCTACCCGTATTCCGGGCGTGGTCCCGGCGATGTACGCCGTGATGTCACGATCGGTCGCGGTCCGGCAGCGCGTCGGCACGGTCGCCGTGACCGCCGTGGGCATGTTCGCTGGCGGGGGCGGATTCGGCCTCACCCCCCCGACCATGATGTCACTGGAGGTGGTCGTCGGCGGGATGACCCAGCGCCCGCGCGCTGTCAACGGCCAGGTCGAGATCCGTGACGTCCTGGATCTCACCCTCGTCATCGACCACAACGTGGTGGACGGAGCACCCGCCACCCGCTTCGGCGCCGAACTCAGGGAACTCATCGAAAACGCCGCAGTGCTTTCACCGGCGGCTCTCGCCTCCGATGACCAATGAGCGCTCTGGTTCCCACCCCATGCGGACAGCTTGCTCATTCCCGCTACGTGACGTCACCATCCGGGCTTCGGGGCGCCGAAAATGGCATGAGTTCGACGGCCAGGGCCCGTGGGCAGGCACACCGGGCTGCCGGGCTGGCCGGCCTGGGTGAATGCGGTGTGTCGGCGAGTAGGCAGCCGGAGCGGGTCACAGTGCCGAACATCCACCGCCCGGGCAGGTAATGTTTGCCCGGTTCTTCCGAAGCGGATGCGGCCGTGGGCCGATGCCTTGGTCTGCCGCATGAGGGTGCAGTAGCTGAGGGCGATGGAGCCGTCCGTGAGGGACGCCGAACCGGCTGATCCGTGACGCCGCGGACGGCTGCCCGATGCTCGCAGCAAGCAGCCGAATAGGGGACTTCCGAGTGCCCGCCCGGGGACGTTTGACCCTGCAGGGGCCGTGGTACCGGAATCATCCTGGGTGACTGAGGAGAGCGCCATGGCCTCGTCACATGAAATTCTCGCTTCGCCCCAGGAGATCCCTGCTGAGCCTGGTCAGCGGGAGCAGTGGGCGGACAACCTCCGCGTGCTGGTCATTGCCGTGGTCGTGGTGTGGCATACGGCCACGGCGTACCTCGCGGCGCAGACTGGTACTACATGGACCGCAGCACGTCGAAGGTCTGGTCTACGGCGCTCGTTCCGGCTTGGATCATCTCGGGGTATGCGCTAGGACCTTTGTTCCTGGTCGCCGGCTGAGACTCCCCCCGCCGACTCACCCGAGCTTGGTTCTCTGGCGTTCGGTGGGGGGAGTGCGCAGAACGCGTCGTTCCGCGCGGATGACAGTCTGCTTTACGCGCTTCTGGTGTGTATCCCCGGAACAAGCCCTCGGCGTGACAGGCTCCCTCAGTCATGCGTGGGTGCGGGCGATCTGGGCGCGCCGCTGCCACGGGTACGCAGAATTGGCAAGCGCGACCTTGCGGGCGGAGACTCCACGTATGACAGGCGAACGCAGTGTGGATGTGGCGGCCGCTTCCGGCACGCTGCATGTGGCGCTGCTGGGCGGCTTCAGTGTTCGTGTCGGAAGCCGCGCGGTTCCTGGCTCGTGGCGGCTGCGCAAGTCCAGGACGCTGGTTAAGCTGCTGGCTCTTGCCGACGGCCACCGGGCTCACCGTGATGTGCTTGCCGGGGTGCTGTGGCCCGGGCTGGACCCTGCCGCTGCGGCGAACAATCTGCACCAGGTTCTGCATGCGGCGCGGCGGGCGCTGGCATCGGATGGTTCGCCTTCAGCTGACGCGCTGTGTCTGCGGGACGACATGGTGATCTTGTGGCCCGACGGTGACCTCATCGTCGATGCGGACGTGTTCGCGGCGGCGGCGCAGCGAGCGCTGCGTTCGGGTGCTGTGGAGGATTATGGGGCGGCCCTGAAGCTCTACGCCGGTGAGCTTTTGCCGGAGGACCGCTACGCCGATTGGGCGGCACCTCATCGTGAACGGCTGGCGGCTTTGCATGAGGCGCTGGCGGCTGGGCTGGCCCGTGCCCTGCTGGAACGCCGAAGCCCGGAAGAGGCGGTCGCTCTGCTTGAGCCTTTGGTCGCAGACCGCCCGCACGATGAACCGCTGCACCGGGTGCTCATGGAGGCGCTGGACCGGGCCGGGCGCCGGTGGGATGCGCTCGACGTCTACGAGCGCCTGTGCCGGGTGCTGGAGGAGGAGTATGCGGCGGCTCCGGAGGCGGCGACGCGGAGTCTTTACCGGCGGATTCTGTCTGGGCAGAGTTCTGCTGGCCCGGCAGTGGTCTGCAATCTCCCGGCTGCGGTGACTAGCTTCATCGGGCGCCGGCGGGAGATCGCCGAGTTGCTCGCCCTCGCCGGCCGCACACGGCTGCTGACATTGAGCGGGCCCGGCGGCGCCGGCAAGACCCGGCTGGCGATCGAGGTCGCGCGGCGGCTGGCGAACGCCGGCACGGTCCCCGACGGCGTGTGGCTCGTTGACCTGTCGGGGGTCCGGGACGGGCGGCTGATACCGGCGGCTGCCGCGGCATCTCTTGGCCTGGCGCTGACCGGCGCCCGGCCCACCACGGCGGCCGTTGTGAAGCAGCTTGCCGGCCGGGGAATGGTAGTGCTGCTCGACAACTGCGAGCATCTGCTCGGGGCCTGTGCAGAATTCGCCATGGCGTTGCTTGAGCGCTGTGCCGGCGTGGCTGTGCTGGCCACCAGCCGCGAGCCTCTGCGCCTGCCGGGCGAGGTGGTCTGGCGGGTCCCGTCCCTTGAGTTGCCGGACCTGCGGCTTCCCGCCGACCCGGCACGACTGGCCCGCCTGGACTCTGTCCAGCTGTTTCTCGAGCGGGCGGGAAACGCATCGCCAGCGTTCCGGCTCGACTCTGCGACTGCCCTGCCGGTCGCACGCATCTGTCTCCGCCTCGACGGCATGCCGCTGGCGCTTGAGCTGGCCGCTTCCAGGATCGCGCATCTGGCGGCCGCGGAGCTGGCTGCCCGGCTGGATGACGCGCTGGCCACGCTGGCTGGGCGGATCCATGGCGTGCCGGACCGGCAGGCTACGTTGGCGGCGACGCTGGATTGGAGCCATGACCTGCTGGCGGATGATGAGCGTGCGGTGTTTCGCCGGCTGTCGGTATTCGCTGGAGGGTTCGCCCTCGACGCGGCTGAGCAGGTGTGTGCGGGCGGGTTGTCCGAACCGGTCGCCGCGGTGGTGTCACGGCTGGTGGACAAGTCTCTGGTTACCGTGGAGACGGGCGGCGACCGGGCCCGTTTCCGGCTGCTTGAGGTCATCCGGCAGTACGCGGCCCGCTGTCTTGCCTCGTCGGGGGAGCTGGCCTGCCACCAGCGCCGGCATGCCCTGTGGTACGCCAGCCGGGCGGAGTCTCTGGACCCTGACCTTGGCGGTGGCGTGGTTGGTGAGCCGAGCCCGTGGTTCGCGGTCGAAGGCGGCAACCTGCGGGCAGCACTGTCGACGTCATTGCGTGAGATGCCAGACCGTGCGCTCGTGATGGCGGTTGCGATGTGGCGCTCGTGGATGGCGCGCGGGCTTCACGCCGAGGGACTGCGATGGCTGGCTCAAGCGCTGGAAGCCTGCCCAGCGCCATCGGCGCTGCGGGCCCGGGCGCTATTCGCGACCGCCGTGCTGGAGGTCCGGCTGGGCCGGCCGTGGCGTGGCCCCGCCATCGGCGCCGAGATCGCGGCCCTCGGGCGCGACCTCGGCGATCCCGGCTCGATGGCCGAGTCGCTTCACCAGCAGTCGCTGCTCGCCTGGATGGCAGGCGAGTGGGATGACGCGGCCCGGCTCGCCAGCGAGGCGGGCACCGCGGCCCGCGGCATTGCCAGCGTGCGGGCTTCGCACGAGCACCTGCGGGCTCTGATGGAGCTATTCCGCGGTGAAACTTCCGCGGCGCAGGCTCTGGTCGACAACTCGCTGAGTGCCCTGGGCCGGGTGCCACCCGACGCACCGCCCTTCTTTACGGTGTGCACCCCGGGCTGGTCGGTTGATTCCATCGATGACCTGATGTTCCCCGTCTTCGAGGAGACCATGCTGGCCGGCCGGCGGGTTGGCGCGGCGCAGAGCCCCGGCTACATCCTCGCCACCCAGGCACTGGCGGCCCGGATGGGCGGACGTTTCGACGAGGCGGGGGTGATGCTTGACCGGGCCCTGCGGATGTTCGAATCGCTGGGGGACCGTACGGGCCAGGCACACATCCTGGCGCAACGCGGGCACCTGCTCCGCAGCCGCGGTGATCCCGCTGGTGCCAGGGAATGCTTCCGGTCGGCCGCAGACCTGCGGGCGGAAATCCCCGACCAGCGCGGCACCGCCATCGCACTGACCGGCGTCGCGCTCGCGGAGGCGGCACTGGGTGACGGCCAGCGGGCGCGCGCGCTCGGTCGTGAAGCATGCCGCATGCTGGACCGGTCTGGAGATCTTCCCGGCCACGCCGGCGCCCTGAACAACCTGGCTGTGGCCGAAGTCCTCACTGGCCGTCCGGGGCAGGCTATCGGCCTGGTCGAGCAGGCGCTGGCGCTCCGCGCGACCCCCAGCGTTGGCTGGCAGTACATGCTGCTCGCGGGCCTGCGCGAGATGTCGGGGGAGATCGCGGCAGCGGTGGCGGCGCTCGCGGCGGCGCGGGGCTGTTTTGAGCAAATCGGCGAGCGGCGTGGCCTGGCGGCTGCCGCCGGCCTGGGCCGCCGGCTCGGCGCCCGTGAGCGCGGCGCTAAGCGGATGCAAAGTCCCCGGCCATAGATTGCGGTCATCGGCTTCTTACCCTGGGAGGTAACGGACATGGAGGCGATGACATCGGAAAGCCCGCGCGTCCTGGGTGAGGCGACGCTGGCCGAACTCCGGACACGGATGCTCGGCTCGGTGATCTGCCCGGGTGACTCCGGCTACGAGAACGCCCGGAGGATCTGGAACGGCGCGATCGACATGCATCCCGCGCTTGTTCTAGGCTGTTCCGGAGTCGCCGACGTCATCAGCGGGGTCCAGTTCGCCTGCAGTGAAGGGCTGCCGGTGGCGATCCGCGGCGGGGCGCACAGCGTTGCCGGGTTCTCCACCTGCGACGGCGGTGTCGTGCTCGATCTTTCGGCGATGGCGGCGGTGCGCGTGGACCCGCGCAACCGGCGGGCACTCGCGCAGGGCGGCACGACCTGGCGGCGATTCGACCACGAGACCCAGGCGCACGGCCTGGCCACCACGGGCGGCCTGGTTTCCTCGACCGGGATCGGCGGGTTCACGCTGGGCGGCGGCATCGGGCACCTCGTCCGCAAGTACGGATTGACTTGCGACAACCTGCTGTCCGCCGAGATGGTGACCGCCGAAGGTGAGCTGGTGCGTGCCAGCGAAGACCAGAACGCCGACCTGTTCTGGGCACTGAGGGGTGGCGGCGGGAACTTCGGCGTGGTCACCGAGCTGGAGCTCGCGTTGCATCCGGTCGGACCCGCCGTCCTGGGCGGTGCCGTCTTCTACCCCGGACAGCACGCGGCCCAGGTGCTGGCCGGCTGGCGGGACGCGGTTGCCGGTGCCCCCGACGAGCTCACCACGCTGGTCGACCTGACGACCGCCCCGGCCGCGCCGTTCCTGCCGCAGGACCTGCACGGCAAGAAGGTCGTCATCCTATCCGTGTGCTGGGCGGGCCCCCTGGAGGAGGGCGAGGAAGTCGTCCGGCCGCTGCGGGCCCTGAGCACCCCGCTGGTCGACCTGCTCGGCCCGGTCCCGTACGTCGCGCTGCAGCAACTCGTCGATCCGCTGTATGCAGCGGGCGCGGCGAATTACTTCACCTCGGCCTTCCTCGACGAGCTTCCCGACCCGGCCGTCGAGACGTTTGCCGATGCCCACCGGCGCTCCGCAGGGCTCCCGGCCACCTGCGAACTGCATGTCCATCAACTCGGCGGGGCGATGGCGCGGACGGCGCCCGGCGCGACGGCGTTCAGCCAGCGGCAGCCGCCGTATCTCATCAACTGCATCGCGCGCACACCCACGGCGGAGGGTTTCGAGGCCAACCGCGCGTGGGCCCGCGGTACGCGGGACTCGATGGCCAGGTTCGGGGCAGGCCAGATGTATGTCAACTTCACCGGCGAGGGGGACGAGGACAAGGTACGCGCGTCCTACCCGGCGGAGACCTACGCGAGGCTAGCCGCCGTTAAGGCGCACTACGATCCCGTCAACCGGTTCCGCTTCAACCAGAACATCCGCCCCGCCCAGGACGGATGACCGCCGTGACCAGGAACACCGAGTACGACGTCGTCGCGGCCGGCGGCGGGGGCCGCGGGCGGCATGGCCGAGACGACATGGCTGGATGCCACCGCACAAGCTGATCTAGTGCGCCGCGGCGAGGTGAGCCCCAAGGAGCTGGCCGAGGCTGCCATCGCCCGGATTGAAGCGGTCAACCCGCGGCTGGATGCCGTGATCCGGACCCGGTTCGAGGCGGCGCGGCTGGAGGCCGACGGCGACCTGCCCGACGGCCCGTTCCGCGGCGTCCCGATCCTGTACAAGGATGTGGCCTGCACGGTCGCGGGTGAGCCCACCGCGTTCGGCCTGGGGCCGCTGCGTGAGATGGCCTGGTCGGCCACCTCCTACCTCGCAGAACAGTTCCGGGCCGCCGGCTTCATCCCGCCCGGCCGCACCAACACGGCCGAGCTCGCCACCTCGGCGACCATCGAGCCGCGAAGCTTCCCCCCGGCGCGCAACCCGTGGGATCCCGGTCACTCGGCCGGCGGCTCGTCCGGGGGGTCAGCCGCCGCGGTGGCGGCCGGGCTGGTGCCGGTGGCGCACGCCACCGGCGGCGGCGGCTCCATCCGCATCCCGGCGAGCGAGTGCGGGCTGGTCGGGCTCAAGCCGACCCGCGGGCGGGTCAGCTGGGGCCCGCTGATCGGCGAGGTCTGGGCCGGCGGCGCGATCAACGGGGCGGTCACCCGGACCGTGCGTGACGCGGCCGGCGCACGGTTCACGATCGGGACGTGAACGCGGCCCGGAACATCCTCGCCCTGGGGCGCAGGGAGAGGCTAAACGCCTGCGGAGGCGGCGTAAGACCGGTGCTTGCCCCGGCGGCTGCCAGCGAAACAGGAACCCTCCGGGGTGCCGCGTGAGCGGCACGGCAGGAATCCTCGCGCCTTCAGGCCGGGGAGGACGTCAACGGCTGACTCGCTCGATCGCTAGGTCCCCGGCCGCGTCGCGGGTGCGGAGGACCTTCTTGTCGAACTTGCCGACCGCCGTCTTCGGGATCTCGGCCACGAACGCCCAGTTCTCCGGCACCTGCCAGCGGGCCACCCCGTTGCCGCCGAGGAAGTCCGCGAGTTCGGAGGCGTCGGCCTTGGCGCCTGGCCGCAGCACCACGCAGGCCAGCGGCCGCTCGCCCCAGCGCTCGTCGCGGATCCCGATCACCGCGGCCTCCTGCACGGCCGGGTGCGCCATCAGCCGGTTCTCCAGGTCGACCGAGGAAATCCACTCCCCGCCCGACTTGATGACGTCCTTGATCCGGTCGCTGATGCTGAAGAAGCCGCGCTCGTCCAGCGTGCCGACGTCGCCGGTGCGCAGCCAGCCGTCACGGAACTTCTCCGGGGCCGGGTCGTGGTGGTAGGACCCGGTGACCCAGGGCCCGCGGACCTCGATCTCACCCTCACTCACGCCGTCCCTGGGCAGTTCCTGGCCGTCCTTGCCGATGATGCGCATCTCGACCCCGTGGATGACCCGGCCGGCGCGCATCCGCCAGTCCAGGTCCTCCTCGGTGCCTTCCTCGACGCCGGCGGGCGGCAGCGCGAGGCCGCCGACCGGGCTCATCTCGGTCATGCCCCAGCCCTGGACGATCCGCAGCCCGTAGCGCTCCTGAAACCGCTCGAGCATGACCCGCGGCGCCGCGGCTCCGCCCGAGTTGCCGATCCGCAGCGACGACAGGTCGATCTCATGGTCCTGGCCGTAGTCCAGGATCGCGTTCCAGATGGTCGGCACCCCCGAGGTGACCGTGGACCGTTCGGTGGCGATGAACGTGGTGAGGTGCTCGGCCTGCAGGAACGGGCCCGGCATGTGCAGCGTGGCGCCGGACAGGAAGGCGGCGTACGGCAGGCCCCACGCGTTGGCGTGGAACATCGGCACGATGGCCAGCGCCCGGTCCGCCTCGGTGATGCCGTGCACGGACGCGGCCATCACGGCCGTCGCGTGCAGGTAGGTGGACCGGTGCGAGTAGACGACGCCCTTCGGGTCCCCGGTGGTGCCGCTGGTGTAGCACATCAGCGCCGGCTCCCGCTCGTCGAGCCCGGGCCAGTCGTAGCCGGGCTCCTCGGCCGCCAGCAGCTCGTGGTAGCGCAGCACCGGCACGCGGTCGCCGAGCGCCGCGGCACTCGCGTCGCTTGAGGGGCCGGTGCCGTTGACGATGAACGCCTCGACCGTGGGCAGCTCATCGGCGATCTTGGCCAGCAGCGGGACGAGCGAGTCGTCCACGATGATGATCCGGTCCGCGGCGTGGTTGACGATCTGGGCCACCTGGGCGCCGGGCAGCCGGATGTTGAGCGTGTGCAGCACCGCGCCCATGCCGGGCACCCCGAAGTAGGCCTCCAGGTGCTCCTGGTTGTTCCAGCAGAACGTGGCCACCGGGTCGTTCGGCCCGATACCAAGCCGGGCCAGCGCCCCGGCCAGCCGCCCGGCGTTCTGCCCGACCTGGGCGTACGAGGCCCGGCGGGGCACCTCGCCGGTCCAGGTGACGCATTCGCTGGCGCCGTACACGGAGATACCGTGCCGCATGATCGCGGGAATCGTGAGCGGAAATTCCTGCATGGTGCTGCGGATCATCAGAGCCCTCATCCTCGCTGGCAGCGGAACTTTCTCGGCGGTACGGTAAGACCGCACCGCGACCTACGTCAATTGTCCCGCGCCCTGTTGCAGTGATGGAGAGCGAACTCAATGCCACGCCAGATCGTCCTCGCCTCGCGGCCCTCCGGCTGGCCGACCGCCGCCAACTTCGCGCTGACCGAGACCGGCCAGCCCGAGCTAGCCGACGGGCAGGTCCGGGTGCGCAACCTGTTCATGTCGGTCGACCCGTACATGCGCGGCCGGATGAACGACGTGAAATCGTACGTGCCGCCGTTCCGGCTGGGCGAGCCGCTGGAGGGCGGCGCGATCGGCACGGTGATCGAGTCCCGCTCGCCGGACCTGGTCAAGGGCGACCTGATCCTGCACATGCTGGGCTGGCGGGACGAGGCGGTCTTGCCCGCCCAGCAGGCCCGGAAGGTGACCCCAGCGGCGGGCCTGTCCCCGTCGGCCTATCTGGGCGTGCTCGGCATGCCGACGCTGACGGCCTACGTGGGCCTGCTCGACATCGCCGCGCTGAAACCGGGCGACGTCGTGTTCGTCTCCGGCGCGGCCGGCGCGGTGGGCAGCATGGCCGGCCAGATCGCCAAGCTCAAGGGCGCCGCCCGGGTGATCGGCAGCGCGGGCAGCGACGAGAAGATCCGCTGGCTGCGCGAGATCGGCTTCGACGCGGCCTTCAACTACCGGGCGCGCTCTGTCGTCGAGCAGTTGCGCGAGGCCGCGCCCGACGGCATCGACGTCTACTTCGACAACGTCGGCGCCGACCACCTGGACGCCGCCCTGGTGATGCTCAGCCCGCACGGCCGCGTCGCCATGTCCGGCGCGATCGCCCACTACAACGCCACCGAACCGCCCGTCGGTCCCAGCAACCTGGGCCTGGTCATCACCAGGCGGCTCACCCTGCGCGGCTTCATCGTCAGCGACCACCAGCACCGGATGCCCGACATGATCGCCGACGTCACTGCCTGGCTCCGCGACGGCAGGCTCTCCCACGCCGAAACCGTCGTCGACGGCCTCGACCACGCCCCCGACGCCTTCATCAACCTGCTCCGCGGCGCCAACACCGGCAAGATGATCGTCCGCCTCTGACCCGCCGACCTCCCGCCCATGGAGTCGGTGGGCCCCCGCGTACCCAAGAAGGTACTCAGGGGCCCACCGACTCCGTTGCGTCCCGGAAAGCGCTGACAACTTCAGGCTCATAAGGCTGTGCCAATCGCAGCAGCTTCAGCAATAACGCACCCCGGGCCTCGCTTTGATCACGGTTCACGCCTCAGCCATAAGTTGCGTTTAACCAGCCTTTACCCGGGAAAGGTCACCTTCCCCTGACCCGCCAGGGCATCGTGGTTGGTATCGATGTGGAGGAACCATGGCCGCATATGCCTCATCGCTGCGGGATTCGGCGGCGCAGCGTAACAGCAGCACGCGCTCCTTGCAGGCGGCGAAGTGCTCCCTGTGCGGCCTCGAGCATCCGATAGGACTGATGGTGCCCGATGGCGGCGATGCGTGCGCCGACCTCCGTTGGTACTGCAAGGACGCCAGGTCATGTACCCAGCGTTGGACATCGAACCTCCGGGTACCCGCCGCCGAGACCGCGGCTGCGGGCGCACCCGAGCCAGCGCCAGCGCCAGCCAGGTCAGCGCCAGCCAGGCCAGCGTCGGCTAGGTCAGCGTCGGCTAGGTCAGCGTCGGCTAGGTCAGCGTCGGCTAGGTCAGCGTCGGCTAGGTCAGCGTCGGCTAGGTCAGGGTCAGCCGAAGTGGCGGCCAAGCAGCACGTTTGACGATACCCAGGCCGCAGGGTTCCGTAGTCGTCAGCGAATGTCCGGATCGCCGCTCGATCCGGCCGCCGTCCCGGCCGCCAGTTCCCGCTCGACGATCGCGACCAGGTCCGGGCGGGCGCTCAGCCCCCATAGGACCTCCGGCGGGATGCCGAGCTGCCGGGCGGCCTGCGCCACCACCGGCTGGAGCATCTGCAGCGCCTGAGCTAGCCCCTCGTCCCGCGTATACGTCGGCGGCAGGTCGTCGAGGGAGAGCTCGGCCGGCCGGCGGAAGGTCCCGTCCCGCCCCGGCAGCCAGGCCTCGCCCTCCGTGGCCTCAGCAATGGCCGACCGGGCGTTCTCCTGGCTGGAGTCGCTGAACGACGCCAGCACCGACCGTTCCACCACCCCGGCCACGAGCCGGCGGTTCGGCGCGAGCAGGACGTTCCAGACGTACTCCGAACGGGCGTGGCCAGGGTGGCGCAGCGCGAAGTCCAGGCCGTCGATCTCCGCGTCGGGATCGAAGCCGTCCAGGCCGCGTTCGTTCCGGCCGAACTCGACGGCGATGACCACGTACCCCAGCGGGTTCGGCGTCCTGGCGCGGACCTCGACGGCCTGCCGCACGCCCATCCCGCGCAGCTGGACCAGCCACGGCCCGTAGCGGTCGCCGCCGAACCAGATGTCCGGGTTCCCGTCGAAGTAGACCTCGAGCTCCTTGCTCCGCTGGTACAGCCGGGGCGGCGGCATCAGGCGCTGCGCGCCGCCGGCGGCGTTCTCCCCGATCAGGAAGGCGGTCTGCCGCAGCTGCCCGAGCAGTTCCTCCCGCCGGTCGGCCGCGGCCTCATCCAGCGCGCGCACGATGCAGTCAAGATCGGCGTCGTGCTGCGCGAAGTCCAGATCCTGGGCCGGGTCGAACTCCGCGACGTCCAGCCTGTGGTACCTGGGCAGGATGAGCTCGAGCACCTCCGCGACCACGTCCGGCTCGGTGAGGTTCAGCGCCTCGAGGAACTGCCGGGCCGCGGGGGAGTCCGCGATGGCACGCCGTACCGTGGGCAGGCTGCTGGCGACCGGCCCGGGCAGGTACACGGTCGGACGGTCCGGGCGGTCCCGGCCGTCGAAGGGCACGACGTGGCGGCCGTCCTCGAGCCGGATGATCGGCTTGGCCCGGGCCGGACCGGGGGGCTCGCCGTCGGATCGGGGTGCTCGCCACAGGGCGGAATCGGTGAACAGGAAGACGTAGAAGCGCGTGATCCATTCGTCGCTCTGCGCCTGGAGAAACTCGCGGGTCACCCGCGCGACCAGGTCCGCGGGCGTGACCTCGTCGATGCCGATCTCTTCGCGCAGGTAGCGCCACAGAACAGGGGCCAGGTGCTCGGTGATGGACTCATCGGTGAACCAGACCGGCCGGCCCGCGCCGCACAGCGCGCCCAGCTGATCGGGATCGAGGAGCTCGTGCACCTCCGGGCCGCTGGCCAGCTCCAGGTCAACGGCCACGCCGTAGCCGCCTCCGGCGACCGGGATCAGTGCCTCGGCGGTCAAGGCCTCGCCCACCGCGTCGAATAGCGGGCGGAACATGGAGTCAGCCGCGAAGCGCGCGGCATCCAGCGGCAGCGCCTGCAGGGCTTCCACCGTGAGCATGCCGTCGTCGCGCAGTTCCCGCAGCACGTCGCACAGCAGCGCGGCGGTCTCGCGCACCAGGACCTGGTTCGACGGATCGTGCTCGGGGATATTGTCGCGAGCCGGCGTGGTCCGGTAAGGACCCTGGACCAGGAAACCGAGGAACGTCTCCTTCTCGGTGGGGAAGAACACGATCAGCGGCGAGCTGTCGCACGGTACGATGCGGCCCCCCTCGACCCGGAAGGCGATCTCCACCGGCGCCGCTGGGCGGCCGAGGCCCTCGGCCAGGCGGGACCAGACCAGCCACTCCTCGCGCCGCCGTCCGCGGCGCAGCGTGACCAGCCGCTTCGAGCCCTCCCCGGTGACCGAACGCTCGATGGCCGTTTCGGTCACCCCGGCGCCGCGGACCCGCAGGCGCTCGACGTTCCCCAGGAACAGCAGGACCCGGGGCTGGAGCGCGCTCAGCGCCGCGGCTATCTCCTGGACGGCGTCCGCGGCGGGCACGGTGTCGTGGTCGAAGGGGAAGACGAAGAGCGTCCCGGCGAAAGGCAGCGGCTCCACCGGGAACGGCCGGACGTAGTTCTCGATCCGGAAGTGCTCATCCGAACTGTGGATGCGCGGGGACCGAGTGTAGGCGTACACCGACTTGAAGCCGATACCGAACTTCCCGATCGCGGTGAGGTCCCCGGCCTTCCCGCTCTTGCCGACCCCGCAGACGCCGCGGACGTCGGCCTCGGTGAAGGGCCGCCCGTCGTGCCGTAGCTCCAGGCGGTCCGCGAAGAGCTCGAAGGCGAGCTCGGTCGCGCCGGCGTCCTCGGCGTTCTGGATCAGCTCGAAGATGAAGTGGGTGCGCTCGCTGTACAGCTGTCCGAGCAGGTCCAGCACGGCGGTGTCCCAGCCGTACCTGGCGATGTTCTCCTCGCGGATCTTGGTGTAGTCAGCCGGCACCGCTGTCCTCCGCCTCTGTTGCGTCCGGGCCGAATCTACCGGCCCGCGGCGATGACCAGGAGAATGGGATCACATGGAGCTGACCATCATCGCGGTGGCCGGCGGTCAGCCGCGTTTGCTCACCCGATAGTCCCGGAAACGTTACGGCAGCAGGGCCGAGCGGAGCAGGTACTCCCAGCCGGCCTGCATCTGGCGGTCGGACCAGACGTCGGCGCGCTTGGCCACGGTGTCCTGCTCGCTGCCCCAGCGCTGCAGCGGGCCCGCCGCCATCGCGGTCAGCTGGGTCCGGCAGGCCCGGTCGAGCAGCACGGCGGTCATGACCGCGGTCGGCGCATCATGGCCGACGGCGACGATGCCGTGCTGCGGCATCAGGCAGGCCCGGGCGCCGCCGAGCGCGTCCGCGAGCGCCGCCCCGAGCGACGTCGTCTTGATCAGGCCGCCGGTCAGCGTGAAGCGGGGGATGTCCGGGTAGCAGAACAGCGAACCCGCGTGGTCGAGCGGGCGTAGCGGCACGTCGAGCGCGGCGAACTCGTTGGCCGCCGGCGAGTGCGTGTGCACGACCGAGCCCACGTCCGGCCGCGCCGTCATGATCTCGGTGTGGATCGGATACTCGATGTGCCGCGGCCCCGCGCCATCAAGCACCGAACCGTCCGAGCCGACCAGGATGACCTTCTCGGCGTCGATTTCCTCGAGCCCCCACCCGGCACTCTTCATCCAGGCGCCGCGGCCGTCAGGATCGCGGATGCTGGCGTGCCCCCACACCATGTCGCCCTGCCCGGCCGCCGCCAGCGCGCGGGAAGCCTGGACGGCCAGCAGGGCGGCGCCGCTGGCGTCCGTCGGCTGGTAGCTCACGGCTCCCTTATACTCCGCCAGCCGCACGGGCTTACCCTCGGATCCCGGGGGAGTCCCGTTCGGCCATCTGCGCTTTGACATCCATCTACCCACTCGTTTAGCGTCGTTTGTCCCGTGTCAACCGTTTCTCTGGGGGCGAACATGCAGCGGATGCCCGCGGTCTCACGTCCGGCCTGGATGCTGGCGCTGTCGGGCGTCGGCGACCGGGTCGGCGCCCCGCGCCGCTCGCCGATCGAGATCGTCGCGACCATGGGGTCGAAGGTGACCCGCACCCCGGCGGCGGGGGTGTCCGGGCTGCGCACCGGGCCGTTCGGCCGCTGGGCCGACGGCGTCACCGCGATGCGCGAGGACTGCGCGGCCTTCGCCCGGCACTGGCAGGCCCACAATGACCGTGTGCTCGCCGGCGACGGCCCCCTGTGGGTGGTGCTCGGCGACTCGACCGCCCAGGGCCTGGGCGCGCCCAGCCCCGACGGCGGGTACGTCGGCCAGGTCCTGACCGAACTACGCCAGCGTACCGGCCTGCCCTGGCGGGTCCTCAACCTGTCCATCTCCGGCGCGCTCACCCGCGACGTAATCGGTGCCCAGCTGCCCCGGCTGCCCGTCGGCGCCGACCTGGTGACCTGCGGCATAGGCGTCAACGACATCCTGTACACCGGCCCGGGCAAGCTGTTCGCCGACCTGCGCGCGCTGATCGCGGCCGTCCCCGACCAGACCGTGCTGCTCGACCTGCCGCTGCCCGCGGGCTGCTGGGGGTTCCTCGGCCGGGCCAGCGTGCCCTACGTGATGAGGATCAACCGGACCATCCACCAGGCCGCGGCCGCCCGCGGCCTGCCGGTCGCCGAGGTCTCCGCGCACTTCCGGCCGCCCTGGACCGGCAAGTTCGCCTCCGACTGCTTCCATCCCAGCCAGGCTGGCTACCGCGACTGGTCCCGCGCCCTGCTGGCCGCCGTGGCAAGCACCCCCGCCCGTTCGGCATAAAGATCTTGATCTCCCGAACGATCTGGGCTGCTCCGTTTATCCAGTGGACTTCGTAAGTCCGGTGGTTATCCTGATCCCATGCCGTCTGTAATCTGCATGCTTCTCGTAATGCCGCACTGACACGATCGGTCAGTGCGGCAGCCCCTCATGCGTGAGGGGCTTTTTCATTTCCCGCCCATGGGAGGACCAATGGATGAGGACAGGCCGCCGTTCCGGTATGACGCGCGGCTGGCGGGCGAGATCGAGCTGCGCTGGCAGGACCGCTGGGAACGCGAGGGGATCTTCCACGCGGCGAACCTGACGGGCGACCTGTCCGACGGCGCTCTGTCCGCCGGTTTCGGGGCCGAGGCCGGTCGGCCCAAGTTCTACCTGCTCGACTTCTTTCCTTATCCCAGCGGTATCGGACTGCACGTCGGTCACCCGCTGGGCTACATCGGCACCGACGTGTTCGGTCGCTACCTGCGCATGACCGGTCATCATGTGCTGCATCCGTTCGGCTTCGACACCTTCGGCCTGCCCGCCGAACAGTACGCGATCGACACCGGCCAGCATCCGGCCGTCACCGTGCGGCAGAACGCCGATGTCATGCGCCGCCAGTTGCGGCGGCTGGGCCTGGGGCACGATCGCAGGCGCGAGATCATGACCAGCGACCCGTCCTACTATCGCTGGACGCAGTGGATCTTCCTGCGCATCTTCGGCAGCTGGTACGACCCGGCCGCCGACCGAGCGCGGCCGGTCAGCGACCTGATCACCGAGTTCGGCTCGGGTCGGCGCGCCACCCCGGACGGCCGACCGTGGCGCGACCTGACCCCGGCCGAGCAGGCCGACATCGTCGACGCGCACCGGCTCGCCTACCTGGCGGAACAGGTCGTCAACTGGTGCCCGGGGCTGGGTACCGTGCTGGCCGATGAGGAGGTGACCGCGGACGGCCGCAGCGCGGTCGGCAACTACCCGGTATACCGCAGGCCGCTGCGGCAGTGGATGCTGCGCATCACCGCGTTCGCCGAGCGCCTGCTGGCCGGGCTGGACGAGGTGGACTGGCCGGAGAACGTCAAGCGCCTGCAGCGGAACTGGATCGGCCCGCCCGGCGGCCCCTACCACCTGAAGGACTGGCTGTTCTCCCGGCAGCGGTACTGGGGCGAGCCGTTCCCCATCGTGTACGACGAGGCCGACCCGGACCCAGGGGCCCGGCCGATCGCCCGGCCAATCGCACTGCCCGACGACATGCTGCCGGTGACGCTGCCGGAGATGACGGATTTCCGGCCGGTGCCGCAGGACGAAGCGAGCGACCCGGTGCCCGCGCTGGCCCGGGCGCCCGGCTGGGCGGAGGTCACGCTGGACCTGGGCGACGGCCCGCGGCGCTACCGGCGCGAGCTGAACGTCATGCCGCAATGGGCCGGCTCCTGCTGGTATTACCTGCGGTACCTGGATCCCTTCAACCAAACGGCGCTGGCCGACCCGGACGTCGAGCGGTACTGGATGTCGCCGTCCGGCGTGGACCTGTACGTCGGCGGCGTCGAGCAGGCCGTGCTGCACCTGCTGTACGCCAGGTTCTGGCACAAGGTGCTCTACGATTACGGCGTCACGAGCACCCCGGAACCGTTCGGCAAATTGTTCAATCAGGGATATATCCTGGCCGACGCGTTTACCGATGCCCGCGGCCGGTACGTGCCGGCCGCCGAGGTGACACGTCAGGCTGACGGCTGGGAATACGCCGGCCAGCCGGTCACCCGGCGGGCCGGGAAAATGGGCAAGAGCCTGAAGAACGGCATCAGCCCGGACGGCATTTACGCCGCCTACGGCGCCGATACGCTGCGGCTGTACGAAATGGCCATGGGCCCGCTGGACGGCGACCGTCCGTGGCACACCGATGACATCACCGGCATGCACCGGTTCCTGCAGCGCCTATGGCGCCTGATCATCGACGAGTCCACCGGCAAACCCCTGATCGCCCCCGAGCCTTCGTCCCCCGCCACCCCCTTGGTCCCTTCCGCGTCCTCTGTCTCCTCCGCCCCTTCCGCCTCGGAGCAGCTGGACCCGGCCACCGCCAGGTTGCTGCACCGGACCATCGCCGTCGTGCGGGAGGACTTCGCCGCGTTGCGGTTCCACACCGCTATCGCGCGGATCATCGAGCTGACTGCGCACGCCGCCCGGCTGCCGCGCGTGCCGCGTGCCCTGGCCGAACCGCTGGTACTGATGGTGGCGCCGCTGGCTCCGCATATCGCCGAGGAACTATGGCAGCAGCTCGGGCATGCGTCGTCCCTGGTCCGCGAGCCGTTCCCGCGGGCCGACCCCGCGCTGGCCGCCACCACCACCGTGACACTGCCCGTCCAGGTCAACGGCAAGGTGCGGTTCACCCTCGAAGTCCCCGCGTCGGCAGACCGCGACGACATCGCCAACCTGCTGGCCGCCCACCCCGCCTACCCGGCCGGGGACGTCGCCCGCCTGGTCATCGTCCCCGGCAAGATCGCCAACATCGTCCTGCGGTGAGCTTGCCCGTCAGCGGTGGATATCAGCGCGTGTTCTCGCCGCGGATGGCGCCGATGAGGTTCTTGACGGCTGATCGCGCCTCCTTGGCCGCCTGCCGGGCCAGGACGCTGGCCAGGTTGACCGGCCCGGGCGGCTCGTCCTCCGGCTCCTCCGTTACGTGCACGCCCGCGGGGATGTCCGGCCGGAAAGAGCCGGGCTCAGCGGGCCCGGTGACGACGTCGCGCAGCTCGTACCGCAGGTCCGGCCGGGCGCCGGAAAAGGAGATGCAGCGCAGCAGGATGCCGAGCTCGGCGTCCACGACGACGTCGGCGGGGAAGAACCACCCGCCTCGCGGCCAGCCGAGCGCGACGCCGAGCCGGTAGCCGCGGCGGCCGCCCGCCGTGATCTCCGCGCCACCGGTCAGCGGGTGTTCCAGCAGCCAGGACGTGTCGAACAGGTTCGCGATCTCAGGCGGCAGCGGTGTCGCGGGTCGGGTGAAGGCCTCGTGCTCGCCGATCCGCCACTGCCGCTCGGCGTCGCAGACCACGGTCTCGTGGGGGTGCCTGGAGTAGAGCACCGGCTCGATCCGGTACTGCCCGGGTCCGCCGAGGCGGATCCGGAAGGCCGTGTGCACGGTCGCGATCCGCTCGCCTGCCGTGTCGATGAGAAGGCCGAGCCCGCCGAAGCCAGCCCGCCGCGCGCCGTCAGGAACCCGGGCCAGCATCGCGGCGACGTCGTGCCACTGGTGCAGCGTGGCCGTGATCCCAGGCGCCCAGCGGTCCGGGCCGGAGTGCAGCAGGCGCAGCACCTCGTCACCAGGCAAAGGCCCACCCGCAGGCAACGGCCCGTCGAACGCAGGCATTTCCGCCTCGGCCGGCTCCTGGGTGGCCTGTTCAAAGGGCCGGGACCTGGACGACTTGATCAGCGCGCCCAGGCCGCCCGCGGCCAGGCCCGCCACGAGCTTGGTCACCTCCCAGCCGGGTCCGTCCGGCGTGCTCTGCCAAGGCCAGTCAGGCGGCGCGCTTTCCTTGACGCCGTCCCAGCCGCCCGGCGGCAGGAACGGCGCGTCGTCGCTGGCCGGAGCCGGGTCGATGAGGAGGTCGGCGAGTTCGGTCACCCGCAGCGGCCTGCCGTCGAGAATCTCCTCGCAGCGCAGCAGGATGCCGAGCTCGGCGTCCACGGCGACCTCCACCCGGTCCAGCGGGCGGCGCCTCACCACGCGCCGGGTCTCGGTGCCCGGCCGTGGCGTCGCCACGACCCGCAGCACGTCCCTTCCGCTCACGGTCGCCGGGCCGCCTGGTTCCAGGGTGAAGCCGGTGAGCAGCCACGACGGCCGGAGCAGCCGCGCCGCTGGCGGCGGCTCTGGGCCGCCCGTAGCCTCGACCGTCCAGCCGCCGCCCGCCGCCTCGACGGACCTGCCGTCGTCGTCGGGCACGGCGTGCCAGCTCCGCCCCCCGTCACACCCGCTCAGGTGGCTCTCGCCCTGCTCGCGGTACCGCCCGCCGGGCGCGATCAGCAGCGTGAACCGCCTCGATTCGGTGCCAAGCACCTCGGTGGCCAGCTCCCACTCGCGCCCGTCGGTCCGCGGCCCCCAAGGGTCCGCCTCGTCCGGTGACTCCCACGATTGCCACGGCACGGAAGGATCCTCGTCCGCCAGCCCCCGCGGCGGCCCGAACCACGGCGCGCCCCACGGGCCGAACTGCCCTCCGCTCCACGGCCGCGGCGGCGGCCCGTCGGCGAACCGGTTCCGCCACAGGTCGCGGTCCCGCGTGATGCTCACCTCGGCGGTCAGGCTCAGCCGCGTCCAGTCCGCGCGGTACAGCAGGTCGACCAGATCCCTCATGGTGCCTCCAACTCGGACGGCCAGGCCTACCTATCTGCCGTGCTCGGGCGCCTCGTCCCAGGACCGGCCCGGCTTCTCAGGCACCTCATCCCATGCCTTGCCTGGCTTGTCCGGCACCTCGTCCCACGGCCTGCGCTTGGGCCGGCGCCGCGGTCGCGGCCACAGCGTCCGGGACAGCAGCCTGGCCAGATCCGGCTCGTCTCTCATCGTTCCTCCTCACCGCGAGGCCGACGGCGGCACCAGGTGTCCGGCTGCACGTCCGGTCCCGTCTACAGCCTATTTCAGCCGAACGGGCCGAGGTTCACGTCTCGGCGCATGGCAGACTCGGAAGCGATGTGTACGGTCGTGGTCAGCCTGGCGCCGGAAGACCAGGTGCCGCTGCTCTTGCTCGGCATCAGGGACGAGTTCACCGGCCGCCCCTGGCAGCCGCCGGCCCGGCACTGGCCGGGATCACCGCTGATCGGCGGGCGTGACGAGCAGGCCGGCGGGACCTGGCTCGCGGTGTACCCGGAGCTGTCGCGGGTCAGCTGCATCCTGAACGGCCGGGGCGAGTTCGCCCCGCCGGCCCGCCGCCGCTCCCGGGGCGAGCTCCCGCTGCGCGCCGCGGCCGAGGGACGCGCGGCCCTCAAACAACTGCGCGAAGACCCGGACACCCTGGCCAGCTACGACCCGTTCTACCTGGTCTGCGCCGACCTGAACCCTTTCCCCGCGGTGCTGCTGCTGGGCTGGGACGGCAGGAACGCCGAGCTCACCGAGCTCACCCCGGCCACCCACGTGCTGACCAACGCCGGCCACATGTACCCGCCCCCCAGCGACAGCCGGCAGAAGCCCGCCGACGAGAAGGCACGGCGCTTCGGCCCGAAGTTCGCCGCCCGGAGGCCGTCCGGCGCCCCGGCGGCCACCCTCAAGGACGCCTGGGCGGACTGGCTCACCCTGGCCGGAGGTGACGGCCTGGCCGCCACCGAACCCGGCGCGATCCTCGTCCGCCGCGAGCTACCCGACGGCCGGGTGTGGGGGAGCACGTCGGCCACCCTCATCGCCCTGGCCCGGGACGGCGGCCTGCGCTACGACTTCCAGCCCGACCCGAAGACCCCGGCCGACCCGACCACCTGGTACTCCGTGGACACCAGATAACAGACACCAGATAACAGTGGACACCAGATAACAAAGGCTCAGAAGAACTCGAAGTACTCGCGCATCTCCCAGTCGCTGACGTCCTGGCCGTCGGGCATGGGGAGTTCGGCCAGCGCGTCGGAGTACCGCGCGATCTCGAAGCGCTTCATCATGACCAGGTAGGAGACCAGCGTGTCGCCGAACGCCTTCCGGTAGAACGCGTCCGCGTCGAGTGCGTCCACCGCCTCGGCCAGCGACGCCGGCAACGGAGGCGCCTCGATCGCGTACGGGTCGGCTTCGGCCGGCGGCGGTGGCTCTACGCCACGCCGGATGCCGTCCAGGCCCGCCGCGATGTTCGACGCCAGGTAGAAGTACGGGTTCGCGGCCGGCTCGCCGAGCCGCATCTCCACGTGGCTGCTGGTGTCGCCGGGCGAGCCCTGGACCCGGACCAGCGCGCCGCGGTTCTCGATCGCCCAGCACACCCGGTCGGGGGCGAACGAGTAGGGCCGGAACCGCTTGTAGCCGTTGACCGTCGGCGCCGCGAATACGGTCATCGGCATGGTGTGCTCGAGCAGCCCGGCCACGTACTGCCGGCCGACCCCGGACAGCGCCTCGGAAACGCTGGCGAACGCGTTCGAGCCGTCCGCGCGGGACAGCAGTGACTGGTGCAGGTGCCAGCCGGAGGAGAAGAAGTTCGGCAGCGCGGGACGGCACATGAACGTGGCCAGCAGCCCGCGCCGCTGGCAGACCTGCTTGACCGCCGACCGGAACAGCACCGCGGCGTCGGCCGCGGCCAGCCCGGCAATGGGGGCGAAGCTGAACTCGAGCTGGCCTGGACCCCACTCGTCCTCGATCGACCGCGGCGGCAAGCCTACGTCGCACAGCGCGTCCCGCACCGCCTCCAGCGTGTCGCCCATGCCGTCCAGCCGCACCTCGGACAGGAACTGATAGCCCCGCTCGAACACGCTGACCGGCGGCGGTGGCGGCGTGAAGCCGGCGTTCTCCGGCGCCAGCTCTTCCGGCGAGCGGATGACGACGGAGAACTCGACCTCAAGGCCGGCCATGTAGTCGTACCCGGCTGCCGCCAGGTCAGAAAGCATCCGGCGGAGCAGGCCGCGGCCGTCGAGCGGCACCGGCTGCCCGTTGCCGAAGTAGACGTCGCACAGCATCCAGCCGGTCCGGTCCGCCCACGGCAGCACCCGGAAGGTGGCCGGGTCGGGCACGACCACCACGTCGGGGAACCCGGTGAACTCCGCGATGCCGAAGCCGCCGCCGCGGGCGAACGCGGGCACGAACACCTGGTTACCGGTGTCCAGGCTGTAGATGGCGCCGGAGAAGTCGAGTCCGTCGGACATCGCGGCGATGGCGGCGTCGGGGGACAGCATCTTGCCACGCGGCACCCCGTGCTGGTCGACAACCGCCAGCCGGACGGTCCGCAGTCCAAGCTCGCGGATCCGGGCCGCGACCTGCTCCGCCATGGCCTCGCGCTCAGCCGCAGCCAGCTCGTGCCCTGCCAGCCCATGCTCTGCCAGCCCGTAACGGGCTACGAACCCGGGCTGCCCGACGCCGGAAAAACCGGGAGTATCGGTGCTCACCCGGCTTAGCTTAGGTGCGGCGGCAGCCCGAACGCGGGGAAAATCCGCTCGGCGTCCAGGAAGAAGGTCAGGCGGCTGATCCGGCCGCCGGACACCTCGTGCACCTGCAGCGCCCACGGCTGGTAGCCGCCGTTGGGGTCCGGCTTGTACTGCCCCCACGCCTGGACGCCGTTGACCCAGCCCACCGGAACCAGGATCGAGCCCGCGCACTGGCTCGGCGTCGGCTGGGTCATCCAGCGGCAGACGTTCTCCGCGCCCCTGATCCACATGGCGAATGGCGGCATCGTCATCAGCGCGTCGTCGTGCAGCAGCGTGACCAGCTGTTCCATGTCGTAGCGCTGGAACGCGTCGACATACTTGGCCAGCAGCTCGCTCTGGTCTGCGTCCACCGAGGTCGGCCGCTGCTCCTCGGGCAGCGCGGCCAGCGTGGCCCGGGCCCGCTGCAGCGCGCTGTTCACGGCGGGCACGCTGGTGCCCAGGGTGGCCGCGGCCTCCGTCGCGGGCATCCGCAGCACCTCGCACAGGATCAGCGCGGCCCGCTGCCTGGCCGGCAGGTGCTGCAGCGCGGTGATGAACGCCAGCCTGATCGTGTCCCGCGCCACCGCGATCTCGGCCGGGTCGCCATGCTCGGGCACCGCCTGGTCGTCGGCGATCGGGGAGATCCAGATGTCGTCCGGGTGAAACCCGCCGAGCAGCGCCTCGACCGGCGGCGAGGCCGGCCCGAGGTCGATCGGCAGCGCCCGCCGCTGCCGCCCGCGGAGCATGTCCAGGCAGATGTTGGTGGCGATCCGGTACAGCCATGACCGCACGCTCGACCGGCCCTCGAACCCGTCGGCCGCGCGCCAGGCCCGCAGCATCGTCTCCTGTACGGCGTCGTCGGCTTCGAACCCCGACCCCAGCATGCGGTAGCAGTAGCCGGTCAGCTCCCGGCGGTACTGCTCGAGTGTGTCCGGGCTGACCTCAACAGGTGCGGTAGGCGGCATAGTTCCTCACCCTACGTCGGCCCTCTGACATTTTCAGCCGGGCGTCTAGCCGGGCTCCATGCCGTACCTGCTCATCAGCTCGAGTTCGGTCTCCCGCGACGGCGGTTCACTGTCGGCCCAGAGCTTGTGCAGTTCTTCGAAATAGGCATCCATAGCCGGAGCGTGCAGGACCAGCAGCCGGGCCGGCGAATCGCTGGAGTTCCCGAACGTGTGCGCCGCTCCCCGTGGCACCAGCAGGAAGTCCCCGGCGCCGCCGGTCAGCTCGGCGTCGTCCAGCCGGAAGGTGATCGTCCCGTCCAGCACGAAGAACGCCTCCGAGCAGTTCACGTGCCGGTGCGGTGGCGGGGTACGGGCGCCCGGCGGCACGGTGCGCTCCATGAGCGAGAAGTCGCCGCCGGTCTGGTCCGCGACGGCCTTGAACGCCATCACGTTCCCGCGCGCGGTCAGCAGGTGGCCCTGTCCCGATGGCACGATGCTCGTCATGGCGCCTATTCTGCCTGAGGTGAGCGAGCCGAAGGGCGCGGTGCCGCCTGGACTGAGGAGCGAGGGACGAGCGACGAGGGAAGGCGGCGCCTCAAGGCGCCCGGCAGGCGAGCGGGCGACACTGTGAGCGACCTGCTGGCCGACGCGGTGGCCGAGCTGTACGAGGCCGACCCGGACGGCTTCACCGAGCGCCGCGCCGGACTCGCCGCCGCCGCCCGCGACGCGGGGGAGCCGGCCGCGGCCAAGCAGATCACGGCGCTGCGTAAACCGACCCGTTCGGCGTGGGTGGTGAACCGCCTGGTCCGGTCGGACCCGGAGGTCAGGTCCCGGCTCGACGCGCTGGCCGCCGACCTGCGGGCCGCGGCGGGGGCGGCCGATGGCGCCAGGATCAGGGAGCTGACCGCGGCCCGGGCCCGGCTGGTCGACGAGCTCACCCGGGCGGCCCTGCGGGTCTCGGAACTGCCCGCGCCGCCCGCGGCGCTGCGCGAGGAGGTGACCGCCACCCTGGACGCCGCCATCGCCGACCCGGAGGTGGCCGCGAACCTGGGCACCCTGGTCCGCGCCGCGCACTGGTCCGGCTTCGGCCTGGACTCGCTCTCCGGGACGATCCCCGCTCCGGCCCCGGCTCCGGCTCGCAAACCCGCGAACCCGCCGCCGGCTGAGGCCGAAACCGAGCGCGCGGACCGCCGCCGGGAGAAGATCATGGAGGCCGAACGGATCTTGGCTCAAGCCGACCAGGACGTCGAAGCCGCCACCGTGGCCGAACGCGACTTGGAAGAGGCCGTCCGCCACCTGGAAGCCGGACTCGCCGACGCGCGCCAGCGCCTGGCCGAGGCGCGGCGGCAGTCCTACCGGGCGACCTCCAGGCAGCAGCGAGCGGCCCGGCAACTCGATCGGCTCCAGGAGTAAACCATCCCGGCCAGCTGATGGCTCTTATACACGTGAGGCCGCTGGGCCGGAGTCCATCCCGCTCCGCCGTACGCTCACCGGCCCGGCCCGTGGGCGCTCGCTGTGGTTGTGGAGGGTTTTAAGATGCTGGCTTCGGTGGAGGTGTTGCCCGTGGATGGTCACCCGTCTGAACCGGATGGGTTCCGTGATTTCGTCGAGGCCCGGTCGAGCGCACTGCTGCGGTCCGGCTGGCTGCTGACCGGCGACTGGCCGAGCGCCGAGGACCTCGTGCAGACCGCGCTGGCCGCGGCGTGGCCCCGGTGGGCCACCTTGACCAGGCAGGACGCGCCGGAACTCTACGTGCGGAAGATCATGGTGAACACGTTCCTGCGCTGGCGGCAGCGGCGCTGGACCGGCGAGATCGCCACCGGGCGGCTGCCCGAGCACGCCTACGGGGACGTGTTCGCGCAGGTCGACGCCCGTCAGGCGCTGATCGCGGCGCTGGACCGGCTGCCGGCCAGGCAGCGGGCCGTGGTCGTGCTCCGCTATTTCGCTGATCAGACGGAGGCGCAGACCGCGGCGGCGATGGGCTGCTCGGTGGGCGCGGTGAAATCGCACGCGTCGAAGGCGCTGGCCCGGCTGCGAGACGCGCCCGGGCTGGCCGAGCTCATGACCGGAGGTGTGGCGTCGTGAACACCGAGGAACGGCAGCTAGCGGAGATGCTGCACCGGGTCACGCCCGAGCCGCCGCGCCGGGTGACCGTGGAAGACGTCGCGTTCCGGCTGGCCAACGAGGCCGGACAGGCTCGCGGCGGGCACCGCGAGCCGCGCGAGCCGCGCGTGCGGCGCGGCCTGGGGCTGGGCAATCTGGGGCGGGGGCGCGGCTGGGCGCCGGTGCTGGCCGCGGCCAGCGTGGTCGTCGTGGCCGGGGCCAGCGCGGGCATCGCGCAGCTGGCCTCGCACCACAGCCCCGCCACCTCACCCGTGGGCGGGCCGAGCTCGTTCTCGGCCTCGGCTTCGACGGTGCCGTCCTCGGCGGAGCCGTCCCAGCCGACGGCATCGGCCGGGCCGACCTGGCCGCCGGAGCGGATCGCCGACGGGATGTGGGACGCCGAGCTGATCAACCGCCAGTCGTTCACCCAGGCCTCGCTGGCCGCCGGGTACGCCGGGGTGAGCTCGCTGTACGCCATCTCCCCCGGCTACCTGGACCGGATTAGCCCCGTCACCGGGGAAGTGCTGGCCGAGGTGCCGTACACCTCGCCGATCCCGGGTTATCCGAACCGGCCGGTGGTCACCTACGGCCAGAACACGGTGTGGGTGCTGTCCTCCTACAGCGGCAGCAACGTGGTGCTGACCGGCTACAACGGCACGACGCTGGCCCGGGTCGCGTCGGTCACCGTGCCGGTCAGCGGCCAGGTGTCAAGCACGCCCCAGGGGGTGCTGACGAGCAACGGCGCTCTCCTGTACGTGGCCGCAGGCAGCAGCGTCGCGATGGTGGACCCGGAAGCGCACCAGGTGATGAAGCAGATTCCCACATCTGGGCAGGTCGGCTCGGTGGCCGTAGCGCCCGACGGGAAGCTGTACGTCAGCACCGGCGCCTTGAAACTGCTGGCCTATAACCAGGGCACCGGCGCGCAGCTGGGCTCGTCGTCCATGACGGGTCTCAGCAGCACCGGAGGGAACCTGGTCGCGACGTCGGGCGGTGTGTGGGGCACGGTCGGCATCGGCATGTCCGAGTGGGTCTGGTTCGCCCCGAACGGCGACCTGTCCCAGGCCATCCGCGTCAGCCAGGGCCCCGGCGCTGGCCTGTACTCGGTGCCCACCGTCAGCGGCCCCACCATCAGCGGCGGCGCCGTGTGGATCGGCGGCTCGCAGCGGCTCGCCTGCGCGAACCCCGCTACCGGCCATGTGATGGCGAGCACCGCCATTCCAGCCGACAACGGCGTCGTGGAGTACTTCGGCAGCGTCACCATGGCCGGCAACGGCCGCATGTTCGCGCTGTACCAGAACCAGGCGGCTCAGCAGTCCGGCGTGGCCACCCTCACGCCGCCCGCCGCCTGCTCAGGCTAATTGACCAAGCCCAGCGCGAGCCGAACCCTGCCGGCCCGCGCGTCCTAACTGCCGGGTCCGTCCGTCACCCGCTCCGCGGGCGGCGGCGGACCCGGCGGCGTTCCGTCGCCGAACGGCCGCCCGCCGAGTTCCTCGCGCCGGTGCGGGGTGAGCCAGCCGGATAGATCGGGGCCGGCCGGGACGATCTTGGACGGGTTCAGGCCGGTGTGCACCCGGTAGTAGTGCTCCTTGGTCTGGATGAAGTCGATCGTGTCGCCGAAGCCGGGCGTCTGGTACAAGTCGCGCGCGTACGCCCAGAGCACCGGCATCTCGGTGAGCTTGTTCCGGTTGCACTTGAAGTGGCCGTGATAGACGGCGTCGAACCTGACCAGCGTGGGCCATAGCCGGACGTCCGCCTCGGTGATCGTGTCCCCGGCCAGGTAGCGGCGGGTCGCGAGCCGTTCGGACAGGGCGTCGAGCCGGGCGAACAGCTTGCCGTAGGCGTCTTCGTAGGCGTCTTGCGTGCTGGCGAACCCGCACCTGTACACGCCGTTGTTCACGTCCTCGTAGACCCCGGCGCTGATCTCCTCGATCTCGTCGCGCAGCTTGTCCGGGTACAACTCGGGCGCGCCCGGCCGGTGGAACGCCGTCCACTCGTGCTCCAGGTCCAGGGTGATCTGCCGGTAGTCGGCGGTCACCACCGCACCCGAGGCGACCTCCACGACGGCCGGGACGGTGACGCCCCGGTCGTAGCCGGGCACCGCCTTCTCGTAGGCCTCCCGCAGCCAGTGGATGCCGAGCACCGGGTCGACCTCGCCCGGGTCCAGGTCGAACGTCCAGCTCCGCCAGTCGTGCTCAGGCCCGCAGATCCCCATCGA